>ENA-OQNI01000268-OQNI01000268.1-human-gut-metagenome-genome-assembly--contig:-NODE-268-length-80810-cov-7.673277_pt1 | contig 80810 bp, 83 predicted proteins | sample MGYA00242627_ERZ504876 | MGnify/ENA primary metagenome ERZ504876 (study PRJEB26092, sample SAMD00036386) | human gut metagenome | host: Homo sapiens | study: EMG produced TPA metagenomics assembly of... | reverse complement strand
CCGCGCAAGTAACTTTCTACTGCGGATATTTTTTCTTCTATGCTTATCTTTGCTTTCTTAGGCATCTGCATCTCCCCCTATGATGACAGTTCTTTTTTTCACTGTCGCTCATAATGGGAGCATATCAGGGGGGCACCCTTCGCCGTTTCAACAAAAATATATTCAAAAATTTGGTTGATCAGACAATGGGTATGGTTTGTTAATATTTTTCAAACAAGAAAACAATTGAAATTTTCTTCCCCCCATGATACCTTGTTGATAGGAATGTTGGTTTGCCTGTCCGGGCGGCCCGATTTTTGGGTTTGAGAGGAGACAGCTTATGCCTTTGGAAGAGTATCATAAAGCGATGCGCCAGGGTCTGAAGGAGGAGAAGGAGGCCATTGCCCGGGGAGAAGAACCGGGCCTGCGGGTCCTGCCTGAAAATCCGGATACCCTGGCGGTGCGGCGGGAATCTCTGGGTGTGGTGGAGATCCCAAGCGAACTGATTGACGGCACCTGCAACGATCTGCGGAAAAATGCCTTCTCCCGGGGCTTTTACCCCGTGCTCCAGGAGGAGAGTGAGTTTGCCCACAAGTGGTCTAACCTGTGCAAGGCCCACCTGGAGGAGGGCATCCGGGACCCCATCAAGGCGGTGGAGTACCTCAACCACTTTTACGTGGTGGAGGGCCACAAGCGGGTGAGCGTGCTGAAATACTTCGGCGCCATCTCCATCCCCGGTGTAGTCACCCGGCTGCTGCCCAAGCCCTCGGACGATCCGGAGGTGGTGGCCTACTACGAGTTTCTGGATTTCTACCAGATGACCGGGTTGAATTTTGTGGTCTTCAAGCGGCCGGGAGAGTACCGGGAGCTGCTTCAGGCTCTGGGCCGCACCAACCGAGAGGCGTGGAGTGCGGAGGAAATCTATGCCTTCCGCTCCTTCTACTATATGTTCCGGGATGCCTGCTACCGGGATAACGCCGACCGGCGGTATATTTCGGTGGCACTGCTGGTCTATCTGAAAATTTTCGGCTATCAGCAGTCCCGCAACAAGCTCTCCTCGGAGATCGGAAAAGAGCTGGTGAAGATCCGTCCTGAGATTCTCAACCGGCTGGAGAACGCAGGCGCTACTCTGGTGCTGGAGGACGCGGTAAAGAAACCCCTGTTCTCCTTCTCCACCACGGGAAAGATCTGCGCCGCCTTTATCCATGGCGGCTCGGCGGCTACCTCCAAGTGGGTCTATAACCATGAGTATGGCCGCTACCTGCTGGACAACACCATGGGCGACCAGGTGCGCACCCTCTCCTATGAGAATGTGCTCACCGACGAGCAGGCCGATGAGGCCATCGAGGATGCGGTGAAAAAGGGGGCGGACATGATCTTCACCACCACCCCCAAGCTGCTGCTGCCCAGCGTGAAGGCGGCGGTGCTTCATCCGGACGTGAAGATCCTCAACTGTTCGCTGAACACCGCCTACCCCTCGGTGCGCACCTACTATCCCCGGCTGTATGACGCCAAATTTATCAAGGGAGCCATTGCCGGTACCCTGGTCCAGGACGGGCGCATCGGATATGTGGCTGACTACCCCACCTACGGCAGCATCGCCGGCATCAACGCCTTTGCCCAGGGAGCGCGGATGGTCAACGCCAACGCCCGGGTCTATCTGGAGTGGGCCAACCTGAAGGAAGGCGGAGGCGTGGAGCGTCTGCACGAAAAGGGGATCGTGTATATCGACCATCTGGACCGTCTGGCCGCCAATACCGGCAATGACATGCACGGTATGCACAACCTGGCGCTGATCCAGTGCCACTGGGGACGGCTGTACCGCAGTCTGGTGCGCCGGGTGGTGGAAGGAAGCTGGAAGCAGGAGGAGCGGGGCAGCAGCGCCATCAGCTACTGGTGGGGCATGACCCAAGGCATCGTAGGTGTGCTGTGCTCCCGCCGTCTGCCCATCGGCACCCGCCGACTGGCAAGCGTGCTCCGGGACGCCATCCGGGAGGACCGGCTGGACCCCTTCTACGGCGTGCTGATGGACCAGCAGGGCCGGGTGATCTATGGGGATGACGCGCCTCTGCCTGCCGATCAGATCCTGTCCATGAACTGGCTGTCCGCCTATGTGGAAGGACGCATCCCTGCCTTTGATGAGCTGACCCCCAAAGCCCAGGAGCTGGTGAAGCTCCAGGGAATCCAAGGCCTGGAGGGAAGCGTTGACCCATGAAGATTCTGGTAGTATCCGACTGCGAGTCCCGGTATCTCTGGGACTACTACACCCCGGACAAGCTGGAGGGAATTGACCTGATCCTCTCCTGCGGGGATGTGAAGGCCAGCTACCTCTCTTTTCTGGCCACCTTTGCACACTGTCCCGTGCTCTATGTCCGGGGCAACCACGACGACCGCTATGAGCAGGAGCCGCCTCTGGGCTGCATCTGCATCGATGGAGACCTCTATGAATACAATGGACTGCGCATTTTGGGCCTGGGAGGCTCTATGCGCTACAACAATGGGGTCAACCAGTATACCGAGAAGGAGATGACCCGGCGGGTGTGGCGGCTGCTGCCACGGATCATGCGCAAGCGGGGCTTTGACATCCTGCTGACTCATGCGCCGGGAAAGGGGATGGTGGACTGCCACGATCTGTGCCACACGGGCTTTGAGACCTTCAACAAGCTGCTGGACAAGTATCAGCCTGCCCTGTTTCTCCACGGACACACCCACCTCAATTACGGACGAAATATCCCCCGGGAGAGCCGCTATGGGCAGACCCGGGTAGTAAACGGCTACGAGCGGTATATTTTGGAATTATAAGGATCCATTTGGCCGCGGCAGAGCACTGCACGTATATGCGCAGAGCTCTGCCGCGGCCTTTTCAAGAACATGAAAGATATGGAAAAACAACGTATTAACAAGTTTATGGAGGAGCGCATCCTTAGAACCCGACAAAATGACAGGAAGAACCGGACGCACATTTGTTTTTTTAGGCGTGTTGCCTTGTTCAAAACGGCAAAAACTGACGCTTAAAACTGTGCAACCATACGAAAGTTGTGAAATCCGCACAAAGAATGACAAAATGTATTTTGATATATACAGAAATAATATTAAAATCGCTTTTGGACATATTCGAAAAACTTGCTTCCATTTTCAGCCGATATGGAAAGATGCTACACTAACTTCGTCAAAACCGCAGTACGCGGAACTGGGAGCGCGGATCCGGTGCAGCGATGTGCCTGGGAAGGGGCACACAGCCGGTCCTGCTCCACACCATTCCATGTGTTGAAAGGAGAAAAAACATGAAACATCTGAAACGAACCGCCCTCGTCCTTATGGCTGCTGCCATGGCCTTCACCGCTACCGCCTGCGGAAGCAGCGGCGGCAGCGATGCTGGCAGCGACGGCAAGCTGACCATGCAGATCTGGGATAACTCCCAGCGCGAGGCCATGCAGGCCCTGGCCGATGCCTACCATGAGCAGAATCCCGATGTGACCATCGAGGTCCAGGTCACCAGCTGGGACGAGTACTGGGCCAAGCTGGAGGCCGCTGCTGGCTCCGGCAACCTGCCTGACATCTTCTGGATGCACACCAACCAGATCCTGCTGTACGCCGACAGCGGTATGCTGGCTGACGTCACCGACCTGTATGACGACGACACCTACTCCCACTACTCCGACATCTCCATCGCCAACACCCAGGGCTCCGACGGCCGTATGTACGGCGTGCCCAAGGACAAGGACACCGTCTGCCTGGTGTACAATAAGGAGATGTTCGACCAGGCCGGGGTCGCTTACCCCGACGAGAACTGGACCTGGGATGATCTGACCGAGGCCTCTCAGAAGATCTACGACGCCACCGGCAAGTACGGCTACATGGCCTACTGCGACGAGCAGCTGGGCTACTGGAACTTCGTCTATCAGAATGGCGGCTACATCCTCAATGACGATAAGACCGCTGCCGGCTTTGATAATCAGGCCACCATCGATGCCATGAAGTTCTACATCGGCCTGCAGGACAACGAGTGGTGCCCCGATCAGAACTACTTCGCTGAGACCGCTCCCGGCAATGCCTTCTTCTCCGAGCAGGGCGCTATGTTCCTGGAGGGTACCTGGAACCTGCTGTATGAGATGAAGAACTATCCCGAGATGCAGGGCAAGTGGGACGTGGCTGTGCTGCCCAAGAGCCCCAACCCCGCCTCCGGCGACGGCCGTGCCACCATCTCCAACGGCCTGTGCTATGCCACCTCTGCCAAGAACCAGGACAACGAGACCGTTATGAACTTCCTGAAGTGGCTGGGCAGCGAGGAGGCCCAGAAGCTTCAGTCCTCCTACGGCGCTGCCATCTCCGGCTATGAGGGCACTGAGCAGGCTTGGATCGATGCCTTCGATCAGTTTGACTACAAGCTGAACGTGCAGGCCTGCATCGATATGTTCGACTACTCTGTCCAGTCCGTCAACGACGCTACCCGCCCCGTGTGGAAGAGCAAGGTCAACGATGAGATGCTCAAGATCTACGGCGGCCAGGTCAGCGTGGACGAGGGCCTGAAGAACTGCAACGACATCATCAACCAGGCCATCGCAGAGGGCTGATCGTCTCTCGAAAGCAGAAAACGATCCGCGGCGGGCGGCTTCGGCCGCCCGCCGAAGAGTGAAAGGAGTAGAAATCCATGCGCAAAGCCCAATCCATCGCTGCCCGCAAGGAGCAGCACTGGGCATGGCTGATGGTGGCTCCTACCATCATCGGTCTGCTGGTTTTAAACTATTATCCCCTGATCGAAACCTTTATCCTCAGTTTTTCCAAGACGAAAACCTTTGGAGCCTCTACCTTTAATGGCATTGACAACTACATCCAGATGTTCCAGTCCCCCGAGTTCTGGAAAGCTACCTGGAACACCATCCTCTTCTGTATCCTCACCGTGCCTGTGGGCATCATCCTGGCCCTGCTGGTGGCTCTGCTGCTCAATGCCAAGGTGAAGTTCAAGGGTGGCTTCCGGGCCATCTACTTTTTGCCCATGGTGTGTGCTCCTGCCGCCATCGCCATGGTCTGGCGCTGGATGTTTAACGGCGAATATGGTATTATCAATCAGATCCTGGGCACCAAGATCAGCTGGCTGACCGACCCCAAGACCGCCATTGTGGCCTGCGCCATCGTGGCCATCTGGAGCTCCATCGGCTACGACGCCGTGCTGCTGCTGTCCGGATTGCAGAATATCTCCAAGAGCTACTATGAGGCCGCCCGCATCGACGGCGCCGGCCGCATCAAGCAGTTCTTCTCCATCACCCTGCCCATGATCTCCCCCACCCTGTTCGTCACCCTCATCATGCGTATGATGGCCTCCCTGAAGGTGTATGACCTCATCTACATGATGATCGACCAGTCCAACCCGGTGCTGCCCGACGTACAGAGCCTGATGTACCTCTTCTACCGGGAGGCCTTTGTGGCGGGCAACAAGGGTTATGCCTCTGCCATCGTGATCTGGACCATCTTCCTGATCGGTATCGTGACTGTTATCCAGTTCATCGGTCAGAAGAAGTGGGTCAACTACGACGTCTAAGAAAGGAGGAAGTCAGATGAAAACCGGAACTATGAGCCGCAGCCGCGGCATTGCCACGGGGCTTACCTACTTCTTCCTGATTGCAGGCGCCCTGCTGATGATCTTCCCCTTTCTGTGGATGATCCTCACTTCCCTCAAGTCCCTGTCTGAGAGCGTACAGATCCCGCCTACGATTTTCCCTGCAAAAATCGTGTGGTCCAACTTTAAGGACGCCCTCACTAGCCTGCCCTTTGTCAACCTGTACATCAACACCATCATCATGGTACTGGTGCGTGTGATCTGCGCCATCGTGTTCAGCTCCATGGCCGGCTACGCCTTTGCCAAGCTGCACTTCAAGGGCAAGAATCTGCTCTTCACCCTGGTGCTGGTACAGATGATGATGCCCTCTCAGATTTTCGTCATTCCCCAGTATCAGATGCTGGCTAAGGTCGGTCTGACTGAGAGCATCTTCGCCCTGATCTTCCCCGGTCTGGTCAGCGCCTTTGGTACCTTCTTCCTGCGTCAGGCCTACATGGGCATCCCCAACGAGATCGGTGAGGCCGCCTACCTGGACGGCTGCAACCAGTGGCAAACCTTCACCAAGGTGATGCTGCCCCTGACCGGCACCTCGGTGGCCGCCCTGACCATCTTCACCGCCGTGTTTGCCTATGCCGACCTCATGTGGCCTCTGGTGGTGAACACCGACATCAACCTGATGACCCTGTCCTCCGGCCTGGCCACCCTGAAGGGCCAGTTTATGACCAACTACCCCGTGCTCATGGCGGGCAGCTTGTTCGCTATGATCCCCATGCTGATTTTGTACCTCATTTTCCAGCGCCAGTTTATCGAGGGCATTGCCCTTACCGGCGGCAAATAAGAATCTGTTGTTCCTGGGGCGGCCTGTTTGGGCCGCCCCAGGTGGCAGGCCGCCCATTTGCGCACTCTATGATTTAAGGATGACCAGTTATGATTTTCTTTGATGAACGCCGCAATACTATTACTCTGAGCACTGCCGCCACCACCTATCAGATGAAGGTGGACTCCACGGGAGTGCTGCTGCATACCTACTACGGTCCCCGCCTGCGGGGCGGTGACCTGTCCAACCGCATCGTGCATGAGGACCGTGGTTTTTCGCCTAACCCCTACGAAGTAGGGAAGGACCGCACCTACTCGCTGGATACCCTGCCTCAGGAATACTCCTCCTGCGGCGTAGGCGACTTCCGTGTGCCCAGCGTGGAGGCCACCTGTGGAAAGGGAAGCCGCACCGTGGATCTGCGCTATGTGGGTCACACCGTCCGGGAAGGAAAGTATGCCCTGGAGGGGCTGCCCGCCTTCTACGATGAGGGTGTGACCGCCCAGACCCTGTCTGTGGAGCTGCGGGACAGCTGCACCGGCCTGGAGGTTGAGCTGCTGTACGGCGTGCTGGAGGAGTACGATCTGATCACCCGGGCTGTACGGGTGCGCAATGGGGGCGAGAGCCCCATGGAGCTGGAGCGGGTATCTTCGGTATGCCTGGACTTCCCCGCTGGTGAGCACGACCTCATTACCCTGGGCGGCGCCTACGCCCGGGAGCGGGAGCCGGTGCGGATGCCTCTGACCCAGGGAGTCCACACCGTAGGCAGCGTCCGCGGTACGTCCAGCCATCAGCAAAATCCCTTTGTGGTGCTGTGTGACCATGAGACCACCGAGGACGCCGGACGCTGCTGGGGCGTGGCTCTGGTCTACTCCGGCAGTTTTCAGGCCAACACCGAGTATACCCAGTTCCACGAGACCCGCCTGACTCTGGGGATCAATCCCTTCCACTTCCGCTGGACGCTCCAGCCTGGCGAGTCCTTTACCACACCGGAGGCGGCCATGGTATTCTCCGCCCAGGGCCTGGGCCACATGAGCCGTCAGCTCCACCGGGCCATCCGTCTCAACCTGTGCCGGGGTCCCTGGAAGGACCAGCGCCGGCCCATCCTCATCAACAACTGGGAGGCCACCCTGTTTGACTTTGACGCAGAGAAGATCTGCTCCATTGCCAAGGCGGCCAGCCAGGTGGGCGTGGAGATGATGGTCATGGACGACGGCTGGTTCGGCAAACGCAATGATGACTTTGCCGGTCTGGGCGACTGGAACGTGAACCAGACCAAGCTCCCCGGCGGCCTGGGCCCCCTGGCCCACCGCATCGAGGAGATGGGAATGAAGTTTGGCCTCTGGGTGGAGCCGGAGATGGTCAACGAGGACTCCGACCTCTACCGGGCCCATCCCGACTGGGCCTTCCAGGTGCCTGGCCGTCCCATGACCCGGGGCCGCTCCCAGTTGGTGCTGGATCTGACCCGGGCCGAGGTGCGCCAGTACATTATGGATAACCTCCGGGCTACCCTGAACAGCGCCCCCATCTCCTATGTCAAGTGGGATATGAACCGCAGCCTCACCGACGTGTGGAGCGCCGCCCTTCCCGCCCAGCGCCAGGGCGAGGTGTACCACCGCTATGTGCTGGGCGTGTACGAGATCCTGGAGATGCTCCATCAGGAGTTCCCCCAGGTGCTCATCGAGGGATGCAGCGGCGGCGGCGGACGCTTTGACTGCGGTATGCTCTACTACACCCCCCAGATCTGGTGCAGCGACAACACCGACGCCATCGAGCGCCTGCGCATCCAGTACGGTACTTCTTTCTGTTATCCCTGCGCAGCGGTGGGCGCCCATGTGTCCGCCGTGCCCAACGGCCAGACCGGCCGCAGCGTCTCCATGCACACCCGCGGCGTGGTGGCTGCCGCAGGTACCTTTGGCTATGAGCTGGACCTCAACGAGATCACTTCTGAGGAGATGGAGGAGGTCCGCACCCAGATCCAGCACTTCCGCAGCTGCTGGGACCTGGTGCTGCGGGGCGACTACTACCGCCTCAGCAATCCCTTCCGGCAGGAGGCCTTCAACGCCTGGATGCACGTCTCCCCCGACAAGAGCCGTGCTCTGGTGGGCATGGTCATGGGGGTGGGACACGCCAACCCCATTCGTCCCCTGCTGCGGCTGAAGGGACTGGACCCCAATGCGGACTATAAAGTCAACGGCGAAGTATATGGCGGCGATCAGCTGATGTACGGCGGCCTGGCCCTGCCCATCCTGCAGGAGTATCAGGCGCTGCAATTTGATCTGGAGCGTGTTTGACTCACTTTGAGAGGAGAATGACCCATGGACCAGGGACGTTTTTCTGTCTTTCCCCATGAAAATTTTGTGGATCTGTTTTTGGTGCAGTTTGGCTGGGAGCAGTGCGAGTCCCTGTATTCCTATGGGCCCCATGTGCGCAACAACTATCTCTTCCACTACATTATTTCCGGGAAGGGACACCTGGAGGTGCGGCAGCGGGACGGCTCCGTTCGGACCTATCCTCTGCGGGCCGGACAGGGCTTCCTGATCTGCCCCAACCAGGTGACTACCTACTGTGCCGACGAAAAAGACCCCTGGGCCTACACCTGGGTGGAATTTGGCGGGGTCCAGGCCCAGTACCGGCTGACCCTGGCCGGACTGGGGGAGGACCAGCCGGTCTACACCCCCATCCAGCCCGACATGTCCCAGCCGGTGAAGGATGAACTGCTGTTTATTGCCAACCATGCCCAGTTCTCGTCCCTGAAGCTGATGGCCCACTTCTACCTTTTCCTGGACGCTCTGATCGACAGCTCTTCCTCCAAGCAGCGGGTGCGGGGCCTGTTCCAGCAGGGCTTTTACATCCGGGAGGCCATCCACTTCATCGACCAGTACTACCGGGATGACATCCGCATCGAACAGATTGCCAGCTTCTGCGGTCTCAACCGCACCTACTTCAGCCGTCTGTTCAAGGAAGTCATGGGCCAGACGCCCCAGGAGTACCTGGCCCGCTACCGGGTGAACAAGGCCATGGAGCTTATGCGAAACACCAACATGAGCATCGGAGAGGTGGCCAGTATGGTGGGCTATCCCAACCAGCTGTACTTCTCCAAGGTGTTCCGCAAATATCAGGGTCTTCCCCCTCGGGTATGGCGCCAGGAGGATCTCATGGCCCTGGAGAAAAAACAGAGCGCCGAGCAAAGCCAGCCCAAGGCGCCCAAGGTCCGTAACTAAGGAGGCACCAGATGTTTTTCAATCCCAATGATTTTCGCCGCCGCCAGGAGCGCACCGGTCCCTCCGGATTGCTGGAGATCTTCTCCCGGGAGTGGCTGACCATTGTGAAGGTGGATGCCCTCACCTGTCTCTCCCTGGTGCCTCTGGTTACCCTGCCCCCCGCGCTTTTGGCTATGAACCACATGGCCCGGAGAATGGCGGAGGACCGCAGCGTCACCGTCCGGGAGTTCTGCCTGTCATCTCCCTGTGGTCTAGCTTTTTCTATGCGGGACAGGCGGTAGGAAACTGGATCCTCTTTTTGCCGTGTGTGTTTTCTGTGTTTGTGTTTGTGGTGTCCCTTCTTATGTCGGCCTATCTCTTTCCTCTGGCCGCCTCGGGGATGCCGCTGGGCCAGGCGGTGCGGCAGAGCTTTGCTCTGGGCTTTGCCCGTCCGGGACAGGCGCTGATGTGCGCTCTGCTCAACGACTGTCTGGCCGTTCTGGCCATCGGATTTCTTCCCTTCAGCATTCCCTATTTCCTGCTGGGCGGACTGATGTTCCCCTGTGTGGCAGGTCAGGTGATTGTGCGTCCAGTTCTGGACCAGTTTTGTCCCGACCTGGAGGGAGAGGAAGAAGAGGAGTTTTAAGGCAATAAAAAACTGGCAGCTCAACGAGCTGCCAGTTTTTTTGCCTATTTTCAATTACAAACAGTTTATTTGCTGCGCTTCAATACTTCCAGGACGAAGTTCCACAGGCGCTGCACGGAAGAAATGCTCATGCGCTCCCGGGGAGTGTGGATCTCAAACAGGTCGGGACCGATGGATACGCAGTCCAGGCCGGGCAGCTTGCCGGCGAAAATGCCGCACTCCACGCCGGCGTGGATGGCCTCGATGCGAGGCTCACGGCTGTACTGCTCGCGGAAGACGGCCACCAGGCGATCACGCAGGGGGGAGTCAGCCAGATACTCCCAGCCAGAGTACTCGCCGAAGAACTCCACGCTGCCGCCCAGCTGCTCCATCAGGCTGGACAGACGGGCCTTGAGCATCTCCTTCTGAGAGTCCACCGAGCTGCGTACGCAGAAGGAGGTACGCACCACGGAGTCCTCAGTGGTCAGGATGCCCAGGTTCAGAGAGGTCTGCACCAGGCCGGCGATGTCGGCGCTCATGACCTGAACCCCGTTGGGCAGGCAGGTAAGCATGCACAGCACCTTCTTGGTGGAGGCGGCGTCCATGGTCTCGCCTTCGCCGGCGTCCTCCACGGATACGGCTACGTTGGGATCGGTGACCCGGTACTCAGCGGCAAAGCAGGCGCCCATCTCCTGGGCGGTGGCCTTGGCGGCGGCGGCGTCAGCCACCAGCACCTGAGCCTGAGTCTTGATGGGAATGGCGTTGTCCTTCAGACCGCCGTTCACAGCCACAATGCGCATTTCGGTCGCTGCGGCCACAGCCTGGAGCAGACGGCCCATGAGCATGTTGGCGTTGGCACGGCCCTTGTGGATCTCGGTGCCGGAGTGGCCGCCCTGCAGGCCGCTGATAGTAATGGTGAGGGCGCTTCCCTGGAAGGGAGCACGGGCGATGGGCAGCAGGCAGGTGGTCACATTGCCGCCGGCGCAGCTGACGGTGAACACGCCCTCCTCCTCGGAGTCCAGGTTCAGCAGCTGACGGCCCTTCAGGGGAGACACGTCCATGGAAACAGCGCCCAGCATGCCGATCTCCTCGTCCACGGTGAACACGGCCTCCAGGCGGGGATGGGGGATGTCCTTGGCGTCCAGAATAGCCAGAGCCATGGCTACGGCGATGCCGTCATCGCCGCCCAGGGTGGTGCCCTTGGCGGTGACAAAATCGCCCTCCACCATCAGGTCCAGACCTTCCTTGTCCATATCCTTGGTGCAGTCATGCTCCTTCTCACACACCATGTCCAGGTGGCCCTGGAGGATGATGGCGGGGGCATTCTCATAGCCGGCAGTGGCCTCTTTGATGATGATGATGTTATTGTCCTGGTCCTGGTAGTGCTCCAGGCCGCGCTCCTTGGCGAAGGCCACACAGTAATCGCTGATGGCCTTGGTGTTCCGGGAGCCGTGGGGAATGGCGCACAGATCTTCAAAGAAGCGGAATACGCTCTTGGGTTCCAGGTTGGATAGTACGTTCATAGCTGCATACTCCTCTCGTGGCAGATTTATTTCCTCAGGCGGTAGCGGCCGTTGGAGACCTTCTTCAGCAGCAGCTGTTCCACCATGTATTGGGCTAATTTGGGGGCAAAGGTCTTGGGATTTTGTACCATCGCTCTTTGCCGGGACCAGAACTGACCGGCCTTTACGCCGGTGCAGAGCTGGGCCATCTGGGAAAGGGTGATCTCCTCATTTTTCTTGAGGTAGTTTACCACCTTTCCCGCACTTTTACTGAGCAAAATGCGTTCCAGATCGGCGCTTTGGGTGTAGCTCTTTTTCAGACCCCACACATACAGCACCGCGATGACCACGGCAAAGGCCAGAATGCCCAGAATGGTCTCCAAGGTATTCATTCCTTCACCTTGTCCTTTCCGCGAAACAGGATAAACTCGTTGTTGCGCAGGATCTGCATATATTTTACCAGTCGATCGTAGAGAGGTTCGGCCTGGTCGCCGAACTGTTCCTTCAGCTGCTGGGCCAGTTGACCCACCGTGCGTTCGCCGTTGATCCGCTTCCACAGAAAGCTGCCGTACTCGTCCAGCTTGATGTGGCTGACTCGGGGCGTGTGGAAGACCTTCTGGGCGATGGTAGCGTAGAAGCCCCGGTGGACCATATGGATGGTGGCAATACCGTCCTCGCCCTCGCTCCAGTCATTTTTAGGGTTGATAACGGGGATGAAATCCAAATAGTTCTCGCTCTTTTTCTTGGCCATTTCGTTTCTCCTCATGGATAATAACCCAAACCGGGCTGCATACCAAAGTATACAGCCCGGCTGGGGAAAAAACAAGAATTACTTCTTCTTGCTGTCCTTGGTGGCGAAGAGATAGATGGTGAACAGGATGACGGCAAAGCAGATGAGACCGCCGATGTTGCCGATGCTGAAGACCTCGCTGAAGTTGATCTTGTCGCTGACATACAGAGCAACGCCTTCATCGCTCATACCAGCGGGGATGATAGCCAGCACGGCCAGCAGGATGCCCACGATACCCTCGCCGGCGATGAGGCCGGAGGAGTACAGCACGCCGGACTGCACGGTGTCGTTCTTGTCCTTCTCAGAGGCGTACTTACGCTTCTCCAGGAACCAGCGCAGAGCGCCGCCCAGCATCATGGGCACGGACAGGTAGATGGGCAGATACAGGCCGATGGCGAAGGGCAGCACGGGGATGCCCAGCACCTCTACCACGATGGCGATGAACACGCCGGCGAACACCATGTTCCAGGGCAGGTTGCCGCCCATAACGCCCTCGACGATCATCTTCATCAGCATCGCCTGAGGAGCGGGCAGGTCGTTGGAGCCGTAGCCGCCCCAAGCCATGCTCAGCAGGTACAGGATAGCGCCGATGGCCACGGAGGAAACCGCAACACCGATCAGCTCACCGATCTGCTGCTTCTTGGGGGTAGCGCCAACCAGGAAGCCGGTCTTCAGGTCCTGAGAGGTATCGCCGGCGATGGCAGCGATGACGCAGATGATGCCGCCGATGACGATGGCAGCAGTCATGCCCTCAATGCCAACGGTACCGGTGGCCTTCAGCAGCATGGTGGAGATGAGCAGGGTAGCAATGGCCATGCCGGAGACGGGGTTATTGGAAGAACCAATGAGGCCCACCATCCGGGAGGACACGGTGGCAAAGAAGAAGCCGAAGACAATGACGATCAGGGCGGTGAACAGGTTCAGGGGGATAGCAGGAACCAGCCACAGCACGATGGCCACCAGAAGCACGCCCAGCAGAACGACCTTCATGGGGATGTCCTGCTCGGTACGCAGGGTGCTGACGGTGCGGCCCTTGCCGTAGTCGCCCATGGCGTCCTTGAAGGTGCGCACGATCAGAGGCAGGGACTTGATGAGGCTGAGCACGCCGCCGCAGGCCACGGCACCGGCGCCAATGTAGCGCAGGTAGTTGCTCCACAGGGCGGACACGCCGTTAGCAGCCACCAGCTCGTTGATGGTCATGTCGGTGACGGGGAACATGATGGCGTCGCCGCCGAACAGAACCATCAGAGGCATGATGACCAGCCAGCCCAGGATACCGCCGGCGAACAGATAAGAGGATACCTTGGCGCCGCAGATATAGCCCACGCCGGCCAGGGCGGGCAGCACGTCGATGCCCACACCGGAGCCCTTGTAAGCGGAGATATCATAGGTGATCTCGCTGGGGAAGATCTTCAGGCCGTCGGCAATGAACTTGTAGACGGCAGCAATGCCCAGACCGGAGAACACGGTGGACGCCTTGGCACCGCCCTCTTCACCGGCAATCAGAACCTCGGCGCAGGCCTGTCCCTCGGGGTAAGCCAGCACGCCGTGCTCCTTGACGATCAGAGCGCTGCGCAGGGGGATCATCATCAGCACGCCCAGTACGCCGCCGCACAGGGCAATCAGGCCGATCTCCACCAGGCCGGGAGCGTTGCCCATGCCTTCCTTGGCCCACATAAACAGAGCAGGCAGGGTGAAGATGGCACCGGCGGCCACGGACTCACCGGCGGAGCCGATGGTCTGCACCATGTTATTTTCCAGGATGGAATCACGCCGCAGGATCTTGCGGATGACGCCCATGGAAATAACAGCCGCGGGGATGGATGCAGAAACGGTCATGCCTACGCGCAGTCCCAGGTAGGCGTTGGCGCCGCCAAAGACGATGGCCAGAATAGCGCCCAACACAATGGAAACCACGGTAAATTCCGGCATCACCTTGTCCGCGGGGACATAGGGTTGGAATTTTTTCTCTTCCACGATGTTTCTTTCCCTTCTTTTATTTTCGCTGCCAGCTCCACCCCTCTCTCCGGCTTGCGCCAGGATGGAAACTGCTTTTGCAGCTAGTTTACTATTTTACGTTTTTTTCACCTGTTCGTCAAGCTTTTTGTCTTTGTATGACGCACAAATGCGTACAAAAATAATGGGCAGCTGGGAATGGGTCCCTGTGAATGATCCACGCATAGCCTCCGTTTTCCTGTCCATACTATATTTTGTTTCCAAAAAACCACCGTGGGAGGAATTATATAGATGAAAGCAACAGGTATTGTCCGCAGGATCGATGACTTAGGTCGTGTCGTAATACCAAAAGAAATTCGACGTACCATGCGAATCCGAGAGGGCGACCCACTGGAAATTTACACGGAGCGGGACGGCAGTGTGATTTTTAAAAAGTATTCCCTGCTGGGCGGGCTGACCGAATTTGCCACCCAGATGTGCGAGACCCTCAACCGCACCACAGGAAGGATCGCGGTGATCACCGACCGGGACAACATTATTGCTCTGGCCGGTGCACCCCGGCGGGAGCTGCTGGACAAGCAGATTGCCCCCGAGCTGGAGCGGCTGATGGAGAGCCGGCAGATCTACCAGCATAAGGTTGGCGAGATCGGAGTGCCTCTATGCGCCGAGGAGGGACGGTTTTTCCTGGATACCGTGGCCCCCATTTTGTCAGAGGGGGACGTGCTGGGCAGCGTGGTATTCACCGCGCCGGAGGAGAACCTCACCGGAGGCGAGGTGGAGTACAAGCTGGCCCAGTCCATCGCTGTGTTCCTGGGGAAGCATATGGAGGGCTGATGGCCGATACCTTAAATAAAATACGCCTCTCCGCCGGAGAAGCCGGCAGAGAGGCGTATGGAACACAACAAAACAATATGAAAACAGCGCCGGCCAACGGCCGGCGCTGTTGATCTCACAGAGGCTCAGCCCTGGGAGATGGCGCTCATGGGGCAGCTATCGGCGCAGGAACCGCAGTCCAGGCAAGCGCCGGCGTTGATCTCGTAGTGGTCAGCACCCTGAGCGATGGCGCCCACGGGGCAGGCATCGGCGCAGGAACCACAGCTGATGCAGGCATCGCTGATGACATAGGCCATTGGAAAACACCTCCCTAAAATTCTACACTACATTCTATCACATCTTTTCAAAATTGCAATGCTAATTTTTGAAAAAGCGGGCATAGTTAGAGAAGACCCTGGTGGGCTTCCGGATATTTCCGGGACGTGCGCCAGAATATGGAATATCTGGAGGGATCAATATGGCCGATTGCCGTTTTACATCCACTGCGCTGGGGGCCATCCGTCTGGCCCAGGAGAACGCGGCCCGTCTGGGACACAGCTATGTAGGCAGTGAGCATCTGCTGCTGGGGCTGGCCAGCCAGGAGTACAGCACCGCCGCCCGTCTGCTGCGGGAGGAGGGAGCGGGTAGCCCCCGCCTGCGGGTTTGTATCGCACAGCTGGTGGGCACCGGGGTGCCCGGACGCACCCTGCACCAGGGGCTGACGCCCCGCTGTTGCCAGGCCATTCAACAGGCGGCCGTGGAGGCCAAAAAGATGGGACAGCCGGCGGTCAACGCGGAGCATCTGCTGCTGGGCCTTCTGCGGGACAGTACCAGCTCGGCCGTGCGGCTGCTGGGGGAGTGCGGGGTAGACCGTGCCCGGCTCAGTCAGCGCTTGTCCGCCGCCCTGGGAGGCGAGGATAGCATCTCCAGGGTCATGCGCAGCCGGGAGCCGGAGCGCAGCGGAGGAGACACCCGCCAACTGGACCAGTGTGCCCGGGACCTTACCGCCATGGCCGGCCAGGGTCAGCTGGACCCGGTGATCGGCCGGGAGGCGGAGCTGGAGCGGCTGATCCAAATCCTCTCCCGCCGCACCAAGAACAACCCCGCTCTCATCGGAGAACCAGGTGTAGGCAAAACCGCGGTGGTAGAGGGATTGGCTCTGGCCATTGCCGACGGCACTGCACCTGCCCATTTGTTGGGTAAACGGGTGTGCGCCCTGGACCTGTCCGCCATGGTGGCAGGCACCAAGTACCGAGGCGAGTTTGAGGAGAAGCTCAAGCACGTGCTCCAGGAGGTGCGCCGGGCGGGCAATGTGATTTTGTTCATCGATGAGCTGCACACCATCGTGGGGGCAGGCAGCGCGGAGGGAGCCATTGACGCGGCCAACATCCTGAAACCTGCCCTCTCCCGGGGAGAGATTCAGGTCATTGGTGCCACTACTCTGGATGAGTACCGCAAATATATTGAAAAGGACTCCGCCCTGGAGCGCCGCTTCCAGCCTATCACGGTGCGACAGCCCACCCGGGACCAGACCCTGGCCATCCTCCGGGGACTGCGGGGGAGGTATGAGGCCCATCACCATATTACCATCTCGGACAAGGCCTTGGAGGCGGCGGTGGACCTGTCCATTCGCTATCTGCCCGAGCGGTTTTTGCCTGACAAGGCCATCGACCTCATGGACGAGGCGGCCTCCCAGGCCCGGCTGTCCAGCCACACGCTGCCTCCCGAGCTGCAGCGGCTGGAGCAGCGGGCAGTCCAGGCGGGGCGTCAGCTCACCCAGGCCATCCGCAAGCAGGATTTTGAAAAGGCGGCCATGCTCCGGGATGCGGAGGGGGACTTCCGCAAGGAGTTGGAGGCGGGGAAAAAGCGCTGGCGGCAGGGCCATCCCCAGAAAACTGTGGAGGAGAGCCACATCCGGGCGGTGCTGTCCCAGTGGACCGGGGTGCCGGTGAGCGACCCCACCCAGCACGACCGAAAAGCACTGGAGGAACTGGAACAGTCCCTGGAGCGCACGGTGCTGGGCCAGGAGCAGGCGGTAAAGGCGGTGGCCCGGGCGGTGCGCCGGGGAAGGCTGGGGCTGAAGGACCCCAGAAGGCCGGTGGGGTGCTTTTTGCTGCTGGGTCCCAGCGGCGTAGGCAAGACCCAGCTGTGCCGCAGTCTGGCCCAGACCCTGTTCGGCAGTTCGGAAGCCCTCATCCGCTTTGATATGTCGGAATATATGGAGGCCCACAGCGTCTCCCGCCTCATCGGCTCGCCCCCCGGCTATGTGGGTCACGAGGAGGGGGGACAGCTTACCGAGCGGGTGCGGCGCAGCCCCTGGTCGGTGGTGCTGCTGGATGAGCTGGAGAAGGCCCACCGGGATATCTGGTCGGTACTGCTGCAGGTGATGGAGGAGGGAGTGCTCACCGACAGTCAGGGACGAAAGACCGACTTTCGGAATACCGTATTGGTGATGACCTCCAACCTGGGGGCGCGGCACTTCCAGCAAAAGACCCGTCTGGGCTTTGGGAGCGGGACGGAGAGTGACCGGAAAGCCTTGGAGGGGGAGGTGCTCTCCGAGGCAAAACAGACCTTTGCCCCGGAGTTTCTAAACCGTCTGGACGCCGCTCTGGTGTTCCATCCCCTGGGGGAGGAGACACTGGTATCCATTACCCGGCAGCTGCTGGGTGAGACCGGCAAACGGTTGGAGAGCTTGGGAGTCACCATGCAGGTAGAGGAGGACGCCGTGCGGCTGCTGGCCAAGAAAGGCAGCCACCGGGATTACGGGGCACGGCCGCTGCGCCGGGCCATTGCCGCCTGGGTGGAGGACCCTGCCGCCGACCTGCTGCTGTCCGGACAGTGCCAGCGGGGAGGCGGACTGCATGTGCTGGTACAGGAGGACCGGGTGCGGGTGGAGTGCCTGACGGGAGGAAACGCTGCATGTGATATAATCTAGTCTTTAAAATTAGATTTAGTAATTTTGCTTATTGATTTTGCTGAAGGGGAGGACTATACTATGGAACATAGAAGAGTGTTTGACAGACCCACGCCAAATGCCTTTGATTGTGAGGTGTCTGATATGTTCCATGAAACTGCAGTTCCGGCCAGACCTTTGATTTCTGTGCCCCGTCCCCGGAGGCGGAAAGAGGTGCGGGACCCCTATGACGGCCTGAGGCCCTGGTCGGCCATTACCCACGGGATTGGAGCGGCGCTGGCGGTGGTAGGGACGGTATTTCTCGCCGTTCAGTCCGCGTGGATGGGTAAATGGGAAAACCTGGTTCTCTTTCTGATTTACGGGGTGTCTATGGTGTGCCTGTATACAGCCAGCACCCTGTACCACTGTGTGAATACCACCCGTTCTAAGCGCATTGCCCTGCGCAAATATGACCACTGCTCCATTTATCTGCTCATTGCCGGCAGCTACACCCCCGTATGCCTCACGGTGCTGCGGGAAGATGGCGGGCTGCCCCTTCTTATTGCGATCTGGGGCCTGGCTGTGGCCGGCGTGGTGCTTACCATCGCCAAGCTGGATATCCCTCGGTGGCTCACCAGCGTCATCTACCTGGTGATGGGCTGGCTGGCCCTGTTCGCCATCGTTCCTCTGTCCCAGCGGATGCCTGGGCTGGGTATGTTCTGGCTCATTCTGGGCGGAGTTTTATACACGGTGGGCGGTGTGCTCTATGCGGTGAAGTGGCCCGGGCGCAGCAACCCCCGCTTTGGCTGCCACGAGATTTTCCACGTATTCATTCTCCTGGGCTCCATTGCCCACTTTATGATGATGGCTCAGGTCATCGCTTATCTTTAAATAAAAAGTCCCGGAAGCGATTGCTTCCGGGACTTTTTTTACATCTCCAGAGGGTGGATCTCCTTGCGGTAGACCCGGCGCAGGAACAGGGCAGACAGGCCTACGGAGAGCAGCTCCGCAATGGGGAAGGCCCACCAGACGACGGCCAACCCACCGATGCGGGACAGAAGGAAAGCGACAGGCAGCAGTATCATCAGCTGACGCACGACCGATACCACCAGGCTGAGCACGCCGTGGCCCAGGGCCTGGAACACGGAGGAGCAGACGATGGCAAATCCGGCAAACAGGAAGCTCAGGGAGATGATCCGCAGAGCGGGCACACCGATGGTGAGCATATCGCCGGTGTCCTGTTCGGAGCGGAACAGATCCAGCAGCACATTGGGCAGGAACTGGAAGATCAGCAGGCCGATGAACATGATGGACACGGCGTAGATGACGCTGAGCTTGATGGTTTGCTTGATGCGGTCAGGACGGCGGGCGCCGTAGTTGTAGGCCACAATGGGTACCATGCCGTTGTTAAGACCAAACACAGGCATGAACACAAAGGACTGGAGCTTGAAGTATACACCGAAAACCGCGGTAGCGGTGGTGGTGAAGGCGATCAGGATCTTGTTCATGCCGAAGACCATCACCGAGCCGATGGAGGACATGATGATGGAGGGAACGCCCACGGCGTAGATGTGGCCGATGATGGAGGCCTGGGGGCGGAAGCCCTTCAGGCTCAGCTGTACGTCAGGGTTGCGGGTGGCGTTGATGACCACCGAGACGAGGGCGGCAATGATCTGGCCCAGTACGGTAGCCAGGGCGGCGCCGGCAACCTCCATGCGGGGCAGACCGAACAGACCGAAGATCAGGATGGGGTCCAGTACGATGTTGATGATGGCGCCCAGAGCCTGGGTGAACATAGTGTACAGGGTACGGCCGGTGGCCTGGAGGATGCGTTCAAAGGTGATTTGGAAGAACATGCCCACCGACAGTACGCACACGATGAACATGTAGCTCTCGCCATAGTCTACGATGGTCTGCTTGTCCGTCTGGATGGCAAAGAACAGCCGGGAGCAAGTCAGACCGATGAGCATAAAGACCAGGTAGCTGACCGCAGCCAGAAACAGGCCGTTCATGGCGGCGGCATTGGCCCGGTCCTGACGCTTTTCGCCCAAACTCTTGGACAGCAGGGCGTTGATACCTACGCCGGTACCTACTGCCACGGAAATCATCAGGTTCTGAATGGGAAAGGCCAGGGAGACGGCGTTCAGGGCGTCCTCACTGAGCTGGGCCACGAAGATACTGTCTACTACGTTGTACAGTGCCTGGACCAGCATGGAGATCATGATGGGGATGGACATGGACAACAGCAGCCGGTTGACCGGCATGGTGCCCATTTTGTTTTCTGCGGGCTTGTTTTGGCTCATCGTGCAACTCCTTCTCTCTCAATCCGGTGGCAAATGCTACCACCCAAAAGGGCCAAAGAAAAGACGACTTGTCGAAACAAGTCGTCTTTTCTAACTGGTGCGGCTGACGGGAGTCGAACCCGTACGCCCGTCCGGACACAAGCACCTCAAGCTTGCCAGTCTACCAATTCCAGCACAGCCGCAAACAGGCGGTCTATTGAAAACCGCCTTATCATTATAGGGCGGAAGGAGCGATTTGTCAATGCTTTTTTCGCGGAGAAACTATTTGCCCTGCCGCTCCTGCATGGCCTGATGTTCCCGGCGCAGCTCCTGCCACAGCTGCTGGGAGGTCCAGTCCCGGTTGGTGGGGGTGAGCACCGCCTTGAGGGGGATGGGGGGCAGTTTGGCGCGCTTCATGGCACCCAGCAGGCGGTCCAACTGAGGACCAGTAAGGGAACAGAACACCAGCATGGGGTCGGAAAATTCCTCCTCCACTCCGGCGGGTTCTCCGCTGCCCTCCAGCACCTGGGCGAGGGGAAGGCCATACTGGCCGGGCTCCACCGCCTTCATGCGCAGCTTCTGCATCACAAATACCTGGCGCAGCTTGCTCCACTGTGGGCCGGAGCAGTTATAGAGCAGTACGGTTTCGCCTGCCATAGAGATACCTCCGATCTGAAAAAAGCCCAGGCGGCAGAGCCGCCCGGGCCCGGTTTATGGATATTTTACACGTTGGCCAGGGCCTGCTCCAGGTCAGCGATGATGTCCTTGGCATCCTCAATGCCCACGGAGAAGCGCACCAGGTCGGGGGAGACACCGGCGGCAGCAAGCTCCTCGTCGGTCATCTGACGGTGAGTGGAGGAGGCGGGATGGAGCACGCAGGTCTTGGCGTCAGCCACGTGGGTGGCGATGGAGGCCAGCTTCAGCCCGGCCATGAACTTCTCAGCCGCGGCCCGGCCGCCCTTCACGCCGAAGATGACTACGCCGCAGGTGCCGTTGGGCAGATACTTCTGGGCGCGCTCGTGGTACTTGTCTCCGGGCAGACCGGCATACTGCACCCAGGCGATCTTTTCGTGGCCCTGGAGATACTCGGCCACAGCCTGAGCGTTCTCGCAGTGCTTCTTCATCCGCAGAGGCAGGGTCTCCAGGCCGATGTTCAGCAGGAAGCAGTTGTTGGGGGAGGGGATGGAGCCCAGGTCACGCATGAGCTGCACGGTGGCCTTGGTGATGAAGGCGCCCTCCAGGCCGAAACGCTCGGTGTAGGTGACGCCGTGGTAGCTCTCGTCGGGGGTGGTGAGGCCGGGGAATTTGTCGGCGTGGGCGTTCCAGTCAAACTTGCCGCTGTCCACAATGGCGCCGCCCACGGTGAGGGCGTGGCCGTCCATGTACTTGGTGGTGGAGTGGGTGACGATGTCGCAGCCCCACTCAAAGGGACGGCAGTTCACAGGAGTGGCAAAGGTGTTGTCCATGATCAGGGGCACGCCGTGAGCGTGGGCAGCCTTGGCAAACTTCTCAATGTCCAGGATGGTGAGGGCGGGGTTGGCGATAGTCTCGCCGAAGACCGCCTTAGTGTTGGGCCGGAAAGCGGCGTTGAGCTCCTCCTCGGAGCACTCGGGGTCCACAAAGGTGAACTCAATGCCCATACGCTTCATGGTGACGGCGAACAGGTTGAAGGTGCCGCCGTAGATGGAGGTGGAGGAGATCACGTGGTCGCCGCAGCCGGCGATGTTGAAGATAGCATAGAAGTTGGCCGCCTGGCCGGAGGAGAGGAGCATGGCGGCGCTGCCGCCCTCCAGAGCGGCGATCTTGGCCGCCACGGTATCGTTGGTGGGGTTCTGCAGGCGGGTGTAGAAGTAGCCGCTGGCCTCCAGATCGAACAGCTTGCCCATCTCCTCGCTGGTCTCATAGCGGAAGGTGGTGGACTGGACGATGGGGAAGTTGCGGGGCTCCCCGTTGCCGGGACGATAGCCGGCGTGGAGGCATTCGGTGGCGATCTGATAGTTGCTCATGGAAACTCCTTCTTTCTGTTCTTCAAGCCCGTTTCCGGGCGCTTTATCACATTGAACTGATAATGTATAAGGGTAACGAGATTTGGACCATTTGTCAAGAGGTCTCCTGGGGGAGCCACGCAGGATCCAGCACTGCTTCCTGGGAGGTCATGGTCTGGTGGCTGCGGGAGTGGTAGGTGTGGCCGTCGGACTGGATCTGCACCGAATCCACCCCGGCGATCTGGCTCATGGTGAGAACCAGACAGTAGTCGGCCAGGGCAAGGGATACGTCGGCCAGACCGCCGTACTGCTCCGAGAGATTCAGGGTGAGAAGGCCGTCGGACAGCTCCCAGCTGATCAGTGTCACGCCCTGCGGGAAGGGAGAGACCAGTCCATTTTGAGTGGGACCGGCCATGAGAGCGGCGAAGAGCTCTTCCACACCGGGTTCCTCTCTGCCGGGGTAGTTCTGGCCCGCAATGGCCGCGCCGTGGGTGGAGGTTTCCGGATCCACCCGGAAATAAAGCTGATAGCCGCCGTTTTTCGAGCTGGTTTTACAACCGGACAGGGTCAGCAGCAGGACCAGCAGCAGAACAAAGACACGCCTCATGAGAAGTCACCTCCCACTTCGGGGGTCTCGCAGGGGAAGCCTACGGTGAACACGCTGCCCTCACTCTGGCGGCGCTGGGCGGTGACCCAGCCGCCGTGACGGCGCACTGTATCCCGCACGATGGACAGCCCAAGGCCGGTGCCGCCGGCGGCCCGGGAGCGGGCCTTGTCCACCCGGTAGAAGCGGTTAAAGACCTTGGGCAGCTCGTCCTCCGGGATGCCCACGCCGGTGTCGGCTACCTCCAGCAGCACCTGGTCCCCATCCCGGCGCACGGTGACAAAGACTCGGCCGCCGGGGAAGTTATACTTGATGGCGTTTTCGATGAGGTTAAAGCAGATCTGGTACAGGTCGTCCTCGGTACACCGCAGGGTGCAGCCGGGCTTCCAGTTGGCCTCCACCGTCACGTCGGCAGCCTCGGCCACCGGGGTGAGCATGTTGATAGCCCGCTGGGCCACCTGGGCCATGTCCACGATCTGTGTCTCGCCCACCGGCAGGCTGTCCAGCCGGGTGAGGGCCAGCAGGTGCTCGGTGATACGGGTGAGGCGCTCGGCCTCGTCGCCAATGTCCCCCACAAAGTCCCGTACCGTCTCCGCGTCCATCTCCTGGTTTTGCAGGATGGAGTCGGCCAGAAGGCGGATGGAGGCCAGCGGGGTCTTCAGCTCGTGGGAGGCGTCAGAGACAAAGCGGCGGCGGATCTCCTCCGTGGTCTGGAGACGGTCGGTGAGCTGGTTGAATTCCTCGGCCAGGTGGGCTAGTTCGTCCTTGCCCGAAGGCTGGAGACGGTGGCCATACTCCCCTTCACCCACGATGCGGATGGCGCCCAGCAGAGCGCCGATGCGGGAGGTGAGCACTTTGGAAAATAGGAAACTGATGGTCAGGGCGATGGCCACCAGCACCAAAGAGATAGAGCGCAGGTTCTGCTGCAGATTCATCAGCAGAGCGCCCTGGGTTGTGTCCTCCTCGGTGAGGTAGATGGCGCCGATGGTCATGCCGCGGTAGACGATGGGACAGGCGGCGGTGGAGAGAAAGCGGCCGTCCTGATACTGAGAGTAGACCACGTCGTTTCCCTCCAGAGCCAGTACCACCTCCTGAAACAGGGCGTAGCGGTATTCCTCCTCCGGCTGAGCGTCTGACTGGCTGTCTTTGGACTCCTCCTCCGAGTTGGACTGGGCCAGACTGTCGTAGAGAATGAGACCGGAGGGATCGGTGACCAGCACCCGGCTCAGGCCAGTGCTGTCCAGCATGTTCATGACCCTGGCCACCTGGTCGGCATTGAGGGACTCCAGCTCCATGAGGGCGGAGGCCATCACCGCGGCCTGATTTTTCAGCGAGTCCCGCTTGGAGGAGAAGAGCAGATTCTGGGAGGCGATGAGAGGGTAGGTGTTCAGCAGCACCAGCACCACCGCCAGAATGGCCAGATAGCTCATGGCATATTTGACCTGCAGCCGGGAGAAGAAGGGGATCTTCTGCTGGGCCTTGCCCGGGGTTCGGCTATCCAAGGGGCGGCCCCTCCTTTCCTGGAATCATTTCTTTTGTTCGGGGTGGCTGCTGAGATAGTAGCCCACCCCCCACTTGGTGCGGATATACTGGGGGTTGGCCGGGTCCAGCTCCAGCTTTTCCCGCAGCCGCCGCACATGGACGTCCACCGTGCGGTAGTCCCCGATATACTCATAGCCCCACACCACGTTGAGCAGGTTCTCCCGGCTGTACACCCGGCCGGGGTTGCGCATGAGAAGCTCCATCAGGTCAAATTCCTTGGCGGTAAGGTCCACGCTCACCCCGTCCTTCCAGGCGGAGCGCTCGTTGGGATCCAGACGGATGTGGCCCACGGTGAGCTGGCCGGCCGCCTGGTGCTGGACCGCCGCGCCTGAGCGGCGCAGCAGAGCACGCACCCGTGCCTTCAGCTCCAGAATGTTGAAGGGCTTTGTGATATAGTCGTCCGCGCCGCACTCAAAGCCGATGATTTTGTCGGTGTCCTCGCTGCGGGCGGTGAGCATGATAATGGGCACGTTGGAAAACTCCCGGATACGCATGCAGGCCTGGAGCCCGTCAATCTTGGGCATCATCAGGTCCAGAATAATGAGGTCGAACTTGCCCTCCCGGGCCAGCTCCACCGCCTCCTCGCCGTCGTAGCCGGTCTCCACCTGATAGCCCTCGTTTTTTAAGTTGAAGGTGATTCCCTTCACCAGGACGCGCTCGTCGTCCACCACTAATATTTTTGCCATATGATAAAGCTCCCTTGTCAATCTAAGGTGATATAGTCCAAAAGCCCCTCCAGGGTGGCCTCGCCGATCCCGGAGACCTCCAGCAGCTGCTCTGCGCTCTGGAAGGGACCGTGCTCGGTGCGGTAGTCCACGATGGCCTGGGCCTTGGTGGGACCGATGCCGGGCAGGCGGTCCAGCTCATACACGTCGGCCGTGTTTACCGGGATGCGCTCCCCCTCCAGAAGGCTTTCGGGCTGGCTGCTCTCCCCGGTCTGTGTCTGCTCCGCGGAGGAGACTGCGGTGCTCTGGCTGTGCTGGACGGTGACCGTGTAGGGGTCACTTGCGGTGCGGCTGGCAAAAAACCAGCCCGCGGTGAAGAAAACAAAGGCGGCGGTGAGTCCAAGAGCCGCGGCCTCATACCGGGAAATACCAGCCATTTTTTCCGCTCCTTCCGCTTGCGGCGGCGTGATTGGTTTGCTATAATAAATTTATCTGTCATTGAGAGGAACCCGGACGATGGGGGTGCCGGACCCTCTGAACCTATATTATATCATACATATGGAGAATTTCCCATGAAAAAATATCGCCTTTTTGCCCTGGTGCTGGTGGTCTCCATAATGACCACCCTGCTGCTGCCCTTCCAGTCCCTGGCGCTGGAGCCGCCGGAATTTCATGGCAAGAACGCCATCCTGGTGGACGCCAACTACGACGAGGTCCTTTACGAGGTGGGCGGCCACGACAAGGTCTACCCCGCCAGCATCACCAAGGTAATGACCGCCCTGCTTACTCTGGAGACCATTGAGTCGGGCAAGCTTACCGCCCAGACCCAGATCACAGCCTCTGCCACGGCCGCCACTATCCCCAAGGGCAGCTCTACGGCCAATATTAAGGCTGGAGAGGTGCTGACGGTGGAGCAGCTTCTGTACTGCCTGCTGCTCCCCTCGGCCAATGAGGCCGCCCAGATTCTGGCCGAGACGGTGGGCGGTGACATCGACACCTTTGTGGGCATGATGAACGACAAGGCCAAGGAGCTGGGATGCGAGAACACCCACTTTGCCAATCCCCACGGCTTCCATGACCCGGACCACTACACCACGCCCTATGACATTACCCTCTTTATGAAGGCGGCCATGGAGTACGACCTGTTCCAGAAGATCGTCACCAGCCCCAATTACACCATTCCTGCCACCAACCTCAGCGAGCAGCGCACCGTGCGCAACACCAACGCCCTTACCTCCAACTGGACGTACACCGGCTACCTCTATACGCCTGGTACCGGCGGCAAGACGGGCAGCACCGACGAGGCAGGCAAGTGCCTGGTGGAGACCGCCAAGAAGGGGGACACCTACCTCATCTCCGTGGTTATGGGGGAGCCGGAGACCATTACCCTGGCCGACGGCAGCGAGAAGGTGGCCCAGTTCTATGACACCATCCAGCTGCTGAACTGGGGGTTTGAAAATTTCCAGCGCACCGTCATTTCAGAGGACAGTGAGGTAGTGGCCAAGGTGAATGTCACCCTGTCTACCCAGAGCGACCAGGTGATGGTGCGGCCCTCGGGCTCCATCGCCCGCACCCTGCCCAAGGACGTGAACGTGGACGAGATGGAGAAGGTCATTAACCTTTTCAACGACACCGTGGAAGCTCCGGTGGAGCAGGGCCAGCTGCTGGGAACTATGCGGCTTCTCTATCAGGGGGAGGAGTACGGCACCCTGGACCTGATCGCCGACAGCTCGGTGGAGCGCTCGGAGCTTCTCTACCGCCTGGACCGCATCCAGAAGTTCTTCCAGAACTGGTGGGTCAAGCTGCTGCTGGTGATCGTTGTGGTGGCCGTGGTGGCTCTACTGCTGCGGATCTTCGTTTTCAGCAAGCGCCGCCGTTATGCTGGTGCAGGCGCCAGCCGGCGGGGCCGTTACAGCGGACGCCGCCGCAGATAAACAGAATAAAAGAACAGCCTCCCGGCTAAGCCGGGAGGCTGTTTGTTTACTTGGAGAAACGGAACACGGTGGTGTGGTCCCAGGTTTCACCCGGGCGCAGCACGCAGGAGGGGAAATTGGGGTGGTTGGGGCTGTCGGGGTAGAACTGAGTCTCCAGACACACGCCCTCCCGGTTGTGGTAGGTGACGCCGCCCTTGCCGGTGGGGCAGCTGGCCAGGAAGTTGGCTGCGTAGCACTGAACGCCGGGCAGGGTGGTCTCCACCTCCATGGTGATGCCGCTCTTGTCGCCCACCAGCCGGGCGGCGGGACGGAGGGTGCCCATGGGGCCGTCAATGACCCAGTTGTGGTCGTAACCGCCGCAGTGCAGCAGCTGAGGGAAGAGACGGCCGATGCGCTGGCCGATGGTGTGGGGATAGAGGAAGTCCATGGGGGTGCCCGTCACCTCTTCGATCTTTCCGGTGGGGATGCTGCCGGGGACCACGGGGGTGTAGTGGGCGGCGTGGAGAACTAGAACGTGGTCCAGAATGGAGCCGCTGTTGTGGCCGTTTAAGTTAAAGTAGGTGTGGTTGGTGAGGTTGCAGACAGTGGGGCGGTCGGTGGTGGCCTGATAGTGGGCCACTAGAGCATTGCCCTCCAGGGAGTAGGTCACCTGGGCGGTGAGGGCGCCGGGGAAACCCTCCTCCATGTCCTCGCTGTGGTAGGTGAAACGGACCCCATTGGGTACCTCGTCAGCCTGCCATACCCGGGTGGAGAAGCCGGTGGGGCCGCCGTGGAGATGGTTATCTCCGTCGTTGACAGCCAGGGTGTATTCTACACCGTCCAGGGTGAAGCGGCCGGCGGCAATGCGGTTGGCATAGCGGCCCACGGTGGCGCCCAGGTATTTATCCTGGCTCTCATAGGCATCCAGAGTATCATAGCCCAGGGCCACATCCACCATCTTGCCCTCCTTGTCCGGAACATTCAGGGAGACGAGGGTAGCGCCGTAGGTGAGGAAGGTGCAGGAGAGCTGGTCGTTGTCCAGGGTGATGATCTCCACGGCCTGGCCATCCCGGGTCTGTCCAAAGGGTTTGCGCTGCATAATGAGGACCTCCTATTTTAATTTAAAATCAAAGATCAAAACAGAGCTGCCAGAGACTGGGTGTAGGGGGGACGGCAGATCCCCTTTTCGGTAATAATGGCGGTGATGAGGGTGTGATCGGTGACGTCGAAGGCGGGGTTATAGCACGTTATTCCTGCCGGAGCCTGGGGCTCTTTATAAAAGAGAGAGCGGATCTCCTCTCCGCTGCGCTCCTCGATAGGGATATCTGCCCCGGTGGGGCAGCTTAAGTCGATGGTAGAGGTGGGGCCCAGCACGTAGAAGGGGATGTGGTAGTGGTGGGCCAGGATAGCCACACCGCTGGTGCCAATCTTGTTGGCGGTGTCCCCGTTGGCGGCCACCCGGTCGCAACCCACCATGCAGGCCTGCACCCGGCCGTTTTTCATCACCAGGGAGGCCATGTTGTCACAGATGAGGGTGACGTCTGCCCCCGCCTGCTGGAGTTCATAGGCGGTGAGCCGTGCCCCCTGGAGGAGAGGGCGGGTCTCGTCGGCAAAGATTTTCAGGGGGAAGCCCTCTTTGGCCGCCAGGTGGAGGGGACCCTGTCCGGTGCCGTAACAGGAGGTGGCCAGAGGGCCGGCGTTGCAGTGGGTGAGCACCCCGTCCCCCGGGTGGAGCAGGGAGAGGCCGTAGCGGGAATTTTTCTCGCACATGTCTATGTCCTCGGCCTGGATGGCCAGAGCCTCCGCCTCCAACCGGTCCAGAAGCTCCGGCAGGGGGAGGGGCAGCTCCAGCAGGGACGTCATACGCCGCAGCGCCCAGGACAGATTCACCGCCGTGGGCCGGGAGGAGGCAAGATAGTCCGCCTGCTCCCGCAGCCAAGTGTCAAAAGCGGGGCGCTCCATCTGGGGGCGCTGATGGGCCAGGGCGGACAGGCACATGCCTGCGCATACTCCAATGGCAGGGGCACCCCGCACCCGCAGGGCGTGGATGGCCTCATACATCTCCCCGGCAGTGGTCAGGGTGAGAAAGACCCGGCGTGCGGGCAACTGGGTCTGGTCCAAAATGATGACGCCGGTCCCATCGGGACTAAGGCGGACATTTTCCGGAAGGTCAGTCATGGGGTTCCTCCTTCGTTCGAGGCTGGGCCAGGGTGCGGTAGTGCTCCGACAGGCCACGGATGGCCTCTACCTGCTGCTCAGTCAGGGGGACACCCTCCCCCAGCAGGGCGATGTTCAAATAGATCTTTGCCGTGTGCTCCAGCTGTTCCATGCGGTCAAAGGCGCTCCACAGGTCGCTCCCCCAGGTGAGGGCACCGTGGTTGGCCAGCAGTACCCCGTTGTGGTCGGCCACAAAGGGCAGGATACTTTCCGGCACCTCCGGGGTGGAGGGCAGGGCATAGGGAGCTACCGGGATGGGGCCCAGCCCGCTGACCACCTCGGTGAGATAGGGTACGTCCAAAGGGCGGCGGCAGGCGGCAAAGGCAGTGGCAGCGGCTGGGTGGGCGTGGACCACCGCGCCTACATCGGGACGGGCGGCGTACACCGCCCAGTGCATGGGGGCCTCGGAGGAAGGGTGCCGGTTCCCCTCTAATACATGGCCCTCTCCGTCGCACACCACCAGCATCTCCGGGGTGATGCGGCCCTTGCTCACCCCCGAGGGGGTAATGAGGAACCGGCCGTCCTCCAGGCGCAGGGAGAGGTTTCCGTCGTTGCTGGCCACATAGCCCCGCTGGTAGAGGAGGTGGCAGGCCTCACACAGCTGGGATTTGGCAAAGGCCAGGGCGCTGGGTGCGCCCTGGCCCGGTATGTAACCGCTCACAGGAAGATCTTGCTGGGGGCACGCCGTCCGGCGTACTGGTCCTCCAGCTCATGCTGGTGGTAGAGGTAGCCCTCGTGATCGAAGTACTTGGCGCCCTTGGGGCACTTCTTCACGCAGGCGCAGCACTTGATGCACTTGCCCACCACGTTGGATACGTCATTGGGGTCAATGGAGCCCATGGGGCACAGCCGGGCGCACAGACCGCACTTGACGCACTTGTCCGGGTCGGTCTTGGGCTTGGCCTTCAAAAAGTCCTTGATGGGCTCGCCGTAGCGGTCCCGGGGGGTGTAGTAGGGGCGGATGGGGTCGCAGCCCTCCACCTCCACCGCCTGGGTGGGGGCTTCGGTGAGACCTTTCACCTTCTCAGCGGCCTTGTGAGCCAGCTCGTCCACCAGGGCCATGTCGTCGGCGTCGGGACGGCCCGCGCCCAGAATGGTGGAGAAGGAGTGCTCGCCCACGAAGGCGCCGGCGGCAACCGGCATAAAGCCGTTGTCCCGCATGACGTTTTTCAGCTCCATCAGGCCGTCGTCAAAGTTGCGGTTGCCGTAGAGCACCACAGGGATGGCCAGGGCGCCCTGGGCCTTCACCTTGTCCCGCACATAGGGCAGCAGCAGGTTGGGCACGCGGCCGGCATAGACGGGCACGCCCATGACCACCAGGTCGTCGGGGCCGAAGGTGAGCTCGTCCTCCCGGCTCTTGGGCAGGTTGAAGCTGAAGGTCTGGTACTGAGCGCCCAGCTCCTGGGCCACAGTCTTGGCCAGGGTGGTGACCACCTTCTCGGTGGTGCCGGTGGCGCTGAAGTACACCGACCAGACGGTTTTGATCTCCATGATGTAATATCCTCCTCACAAATATTCCCGCCGGAGAAGTGGGGTCACTCCTCGGCGGTGCCGGATACGATCTGGGTGTCCACCACACAGTCCGCCTTGATCTTCCCCAGGGCGGCCATGTGGGGCGTGGTCAGGTGGGCCTGCTGGGCCGCCCGGTCCCGCCAGCGCTCCACCAGCAGCAGGGTGTCGTCCTCCTCCGCGGGCAGGTAGTAGGCGTACTGGAGGCAGCCGTCCTCCTGGCGTACGGCATCCAGAATGCCCTGGGCCTGTACCTCCTTTAAAAAGGTATCCCGCATACCGGGCTTCATGGTGTAGGTTACGTTAAGAAGCAGCATCGTTTGCCCTCCTGTTCAGCGGTTTTTCATGCGCTGAAAATCCAGATATCCCTCTAAAATCAGCGAAGCGGCCACCGCGTCCACGGTTTTCTTCCGCTTCTTTGCGTTTTTGCCCCCCTCGGCCAGAATGCGGTGGGCATCCACGGTAGTGCGCCGCTCGTCCCACAGCACCGGCTCCAGACCGGTGGCCTGGGCGACCTGGGCGGCAAAGTCCCGGTAGAGCTGGGCACGGGGTCCCTCCGTGCCGTCCATATTCCGGGGAAAGCCCATGACCAGCTGGTCCACCTGGTGCTCTTTGACCAGCCGCGCCAGCTCCGAGAGCACCACCTCCGCCTTGCGGGAGTGGATGGTGGTAGTCATCCCGGCCAGAAAGCCGGTGGGGTCGGAGATGGCAACGCCGGTGTGGGCGTCGCCGTAGTCGATGGCCATGACGCGCAAACAATCAACTCCTTCCAATCTCTTCCCCTACACTATACAAGAAAAAACGCGGCCTTACAAGAGGAAGACGCGGCTTATTTCAGCGCGTCGGACACCCGCAGCATCAGGTCCTCGTGGGTGCGGTCCACCAGGTGGGTGTAGATGCGTCCGGTGGTGGAGGGGGTGGAGTGGCCCAGGGCCTTGCCGATGTCAAAGAGGGAAGCTCCCTGGCAGGAGGCGATGGTGGCAAAGGTGTGGCGCAGGCCGTGGAAGGTGAGGCGAGGGAGGTTGTTGCGGCGCACAAAACGGGTGAAGGCCAGAGACAGGGCGTTGGGGGAGTAGGGGCGCTGCTTATGGTCCAGGACCACGTAGCCCTCGGGGTTAAAATTGTCCGGGTCCTAGCAGCGCAGGGCCTCCTGGCGGCTCTGCTCCTGCTCCAGCAGCAGGCACAGCTCATCGGCCAGATAGAGGGTGCGCACTGAGGCGCGGTTTTTGGTCTCCTTCTGCACGATGTTGGCTCCGTAGGCGGTGCGGGCCTCCCGGATGATGACCAGGCGGCGCTGGAGGTCCACGTTGTCCCACTTCAAACCGCAGATCTCCTCCCGGCGCATACCCAGACTGCCCGCCAGCTTTACCGGCAGCTCCAGAGGTTTTCCCTGGATGAGCTGGTAGAGCTGCTTGAGTTCCAGGTTGTCGTAGAAGGAGGTCTCCTTGGGACGGGGACGGGGCGGCTCCACCCGGTTCATGGGGGAGACGGGGATCATCTCCTGGCGCACCGCCGAGCGCAGGGCGCTGGAGAGCAGGTCGTGGTGGCGGCGCATGGTGTTGGAGGAGAGATTGGCCTCCCGCTGGGTGGTGGTGTAGTACTCCTGGACCTGTTTGGCGCTGAGCTTGGTCAGGGGCGTGTCTCCCAGGGCGGGGTCAATGTGGTTGTCGATGATCTTCTGGTAGGCGTACACCGTGGTCTCCGCCCGGTTGGGACGCACGATGGAGTCCATCCAGTATTCCAGCCACTGGGACAGGGTCATCTCCTGGGCGGGAACAAACTGGGGCTGTTCCCGGGTGGCATGAAATTCCTTCAGACCGTTTCGGGCCGCGGCCAGGGTGGGGAAGGTACGGTATTGCTTGATGCGCTTACCATTTTCATCCCGCCCCAGGTCAATGCTGACGTAGTAGAGATGGCGTATGTCGTCGTATGAGATATTTCGTTCTACTGTTTTCCTGGCCATAGTCGGTCCTCCTTTTAAAACTGATGGATGGGCAATTACCAAACACACACAGGGTGCCCTCCGTGTTTATTTTTGGCAGCTCTGGGAATAAAAAATTCATGTCCGCCCACAAAAGTGCCTGGGAGCAAAAAAACCGGACGCCCGGGTGTGGACATTATGTGGGAACCCTTTCCACGAAAAAACGCGCCTGCCTGGCATGATGTCGGCAGGGCAGCTGGAAGAGAAGGATTGAAGCGGGAAAATTGTTAAGATACACCAAAAGAGAAGGGCGGATAAAATGGGTGGCTTGTCACATTGTATCATATTCTGTCGAAAAAGTCATGCCTTATATCTCCTGGTAAAATTTTCAGAGCAAAAAGAGGAAAACACAGAGAAAAAACAAGCTTTTAAGTATGGCGGGGGTATGGTACACTGGGGGCGGGTGATAACATGATACGGATTCAAAATATTCCCCTGCCTGTGGGCGGGAGTTTGGAACAGCTGCGCCGCAAAGCGGCCCGGACGCTGGGGCTGCGTCCCGGGGCATTGAAGCAGGTGCGGCTGGTGCGTCAGTCCATCGACGCACGGAAAAAGCAGGATGTACACTATGTGTATACCTTGGATGTGGAAGTGGAGCAGGAGGAGGCGGTGCTGTCGGCCTGCACGGCCCGCAACGTCTCCCTGGTCTATCCGGTACCCTACGCATTCCCTGAGGTAAAGCGCCGTTCCACCAACATGCCGGTGGTGGCGGGAATGGGGCCGGCGGGCCTGTTTTCCGCTCTGTTTCTGGCCCGGAACGGTATTCCCTGCGTGGTGCTGGAGCGGGGCCAGGATGTGGATACCCGCACCAAAGATGTGGAGCGGTTCTGGAAGGACGGCGCTCTGGACCCCGGCTCCAACGTGCAGTTTGGCGAAGGGGGTGCAGGCACCTTCTCCGACGGCAAGCTGACCACCGGGACCCACGACTCCCGCATTGCCGCGGTGATGGACGCCCTCATTGAAGCGGGAGCGCCGGAGGACGTGAAGTGGTCCCACAAGCCCCACATCGGTACCGATATTTTGCGCCAGGTGGTGAAAACCATCCGTCAGGAGCTCATCTCCCTGGGCTGTGACGTGCGCTTTGGCAGCTGCCTCACCGGACTGGAGCACAGAGGCGGACAGCTCAGCGGCATTTGGGTGGAGGGACCGGAGGGGCGCTACCGTCTGGACTGTGATGCCCTGGTGCTGGCCCCCGGCCACTCCGCCCGGGATACCTTCCGGATGCTGGAGCAGGAGGGGGTGCCCATGGAGCAGAAGAGCTTTGCTATTGGTGTGCGCATCGAGCACAAGCAGAAGCTCATCTCCCAGGCCCAGTACGGCCCCTTCTGGGACCAGCTGCCGCCCACCGACTACAAGCTGGCCTGCCATCTGCCCAACGGCCGCTCCGCCTTTACCTTCTGTGTGTGCCCCGGCGGCCAGGTGGTAGCCTCGGCCTCCGAGCCGGGCCAGCTGGTGACCAACGGCATGAGCTACCGCAGCCGGGATGGAGAGAACATCAACGGCGGTTTCCTGGTGGGAGTTGGTCCGGAGGACTTTCAGACCTTCGGTGCCGACCCACTGGCCGGAGTGCGCTTCCAGGAGCAGTGGGAGCGCGCCGCGTTCCAGGCGGGAGGCGGCGGCTTCATGGCTCCGGCCCAGCGGGTGGAGGATTTTCTGGCAAAGCGCGCCTCCCAGGGACCTGGAGAAGTGCGGCCTACCTACCAGCCCGGCGTGACCTGGACTACACTGGAGGACTGTCTGCCTGATTATGTCACCGATACCCTTCGGGGGGCGTTGCCTGTTCTGGACCGGAAGCTCCACGGTTTTGCCCATCCCGACGGGGTGCTCACCGGGGTGGAGACCCGGTCGTCCTCTCCGGTGCGGATCGTCCGGGACGAGACGTACCAGTCCAACCTGCGGGGGTTGTATCCCTGCGGCGAGGGTGCAGGATATGCTGGGGGAATTGTGAGTGCCGCCGTGGACGGCATCCGGGTGGCCGAAGCGGTGGCCCGGGGATAATGAAATAAAAACAAACACAGGGCGCTGCTTTTGGCAGCGCCCTGTGTTTTATACCTTTTAATACGTATGATCGCAGATCTCCTGGATCTTGGCCTGGAGACGCTTCAGGTCCTCGAAGGTCTCGGGGCGGCGGCGGGGATCCCGCAGAATGGCCGCCGGGTGGAACAGAGCCATCATCTGCACGCCGGACTTTTCAAACCACTGGCCGTGCTCCTTGGTGATCTTGAAGTCGGGCTTGATGAGCCGCATGGCGGCAATGCGGCCCAGACACACGATGATCTTGGGACGAATGAGGGCCACCTGGTTGCGCAGATAGCCGATGCAGGCGTCCTGCTCCGTGTTCAGGGGGTCCCGGTTCTGAGGCGGACGGCACTTGACCATGTTGGCAATGTACACGTTCTTCTCCCGGCTCAGGTCGATGACCTCCAGCATGTCGTCCAGCAGCTTGCCGCCCCGGCCCACAAAGGGCAGTCCCTGCAGGTCCTCGTTCTCGCCGGGGCCTTCTCCAATGAGCATGACCTCCGCATCCCGGGGGCCGGTGCCGAAGACCACGTTATGGCGGGTCTGGGACAGGGCGCATTTCTGGCAGGAGAGGCACTCCTGCTCCAATTCTTTCCAATCCAGCATAGCGTTTCCCTCACTCCGTGTTGATTTGTTCGAGTGTACCATAAAATGACGAAGGACGCAATGGTGGAAGATGGCAGATAAAAACCACAAGATATTGTGTCAAAAAAGAAACGAAAGCACAACGAAAAAACGAAATGAGAAATTATGTAAAATAAAATAGAACGTATGTTTTATGTGAAAAAGCGGTCGAAACCCAGGGAAACCTGCGGTTTTTTTCTGTGCAAATCGGAAAAAAAGGGTTGCTTTTTATGTCAACAGCTTTTATACTAAAACACAAGGGTGGGGGAAAGTGGAGCTATTCCCCACAAAAAGGGTTTCAAGTGGGGGAGAGGTGAATGGGATGACCGGCACGTACGAGCACAGCATCGACGCCAAAGGCCGCCTGTTCATCCCCGCCAAGCTCCGGGAGGAGCTGGGTGTCTCCTTTTACCTGGCCATGGGTATCGACACCTGTCTGGCCATCTACCCCCAGGCCACCTGGGACAAGTTTACCGAAAAATTTGCCTCCCTGCCCATGACACAATCCAGAGTGATGCGTCCCCTGTTTGCCAACGCGGTGAAATGCGAGCTGGACAGCCAGGGACGCATTGTTATTCCTCAGAAGCTGCGCAAGTACGCTCAGCTGGAAAAGGATGCGGTCATTCTGGGTGTGAACGACCGGGCTGAAATCTGGAGCGCCAAGCTCTGGCAGGAAGACGAGGAGGAAATGACCCCCGCCAAGATGGCCGAGTGCATGAGCGCTTTGGGGTTCTGATCTGATATGAGTGAGACATTTACCCACCGTCCGGTGCTGCTGGACGAGTGTATCGAAGCTTTGAATATCCGCCCCGACGGGATCTACCTGGATGGAACCCTGGGACGGGCGGGCCACAGCCGGGAGATTGCCCGGCGGCTGACCACGGGACGGCTCATCTGTGTGGACCGGGACCAGGCCGCTCTGGACGCGGCTCAGGACCGGCTGAAGGACTGGATGGACCGGGTCACCCTGGTGCACAGCAACTTTGATCAGCTGGATGCCATTCTGGACCGCTTGGGACTGGCCGGTGTGGACGGCATGCTGTTTGATCTGGGCGTATCCTCCCCGCAACTGGACGACGGCTCCCGGGGATTTTCCTACATGGCCGACGCCCCCCTGGATATGCGCATGGACCGCTCTGAGGGGCTTACCGCCGCCGATGTGGTGAACCAGTGGTCTCAGGAGGAGCTGCGGCGCATTTTGAGCCAGTACGGCGAGGAGCGCTACGCCTCCTCCATTGCCGCCGCCATCGTCCGCCGCCGCCAGGACAAGCCCATTGAGACCACCCTGGAGCTGGTGGATATCATCAAAAGTGCCATGCCCGCCCGGGCGCTGAAAGAGAAGCAGCACCCGGCTAAGCGGAGCTTTCAGGCCATCCGCATCGCCGTAAACGATGAGCTGGCCAGTGTGGACCGGATGGTCCGTGCCGCGGTTCCCCGCCTCAACAGGGGGGGACGGCTGGCCGTGATCACCTTCCACTCGTTGGAGGACCGGATCGTGAAGACCGATCTGGCCGAATTTGCCAAGGGATGTACCTGTCCGCCGGATTTCCCGGTGTGTGTGTGCGGGAAGACCCCGGACGTGAAGCTGACACCCCGCAAGCCCATCCTTCCCTCTGAGCGGGAGGTGGAGGAAAACCCCCGCGCCCGAAGCGCCAAGCTGCGGGTGGCCGAGAAATTAAAAGACCCCACGCAATCGTTTTGTGAAATCGGGAGAGAAATGGAGTGACCGGAATGGCAAGCCGCCATCGCACCAACACAGCCTCATATAATACCTACGGCAGCGTGGCATACGCTCCCGCTTACGAAGGCGGTGCCCTTCGCAGCCCCAAAGAGCGGACCCTTCAGCCCCAGCCCAAGGTTCGCACCCACGAGCGTACCCGCAGTCTCACCCGGACGAAAGTTCAGGTCCGGGAGGCAGGCGAGATTTCTCCCTTTGCCGTGGTTGGATTTTTGGCGGTGGGTGTGTTTGCGGTGCTGGTGATTTTCAGCTATGCCCAGTTCACCGTGGCCAACAGCCAGCTCTCCTCCCTGCGCAGTGAGCTGAGCGATCTGCAGGCGCAGAACGTGACCCTCTCGGCTGAGTATGAGCGGGTCTTTGACATGGAGCGTATCCAGGCCGCCGTGGGAGACACCATGGTCCGGCCCACCAACGACCAAGTGGTCTACCTGGATCTGTCCCAGCCCGACAACGTGGTGCTGAGCGAGGATCAGGAGCGGTCCACCGGTATCCGGGGAGCCCTGGAGGGTCTGGAGGACATTTTCCATCAAGTGATCGAATATTTCCGCTGAGATAGCGCATATAGTGAGCTGTAAAGCGGCACATCAGACAAGGGCGCAAGAAAGAAATTTCTTGCGCCCTTCTACCGCAAAGGAGGACTCAGATGTACAGACAACGGCAGCCCGAACCCCGGAAAAACCCCAGCGAGCGCAGCCGCCAGTCCAAACGGCTGGTGTTCCGCCGCTCTATGGTACTCATGGGCGTGTTTGGCCTGGGATTATATATTCCTCTGCTGATCCAGCTGTGGAACATCGCCATCGTGCACCACGATGAGTATCAGACCAAAGCCATCGAGCAGCAGCTGATGGACGTGACCGTGTCAGCCAACCGGGGCGAGATCCTGGATGCCAACGGCGATGTGCTGGCCATGTCGGCCACGGTATACAACCTGATCCTGGCCCCCAAGGACCTGGTGGCCAGTGTGAGTGAGAGTAAGTTCAAGGATGAGGACGGCAACCTGGACGAGGATGCCTACAACGTCGAGATCCAGCGCAAGCGGGATGTGGTGGTGGACGGCCTGTGTGAGCTGATGCCTGACCTGGACCGGGAGAAGCTGGAACAGCGCATGGAGAAGACCAACTCCCAGTATGAGGTGCTGGCTACCCAGATCGAGGAGCAGGACGCCAAGGCCATCCGGGCCTTTATCGAGGAGAACAATACCTCCTACTACCTCTATCTCACCCCCAGTACTAAGCGCTACTACCCCTACGGTTCCCTAGCCAGCCAGGTGCTGGGCTTCGTTAACTCCGAGGGCGGCGCCTACGGCCTGGAGGCCTGGTACGAGGACCTGCTCAAGGGCGTGCCCGGCCGTGTGGTGACGGGCAAGACCGCCCAGAACGTGGAGATGTATAACAGCTACTCCAATTACATCGACGCCATCAACGGCTACGATCTGACCCTGACCCTGGACGCCACCATCCAGTCCTACGCTCAGCAGGCGCTGGAAAAGGGCATTGAGATGTACGACGTGCAAAACGGCGGCTTCTGCCTGGTGATGGACCCCCAGACCGGAAAGGTGCTGGCCATGGCCAGTTCCCCCAACTTTGATCCCAATAACTACTCGGTCATTACCGACAGCTTCCTGCTGGAGGATGTGGACACCGATACGGCCACCATCTACCAGCAGCTGAAGGCGGAGAACGACACAAAACCTGCCGACGAGCAGCTCACCGACGCGGAGCTTCAGGAGCAGGCCCAGGCTCAGGCCAAGGGTGCGGCCCGTGAAAAGCAGTGGAGCAACCGGACTGTTAAGGAGACCTACGAGCCCGGCTCTACCTTTAAGGCTCTGGTGCTGGCCGCCGCTCTGGAGGAGGGCGTGGTGTCTGAAAATGATACCTTTGACTGCCCCGGCTACTACAACATCGGCGGCTGGCGCATCAACTGTTCCAAGCGCACCGGCCACGGACACCAGACCCTGGCCGAGGCGGTGCAGAATTCCTGTAACCCCGCCTTCATCGAGATCGGTCAGCGGCTGGGAGCGGAGAAGTTCTATGAATACTTCCAGGCCTTTGGCATGACGGAGAAGACCGGCATCGATCTGCCCGGCGAGGAAAAGGGCGTCAACTGGGGCAGCAACATGGGCATCGTAGACCTGGCGGTGGCCTCCTTCGGTCAGCGCTTCAACGTCACCCCCTTGCAGATGGTCACCGGTTTCTCCGCCGTCATCAACGGCGGCAACCTGTACCAGCCCTATGTGGTGCAGAAGGTCACTGATTCGGAGGGAAATACCGTCAAAGAGAACAGCTCCACCCTGGTGCGCCAGGTGGTGAGCGAGCAGACCAGCCAGCGGGCACGGGCCATCCTGGAGACCGTCGTCTCCGAGGGCGGCGGCAGCAACGCCTATCAGGCGGGCTACCGCATCGGCGGTAAGACCGGTTCCGCTGAGACCCTGGAGGACGGACGTACCATCGTCTCCTTCATGGGCTTCGCTCCGGCGGACGATCCCCAGGTCATTGTCCTGATGGCCTACGACACCCCCAAGGAGGCATCTCCCGGCAGCTCCTACGGCACCTGCGGCGTGTACATCAGCGGCGGCGCCATGGCAGCTCCCCGGGCGGGCGAACTCATTGCCCAGATCCTGGACTACATGGGAGTGGAGAAACAGTACACCACCGAGGAGTCGGCGGCCACCACGGTCACCACGCCTCAGGTCACCGGATACACCGTGGCCGACGCGGCCGTCCGGTTGGAGAAGAAAAACCTGACCTACCGCACAGTAGGAACGGGCGATGTGGTCACCAGTCAGGTGCCTGCCGCCAACTCCGCCGTGCCCGGCGGCTCCACCGTGATCCTCTACCTGGGGGATGCGGCGCCGGAGGAGACGACCACCGTGCCCAACGTGGTGGGTATGAGCTATGAAGGGGCAAAGAAAGCCCTGGAGGCCCAGGGCCTGTTCATGCAGGCGGCGGGCAGCAGCACCTTCTACAGCGAGAGCTCCAAGGCCCAGAGCCAGAGCGTGGCTGCCGGAGAGAGCGTGGCCACCGGCACCATCGTGCAGGTCCAGTTCAGCACGTTGGTGGAGGACGGAGCCGCCGACTTCTATGAGATAACATAGTGCGCGTAACTTAGAGAGAATGAAACTGCACCCGTGAGGGGTGACGACTGTGAAGCTGTGGCAATTGTTAGCCGGCGTTCCCCTCACGGGGGAACCTTATTCTCAGGAAATGGAAATTACTTCCATATCCTACGACACCCGAACCCTGCTTCCCGGCGCGCTGTTTGTGGCGCTGCCGGGGGCGAAGACAGACGGCAGTCTGTACATTGACGAGGCCCTGGACAAAGGGGCTGCGGCGGTGGTGTGCCGCCGCCGTCCCCAGCGGGAGGGAGTATTCTTCACCACGCCTGACCCGCGGCGGGCTTTGGCTTTGCTGGCGGAAAACTGGTTTGGCCATCCCGGCCGGGAGATGACCCTGATCGGGGTCACCGGCACCAACGGAAAGACCACCACTACCTTTTTAATTAAGGAAATGCTGGAGGGAGCGTTAAAGACCCAGGTGGGTCTCATCGGTACCATCCAGAACATGGTGGGGGAGCGGGTGCTGCCCGCCCACCGCACCACGCCCGAGAGCTACGAGGTGCAGCAGCTTTTAAGGGAGATGGCCGACAGCGGCTGTACCCATGTAGTGATGGAGGTGTCCTCCCACGCACTGGTGCAGCACCGGGTGGAGGGGCTGGATTTTTCCGTGGCTGCCTTCACCAACCTCACCCAGGATCACCTGGACTACCACCACACCATGGAGGAGTACCGCTCCGCCAAGGAGCGCCTGTTCCATCAGTGCCGCCGTGCAGTGCTGAACCTGGACGACGAGGCGGGGCGGTGGTACCGGGAGCGGCTGGCCTGTCCGGTGTTTACCTACTCGGAGAACAAGGACCAGGCCGACCTCACCGCCAAGGGCATCCGCCTCTACCCCGGACAGGTGGAGTTTGAAGCGGTGGCCCGGGAGCAGATCCAGCGGGTGTTCCTGCCCATTCCCGGCGGCTTTACCATCTACAACGCCCTGTGCGCTCTGTCGGTGGGACTGTGCCTGGGACTGCGGCTGAGCGAGTGCGCCGCCGCCCTGCGCAGCGCCCGGGGCGTGAAAGGGAGAGTGGAGGTAGTTCCCGTACCCACCGCCTATACGGTGCTCATCGACTACGCCCACAGTCCCAACGCCCTGGAAAATATCCTGCTTACGGCCCGGGATTTTACCGCCGGAAGGCTCATCTGCCTGTTTGGCTGCGGCGGCGACCGGGACCGCACCAAGCGGCCTATTATGGGCGGCGTGGTGAAGGAACTGGCTGATCTGGCGGTGGTCACCTCGGATAATCCCCGCACCGAAGATCCCGAGGACATCATCCGGGATATCCTGGCGGGCATGGAGGGAGAGGGAGCTCAGATCCATGTGGAGCCAGACCGGCGGCAGGCCATTGCCTGGGCGCTGTCCCAGGGGCGGCCCGGGGATGTGATCGTGCTGGCAGGGAAGGGACATGAGACCTATCAGGAGATCCAGGGGGTGCAGTACCCCATGGACGAGCGGGAAATCGTGGCCCAATATTTTTCCAGCGCCCCTTCGTGGGAAAGGACTGGAAATCTTCCGGCGGGTGTAGTATAATACCTTGTTTCAATCCTTCGCAGTTCTGACCCTGGCACAAAAGAGAAAGAGGACCTGGAGGTTTCGACATGACATATATTCTCAGCTTCATTGTGGCCTTTGGCGTGACCGCCATTGCCGGACAGATTTTGATCCCGGTACTGCGCCGGCTCAAGGCCGGACAGTCCATCCGAGAGGACGGACCCACCTGGCATATGTCCAAACAGGGCACCCCCACCATGGGCGGCCTGATGTTTATTCTGGGTATCGCCGTGGCGGTGGTGGCCGCGGGCTGGCAGGATTTCCAGCACGGACTTCATAACCACATTGTGGTGTTCCTGTTTGCCCTTGTGTTTGGCGCCATCGGCTTCATCGATGATTTCCAGAAGCTGCGCCACCACGCCAACGAGGGCCTCACCGCCCCCCAGAAGTTCCTGCTTCAGCTGGCGGCGGCCATCGTGTTTACCCTGCTGCTGCGGAAGGACGGCTACCTCAGCCCTGACCTGTATATCCCCTTCTTCAACATTGAGATCGTGGGTATCCCCTGGGTGATTTACATGATCTTTGCCGCCTTTGTTATGGTGGGCACCGTCAACGCGGTGAATCTTACCGACGGCATTGACGGCCTGGCCACCGGCGTGACCATCCCGGTGATGATCTTCTACGTCGCCGTGTCCGCCTGGTATGGCAAGAGCGATCTGGTCACTGTCTCCGCCGCCATGGCGGGTGGCCTGTCTGCCTTCCTCATCTATAACTTCCATCCGGCAAAGGTGTTCATGGGCGATACCGGCTCCCTGTTTTTGGGCGGCGCGGTGTGCGGCATGGCCTTTGCCCTGGACCTGCCCCTGGTGATCCCCATTGTGGGCCTGGTGTATGTGCTGGAGGTGCTCTCCGATATTATTCAGGTGGTCTACTTCAAGAAGACCGGCGGCAAGCGCTTTTTCCGCATGGCGCCCCTGCACCACCACCTGGAGCTGGGCGGCTGGAGCGAGACGAAGTTGTTTTGTGTGTTCTCCGGCGCTACCCTGATCCTGTGCGTGCTGGCCTTCTGGGGAGTTATGTACAGATACCCTATGTGACCATAACTTTTTGTAATTTTACTTAGCATATTTTCTCTAAGTATATCAGTAACCCGCCTCAAAGGAGGAATTCCATGGCCCGAAAACCCAAACGTGACCTGACGGTAGAAGAGCAGCTGGCCCGTGGGCCCATGGATCTGCCCTTTTTGATGCTGGTGATGATCCTGCTGGGCATCGGCCTTATTATGATGTTCTCGGCCTCCTATGCCACAGCCTATTATGACAGCAAGGTGGCCGATCCCCTGTACTATATCAAGCGCCAGGCCATGTTTGCCGTGGTGGGCGTGGCGGTCATGTATGTGGTGTCCAAGATCAACTACCAGACCTTCCGGTGGATGTCGGTGCCCGCTCTGATTTTCAGCATCATTTTGCTGCTGCTGGTATTTACCCCGCTGGGCCGCAGCCACAACGGCGCCCGGCGGTGGCTGTATCTGGGTGTGGAGTTCCAGCCGTCCGAGATCGCCAAAATCGCGGTCATCCTGTTTTTTGCCGCCCGGCTTTGTAAGCGGGACAGCCGAAAACCTCTGCGGTACAAAAATCGCACCTTTACCGGGCGGATGCTCAACCGCCTGGAGCACATCGGCTTTCTGGAGCTGGTGCCCTACATCGCCGTGCTGGGCACGGTACTGCTGCTGGTGCTGCTGGAGCGGCACATGTCCGGCACCATCCTGGTCATGGTGGGTGCCGCAGCGGTGCTGTTTGCCGCGGGCATCAATATCTGGTGGTTTATCGGCGGCGGTGCTGCGGTAGGTTCCCTGCTGGCCTTTATCATGCTGGCCACGCCCTATATGAATGCCCGTATCGACCTGTGGCTGGACCCTTGGGGCCAACGCCAGGGGAATGGCTACCAGACGGTGCAGTCCCTGCTGGCCATGGGGTCGGGCGGTTTGCTGGGCCTGGGGCTGGGCAACAGCAAACAGAAGATGCTCTATCTCCCCGAACCGGAAAACGACTTCGTTTTCCCCATCGTGGTGGAGGAACTGGGCTATATCGGCGGGGCCGTGGTGATCATCCTGTTTGCCCTGCTCATTCTGCGGGGCTACTGGCTGGCTCTTCACGCCCGGGATAAGTTCGGAGCCCTGACCATCGTGGGCATCATCACCCTGTTTGCCACCCAGGTGTTTTTGAACATCGCCGTGGTTACCAACCTGATCCCCAATACCGGCATTTCTCTGCCCTTCTTCAGTTACGGCGGAACAGCCCTGCTGATACAGTTGGGGGAGATGGGTATGATATTAAGTATCTCCCGTCAGATCCCCGCGCCCAAGCACGATTAAGGCCCTTGGCCTGATATAGAACGAGGTGGTTTCATGAATATCCTCTTTACCTGCGGCGGTACCGCCGGACATGTAAACCCGGCGGTAGCCCTGGCACGCATTTTCCAGGAGCGCAATCCCGGCTGCCGGGTGCTGTTTGTGGGAGCGGACGGAGGGATGGAGACCCGGCTGGTGCCCAAGGAGGGCTACCCCATCCAGACGGTGACCATTACCAACTTCCACCGCTCTCTGGCTCCTGCCGACATCGCCCACAATCTGGGCACCCTGGTGAATATGCAGAAGTCCAAGAAGCAGGCCCAGCGCATTTTGGATGAGTTCCAGCCCGACCTGGTGGTGGGCACCGGCGGCTATGCCTCCTTCCCTGTGGTAAAGGAGGCCGCCCGGCGGCATATCCCCACCGCCGTCCACGAGTCCAACGCCGTCCCCGGACTGACCACCAAGGCCCTGTCCAAGGTGGTGGACTGCGTGATGGTGGGCTTTGAGGAGAGCCGGGCCCACTACGATAACCCCGATAAAGTGGTAGTCACCGGTACCCCCGTGCGGGGCGACTTCTTCCGCTACACCCGGGAGGAGGCCCGCAAGCAGCTGGGCATCGAGGACAACCGTCCCCTGCTGCTGTCCTACTGGGGATCCCTGGGCGCGGAGGTGATGAACCGCCAGATGGTGGACTTCATCGCCAAGGAGTGCTATGAGGGCGCACCGTTCCGCCACATCCACGGCGCGGGCCGGGACTTTTCCTGGATGCAGGAGGAGCTGCTGCGCCGGGGGCTGAAGCTGGGGGACAACGGGGTGGAGGTCCGGGAGTATATCTACGATATGCCTCTGGTGATGGCCGCCGCCGACGTGGTTCTCTGCCGGGCGGGCGCATCCACCATCTCGGAGCTCACCGCCATTGCCAAGCCGGCCATTCTGGTGCCCTCCCCCAACGTCACAGCCAACCACCAGGAGAAGAACGCCCGGGTGCTGGCCGACCAGGGAGCGGCGGTGCTGCTGCTGGAGAAGGACTGCCAGAGGGACGAGCTCTACGAGCAGGCCGAAGCGCTGCTGCGGGACCGGCCTCGCCGGGACAGCATGATCCGGGCGCTGACCAGCATGGCGGTGCCCGATGCGGGGGAAAAGATCTATATTACCCTGCGCTCGCTGATGCGGGGCTGAAACCACTTTTTTGATGTTTGCATAGGATAGCCTGAACGAAATGAAGTTGGAGGCTATCCCATGAGCATGTATGAAATCCAAGGCGGCAGGCCGCTGGGCGGGCGGCTGAGGGTCCAGGGGGCCAAGAACAGTGTTCTTCCCCTGCTGGCCGCCGCGCTGCTGGCTCCGGGCCAGAGCGTGATCCATAACTGCCCCGATCTCTCGGATGTGTCCGCCACCCTGGATATTCTGGCCCTGCTGGGCTGCCGGGTGGCCCGGGAGGGGGAGACAGTGACGGTGGACGCCGCCGCCCTGAGCGGCAGCGCCATTCCCGAGCGGCTGATGCGGGAGATGCGCTCCTCGGTGATTTTTCTGGGGGCGCTGCTGGCCCGTACCGGGAGCGCCCGGCTGTGTTATCCCGGAGGCTGTGAGCTGGGTCCCCGGCCCATCGATCTGCACCTGGCCGCCCTGCGGGGGCTGGGAGCGGAGATTCGGGAGGATGGGGAGTGCCTCACCTGCACCGCGGGCCGCGGACTGCGGGGGGCGCGGATCCATCTGCCCTTTCCCAGTGTGGGAGCCACCGAGAACGCCATGCTGTGCGCCTGCGGAGCTCAGGGGGTGACCACCTTGGTGGGAGCCGCCCGGGAGCCGGAGATCGTGGATCTGGAGCGCTTTCTCAACAAATTGGGAGCCAGGGTGTCCGGCGCGGGCACGCCGGTGGTCACCATTGAAGGAGGCCATCCCCTTCACGGAGCGGAGCACACGGTGATGGGCGACCGCATCGTGGCTTCCACCTGGCTGTGCGCCTGCGGGGCGGCAGGAGGGGAGATTGCCCTGACCGGTGTGGAGCCGTCCTCCCTGGATACGGTACTTTCCTGCCTGGAACAGGCGGGGGGAGAACTGGGGTGCCGGGGAGAGGAGATCCACTTCCGGAGCACGAAACCCCTGCGGGGCATCCCACCGGTACATACCGCACCTTATCCCGGCTTTCCCACCGACGCCCAGGCCATTCTGATGGCCGCCCTGGCAGGTGGAAGAGGCCAGACTTTGTTTGTAGAAAATATGTTTGAGAGCCGCTACCGCCATGTGGCGCAGCTGCAGCGCATGGGGGCGGATATCCGGGTGTGGGGCCGCTCCGCCGTGGTGACGGGCCGCCCTCTGCACGGTCAGCGGGTGGAGAGCACCGACCTGCGGGGCGGAGCTGCTCTGGTGGTGGCCGCCCTGGGGGCGGAGGGAACGACCCAGGTGACCCAGCTGAGCCATATCCGCCGGGGCTATCAGGATATGGAAGGCACCCTTCGGCAGCTGGGAGCAGACATCCGCCTGCTCCCCACAAACAGAGATACAGGAGAAGACCATGGCATCTGTGAGACACAACCGAAAGCGAAAACGCCGCCGCAGCCGGCTTGGCGTGCTCTTTAAGCTGCTGTGCCTGGCGGCGCTGGTGGCGGCCCTTACCTTTGGCGCCACGGTATTCTTTCAGGTGGAGACCATTGCCGTGACGGGCAACAGCCGCTATACCCAGGATGAGATCATTGCCGCCTCCGGGGTACAGGTGGGGGATAACCTGTTTCGCATGAACAAGAAACAGATTTCTCAGGAGATCCTCCATCAGCTGCCCTATGTGGAGTCGGTATCCATTCTCCGCGGGCTGCCCAGCACCATCACCTTCCAGGTGACCGAGTGGGATGCGGTGGCTCAGGTAGAGGTGTATGCCCAGGGGCAGACGGAGGAGAGCGGAGAGGAAGGAGAGTCCCAGCAGGCCGCGGCCAAGGAGACCTGGCTCATCAGTGTGGGCGGCAAGCTGCTGGAGCCGGTCTCGGCCTCGCACACCGCGCCCATCTCGGTGACCGGGCTTACGGCCCTGGCGCCTGAGGCGGGCTCGATGCTGGCGGTGCCCCAGGATCAGCAGAGCAAGCTTACCGCGCTGACCAACGTTTTGGAGAAGCTCCAGCAGCAGGGTATGATGAGCCGGGTCTCTTCCATTGATCTGACCCACGTCTCCTGTATGGTGCTGCGGCTGGACGGGAGCATCGACGCCAAGCTGCCTCTCACGGGGGATACCGCGTATTATCTTCGGGCGCTCAATGCCGCCGTGGAGGAGGAAAACCGCCGCCGCGGCGGTCAGGCGGTGGGTACCATGGATCTCACGCAAAAGGAGTATACCGCCATCTTTACTCCGGCTGAGAGTGGTGGATGATATTTTCCAACTTTTTCTCTTGACCTGCTGAAAAAAGAGCGATACAATGAATCAAGATATAGCCTTGATTCTGCATCCGCTCACAATTGCTTGTTTTTGGGCGTTTGTGGCGGAGTTTCATTTTATACTTAGGAGGAACGACAATGGCCTTCGGAATGGATATGGGTCCTGACAGCGTAGTCAATATTAAAGTAATTGGTGTAGGCGGCGGCGGCAACAACGTAGTCAACCGCATGGTGCGCACTGGAACCAAGGGTGTCGATTTTATTGCGGTGAATACCGATAAGCAGGCGCTGGCCGTCTCTGCCGCTACCTATAAAATTCAGATCGGTGAAAAGCTCACCAACGGCCAGGGCGCCGGCTCCAACCCTGAGGTGGGCCGCAAGAGCGCCGAGGAGAACCGCACCCAGATCTCCAAGGCCCTGGAGGACGCCGACATGGTGTTCATCACCGCCGGTATGGGCGGCGGCACCGGCACCGGCGCGGCTCCCATCGTGGCCGACATCGCCAAGGAGATGGGCATCCTCACCGTAGGCGTAGTTACCAAGCCGTTCCGTTTTGAGGGCATGCGCCGGATGAAGCAGGCCGAGGGCGGCATTGAGGAGCTGCGCTGCAAGGTGGACTCCCTGGTCATCATCCCCAACGAGCGTCTGAAGCTGGCTACCGATCAGAAGATCACCATGCTCAACGCCTTTGAGATCGCCGACGACGTGCTGCAGCAGGCCGTTCAGTCCATTTCCGACCTTATTAAAAACACCGGCTTCATCAACCTGGACTTTGCCGACGTATCCGCTGTTATGAAGGACGCTGGCCGTGCTCACATGGGTGTGGGCCGCGCCGCCGGCAAGAGCAAGGCCGAGGAGGCCGCCAAGATGGCTATTTCCAGCCCCCTGCTGGAGACCTCCATCAACGGCGCCAAGGGCGTGCTGATCAACGTCACCGGTTCCATGGACATCGGCCTGGAAGAGGTGGAGACCGCCGCCAACCTGGTGCAGGAGGCCGCCCACCCCGAGGCCAACATCATCTTCGGTGCCGCCTTTGACGACACCCTGGAGGATGAGCTGCGGGTCACCGTCATTGCCACCGGCTTTGACGAGAAGGAGGAGGCTGCCGCCGCTCCTGCTGCTGATATGTCCCAAAAACCCTTCTCCCAGGCGGGAGACCGGGTGAAGGAGAGCCAGCAGGCCGCGCCTCAGGGCGAGGCTTCTGCCGCCCCTGTGGTTGAGCCCGAGAAGGCCGCTGTCAGCGATGACGACTGGGATATCCTGGAGCGCATTTTCAGCCGCAAGCGCTGATTCCGCCCTACATGTACGTGTTCACCCCGGAGAAGGTTCCCCTTCTCCGGGGCTTTTTTCTTAAAGGAGTACGCCGTGCTGATCTATCTCTCTATGATCGAAGATGCGGAGGACCAAAATAAATTTGATCAAGTGTACCTCCGGTATAAAAATCTCATGTTTTATGTGGCACACCGCATTCTGAACGACGCTCAGGAGGCGGAGGACGCGGTCCACGACGCCTTTGTGCGCATTGCGGAGCACATCGACCAGGTTGGGGAACCGGACTGTCCAAAAACCAGGGGCTTCGTGGTTATTATTGTTGAACGGGTGGCGCTGAACCGTTTGGAGCGCCGCCGACGGAGGGAGGCTCTGCCTTTGGAGGAGTGGACGCCCACTGTCCAGCGGGAGGACCCGGCGCCGGAGGAGGAAGAGGCCTTCAGCCGGGCCATGGCACGCCTGTCCCCACGGTACAGGGAGCTGCTGCTTTTGAAGCACTGGCAGGGCTTTTCCGACCGGGAGATCGGAAAGATGCTGTCCATGTCCCAAGGCAATGTGGCCAGGACGATCCAGCGGGCCAAGGAGAAACTGCGGGAAGCGCTGAAGGAAGAGGGGGTGGAGGTATGAACGAGAAACTGGACCGGCTGCTGGAGCAGTACAGCGCCGCCGCGGGCGAGCGTTGGCTGGAGGAAAGCCTGCCTGAGGACATTCCGGAGTATACCTTTTCCCACAAATTCCAGCGGAGGATGGACAAGCTGCTGCGCCGCCAGCGGCGCTCCCCGGCCGTGCGGGCGGCACTGACCTATGCCAGGCGGGCAGCCATTTTTGTGCTGGTCTTTGTGGCCCTGTCCTTCTCGGTACGCATGACAGTGGATGCCGCCTTCCGACGGCAGGTATTACAGGTGGTGGTGCAGGTGTTCTCTGACTTTACAGAGTTCCGCTATACCTCCGATGTGAAAACTGACGAGCAACCCGGAGAGCTGGAGTTTACCTATCTGCCGGAGGGGATGGTGGAGACAGACAGAGAGCTGGATACACTTGGATTTTATATATGCTGGAAAAAGAAATCTGGAGAGTTTGTAGAGCTAGATCAGGTTTTGGTGGATGACAATACGGATATGAAGCTTTACTTAGATACAGAAGATGCTGAAATTACCCATTTCCAAGTTCACGGTGAGGAGACCATAGGGATTGAAAAGGGCCTGGATCATACTGTCCAGTGGACAGAAGGTCAGTTTGTGTATACCCTGTCCGGTACCATTCCGATGGAGGAGTTGGAAAAGGTTGCGGAAGGGATTCAGATAGACAGGTAAGCATGAAGCGGCTGGAAGCCTTGGAATACAAGGCTTCCAGCCGCTTTCCTATATGGTCTGAAAATTTTCTGAAAAGTTTTAAAAAGCAGTGTCCAAAATCGCAGTTCTCATTGGTTATAAAGAATAAACATAGAAAGAAAGGATATGATCCCCATGTTCCACAAAAAAGAGCTGCTCCCGGCCTTGTGTGTGTCCCTATGCCTGTGTGGCGCGATGGCGCCAAGCGTATCAGCGGTGGAGATTCCTGAACTGTCCAATCAGGAGGAAATCACTCCCTATGCTCTGTATATTCGAAAGGCAGAGTGCACTTTGTCGTTGAATGGAGGAATTGCTACAATAAGAGTATCGGTCACGGGGCAAACCGGGGTAGTGGACCGCTGTCAGGTAGTCGTTACCCTTGAGGAAAAAAGCGGGACTACATGGAAAACCATTGCCACATGGTCGGATGAATCCGACGGCGGGCGGGCCTCCGTGTCAGAAACAAAGGCGGTGACGGCAGGCAAGACCTACCGGGCCAAAGTAGTGGTGACGGCCTGGTCGGGAAGCAAGTCGGAGACGAAGACAATCTTGTCCCCGGAGAAGAAGGCTTAAGATTCATTTAGAAAAAGATAATTTATTTGCATTGTATATGAGAAAGGAGTACAGTAAACATGAAAAAGCGATTTGTATCTTTTATGCTGGTCATGGCAATGGCACTGGGACTGGTTTCCAGCGGATTTGCAGCAAGTGCGCCCAATGATCCTGGACCAATGCGTGATCCAAACCGGTACTACTATACCTATGAGACTAAGCCTTGGGGAAAAGAAGTTGAAATAACTGTTTCTGAGACAGAAGCGAAAGTGAAGGATAAAATTAAAGCGCTGATGGTAGAGGCACTTATGTCTGCATTCAGCAGTGGCACGGTGACAGATTTGGTGATAAGTGGCATTGCAGGAGAATTTGCAAGCAATATTTATTCCAAAGAACCTTTTGCCCGAGCAGGAACCTACAAAATCTGGAATGAAATGGAATATAAGTACCAGGTAGACCGTCTGGATAAGACAAAACGGAGTGTTGTAGGAAAATGGTTGAAAGGACATTATAGTTTGTACCAAAACGGGAAATTAGTTGATTCTTATACATATAAGATGGCCATGAAATAAAAAGGATAAGCGAATGTGAGGTGCAAATCCATGTCACTCAGGACGAAAAAAATTCTGGAAGTACTTTGCTTTCTTTTTTCCTGCGGCGTTGCGATAGCACTGTGCTGCGTGCCCATGTCGTTTCCTGTGCAGCTTATTTTACTAATTGCAGTGGGAGTGTTTCCCGGAGTACCTACCTTTGGTTGGGGCAGGGAACGGTGGGAATTCCTCCAGCGTACCCGGTTGTTCCACGCCGGATCATGCCTGACGTGGATTTTGTTCTTTGTGATTCTGGTGCTGGGGGAGACGGTGCTAACTTTCTGGGGGACTCCAGAACTGCAGCAGAGGATCATGGTAAACGGCGGGTTTGTGTTTTATCTTACCGTACTAAATGCGTCCCGGGACTGGGCCTACGTACTTTACCTGTTTGCACCTCAAAAAATCCGTTTCCGGGAGCAGATGGAAGAGGAGTAAAAAACCGGGCCGCAGGTCAAACCTGCGGCCCGTATTTATTATTCCGCTTCTTTTGGCGGCTGGAACCGGACCAGGTCGGCATATTGCTGCCACACACAGTCCAGCTTACCCAGATAGTTGGCTTTCCAGGGTTTATTTCGGCCGCAGTAGTGGACAATAGCGCTGTTCTCCAACACCCAGTCCAGGTCCACCGGGTGGCCGGGAGTGAGCAGAGCGGCGGTGAGCAGCCGCTCCGTCATGTTGTACCGCCAGGGATTCAGACGCAGGATGCGGTCTCCGTACAGGGCGCTGATCACGTCCTGGTCGGGGAGAAGCAGGGTCTTGCGGTGGGCCTGGACGTAGTCCAGCACGGGCTGGATCTGCTGCTCCCGGCGCAGCACCGGAAGGTTCATCAGCAGCACCCCGGAATTGATGTAGGGGCCGGGAGTCTCCGACTGGAGCCGGATGGCGTTAAATTTCTCCATCCCCTTGGCCACGTGGCTGGCCGCCGCAAAGAAGTATTCCTCCAAAGGCAGTTCCCACAAGCTGTCCAGGGGGTGATTCACCACCAGGTCCGGGTCCAGATAGAGTACCCGCTCCAGCTCCTGGGGGAGCTGAAAGGCGGCAAAAATGCGGTCGTACATCTCCATGGGGTAGCGGTCGGTGGTGGGAGCCTGGGGCAGCAGGTGGGGATCGGCGGCCACGGGAACCAGGGTGAGGGCGGACTCGTCCACAGAGCGCTCCAGAGCGGTGAGGTCTTCCGTTGTGAGAGAGCGGTGGAGGACAAAGACCCGCATGGGCGTGCCGGGGTGCTGGCAGACCAGGCTTTTGAGCATCACAGACAGGGGATAGAGGTAGGCGCGGTTTACGGTGACTAAGATATCCATGGAGATCCCTTTCTATATAGTTCTTAATTGTACTACGTATTATACGCAGAAGGGGCGTGGAGAACAAGAGGAAATATAAGAAAAAGGCGGGGCACACGGCCCCGCCTTACGCGGTTACGGATTATTCCTTGGGCTGTTCCTCGTCGGCAGCGGGCTCCTCAGGGACGATGTCAGCCTCGGTGACCTCGTTTTCAGGCTCCTCAGCGGCCTCGGGGGTCACGTCGATGATCTCGCCCTCCGCCTCGGCGGTAGCCTTGAGTTCAGCGATGCGGTCGTTGTTGGTCTCAATGGCAGCACGGGCGGCAGTGATCTTCTCACAGGCGGCAGCATAAGCACCGTCGGGAGTGGTGCCGTGCTCAGCGTAATACAGCTTGCCCAGTTCCACATAGGCCTTCCTGATGGTATCTTCCTCGGCCATGTTGGAGGCCTTCAGCTTGGCAATCTCCGCCAGACGCTTGGACGTGGCCACAACACTCTGAGCCAGGTCGGTTGCTCTCTCCTGGAGATCATTGATAAAATCCATGGTAGTACCTCCTTGAAATACGGTCTCCCGTTTACTGAGCCCATTTTAGCGTATTTCCTCCCCCCACGCAAGAACCTGATGTTGGATTTAATGGTTTTTTTAAGTTTTGTAAGGGGAGATTTCAGAAAGGGCCCCGGTGGAAAAACCACCGGGGCCCTGATGCTGAGATGGGGGATCAGACCTTGAAGTTGACGGCGGTGTCACCCTTCTCGTCGTGGCCGAACTCGTAGTCCTTGCCGGGGAGAATGGCATTGAGCACGATGCCGGTGATGGCGGCCACAGCCAGACCGGACAGGCTGATGGTGGCCTCGCCCACCTGGAAGCTCACCGCACCGGAGTAGTTGATGCCAATGGCCAGCACCATGATGAGGGCGGCGATGATGACGTTGCGGCTGTTGGTGAAGTCCACCTGGTTTTCCACCACGTTACGCACGCCCACGGCGGAGATCATGCCGTAGAGCACCATGGACACGCCGCCCATGGTAGCGGTGGGCATGGCGGACACCAGGGCCGCAAACTTGGGGGAGAAGGAGAACAGAATGGCCAGACCAGCGGCGATGCGGATGACCCGGGGATCATAGACCTTGCTCAGAGCCAGCACGCCGGTGTTCTCACCGTAGGTGGTGTTGGCGGGGGCGCCGAAGATGGAGGCCAGAGTGGTGGCCAGACCGTCGCCTAGCAGGGTGCGGTGGAAGCCGGGGTCCTGGAGGTAGTTGCGCTCACAGGTGGAGGAGATGGCGCACATGTCGCCGATGTGCTCCACCATGGTGGCCAGGGACAGAGGCATGATGGTCACTGCGGCGGTGAGCAGCAGGCCGGTGTCCAGGTCGGGACGGCTGAACAGACCAAAGAGGGTGTCCTGAAACTGGAAGGGCAGGCCGATCCAGGGGGCGTCGGCCAGAGCCTGGAGCTTAGCGGGGTCCATGGTGTGCATGCCGGTGACCTGGCAGATGACAGCCACGCCGTAGGAGCCCACCACACCCAGCAGAATGGGGATGATCTTTACCATGCCCTTGCCCCAGATGTTGCAGCCTACCACGATGGCGATGGCGATGAGGGCAATGGCCCAGTTATCCCGGCAGTTGGTGATGGCGGTGGAGGAGAGGGTCAGGCCGATGCAGATGATGACCGGGCCGGTGACGATGGGGGGGAAGTAGCGCATGACCTTCTTGGTGCCGAACACCTTAAAGAGGGCGGAGAGAATTACGTACATCAACCCCGCCAGAGCCACGCCGAAGCAGGCGTAGGGCAGCATTTGGGTGTTGGCGGTGCCGTCCTCCAGCATGGGGGCGATGGCCTGATAGCCGCCGATGAAGGCGAAGGAGGAGCCCAGGAAGGCGGGGACCTTCCGCTTGGTGAGGAAGTGGAACAGCAGGGTGCCCAGACCCGCGAAGAGCAGGGTGGCGGACACGCTCAGCCCGGTGAGGGCGGGTACCAGCACGGTGGCGCCGAACATGGCGAACATGTGCTGCACGCCCAGGATGAACATTTTGGTTCGTCCCAGCTGCTGGGCATCATAAATGGCTTGATTTTGCGGCATAGTGATTCTCCCTTCTTGTTTACACACAGGCCAAACGGCCATAAAAAAAGACAATCGCCCAGCGATTGTCAAACACAAAACGGAAAAGAAAGAAACACGCGGCCGGTACCAAGAACGGTCATGACATTCCCTCCTTTTCCTATTTCTAAACCGGTATAATAGCAGATTTCACACAAAAGCGCAAGAGGAAATTTCCTGATTCATGGGGAAATTGCAGGAATCGAAGGGAAGAAGAAGGGGGCGGTTGACTTTAGCGAGAAAAATGGATAAACTACAAATGATTTTGTATTTGCCTGCAGTCAAACTCTGCCAGAGAAAAAAGGAGCGATGGACCTTGAAGAAGCCTTTTGTTACCCTGGAGCAGCTCCAGGAGATGGTGAAGACCTATCCCACCCCCTTCCACCTCTATGACGAGAAGGGTATCCGTGCCAACGCCCGGGCTCTGCGCCAGGCCTTTGCCTGGAACCCCGGCTACACCGAGTATTTTGCTGTGAAGGCCACCCCCAATCCCCAGATCCTGAAGATTCTGAAGGAGGAGGGATGCGGCGTGGACTGCTCCTCCCTCACCGAGCTGATGATGTCTGACCGCTGCGGCTTTACCGGGGGACAGATCATGTTTTCCTCCAACGACACTCCCGCTGAGGAGTTCGCTCTGGCTGCCAAGCTGGGCGCCACCATTAACCTGGACGACATCACCCACATTGACTTCCTGAAGGAGACCATCGGCTACATCCCCAAGAAGATCTCCTGCCGCTTCAATCCCGGCGGTGTGTTCCAGCTGGGCGAGAGCAAGGAGGGCTTCCAGGTGATGGACAACCCCGGCGACGCCAAGTACGGCATGACTCCGGCCCAGATCACCGAAGCGTTTAAGCGCCTGAAGGCGGAGGGCGCTGAGGAGTTCGGCATTCATGCCTTCCTGGCCTCCAACACCCTGTCCAACGACTACTATCCCGCTCTGGCCCGTATCCTGTTCCAGCTGGCGGTGAAGCTGAAGGAGGAGACCGGCGCTCACATCACCTTCATTAACCTCTCCGGCGGCGTGGGCGTGCCCTACCGTCCCGACCAGACCGCCAACGACATCGCGGTCATCGGTGAGGGTGTGCGGAAGGCCTATGAGGAGATTCTGGTGTCCGCGGGCATGGGCGATGTGGCCCTGTGCACCGAGCTGGGCCGCTTTATGCTGGCACCCTACGGCCACCTGGTCACCAAGGTGCTCCACTTCAAGCACACCTACAAGGAGTATGTGGGCGTGGACGCCTGCGCGGCCAACCTGATGCGGCCTGCCATGTACGGTGCCTACCACCACATCACCGTCATGGGCAAGGAGGACGCCCCCTGCGACCACAAGTACGACGTGACCGGCGCCCTGTGCGAGAACAATGACAAGTTCGCCGTGGACCGCATGCTGCCGGAAATTGAGATTGGCGACCTGCTGGTTATCCACGACACCGGTGCCCACGGCCACGCCATGGGCTATCAGTATAACGGCCGCCTGCGCTCTGCCGAGGTGCTGCTCCAGGAGGACGGCTCCACCCGGCTGATCCGCCGTGCCGAGACTCCCGAGGACTACTTCGCCACTGCAATTTGGGAGTAATTCCGGGCATTATAAGTATATCAACGGTTGGAGCGCCCCGGCCCCAGGCCGGGGCGCTTGTGTTTTTTCTTTGGGAGAGAATCAAAATGAATATCATGGGACAACTGGCCCTTATTTTTGGGCTGTCGCTGGTGGGAGAGGGCGTGGCGGCGCTGCTTCCGGTGTCTTTTCCGTCCAGTGTGATCAGTATGGTGCTGCTGATGGCACTGCTGCTCACCGGAGTGATCAAGGACAAGCATATCAAGACAGTCTCCAACTTTCTGGTGGCCAATATGGCCTTCTTCTTTATTCCATCGTTTGTTGGCATTGTGGAGCACGGGACCCTGCTGAAAAGTCAGGCCCTCCCTCTGCTGGTGATCGTGGGACTGACCACGCCGGTAGTTTATCTGGTCACCGGATGGACGGTGCAGCTGCTGATGCTGCGCCGCAGAAAGGGGGAGAGGAAATAATGGATGCCATGTTGAGTTCCCCGTTTTTCGGACTGGCTCTTTCGGCAGCGGCATGGTGCGGGGGTGTATGGCTGCAAAAAAAGACAAAGTGGGTGCTGTGTAACCCGCTGCTGGTTGCTTCTCTGGTGATCATCGCTCTGCTGGCGGTGTTTGGAATCCCTCTGGAGGATTATAACCAGGGGGGCGACATCATCAAGATGATGCTGGGGCCGGTGACAGCGGTGCTGGCCCTGAATATCTACTACCAGCGCCAGACTTTGAAGGAATACTTTGTTCCGGTACTGGTGGGCTGCCTGGCGGGCAGTGCGGCCAGCCTGGGCAGTGTGCTGGCCCTGTGCCGCCTGTTTGAGATGGAGGACATGCTCACTGCCTCTCTGCTGCCCAAGAGCGTGACCACCGCCATCGCGGTGGGCATCGCCGAGAGCCGCGGCGGCGCGGCGGGCATCGCGGCGGCGGCGGTGGTGCTGGCCGGCGTGGTAGGGGCAGTGTTTGCTCCCCTGTTTGCCAAATGGTTCCGGGTCACCGACCCGGTGGCGCAGGGACTGGCCACCGGCGCGTGCAGCCACGCGCTGGGTACCACCAAGGCCATGGAGATGGGCGAGCTCCAGGGAGCCATGAGTTCCATTGCCATCTGCGTGTGCGGCATCTTTACCTCCATCTTAGCCCTGTTTATTTAACAAAAAGGAGTGCTTTTCCAAGGAAAAGCACTCCTTTTTCTTGCCCAATGTTCTTGTAGGGGGACCAGCCTTCTTGTCCTGGCATTCTCCCGTGGATCCCAGAAGCGAAACGAAGTTTCGCACAAAGTTCTTTTGCCTACTTTTCTTACAAGAAAAGTAGGGCGGCGCTTAAAATGCGGGAGGCAGCTTCCTCTTTGGAGAGGAGAGGCAGCTCCTCAATGCCATCCCGGGTGATCAGCGTGATCACGTTGGTATCGGTGCCGAAGCCGGCTCCCGCCACCTTCAGGTTGTTGGCGCAGATCATATCCACGTTCTTTTTCTCCAGCTTGGCCCGGCTGTTCTCCAGCATGTCCCGGGTTTCCATGGAGAAGCCGCAGATCACCTGACTCGGACGGCGGTGCTGGCCCAGATACTGCAGAATGTCAGTGGTGCGCTTGAGGGGGATGGACAGGTCGCCGTCCTTCTTCTTTACCTTATCGTTGCTGTACCCAATGGGGGTGTAATCAGCCACGGCGGCGGCCTTGAAGATCATGTCCGCGTTGGGACTGTGAGCGGCCACCGCCTCGAACATGTCCTGGGCGGAGACCACAGGTACCACGTCCACGAAGGGAGGCGGAGCGATGGCGGTAGGGCCGGTGACCAGGGTGACCTGAGCTCCCCGGAGCATGGCCATGCGGGCAATGGCGTAGCCCATCTTGCCTGTGGAGTGGTTGGTGAGGTAGCGCACTGGGTCAAGGGACTCCTGGGTGGGTCCGGCGGTGACCAAAACATGCTTCCCCTCTAAGTCGTGGGGGCAGGCCAGCTGGCGCAGCACGTGCTGGAGCAGGTCCTCCGGCTCGGGCATCTTGCCTGCACCCACCGCGCCGCAGGCCAGACGGCCGCTGGCGGGGGCAATGACCTCCCAGCCGTAGCGGCGGAGAATGTCCAGGTTGTCCTGAGTGACGGGATTTTCGTACATATTGGTGTTCATGGCGGGAGCAATGAGCTTGGGGCACTTGCAGGCCAGAACGGTGGTGGTGAGCATGTCGTCAGCCAGACCGTGGGCCAGCTTGGCGCACACATTGGCGGTGGCCGGGGCGATGAGCACCAGGTCGGTGCGCTGGGCCAGGGCGATGTGCTCCACCTGGTGGGAGAAGTTGCGGTCGAAGGTGTCCACCATGGTGCGGCGGCCGGTGAGCTGCTCAAAGGTGAGGGGGGTGACAAACTTGGTGGCGTGCTCGGTCATCACGACCTCTACCTGGCAGTGCTGCTTGACCAGGGCAGAGGCCAGCGCAGCGGCCTTGTAGGCGGCAATGCCGCCGGTGACGCCCAGAAGAACGGTTTTTCCCTGTAACATGTTAAAACCCTCTTACGTTTCTAAAAACTGCCGCCCAGGCGGGCGGTACAGCAAGATTATGGCATAAAAATTGCCGCTTGTAAAGAAACTTGTCCAGATATGCAAAATTCCCGCGAATCTCAGTCTTGCAAAGAAAGGACGGATTCGCTATAATGGTGCGGTTAAAAGACGGATTTCTTTACTTTATATTTGCTAGAGGTGAGACACATGCTCTTGGCCATCGACATCGGCAACAGCAACATTGTCATCGGCGGGATTCAGGACGATAAAATCGTCTTTGAGGCCCGGATTGCTACCGACCGCATCAAGACCTCCGACCAGTACGGCGTGGAGATCAAAAATATTCTCTCCCTGTTTGAAGTACCGGTGGAGACGGTGGAGGATGTGATCATCTCCTCGGTGGTGCCTCCTGTGTTCAATGCGGTGCGCACCGGCGCCTACAAGGTGACCGGGCTGACCCCCATGGTGGTGGGACCGGGCATCAAGACCGGGCTGAACATTCAGATGGACAACCCCGCTTCCGTGGGCAGCGACCTCATCGTGGCCGCCGTGGCCGCCCTGCAGGAGTATACCGCGCCTTTAATGCTCATTGATATGGGTACCGCTACCACCATCACTGTGGTGGATCAGGGCAACAACTACATCGGCGGAGCCATCATCCCCGGTGTGCGGGTGTCGGCGGAGGCTTTGTCCAGCCGGGCGGCACAGCTGCCGGGTATCCAGCTGGACCGGCCCAAGCGTGCCATCGGGAAGAACACCATCGAGTGTATGCGCAGCGGTATTATGTACGGTGCGGCGGCCATGCTGGATGGCATGGTGGAGCGCATGGAGGCCGAGCTGGGCAAGCCGGTCACTGTGGTGGCCACCGGCGGTATTGCGCAGTTTATTGTGCCTTTGTGCAAGCGGGAGATGACCATTGAGAAGGATCTGCTGCTCAAGGGTTTGAATGTCATCTACAAGAAGAATAAGAAGTAAGAGACGGGCCGTCGTTCTGACGGCCCGCCTACTTTTCTTGAAAGAAAAGTAGGCAAAAGAACTTTGTGCGAAACTTCGTTTCGCCTCTGGAAAAGAAAATGGCGGGATAGGTGTACGGTCCTGTACAGTTAGGGCCACCGTTATGTTAAGTAAATAGTAAAGTAAAAAGTTAATGTTATTGTTAAGTTAAGTCAGTGTGCCGCGGTCAGGCGCGGCGGAGCAGAGAGAAGAACTTCTTGGAGAGGGGTTCCGCCCTGCGGGGCGGGTGCCTTTCTGGGTCACCAGAAAGGCACCAAAGAGTGACTGGGGGTCTCCTTCGATGAGCACTTGGCTTGCGCCAGTGCTCATAGGCGTCGCCCCCCAGACCCCCTTTTACGGGGGACGCCCTCCAGGGGGACTGGTTATGACCTCCCGGCGGACCTAAAACAAGTTCCGCAGTTTTTCTTGCCTCGGCCCACTGGGGCCTACATGCCTAAAATTTGGAGAGAGGATGGGTTGAAATGACACCGCCTACTCTGGCAAAGCCGTGGTAGCTGTCTGCCCGACCACCGCCGCACCCAACAGGAAGGGGCGCAGTAGGCGGTTGCACGTTAGAACGCACAAAGCGGCAAATTTTGATTGCAAAAGGCCCCTGTGGGCCGAGAGCAGAGGGATGCACGGTCAAAACTTAGGCCGCCGGAAGTGACCAAAAGTCTAAAGTGGCCCGCTCTCGTAACGGGGGACCGGGGGAAAGCCGCCTAGGAACACCGCCGCAGGCGAAGTGTTCCTCGAAGGCGTCCCCCGGCGGTCTTTGGTTCTTTCCATCGCTGGAAAGAACATTTTTTATTTTGCGCAAATTTTCCATACTAGAATCAAGTTAATAACAAGATAATTTAAAGGTGAATCCAATATAATCAAGTCCAATTTCAGTCTTGGATGGTGAAACCTTTGAAGCGTGATAAACATCTTGGTATTACGATCACCCGTGAAATGCATCAAAAGCTGGTGTACATTTCATCCTATGAGGGCCGCTCCATGAGCGGCCAGATCCTCTATCTGATTCAACAGTGCATCCGCAATTTTGAAAAAGAACACGGCCCCATTCCGGAGGACAAAGAACCATGACATGGAGCGACTGGGCTATGGACCTGTTGTTTCCCCCGAAATGTCCCTACTGCCAAGGGTTGTTGGAGGGCTCCTATGTCCCGGCCTGCACCAGGTGTCAGCCTGTGCTGCCCTGGCTGGTGGGGACGCAGGGCGAGCGCAAGGTGGATTTTACCGCCGGGTGTCTCTCACCCCTGGCCTACCGGGGCAAGGTGGTGGATTCCATCCACCGCTTCAAATTTTCCGGCCGGGCCAGCTACGCCCGCGCCTATGCCATTCTGGTGGCTCAGTGTGTCCGGGACCATTGGGACAAGCCGATGGACGCGGTCACCTGGACGCCGCTGAGCCGCCAGCGCCGGCGGGAACGAGGCTATGACCAGGCTCAGCTGCTGGCGAAATGGGTTGCCAGGGAATTGGAACTGCCTGTTTTGGGCATGTTAGACAAGGTTCGAGATATTCCGCCCCAATCCGGCATTCAGGACGACGCCCGCCGTCGGGCCAACGTGCTGGGGGCGTACCGCCTGCGCAAGGATGCCAGACCAGAGGGGATGAACCTGCTGCTGGTAGACGATGTGGTGACCAGCGGCTCTACCCTGAGCGAGTGCGCCCGGCTGCTGTCCGGCGCAGGCGCGGAGACGGTGGTATGCGCCACCCTGGCTCAGGCAAGGAAAAATTGAATCACAAAACGGGCGCAAATTCCTGGAAATATGGCGAAATACTAGTTGAAAACCGCTGCTTGAGCCGTTATAATGAAAAATGTCTGAATACAACTTATCCGGCGGGAAGCTCCGGCCGGAACGGAATCATAATAAGGTGGAAGGCTATGTTTAATTTGTTTAGCAAAGACATCGGGATCGACCTGGGCACCGCCTCTGTTTTGGTATACATCAAGGGAAAGGGCGTTGTTCTGCGCGAGCCCTCCGTGGTGGCCATGGATAAAAACACCGGCAAGCTGCTGAAGGTGGGCACCGACGCCCAGGCTATGCTGGGCCGTACCCCCGGCAACATCGTTGCCATGCGTCCCCTGCGTGAGGGCGTGATCTCCGACTACGACATGACCGAGCGGATGCTCAAGGAGTTTATCAAGAAGGTGACCACCTTCTCCCTCTTCAAGCCCCGTCTGCTCATCTGCGTCCCCTCCGGCATCACCGAGGTTGAGGAGCGTGCCGTGGTCGACGCCGGTATCCAGGCTGGCGCCCGCCGGGCCTACCTCATTGAGGAGCCTGTGGCCGCTGCCATCGGCGCGGGTATCGACATCACCAAGCCCGACGGCCATATGGTCGTTGATATCGGCGGCGGTACCGCTGATATTGCCGTCATCTCTCTGGGCGGCGTGGTTGAGTCCGCTTCCATCAAGATCGCTGGCGACAAGTTCGACGAGGCGGTGGTGAAGTATATCCGCCGCAAGCACAACGTCCTCATCGGCGACCGTACTGCCGAGGAGCTGAAGATGAAGATCGGCTGTGTGTTCCCCCGTCCTGAGGAGGTCACCATGGAGATCAAGGGCCGCTGCCTGATGACCGGCCTGCCCCGCGTGTTCTCCGTCTCCTCCAGCGAGATGATCGAGGCCTTCGAGGAGGTCTCCAGCCGCATCCTGGAGGCTATTCACGGTGTTCTGGAGCGTACTCCCCCCGAGCTGGTGGCCGATATCTCCACCAACGGCATCGTGATGACCGGCGGCGGCTCTCTGCTGTGGGGCTTTGATAAGCTCATCGAGTCTCACACCGGCATTGAGACCCATGTGGCTGAGGATGCCATCTCCTGCGTGGCCGAGGGTACCGGCAAGAGCCTGGACAGCCTGGACCAGATGCAGGACGGTACCATGAACCTGTCCCGCCGCAAGCAGATGAACTATTGATCTTGCACTTTGTACAAAGAGGCGGCCCCTGTGGGGGCCACTTCTTTTTTTGCAGTTGGAACAAACGGTAAAAATGAAAATAAATTGAAATAAAGTGGATATCCGGTATAAACGAGGCCCCGGACGCCCAATTCGGCGTCCGGGGCCTGTATGTTTTTGAGCCAGTTAAAATGTTTGAATCGGAAAAACCACTTTTCGGAGGGGAGAATCCTCGGGGTCGAGAGAGAAAGGGGAAAACACGGGGGAGAAAAGGGAAAGAAAGGCGAGTTCGGAAAGAAAAATGAAAGAAACAGATATGATTGAATAATATACGAATATGCGTATAAATATACAGCCAAAATTTGTGAAAATCACTATTTCTTTTTGTCTGATTTTATGGTATGCTTAACAAGGTAACAGAAGAAAAGTTCACTTCGTCTGTGCATATCAACCAGAAAAATCGAGGTAAGTCCCCCAAAATCCCCGTTAACCCACGGTCATCTTTCTGGCCCACTGTTTAGCATGTTCCACGAATAACTTGGTAATCGTGGAGGGAGGAACGTCCCGCTTGACCGCGATGCCGATGTCCCGAACCTGAGGAATATCAAAGGGTTTGGCCACAATATGGTAGCGGTTGGGGTAGAGCATCAGCTCATGGACCACGCTGATGCCCAGACCGCACTCCACCATAGACAAAATGGCGTAATCGTTGCTGACCTCATAGCGGATGTTGGGCTTCTGCTGGAGGTGATCCAGGAACTTGGTGATCTCGTGGTCCTGCTCCTCCTTCAAATTGATGAAGTCCTCGTTGGACAGCTGAGCGATGGGATAGCAGGGGTCGTTGGCCAGCGGATGGTTTTCCGGCAGGATGGCTACCAGGGTGTCCTGCAGTAAGAAGGAGGCCTCCAGGTCGTTGGAGACGGGCAGATTAAGGAAGCCGCAGTCCACCAGACCCCGGCGCAACCAGGAGGCGATCTGATTATATTCTCCGTTGATGAGCTGAAAATCAATGTGGGGATAGATCTCATGGAAGGACTTGATCATCTGGGGCAGCCAGCCGCTGGAGATGGAGGAAAAGGCGCCCACCCGGATGGAACCGGAGCTGAGGCCGTGGATTTCAGAAATAGCGTAGTTGAGATCCTCATAGTCTTTACAGATGGCCTGGAGTTTGGGCAGAAGCACCAAACCCTCCGAGCTGATCTCGATGCCGGAGCGGTTTCGGGTGAGCAGTTTGACTCCCCAGGCGTCCTCCAGATCGGCAATCATGCGGCTGATGGCAGACTGGGTATAGCCCAGCTGGGCGGCTGCGTGGGTGATGCTGCCGGTTTCAATGGTTTTCAAGTAGGCTATATATTTGCGAATACTCATAAAAATGTTGGCTCCTTCTTCACAAAATTACGACATTCCACTTAGGAATGCGAAACAGAAAAAAGAATTTCTTGTATATTCTGCCTAGTAATTATATAATACACAGTAGGAAAATTCAACAGAATCGTTACGATCCATTCAAAAATAATTTAAAATGGAAGTAAAGATTGCGAAAATGGAATTCCTGGTTGGATGTTTTACAACAAAAAAGGAGGAAAAGTGTCATGATTCGTTTTTCTATTTGCGGTGCTGCCAGCTATGCTTGTGGTGAATTGCTTCGCTTGATGGTGCACCATCCCGAGACACAGGTCGCCCATCTGGCCGATAGCTTTGCTGCCGGCCGGAAGATCCAGGATGAGCACGCTGCTCTGATGGGCTTCTACGACCAGGAGATCCTCCCCCTCAACGACGAGACTCTGGACATGATCGTCAAGGACAGCGACGTGGTCTTCACCGCTGTGGACGCCGGCACCGTGTGCGGCATTGCCGAGAAGGTCCTGGCCGCCGGCAAGAAGTTCATCGACTTCGGCGCTGATATCCGCTTCCGTGACGCCAAGACCTGGGAGAAGTGGTACCACCTGGAGCACCCCAACTATGAGATGACCAAGGAGGCCGTTTACTGCATCCCTGAGATCCAGCGCGATCTGGCCAAGGGCAAGAGCCTCATCTCCAACCCCGGCTGCTATCCCACCGCCACCACTCTGGGCCTGTACCCCGTGGTGAAGGAGGGCATGGTGGTGGAGAACACCATCATCGTGGACGCCAAGAGCGGCTACACCGGCGCCGGTCGTCGTCCCGCCCCCAACAAGCTGCTCACCGAGGCCACCAATAACTTCTGCGCCTACGCTCTGGGCGGCTCTCACCGCCACACCCCCGAGATCGAGCAGAACATCGCTTACATCCAGGGCAGAGATCTGATGAAGCCCGAGACCTGGCAGTTCATCAACTTCCAGCCTCACCTGACTCCCCAGATCCGCGGCATCGAGGTCACCATCTATGCCACCCTGAACAAGGATATCACCAACGACGAGCTCTTCGAGCTGTATCAGAACTACTACAAGGATGAGCCCTTCGTGCGCGTCTTCCCCGCCAGCAAGCCCGCTCAGACCAAGTGGACCGCCGGCACCAATATGTGCTGCATGACTCCCACCTATGACGCCCGTACCAAGCGCCTGCTGGTCAGCTCCGTCATCGACAACATCGGCAAGGGCGCCGCTGGTCAGGCAATCCAGAATATGAACATCATCTTCGATCTGCCTGAGACCACCGGCCTGCTGATCCCCCCCATGTACCCCTGATTGATCAAACATCATTGTCGTGACGGAAGAAAGGAAGGATACCTATGGCTTATAAACTGATCCAGGGCGGCGGCGTGACCACCCCCAAGGGCTTCCTGGCCGGCGCCTGCTATGTGGGCGTGAAGAGCCGCAAGAGTGAAAAGCCCGACGTGGCTATGATTTATTCTGAATATCCCGCCTCCTGTGCGGCCATGTTCACCACCAATAAGTTCTGCGCCGCCCCCGTGATTCTGGACCGTGAGATCCTGAAGAAGGGTAAGGCCCGCGCTGTTGTCATCAACAGCGGCAACGCCAACGCCGCCACCGGCGAGCAGGGCATCAAGAATGCCAAGCTGGTGGAGACCGAGGCTGAGAAGCTGCTGGGACTGGGCGAGGACGAGGTCTTCGTGTGCTCCACCGGCGTGATCGGTCAGCAGCTGCCCGTTGAGAAGGTGCTGGAGGGCGTGCGCCGCATCGCTCCCGACATGAGCGCCGACAAGGGCTCTGAGGCCGCCTGGGCCATCATGACCACCGACCTGGTCCGCAAGGAGACCGCTCTGGAGTTGGAGCTGTCCGGCGGCACCATCCGCATCGGCGCCTGCGCTAAGGGCTCCGGCATGATCCACCCCAACATGGCCACCATGCTGGCTTACATCACCACCGACGCCAAGGTGGACGCCGCTGTGGTCCAGGAGATGCTGAAGAAGAGCACCGACAAGAGCTTTAACATGATGACCGTGGACGGCGACACCAGCACCAACGACTCCCTGTTCCTGCTGGCCAACGGCGCTTCCGGCGTGGCCGTGGAGACCGAGGAAGACAAGGCTGCCTTTGCTGCCGCTCTGGATGACATCTGCATGGATATGGCCCGCCGCATCGCTTCCGACGGCGAGGGCGCGACCCACCTCATCATCGTAGAGGCCGGCGGTCTGCCCACCGAGAAGGACGCCAAGATGGTGGCCCGTTCCATCGCTGGTTCCACTCTGTTTAAGGCCGCCGTGTTCGGCAAGGACGCCAACTGGGGCCGCATCATGGCCGCTGCCGGTTACTCCGGCGCCGACGTGGATCCCACCAAGGCCGACTGCATCCTGAAGAGCGCCGCCGGCGAGGTGGTGGTGATGGAGAACGGCTTCGGCACCGACTTCAGCGAGGAACTGGCCAAGAAGGTGCTCACCGAGCATGACATCACCGTCATCGTGAACTTCCACAGCGGCGACGGCCAGGCCACCGCCTTCGGCTGCGACCTGACCTACGATTACGTCAAGATCAACGGCGATTACCGTTCTTAAGAGGAGGGGCGCGCTATGAATGATGTAGCCAGCAAGGTTGCCACCCTGATGGAGGCAATGCCCTATCTCAAGAAGTACGCCGGTAAGGTTATTGTGATTAAGTATGGCGGCAACGCCATGATCAACGAGGAGCTGAAGGCCGCCGTCCTCCAGGACGTGGTGATGCTCAAGCTCCTGGGGATGAAGCCCGTGCTCAGCCACGGCGGCGGCCCCGGCATCAACAAGATGCTGGAGAAGCTGGATATCCCCGTGCAGTTCATCAACGGCCTGCGCTACACCTCCGCTGATATTATCAGCGTGGTAGAGGCGGTGCTCATCGGCCAGGTGAACAGCGAGCTGGTTGGCCGGATCAACGCCATCGGCGGCGAGGCCGTGGGCCTGTCCGGTATCAGCGCCAACATCTATAAGTGCGTGCAGCGCAGCGAGGAGCTGGGCTTCGTGGGCGACATCGTCGAAGTGAACGCCGCTCCCGTGCAGGCTCTGCTGGACGCCGGTTACATCCCCGTGGTGGCTCCTGTGGGTACCGACGGGAATGGTCAGAGCTTCAATATCAACGGCGACACCGCCGCTGGTAAGCTGGCCAGCGCTCTGGGCGCTGAGAAGCTGATGCTCCTGACCGATATCGAGGGTCTGTGCAACGACATCAAGATCCGCGACGTCATCAGCTATCTGAACATTGCCGACGTGCAGGGCCTGAAGGATCAGGGCACCATCGCCGGCGGTATGATCCCCAAGGTGGACTGCTGTGTTCAGGCCATTGAGGAGGGCGTGACCAACGTCCACATCATCGACGGCCGCAAGCCCCACAGCATCCTCTACGAAGCCTTTGCCAACGAGGGTATCGGCACTACCGTAGGTAAGGATCAGCCCAGCGTGGGCATCAAGTGGAATAAGTGAATTTTCCGGACCCCCTCCGCGGGAGTTACCTCCCGGGAGAGCCGGAACAAATCAATAAAAAGGAGGACTCTTCCCATGATTGAGAGATTCAAGAGCAATGCTGAGGCCATCGCCGCTGCTGATAAGTATCTGTACGGCAACCACGCCAGAATGCCCATCGTGATGGACAAGGGCGAGGGCTGCTGGGTCTGGGATCTGGACGGCAATAAGTATCTGGATTTCGTGGGCGGCATCGCCGTCAACGGCCTGGGTCACCATCACCCCGCCATCGTGAAGGCTCTGGACCGCGCCAAGGATATGATGCACTGCTCCAACTACTACTACAACGAGCCCGCTATCCAGGTCTGTAAGATGATTTGCGAGAACAGCTGCTTTGACAAGGTGTTCTTTGCCAACTCCGGCGCTGAGGCTAACGAAGGTCAGATCAAGCTGGCCCGTAAGTACGCCAAGGACCATGGCCACCCCGAGCGCTATGTGGTCATCTCCATGCTGAAGTCCTTCCATGGCCGCACGCTGGCTACCGCCACCGCTACCGGTCAGGAAATCGTTCACAATCCCAAGTGGTTCTCCCCTCTGCCTGAGGGCTTCCGCTATGCCGAGTTCAACAACCTGGAGTCCGTGAAGGCTCAGATGGGCGACGACGTGTGCGCCATTCTCACCGAGCCTGTTCAGGGCGAGGGCGGCGTCCGTCCCGCTTCCCAGGAGTTCCTCCAGGGCCTGCGTGACCTGTGCGACGAGAAGGGTATCCTGCTCATGTTCGACGAGGTCCAGGTCGGCTCCGGCCGTACCGGCAAGCTGTTCGCCCACCAGAACTACGGCGTGGAGCCCGACACCTGCTCCATGGCTAAGGCTCTGGGCTCCGGCGTGCCCATCGGCGCTGTCTGCGCCCGCGGCGAGGCCGCTCTGACCCTGACTCCCGGCACCCACGGCTCCACCTTCGCAGGCGGCCCCCTGGCCTGCGGCCTGGCGGAGGCGACCCTGGACACCATGCTCCACGAGGGCGTGATGGACAACGCGGTGAAGGTGGGCGAGTACTTCCGTGCCAAGCTCACCGAGCTGTCCGGCAAGCACCCTGGCACCATCACCGAGGTCCGCGGCATGGGCATGATCAACGGCGCTGAGCTCAAGGACAACGAGATCGGTCCCAAGATCGTCCAGAAGTGCTTCGAGCAAAAGGTTCTTATCAACTGCACCGCGGGCAACGTCCTGCGCTTCATTCCCCCGCTGATCGCCAGCGAGGAAGAGGTTGATATCGTTGTGGCCGCCATCGACAAGGCCATGACCGAGCTGGGTGTGTAAGATCCAGTTTAAAGCAGTCATTTAACACACGCATTGGGGCGAGATCTGGGCGCGCCGGCGGGCGCGTCCAGACTTGCACCTGGAGGTCTGTGTTGTAAAGCTCTGAGAGGGAGGAGGTGCATAGCGGTACCAGGCTAAACGTCCACAAGCAATCCAACGCTGAATCAAAAAATGCAGAACATGCAAAGTAATGAAAGAAAGGTTGGTAGCAATTCTATGAGTGAGACAAATAAATCCAGAGACGGCCGCATGCCAAAAGTATGGGAAGCCCTTATCACCCTGGTTGCTTTGATTGCCCTGCTGGCAGTAGGCATCATTATCTTTGGTGCCCCCGTTCATGTACCTATGTTCTGCGGCGTGTGCGTCGCGGCTCTGATGGCCCTGTATCTGGGCTATAAGTGGGATGCTATTGAGAAGATGATGATGGACGGCATCTATAAGGCTCTTCAGTCCATCTGTATTCTGATCATCGTTGGTATCCTCATCGGCGTGTGGATCAACGCCGGCGTGGTACCCACCATGATTTACTACGGCCTGCAGATTATCCATCCCTCTATCTTCTTCATCGCCACCGTGCTGGTCTGTTCCATCACCTCTCTGGCCACCGGTACCTCCTGGGGTACCATGGGCACCATGGGTGTGGCATTCATGGGCATCGGCTTCGGCCTTGGCATGAATCCCGCTATGACCGCCGGCGCCATCCTCTCTGGTGCGTATTTCGGCGACAAGATGTCTCCTCTGTCTGACACCACGAACCTGGCCCCCGCTATGGCCGGCACTGACGTTATCGCTCACGTGAAGGCCATGATGATCCCCACCGCCATCACCTATGTGATCACTCTGGTGGTCTTTGGTGTGCTGGGCGCTATGCAGTATCACGGCGGCGAGGCCGATATGAGCCGCGTGACTGAGTTTGCCAATGCTCTGAACGCAGCCCAGGGCGGTCTCTTCAACATCAACCCCATCCTGCTGCTGCCCCCCGTTATCGTTATCGTGGCCGTAGCCATGAAGATGCCCGCCATCCCCGGCATCACCTTGGGTATCTTTGCCGGCGGTATCCTGGGCCTCATTTTCCAGCCTGAGAGTTGCAGTCTGGGTACCCTGTTCTCCTTCGGCCTGGATGGTTTCACCTTCTCTGACGAGCTGAAGGAGGTTCTGAAAGCTGCCCTGAGTTCTGAGACCTATGACACCCTGGTTGAGCTGCTGGAAAAGGGCGGCATCATGGGTATGATGAACTCCGTGGCCATGACCATCATTGCTATGATGTTCGGCGGCATCATGGAAGGTACCCACCAGCTGGAGGTCGTCGTCAACCAGATCAAGAAGCTGGCCAAGGGTCCTGCAGCCCTGGTTGCTGTTACCGAGGTCACCTGCGTCATCTCCAACATGACCATGCCCGAGCAGTACATCTCCATCGTGGTTCCCGGCCGTATGTACGCCGAGGAGTACCGCAAGATGGGTCTGCATCCTGCTGTTCTGTCCTCCGCTCTGGAGGGTGCCGGCACCGTTACCTCCGCTCTGATCCCCTGGAACACCTGCGGTGTGTACATCTCTACCACTCTGGGTATCGGCGTGGAGCAGTATGGTATCTTCGCCATCTTCAACTGGCTGATGCCCATCATCAACTGGCTGTGTGCCGCTCTGGGCCTGACCCTGAAGGACCTGGACAACAAGCCCTACAAGCGTCAGAAGGCTGTGAAGGCCTAATTTACGCGGTTTAAAGGAACGAACATATGAGCCAACCGAGTTATCAATATCCCCATGTGGAGATCGATCTGGGAAAGCTCAAGGAAAACCTGGCAGCGCTCCAAGAGCGCTGCCAGGCTTCTTCTATTGAGATTTCCGGCGTAGTAAAGGGATTCCACGCGCTGCCTGCAGCGGCAAAGGTCTATGAGGAAGTGGGAGTGTCCAGTATTGCCTCCTCCCGGATGGACCAGCTGCGCGGATTGAAGGAGGCCGGAATCCGGACTCCGCTCATGCTCATCCGCATCCCCATGCCCAGTGAGGTGGAGGATGTGGTGACCTGGTCGGATATCAGTCTAAACAGTGAATGTTCCGTCCTGCGGCTGCTGGATGAAGCGGCCCGAAACAAGGGGAAGACCCACAAGGTGATCCTTATGGTGGACCTGGGTGACCTGCGGGAGGGCTTCTGGGACTGGGACGAGCTGGTGGCCGCCGCCCTGGAGGTGGAGCACGACCTGCCCAACCTGGAACTGCTGGGCGTGGGCACCAACCTGGGGTGCTATGGCTCTATCCAGGCCACTCCGGAAAAAATGCACGACCTGGTGGCGGCTGCCGAGCAGGTGGAGAAAGCCATCGGACGGAAGCTGGAGGTCATCTCCGGCGGCGCGTCTTCCTCCCTTCATATGGTGCTGGACGGTACCATGCCGCCCCGCATCAACCACCTGCGGGTGGGGGAGGGCATCCTCCTGGGCAGCATCTGGGGCTGCAATATGGACTTTATGCACAAGGACATTATGGTCCTCCGGGCGCAGGTCATTGAATCCAAGGTCAAGCCCTCCCACCCGGTGGGCGAGCTGTCGGTGGACGCCTTTGGCCGAACCCGTACCTACGTGGACCGGGGCCACCGCCTGCGCTGTCTGCTGGCCATGGGCCGAGTGGACTACGGAGAGAGCGACGACCTAATCCCCCGGGAGCCGGGCATCAAGGTGCTGGGCGCCTCCTCCGACCATACCATTTTGGATGTGGAGGGAGCCACCCGGCGGCTGAAAACCGGAGACGTGCTGGAGTTTGACTTGTGCTACGCCACTATGGTATACTTAACAGGCAGTAAAAGCGTCCACATTTATTACAAGAATGAGACGTAACCGTCGGGCGGCTTCTGGCCGCCCGGTTTTTATGAGAGGCGAGCATCATGCACAATGAACTGACGCAAAAAGATCTGGAGCTTATGCGCAAGGAGCTGGACCACCGGCGCATCGTTCTGCGCCCCCAGCTGCTGGAGGCGGTGAAGGAGGCCCGGGCCTTCGGGGATCTCAGCGAGAACTTTGAGTACAAGGCGGCCAAGCAGGAGAAAAACCGCAACGAGAGTCGCATCCGATTCCTGGAGAATATGATCAAGACCGCCGTGGTCATCTCCGACCAGTCGGGCAGCGACCAGGTGGGACTGTACGACAAGGTCACCGTCTATATGGAGGACGATGACGAGGAGGAGGTCTACCAGATCGTTACCACCATGCGCCAGGACGCCCTGAAGGGGCTCATCAGCAAGGAGTCCCCGGTGGGGCGCTGCCTGCTTGGCCGCCGGGTAGGGGACCGGGTGCATATCCAGGTCAACGAGAACTACGGCTATGACGCGGTGATCCGCGCCATCGAAAAGGGCAGCGACGACGGGGAGATCCCTCTCAACCGCTACTAAATGAGAGAAGGAACCGGAGCTATGGCTCCGGTTCCTTTTTTGGTGTAAATTGGGGACGTAGCGGACCGTTGACAGGGGCGGCCCGGGATGGTACAATCACATAAATTAGTGTAAGCTAACCAGAAAATAAGATTGGAGGTGTCCTTTGGACCATCGAGTATTTTTGGCGTTTTTTCTCACTCTGCTGGCTGGACTGAGCACCGGCATCGGCAGCGGCATCGCTTTTTTGTGCCGCAGTACCAATCGTAAGTTCCTTTCGGTCTCGCTGGGCTTTTCGGCCGGTGTGATGATCTATGTGTCCCTGGTGGAGATCATGGGAGAGGCCCGGGAGGCTCTGGTGCGGGAATTGGGTACCCGACCGGGGAGCTGGGCCACCGTGGCGGCCTTTTTTGGCGGCATGCTGGTGATTGCTGTGATCGATAAGCTGATCCCGGAGGAAGAGAACCCCCATGAGGTGAAAAGCATGGAAGGGGATCCCAAGGCCGGGCAGCTGATGCGCATGGGGGTGTTTACCGCCCTGGCCATTGCCATTCACAACTTCCCCGAGGGCCTGGCTACCTTTGTCTCCGCCCTCCAGGAGCCTGGACTGGCTATTCCCATCGTGGTGGCCATCGCCATTCATAACATCCCGGAGGGAATCGCCGTTTCCGTGCCCATCTACCAGGCTACCGGCTCCCGGAGCAAGGCGTTCCGGTACTCCTTCCTGTCCGGGCTGGCGGAGCCTCTGGGGGCGCTGCTGGGCTGGTTAGTATTGCGGCCCATTATGAACGATACTGTGTTCGGTGTGCTGTTTGCCGGGGTGGCGGGGATCATGGTGTTTATCTCCTTTGACGAGCTGCTGCCGGCGGCCCGGGAGTATGGGGAGCACCACCTGTCCCTCTACGGTCTGATTTCCGGCATGGCGGTCATGGCAGTGAGCCTGCTGCTGTTTCTATAAGTTTTATTACGCGCTGCACGGGAGTGTTCCTGTGCGGCGCTTCTTTTTGCTTAAATTGTAAATCTATATTTTTTTAGGTTGACAATTGCGGGAGAGCATGGTACGATGCACAAGAATCGTAAACCAATAAAATAGTGAGGTTTACTACGAGAGCCGTGCGTAAGAAGGAGGAAGCCCCTTATGAATCAGGAACGAACTGCATCCATTACTCCCAGAACCCTGGCTCTGGATGGAATGTTTACCGCCCTGCTCATCCTGCTGGGTATGATCAAGCTGCCTTCCATCCTGCCGGGAGCGGAATTTCAACTCTCCGCACCCTACGCAGTGTGTTTGGTGGCCAGCGTGGGCTTTTGGCGCTATCTGGGTATCGGGGTGTGCGCCAGCCTTGTTCAGTTAATGATGGGTACCCATACCCCGTGGAATGTGCTGGTGGCTATGGTGTTTCGGGTGGCGGCAGGACTGATAGTGAGTCTGCTGCCCGGAAAAAAGTGGGCTATGGTGTTGGCCGGTCCGGTCGGGACGGGCTGTGCCCGGGTGGTGCTGGCAGGCGTACTGGGAGTGCCGGTGCTGCCTCTGCTGGGTGCAGCAGTACCTGGGATGGTGTTTACCGGAGTGTGCGTAGCGCTGCTGGAACCGGTGCTGCGGCGTATTCCGGGGATGGAGCAGTGTGCCAGGGAGGAATAAGCATGGAATTGTACAGCGTAAAAATGCGGGCCAGCCAGCGGGAAGCTGGACGGGAGCGGCATATCTCAGGAGCAGAAAAGATTGTCCGGGAGGAGCGGCTGGAGAAGGTGGTCAGCCAGCTGCTGGAGCGGGCGCTGCACCACGCCAAGGGCAGAGCGGACTTTGTTAACCTGAAGGTGGAGGCTGTATCTCCGGAGGAGGTGACCCATCTGGAGGCCCTGCCTGTGACCACCTGTCCGGTGGACACGGTGGAAGAGGGACGGGATCAGCTCCGGAAGCTGCTGGCGCAGGCGGGAATCGACCACGGGGAAGCGATTTTGGGGCAGATGGAGGCGGCCTATGGGATGCGGGGAGCCATGCTGCTCCACGTGGATACCCTCCAGCATCTGGAGCCCGACCCACACCGGGGGATCCGAGCAACCTACATGGATGCGGCACAGGATGGAGAGACCGGGCCGGAGAAAAACCACTTCCGGGAGGCGCTGGTGCTGGCCACCAAGGTGGCCAACCAAAACAATATTCTTGGGGAGCTGTGTATCTCCGATGACCCGGACTATGTAACCGGGTATTTTGCCTCCAAGGAGCTGGGCTATGTACGCATCACCAAGCTGAAGGAGCCGGGGAGCCCCAACGGCGGACGTATCTTTCTCTTTCGGGGTAGCAGGGAGGAGGCGGAGGCCTGCATCCGCTATCTGGAGAGGGAAAAAGTGCTGGTACATCTGCCGGAGGAGGCGGAACGATGAAGGAATGGAACTGGCTTTCGGAGGAACTGGACAGACTGCGGGAGCAGGAGCTCTACCGGACCATGACGGTGCTGGATGGTCCTCAGACCACTGTGGTAGAGTCGGCAGGACGTCACCAGAGGCTTTTTTCCTCCAATAATTATCTGGACCTGGCCAATGATCCGGAGGTGAAGGAAGCCGCCTGTGAAGCCTTGGAGCAGTACGGTGTGGGGGCAGGAGGTTCCCGGCTGACGACCGGAACCGGGCCTCTTCATGTGCGTCTGGAGGAGGAACTGGCCCGGTTCAAGGGCCGGGAAGCCGCCCTGGTGTTCAACACCGGATACATGGCCAATGTGGGGATTCTCTCCGCTCTGATGGGGCGGGGGGATGTGATCTTCAGCGACCAGCTCAACCACGCCAGCATCATTGACGGCTGCCGCCTGTCCGGGGCGGAGGTGGTGGTCTACCGGCACAACGACATGGCCGATCTGGAGGCCAAGCTGGGGGCATACCGGGGACGCAAGGGCCTCATCGTCAGCGACGGAGTGTTCAGCATGGACGGTGATCTGGTCCCTCTGCCCCAACTGGTGGAGCTGGCGAAGCGATACGGAGTACGCACCATGATCGATGAGGCTCACGCCACCGGCGTGGTGGGAGCCACCGGCCGGGGGACGGAGGAGCACTACCACATGGAGGGCAGCGTGGATGTGCTGATGGGCACCCTGAGCAAGGCGGTGGGCAGCGAGGGGGGCTTTGTGTGCGGCTCGGCGGAGCTTATCCAATACCTGACCAATAAGGCCCGCAGCTTTATCTTTTCCACCGCCCTCTCGCCGGTGACCATGGCGGCAGGGCTGCGCGGGCTTCAAAAAATCCAGGAAGAGCCCCGGCGGGTGGCTCAGCTACGGGATAATATGGCCTTTCTCTGCCGGGAGTTGGGGTGTTATGGGATTCCCGCTCAGTCAGACAGCGCCATTCTCCCCATCGTCGTGGGAGAGGAAAAACAGGCTATGTCAGCCATGGAGGCATTGAAGGAGCGGGGATACTACGTCTCCGCCATTCGCTACCCCACAGTGGCACGGGGGAGCGCCCGGCTGCGTGTCGCCCTCATGTCCTCCCACACCCGGGAGGAGCTGGCAGGATTGGCCCAGGCCCTGGCCTGTGTGCTGGGACAGAATACGGAACGATAAGGCAGGAGAAACCGATGAGCCGAAATCTTTTTATTACTGGAACCGGGACCGATGTGGGCAAGACCTTTGTCAGCGCCCTCATGGTCAAAAAACTGGCCCAGAGCGGCCGCCGGGCGGGCTACTTTAAGGCGGCTATGAGCGGAAACCGCCGCCGGGCAGACGGCAGCCTCATTCCCGGGGACGGGGCATGGGTACAGCAGATCTCCGGGATCGGCCAGCCCCTGGAGGAGATGTGTCCCTATGTGTATGAGAACGCCTGGTCTCCACACCTGGCCTCCCGCGTGGAGGGAAATCCGGTGGATCTGGAGGAGGTCCGGCGCCGGTTTGCCCAGGTGTGCGGGCGCTATGACTATGTCACCATAGAGGGGAGCGGGGGCATCCTGTGTCCCATCCGTTTTGACCAGGAGAAGATCTGGATGGAGGACGTCATTCAGGCTCTGGGGCTGTCCTGCCTCCTTGTGGCCGACGCCGGGCTGGGTACCATCAACAGCGTGGGATTGACGGCGGAATATATGCGCAGCCGGGGAATTCCGGTCAAGGGAATCATTTTGAACCGCTTCCACTCCGGAGATGGGATGGAGGAGGACAACCGGGTGATGTGCGAAGCCCTGACTGGCCTGAAGGTGCTGGCCTGTGTCAAGGTGGGGGACGACCAGCTGGACCTGGACGCGCAGGCGCTGGCGGCCCTGTATGAATAAGATTTGGAGGATTCCGCTATGATCTGGTATCCCTATCAGCAGATGAAAACCATGAAAGAGCCCTACCACATTGTGGATGCCCAGGGCGTGTACCTGTATACCCGGGAGGACAAGCTCATTGACTCGGTGTCCTCCTGGTGGAGCGTGATCCACGGCTATAAACACCCGGAGCTCAATCGGGCCATCCAGGAGCAGACGGAGCGGTTTGCCCACGTGATGTTGGGGGGACTGACCCACGAGCCGGTGGAGAAGCTGTCTCAAAAGCTGGAGGAGTGGCTTCCTGGGGACCTGGACTACTGCTTCTTTTCCGATTCGGGCAGTGTGGCGGTGGAGGTGGCCCTGAAGATGGCCCTTCAGTACCATATAAATGGGGGCAGCAGCCGCAGCAAGGTGCTCTCCCTCACCCACGCCTACCACGGCGATACGTTTAAGACCATGGAGGTGGGGGACGACCCGGACTACCACGGGATCCTGCGGGAGAAGCGGGATGTGGTCCACATCCCCACCCAGGTAGAGGAATTGGAGCGGGTCTTCGCAGAACAGGGGGAGACCTTTTCCTGCTTTATTGTGGAGCCTCTTCTCCAGGGGGCAGGGGGGATGCGGATGTACGACGTGTCCTTCCTGAGACGAGCCCGGCAGCTGTGCGACCAGTATGGCGTGCTGCTGATCTTTGATGAGGTGGCTACCGGATTTGGGCGTACCGGCCACCGCTTTGTGGCCGATCTGGTGCTGCCGGATATCCTGGTGCTGGGCAAAGCGCTCACCGGAGGATACATCGGCCACGCGGTGACGGTGGCCAACCACAAGGTGTACCAGGGGTTTTACAGCGATGACCCGGACCATGCCCTGATGCACGGCCCCACCTTCATGGGCAACGCCCTGGCGTGCAGCGTGGCGCTGCGCTCCATCCAGCTGTTTGAGGAGGGAGACTATCTGTCCCGCATTGCCCGCATCCAGCAGATCTGCCGCCTGGAACTGGCGGATCTGGATGATCCCCGAATCCAAGAGGTGCGCATCATGGGGGGATGTGCCTGTATCGAAGTAAAAGACAGTCGGGACGTGGAGGGATTCCAGGAGTTTGCCCGTCGGCGGGGGGTGTTCAGCCGCCCCTTCCTGCGGTATATCTATTCCATGGTTCCCTATGTGATCACGGAGGAGGAACTGGTTCAGGTGACCGACACCATGAAAGCCTGGTTCCGGCGGTAAAAAAACAAAACGAGGACGGGGTGGATACCGCGTCCTCGTTTTGTTACCAATTCTGCGCCAGGAAGATCAGAATGTTCTGGATAAACTTGGGTGCCCCATGGGCGGCTTCCCGAATGGCGGCAGCCACGGCTGCCGGGTCGGCACCGCGGCCAAAGGTCAATGCCCCTTCCGCCGTCTGACCGATGGCCAGGGGAGCGTGAGCCGAACCGCCAATGGCAATTTCCGAGGCGATAGCTCCGCCGCCCGCAGCGTACACACCAAAGGCGCCGCCTCCCATGGCGAACAGTCCAACTGCCGCGCCGCCGAAGGCGAGAAGGCCCACCGCCAATCCGCCGATGGCCAGAGCCCCCATGGCCCAGCCGCCCAGAGAAAACAGCAGACCGAAGGAGAGCCCGCCCACGGACAACAGCCCAAAGGAGAAACCGCCCAGGGTGAACACCCCCACAGCCACATTGCCGATGGCCAGGATTCCCTTGGCCACGCCCATTCCCCGGTGTCCCAGCCGGATGTGGACCAGGGGCAGGCCGAAGAGGGTGCGCTTGCTTTTGTATTCGTAGTGGAAGGGAGTGTAGTAGTTATTGACGATGGTGGTGGTAACCTGGCTGGGAGAGACCTGTGCCTCCTGGCCGGTGACCAGATAGTCCAGAGACACATTGAAGTACCGGCCCAGGGCGGCCAGGTTGTCCAGGTCGGGCCGGGAGGTCCCTGCCTCCCATTTCTGCACTGCCTGACGGGATACCCCCAAGAGATCGGCCAGCCCCTCCTGGGACAGACCGGATTGCTTTCTCAGCTCATAGAGCCGCTGTTGAAATTCCATTTCCAGCCCTCCGAAACAAAGAGTAGTCAAGGGCCCTTGACGGTGTTTAGCATAGCAAAAAGCAGGCAGCAGCGCAACCTAAAGTGGAATACAATTTGACAACCAGCGGTTGCAATGGGGAAAAAGGTATGTTTTTGCAACAAAAAAGGAGGGAACCAGAATTCTGGTTCCCTCCTGATATTCAGGAATTACTCCTTCTCAAAGACATCCTTGCCCATGCCGCAGATGGGGCAGACCCAATCCTCAGCGACCTGCTCCCAGGGGGTGCCGGGAGCCACGCCGTTATCAGGATCGCCAACAGCGGGATCATAGACGTAGCCACAGGGGCAAACATACTTATCCATGTTCGTTCTCCTTCTTGTTAGAAGATTAGCCGAAGTAGCGCTTCAGCAGGCCCTCGAAAGCCTTGCCGTGACGGGCCTCGTCCGGTGACAGATTGCACTTTATGCAACGATCCGTCCATACTGAGAACTCAGCATATTCCAATTAAATCGTGCCCACACTTTGCCCACAAAAAACACGCTCTGCAAATTCAGTACCGAGTCAGGCTCCACAGGGGAAATGCTTACTTATCCTGGCTCGCTGCTGATTTGGCTTTGGATCGGTGCCGCGTGGCTTTTTTCGCCACATGGTCGTACTCGATCAGTCCGGCATCCATGTCACGAATAAAGTCCTCTACGGCAATGGTAGCCACCTTGGTGCTGCCCAGCTTGACCGCCCGCAGCAGCTTGACACTGATCAGGTCATATACCATGTTCTTATTGACCTTCAGAATCTTCGCTACCTGTGGGACCGTCAGAAACTCACAGTTGGTCTGGCGGACTTCTTCTACCGCAGCTCGGGTTTGTTCGTTCATTGCATTCATGCTCATGCACCTCCTACAAAAAGTATAGGTGGCGCAGGAGTATTTCACAAAAAATTACACGTTCAGTCTGATCAAGCAGGGGGATTCTCGTCCAGAGCCTTGACCTCATCAACTGTTAATCCCAAAGAGGATGCGATTTCCTCATAAGACAGTTTGCCCAAAGCAAGGAATGAACGAGCTGCTTTAATAGCGTTTTCCTTAACAGCTTCATTTCTCATATCTTCCATAGCTTTGCACATAGTCGCAACTCCTTCCTGATCTTCTTTGAAATAGCGAACTCTGTTCGCCAGAATTTGATAATGCATCTGTTCAGCGCTGGTGCAAGAAAAATCGTGCATGAGCTGCCCCAAAGCTGTATCATCCTTGATTTGGGCGTTCACATACAGGATATGCGATTCATCTCCGAATAATGCGCCAGTTTCCTTGATCGTCCGGTCAACGTGATAGATTGGCTGACCACCGCCCAACACATCATGTTCGGTAATGAAGATGACATAGGTTTCGTTCAGCTTCTCATATTCATCACCAGGCTCAGTGACATTAGCATCGATCAAGCTGCTGTTGTATCGGGCGCGCTTGACGCCTGCACCCTTATCACTGCGTTGCACCTCAATGTTGTAGACACGGTTCGCTTCATCAACTGCCAAAATATCCAGCCGTACAGACCGCCCCTGCAAATTTTTGATATCGTGTTGGCTGTGAACACATCGCACCCGTAAATCAGTACGTTGCAAAAGGATTTGGAGCAAAAACTCGGCACAGGTTGTATCCTCAAATACCTTGTTCATGAAATCGTCGTCAAGTAGGCGAAGACCACGTAGACGTTGTAAGTCCTCTGCATGCTTGCGCTCGAAATTCAAGTCGCGCATGTTTACACATCCTATCTCATTTATAATATAACACGGAAAAACTATCGGTTCAAGCCGTGATTTTCGAACCTTTAGGCGAAGCTGTCCTATCAACTGGCTCTGCAATGCCGCACATAAAATATTTTAATGTGCGAAACTACTCTGACTGCACACCCGGAAGTTCCACGGTTTTCCCATCGAATGTCTCAACAAATTCTAACAGTGCCTTACGGCTTACCTTGCGGCTTCCCAGTTTCATGGAACGTAGATAGCCGCAGCGGATTAAATCGTATACCATGTTCTTGTTGACCCGCAAAAGCTTTGCAACTTCCGGCACCGTGTATAACACGTCTCGACATGCAAGTATTTCAACGGCAATTTCATTTGCCTGCTTTCTTTGTTCTTGTAAAGACATATTTTTACTCCTATTGAATCAGGGTAGGGACGCTATGTAGCCACAGCGCCCCTACTATTTTATATACGTTGTCGTTATACCCGCACCTTGTTCCTGATGGACTGCCTTGTGTGACAGCTCATCGTATTCTCAGCACATTGGCACGCTCGTTCCAGAATGATGTTCCAAAGGTCATGGCATACTTCCCCTGTGCAGTATCCGATACGGACGATCATTTCATTTTCAACGCCTCATGAAATGCCATCACAGCTGAGAATGAAAATATAGTCTGTGCGTTAACCGCAGGATTTGCTAAACTGAAGTCAGCAGGCGTAGTCCGGTTGTACCTTGGTGGATTTTCACCCCGTTT
>ENA-OQNI01000263-OQNI01000263.1-human-gut-metagenome-genome-assembly--contig:-NODE-263-length-81604-cov-7.900647_pt1 | contig 81604 bp, 86 predicted proteins | sample MGYA00242627_ERZ504876 | MGnify/ENA primary metagenome ERZ504876 (study PRJEB26092, sample SAMD00036386) | human gut metagenome | host: Homo sapiens | study: EMG produced TPA metagenomics assembly of... | reverse complement strand
GAGCACATCACCGACGTGGTCTACGAGTCCAAGCTGGTCTACCGCACCAAGCAGTACGGCGACCAGGTGCGCACCTTCTGCATGAACCCCTACGGCCACGTGGTGGCCGAGAACGTGGAGGGCATCAACACGGTCAACGGCCACTCCTACGCCGACCCCTCCCTGCGCAGCGAGAACACCAACTTCGCCCTGCTGGTAAGTAACCGCTTCACCCAGCCCTTCAATGAGCCCTACCGCTACGGCAAGCACATCGCCTCTCTGAGCAACATGCTGGCCGGCGGCGTGCTGGTGCAGCGCTTCGGCGACCTGGTCAAGGGGGTGCGCACCAACGAGCACCGGCTGGGCAAGTCCTTCACCCGGCCCACCCTCACCGCCGCCGTCCCCGGCGACCTGTCCCTGGCTCTGCCCAAGCGGCAGCTGGACGACATCATCGAGATGATCTACGTGCTGGACAAGATCGCTCCGGGTACCGCCAACCACGACACCCTGCTCTACGGTGCCGAGGTCAAGTTCTACTCCGCCCGTCTGGCTCTCTCCCCCGAGCTGGAGACCGCCCTGCCCGGCTTCTTCGCCGCCGGCGACGGCGCGGGCGTCACCCGCGGTCTGGCCCAGGCCGGAGCCTCCGGCGTGCAGGCCGCCCGGGCGGTGCTGCGCCGCATCCAGGAGGAAGTTTAAACCCTCACCTGCCGCCGCGGGTCATCCCGCGGCGGCATTCCTGCATTTTGGGCAGACGCTCCGGCGGAGTTTTCTTACCCCTTCCCCTGCACCGCCAAATCCTCTATCCAAATCCACAAATTTTTTCGACCGCCGGTTTTATCTCCCCCATTTCCTTGCGGGGCAAGGGTTTTCCACACAATCCACAAAGTTTTCCACAGGTTGTTATGTGAACAGAAACATTGGATTTTTACCGAAAATCCAGGTAAAATCCGTGTCAAGTCTTTTTTTCGCGGAAAAATCCACAAATCCGATTTTTGCAGGAACTGCCCGCCATCCCGGCGGTTTTCCACCATTCTTTGAGAAGGGAGCCTTCCCCATGAAACAAGACACCATTGCCGCTATGGCTACCCCCGCCGTCTCATCGGCCATCGGTATTCTGCGCCTGTCCGGTCCCCGGGCGGTGGAGACGGCCTCGGCCTGCTTCCGGCCCGCCGCGGGCAACCGTTTGGAGGACCACCCGGCCCACAAGCTGGTTTACGGCAGCCTGCTGGACGCCCAGGGGGAGGTCATCGACCAGGTACTGTGCACTTACAGCCGGGGACCGGGCAGCTACACCGGGGAAGACACGGCGGAGCTGCAGTGCCACGGCTCCCCCATGGTGCTCACCCTGGCTCTGGAGGCCCTGTTTGCCCAGGGAGCCCGTCAGGCAGGGCCCGGCGAGTTTACCCAGCGGGCCTTTCTCAACGGGCGGCTGGACCTGGCTCAGGCGGAGGCCGTGGCCGATCTGCTGGACGCCCGGAGCCGGGAGGGCGCCCGCCACGCCGCCGGGCGGCTGTCCGGCGCATTAAGCCGCCGGGTAGGTCAGATCTACTCCGCTCTGGTGGACGTTATGGCCCACTTCCACGCTGTGCTGGACTACCCCGATGAGGACATCGACCCCTTCACCCTCACCAAGCTGGAGGACGACCTGTCCGCCCAGAGCCGGGCTCTCCATGACCTGCTGGCCACCTACCAGCGGGGACGCCGGCTCAATCAAGGCGTCCGCTGCGTCTTGGTAGGGCGGCCCAACGCAGGAAAATCCTCCCTCCTCAATGCCCTGGTTGGCTATGACCGGGCCATCGTCACCGACATCCCCGGCACCACCCGGGACACTCTGGAGGCGGAGGTGGAGCTGGGCGGCGTGCCTTTGCGGCTCATCGACACCGCCGGTCTGCGGGACAGCAGCGACCCCATTGAGCGCTTGGGCGTGGAGCGCAGCCGTCAGGCCATGGAGGATGCGGAGCTTATCCTGGTGCTGTGGGACAGCTCCGTGACCGCCACCCAGGAGGATGGAGAGCTGCTGGAAACCGCCCTGAGTCTGGCCCCCACCATTCTAATCCACACAAAAACCGACCTCCCCTCTGCCCCGGTTCCCTTTCTCAACCTGTCCCCCCTGCCCCCGGTGGTGGAGCTGAGCACCAAGACCGGAGAGGGCCTGGCCGACCTGGAGGCCGCCGTGGCCCAACTGTTCCCCAAGGGCAGCGACTCCGCTTATGGAGAACTCCTGTCCAACGCCCGGCAGGCCCAGGCGGCCCAGCGGGCTTTGGAGGGCGTGGAACGGGCCCTGCAGGCCCTGGAGGCCGGGATGACCCCCGACGCCCTGCTCACCGATGTGGAGGAGGCCCTCCAGGCTTTGGGTGAGCTTACCGGACAAAGTGTGGGAGAGGACGTAACCGCGCGGATTTTTCAGCGGTTTTGCGTGGGGAAATAAACTTTTTTATCTTTTCTTTGGGATGGCCCTGTGGCCATCCCTTTTTATTTTGGGAACGGGTGTGCCTTTCTGAACGATCAGAAAGGCACCAAAGAATCGCCGGGGGCTGCTTCCGGTGAGCACCTTGCCTGCGGCGGTGCTCACAGTCATTGCCCCCTGGACCCCCAATTACGGGGGACGCCCTCCTGAAGCATGGGTTATAACCTCCCGGCGGCTCAAGACAAGACCGCTTGCTTCTTCTTGCCTCGGGGACACAGGCCCCTACTAGGTCTAAATTTGGAAAATCCCGCGCTGTACGAACACCGCCTACCCTTGCATAGCCGTGGCAGTTGAGCAGTCATTGGGACTTATACGATAACAGCCGCACCCAAACGGAAGGCAGGCACTAGGCGGTGTGTGTTAGGATGTATAAACAACCAAATCTTGACGGAAAAGGCCCCTGTGGGCCGAGAGTAGAACGGCAACAGATCTTGATTTTGCCCGCCGAAATATATGGCAAATTCGAAGTGGCCCGCTCCCGTAATGGGGGTCTGGGGGTGGGGCGACTGTGAACGCCCGCGTTCCGCGAGGCGTTCACCGGAGACATACCCCAGGGCATTTTTGGTTCCTTTTTGGGCAAACAAAAAGGAACCCGCCCGCAGGGCGGAACTCTCCAAGTAAAAGAGTAGGAGCGACGCAGCACGTCACTCCTACCAAAAACCTCCCTTACGGGCGCAGAGGCGAAGCGAAGCTTCGCAGAAAGTTCTTTGCCAAGCTTTCTTTCTAAGAAAGCGGGGAGACTTCCGCGCCGGTGTAGTACCAGGACAAAATCTCGTCGTAGGTGCTCCCCGCCTTGGCCATGGCGTTGGCCCCGTACTGGCTCATGCCCACCCCGTGGCCGTAACCGGTGACGGAAAAGGTAAAGTTGGTCCCATCCCAGGCCACGGTAAAGCAGGCCGAGCGCAGGTCAAACAGGGTGCGCACCTGGCTCCCCGTCAGGGTAACGCCGCCCACCAGGATGCTGGACACGGTTCCCCCCTCATTGACTGCCGGAGTCCCAAACCAGCCCGACGGATCGCCGGACAGGTCGGCGTCGGGATAGGCGGAGAGCACCGCATTTTTTACTTCCTCTCCACTTTTCACCACCTGGCTGTGGTAATTGGGCACTTCCTCCCCCTCCGGGCTCTCCACGCTCTTTAAGTAATCCACACTGTTGCCCCAGACCTCCACCGCGTCCACCGTGTACCCCGGCGCAGAGGAGAAGAACACCGCCTGGATGGGCTGCCCCTGGTAGAGAATCCCCATGCCGTCGGTCTCCGCAATGGCCTGGGCGATCTTTTGGCTATACTCCCCGGCGCTCAATCCCCACCGGGTCTCGGCCGCCTCCCGGGTGACATAGGCCTGACAGCAGCCTGTGTCCGTGCACACGTCGGCATCTGGATGGGCCTGGGTAGGATTGTTCTGCTTGCGCACGGTGTAGGTCCGGGCGGCACAGGTCTGCGCCTTCAGAGCCTCCAGCTCGAAGGAGGCGGGCATCTCCGCAGCCACCACCCCAAACAGGTAGTCCTCCATGGTCAGCTCGGTCACCGTCCCGTCCTCCTGAAGGAGCTTTACCACCTTTCCCCGGTCCTTGGCCGCCTGGGTCTCAACGCTCTCCCCCTGGGCCGCGCCGCCGCCCTCACCCTGCTGAGCCAGTCCCAGCACCGGCTCGCCCCCTACCGTGAGCAGAGGGAGAAAAAACACCACCACTGCCAGAATGAGGCCCAGCCCCGCGGTCCGCCGGGCGTTCCAGCCTGTCCCTGTCTCCCGCCGCTGCCGGTAGTCCATTCCATCCCCTCCTCGCTGCTGCATGTAAAACAGCCTATGTCCGGCAGGGCAAAAATATGTCCGCCCTTCTTCGTGGAAAAAGGCTTTGCCCTTTCCCGCTCCATCTACTATAATATGGGGCAGGACACTTTTTTCCATCCAAGGAGGAGACACAATGCTGCTGAACATTTTGGCGGTTGGCGATATTGTAGGCGAGGGCGGTCAGGATATCCTGGCCCGCCGCCTAAGGGAGCTCCAGCGAGAGCAGGACATCCACTTCACCGTGGTCAACGGAGAGAACGCCTCCGGGGTCGGACTCACCCCCCGGCAGGCTCGAGATCTGTACGACGCCGGGGCTGATGTGATCACCCTGGGCAACCATACCTGGAACCGCATCCAGATTGCAGATTTTCTGGACAAGGACCCCTACATTCTCCGCCCGGCCAACTACGCCGGCCGGGTGCCCGGCCGTGGCTTTGGGGTGTACGACGGACCCAAGGGGCTGAAAATCGGCGTCATGAACCTGATGGGACGCCTGGAGCTCAACTCCAATCTGGACAGCCCTTTCAAGGCGGCCAACCAGATCCTGCGCTCCCACGAGGCCCAGCAGTGCCAGGTGATGCTGCTGGACTTTCACGCCGAGGCCACCAGCGAGAAGGGCGCCATGGCCTGGTATCTGGACGGACGCATCCACGCCCTGTGGGGCACCCACACCCACGTGCCCACCGCCGACACCCAGATTTTGCCCAAGGGCACCGGCTTTGTCACCGACCTGGGTATGACGGGACCGAGACACTCCGTGCTGGGCATCCGCCCCGAGCACTCCATCAACCTGTTTTTGGGCGGTCTGCCCCGGCGCTACGAGGAGGCGGAGGGGCCCTGCAAGATCAACGCCTGCCGCTTTACCATTGACACGGATAAGAATCGCTGCGTCCAGGTCCAGCGCGTGGACCTCCTGGAGTAACCTACTTTTTTCGAGAAAAAAGTAGGCAAAAAAGCTTTGTGGGAAACTTCGTTTCCCTTCTGTATGGAATAGCCCCCTGCCACGTTGTAGGGGCCTGTGCCCCCGGGGCAAGAAGGAAAGTCCGACTTGGTTTTGCCCGCCGGCTGAAATTGCCCAAGAACGCAGGAGGGCGTCCCCCGTAAAGGGGGACCGGGGGAAAGGTGACTATGAGCGCCCGCTCCGCGTAGGCGCTCATCGGAGCCGTCCCCCGGCGATCTTTGGTTCTTTCCATCGCTGGAAAGAACGCCCGTATTTTCCCGGACGCACTGCGTGCGTCCGCCCCTTATCCATAGAAAGGACTGGAACAAACCTTGCTGACCATCATCCACGGGGCTGACTTCCACCTGGACAGCCCCTTTGCCTGCCTCACCCCCCAGCGCGCTGCCCAGCGCCGGGGAGAGCAGCGGGAGCTGCTCTCCGCCCTGGCGGAGCTCTCCCGGCAGCGGCGGGCCGACCTGGTGCTTCTCTCCGGCGACCTGCTGGACAGCCACCAGACCTACCGGGAGACCGCCCAGGCCCTCTCTCAGGCCCTGGGGCAGATCCCCTGCCCGGTGTTCCTGGCCCCGGGCAACCACGACTACTACCATATAAACTCCCTCTACGCCGCCCTGGACTGGCCGGAAAACGTACATATTTTCACCTCCGGCGACCTGGAGGCGGTGGAGCTGCCCCAGCTGGGCTGCGTGGTCCACGGCCGGGCCTTTCAGGCTTCCCGTGAAGACGCCTCCCCTCTGGCAGGCTTCTCTGCCCCTCAGGACGGAACGATACACCTTATGGTGCTCCACGGCCAGGTGGATGGGGCGGGAGACTACGCCCCTATTTCCCGGGAGGATATTGCCGCCAGCGGCCTTACCTATCTGGCCCTGGGCCACGTCCACCAGTGCAGCGGCGTGCAGAGAGAGGGAAATACCTTCTGGGCCTATCCCGGCTGCCCCGAGGGCAGCGGCTTTGACGAGACGGGAGAGAAGGGCGTGCTCTGCCTCACCTTGGACGAGAACAGCTGCCAGGAGGAGCTGGTGCCACTGAGCCGTCGGCGGTACGAGAAGCTGACCGTGGACCTCACCGACTGGGAGAGCCCTCTGGAGGCGTTGCGGGCCGTTCTGCCTCCAGACACAGACAATGACATCTACCGCATCACCTTTACCGGGGAACGCGGGGAATCCCCCCTGGACCTTACCACCCTGGAGACGGTTCTGGCTCCCCGGTTTTACGGTCTGACTCTCCGGGACCGCACCCGGGTGCGCCGGGAGGTGTGGGCGCGGCGGGAGGAGGACTCCCTTACCGGACTGTTTCTCCGCTCCATGGCCGCCCGCTGTCAGGCGGACCTGGAGGATGAGACCTTACAGCTGGCCGTGCGCTTTGGCCTGGCCGCCCTGGAACGAGGGGAGGATGTGGCTCCATGAAGATCAAAACCATGACCGCTACCTTCGGCAAGCTCCAGGGAGAGCGCCTCACTCTGGAGCCGGGACTTAACGTCATCACTGCCCCCAACGAAGGAGGAAAGTCCACCTGGTGCGCCTTTTTAAAGGCCATGTTCTACGGCATCGACACCCGGGACCGGGACCGAAAGGGCCACCTGGCCGACAAGAACCGCTACCAGCCCTGGTCCGGCGCCCCCATGGAGGGGGAGATCACCCTGGAGTGGCAGGGCCGGGACATTACCATTCGGAGGGGACCTCGTGGCAATGTGCCCTTTGGCAGCTTCTCCGCCGTGTACACCGGCACCGAGGAGCCCGTCCCCGGCCTGACCGCCGACACCTGCGGGCAGATGCTGCTGGGCGTGGGCCGGGAGGTCTATGAGCGCTCCGCCTTCATCGGTCAAAGCGGCACCCTGGCCATCCGCTCCGCTCCGGAGCTGGAGGCCCGCATCGCCGCCCTGGTATCCTCCGGCGAGGAGGATGTGTCCTACTCCCAGGTGGAGCGGCAGCTCAAGGAGTGGCTCAACCGCCGCAAGGTCAACAAGAGCGTGGGCCTCATCCCTCAGCTGGAGGAGGAGCAGGCGGAACTGGCCCGCAGTACAGGCGAGCTCTCCCAGCTCAACGACCAACTCAACCAGCTGGAGGGAGAGCGGGCCCAGGCCTCCCGGAAGCATGCCTTCTGCACCCGGCAGCTGGCCCTTCATAAGGCCATTGCCCAGCGGAAACTGGATCTTCAATATACCCAGGCCCGCACCGACGAGGCTCAGGCACAGGCTCAGCTGGACGCGCTGCTCTCTGAGCAGGCCCGGTTTGGCCCCATTCCCTCCTGTGATGCCCTGAAGCGGGCACAGGGGGAGCTGGCCTTCCTCAAGGCTCTGGAGCCGGAGATCCGGCAAGGCCAGGAGGAACTGGCCCTGGCCCAGCAAGCCCTGGAGCGCGCCCGCCAGGCGGCCCAGGACGACCACTTCCCGGGCATGACTGGAGAAGAAGCGGTGCGCAAAGGGGAACGGGATAGCGAGAGCTACCGCTCCGGTATGGCCAAGAAGGCCGCCGGCAAACGTAATTTCATCCTGCTCCAGGCTGCCGGCTTACTGGCCGGCGCGGCACTGGCTATCTTTGGTCCCTTCTGGTGGCTGGGTCCCATTGCCTATGTGCTGTGCGCCGCTGCCTCTGCCCTGGTTTTTGCAAACGGAACGAAATCCGCCCGGCAGGCTGCTAAGATTTTGGAGCGCTACGGAGTAGACGATGTGGAGGAGATCGCCGCCCTGGCGGGAAACTATCAGCAGCGGATGGCCGCCGCCGATCAAGCTGCCCAGCAGGTGCGGATGATCCAGGGCGGTCTGAAGGACCGCCAGGCCCGGCTGGAAAATAGCCGCCAGGAGCTGTTCCGGTTTGTCCACACCTTTGCCCCTGAGGTAAAGGAGCTCTTCGGTGTCTCCGCCGCCCTCTCCCGGGCGCTGAACCTGGGCGAGCGGGAGACCCTGGCCCGTTCCAAGCTGGAGGGCGCCCAGCGCCTTACCCAGGCTCTCCAGGCCCAGGGCGGCAAAGAGCTGACGGAAGAGCCCCCGCTCTCCCAGCCTACCCTCTCCCTGGAACAGGCCGCTCAGGAGACGGGGCGGCTCCAGGTGGAGCTGGAACGGCTGGATCGGGCACTGAACCAGGCCCGGGGCAAGCAGCAGGCCCTGGGTGACCCGGCCATTCTCTCTGCCCGGCTGGAGCAGGCGGAGGAGGAGCTGGAACGCCGTCGCCGGGAATACCAGGCCATCTCCATTGCCATGGAGACCCTACAGCAGGCCAATGCGCAGCTTCAGCAGCGGTTCTCGCCCCAGCTCAACCGCGCGGCGGGTGCCCTCCTCAGCCGGCTCACCGGGGGAAAATATCATGCCCTGTCCCTGGACAAGGAGCTGGAAGCCAGCGCCTCTGGAGAACGGGACGTGCTGCCTCACAGCGCGCTGTACCTGTCCAAGGGAACGGTAGATCAGATCTATCTGGCGGTACGCCTAGCGGTGTGTGACCTTTGCCTGCCGGATGCACCGTTGGTGCTGGACGAGGCCCTGGCCGCCTTTGACGACGTGCGGGCCAAGCGGGCCCTCGAGCTTCTTCAGGAATTGTCTGCGCAGCGGCAGATTTTGCTTTTCTCCTGTCATCATCGAGAAAAACTGTTTCAATCGTAGTGCACTGTGTGGGAGTGACGCTCTGCGTCGCTCCCACTTTTTAGTACGGTTCCGCCCTGCGGGGCGAGTTCCTTTTTGCTTGCCCAAAAAGGAACCAAAAATGCCCTGGGGGCCGCTTCCGGTGAGCACCTTGCCTGCGGCGGTGCTCACAGTCATTGCCCCCAGCCCCCCGGTGACGGGAACAGGTCCCTTTGGATTTTAAGTGTTTTCCGGCGGGCAAAATCAAGATCTGTTTCCCTTCTATTCCCGGCCCACTGGGGCCTACTTCCATCAAAATTTAATTATTCCTCTTCTAACGTACACCGCCTGGTGCCTGCCAACCTGTTGGGTGCGGCGGTGGTCGCCCCGGACAGCTGCCCAACTGCCACGGTTATACCAGAGTAGGCGGTGTCCGTACAACGCAGGTGCTTTCCGATTTCAGCCCCGGAAGGGGCCAGTGCCCCCGAGGCAAGAAGGAAGCAAGGTCTTGTGTTTGGAGCCGCCGAATGCACGTGCCCATCCTCCAGGAGGGCGTCCCACGTGAACGGGGGTCCAGGGAGTGTGGTGACTATGAACACCCGCCTGCGGCGAGGTGTTCGTCGGAGCCACACCCCTGGCGCATCTTTGGTTACTTTCTGTGCGAGCAGAAAGTAACGTTCCCTCTGCGCAAAAATAATGCCCCTGGTTGAATTTTTTCTGCAAACCGGGTATAATGTAACGATCTACCACTGCAACACAAGGAGGCATCCCCTATGGATCCAAAATACGATCAGCAGCCCCTGGACTCCCAGCAGGAGCCTCAGGAGGAAAAAACCGTCGAAAAATCCTCCGACGACCTGTTTTATTGGCTCAACGCGCTGACCACCGCCCTGGTGGTCCTGGTGCTTGTCTTTACCTTCTTCGGCCGCCTCACTCGGGTGGACGGCCATTCCATGGATAACACCTTACAACACAACCAGTTGCTTTTGGTCTGGTCTCTGGGCTACACCCCCCAGCAGGGCGATATTGTGGTCGTCAACAAAACCACCGTGCAGCATCTGGGCGGAAGCGCTATTGTCAAGCGGGTTATTGCCGTGGGTGGGCAAACTGTAGACATTGACTACGCTACCAGCTCTGTCTATGTGGATGGGGAACTGCTGGATGAGCCCTATATCAAAGAACCCATGTTTGACCGTCTGGGTGCCCAGGGCAGCACCCATATTGAGGTACCTGAGGGCTCTATTTTTGTGATGGGCGACAACCGCAACGACTCCGATGACAGCCGTGACAACCTCATTGGGCCCATTGATGAGGACTATGTCCTTGGTAAGGCTTTCTTTTCCATCTTCCCCTTCTCTAAATTTGGTTCCCTCTAACCCATTCGGCTGCCCGTCAGGGCAGCCTTTTTTCCGCGTTGACGGCGGACACGCCTCCGTGATACAATTTCTCTAGGCCATTGAGCCCACTATTTTATGTGAGAAAAGGAGTTTTCCGCTATGAAGCAGGTCATTCATACTGATAAGGCCCCCGCCGCCATCGGCCCCTACTCCCAGGCCATCCAGATCGGCCAGCTGCTGTTCACCTCCGGCCAGGTCCCCATTGATCCCGAGACCGGCGCGATTGTGGAGGGCGGCATCCAGGAGCAGGCCCGTCAGTCTCTGAACAACATCAAGGCCATTCTCAACGCTGCCGGCACCAACATGGGCGCGGTGGTTAAGACCACGGTCTTCCTCCAGGATATGAATGACTTTGCTGCCATGAACGAGGTCTACGCTCAGTTCTTCCAGGAACCCTACCCCGCCCGTTCCGCCGTTCAGGTAGCTCGTCTGCCCAAGGACGTCCTAGTGGAGATCGAGGCCATCGCTCAGCTGTAAGGCCCATTTTGTGCATCTGGTTTCGTTCCCGCCCAAGGGGCTGTGTTTCCCGGGAAATGGGAGAAATCCGAAGGATTTTCGATAAAACGCTTGCAATTTCTCCCACAATGTGCTATTATAAACTCTGCGTCCGGCAGCGGCCGCCGCAAGTTTGATTTTTCGCCCCCCGGGGCTTGAAAGGAACGATTACTATGACTTTGAAGCTCGCTCTTACTGTAATTCAGGTGCTGTGCGCGCTGGTTCTTATTGCGGTGGTTATGCTTCAGTCCGGCAAGAGCGCTGGTCTGTCTGGTGCCATCGCCGGCGGCGTGGATACCTTCCTGTCTAAGAACAAGGCCAAGACCTGGGACTCCAAGCTGGCCAAGATGACCAAGTGGGTGGCTATCGTCTTCGTGATTCTCACCCTGGCTCTGTCTCTGATCTGAGAAATAAACCAAACTCCCGGTGTGACAGCACACCGGGAGTTTTTTATTGGTATATACCACTTCTTTAAAATGCTACCATAAAAAAATCCCGCCCGAAAGGGCGGGATTTTTTTATCCTGTAACAGGTGGGATGATCACACGATCTCCGACATTACACCAGCTGGATGATAGCCATCTCAGCGGCGTCGCCGCGGCGGGCGCCGATGCGGACAATGCGGGTGTAGCCGCCGTTACGCTCGGCATACTTGGGGCCCAGCTCCTGGAACAGCTTCTTGGCCACATCCTCCTTGGTGATGAAGCCCAGAGCCTGACGATAAGCAGCCAGGTCGTTCTTCTTAGCCAGGGTGATCATCTTCTCGGCCACGGGAGCCACTTCCTTGGCGCGGGTGACGGTGGTCTTGATCTGGCCGTTCTCCAGCAGGTAGGTCACCATGGCACGGAGCATAGCCTTACGCTGATCGCTGGTGCGGCCCAGCTTACGGTTCTTCTGAGACATAAGAAACTCTCCTTCGACCTCGCGTGGCGAGATCCATCTAAAATTCGTTCATTGGACCCCAAATGGGATCGGGAGCCCCCGCAAAAGCGGGACGCAATGCGTGCAGGAAGAGGAACGTTACATACCTTCCTGGCGGCCCCGGGAAGCGGAGAAAAATCCTCGCGCTTCCTTGTCACGTTGCAGGCTGGGCCCATGACCAGGTCGCTTTCCCTTCGCCTCGGGACACAAACAGCGCTGCTTTGCAGCTCTTGGTTTGTATCCCTCGCTCCGGTCCAAGCTCCCCTATGGGCCTGCCTTCCACGCTTCTTTTTGTCACGCTGCGGATTGGGCGCGCGGCCGGGTCGATAACTCCGACGACTGCGCCGCCAAACAGAAGGCGCAAGCGCCTTCCTGGTTTGCCGGCATCCGCTTTGTCGTTATCTCCCCTGCGCGCCTATCCTCGCGCTTCTTGCTTACTGATTATCATCGCTGGCCAGGGACAGACCCATCATAGCCAGCTTGTTGATGACCTCTTCCAGGCTCTTGCGGCCCAGGTTACGCACCTTCATCATCTCTTCCTCGGTCTTGGAGATCAGATCCTCCACCGTGTTGATGTTAGCGCGCTTGAGGCAGTTATAGGAACGCACGGACAGGTCCATGTCGTCGATGGTCATCTCCATCACCTTGTCCCGCTGGGTCTCGGCCTTCTCCACCACGGTGGAACGGCTGCCCATGGTCTCGGACAGGTCGGTGAACAGAGCAAAGTGATCGCACAGGATCCGGGCGCCCAGGGACACCGCGTCACGGGCGTCGATGGTGCCGTCGGTCCAGACCTCCAGAGTCAGCTTGTCGTAGTCGGTGGCGTCGCCTACACGGGTGTTCTCAACGGTGTAATTCACCTTGCGCACCGGGGTGTAGATGGAGTCCACAGGGATCAGGCCGATGATGGTCTGGGCGGGCTTGTTCCGGTCGGCAGGGACATAGCCGCGGCCGTGGGACAAAGTCAGCTCCATGCTCAGGGTGGCGTCGGGACCCAGAGTGGCAATGTGCAGCTCGGGGTTGAGGATCTCCACATCGGCGTCACACTTGATGTCGCCGGCAGTGACCTCGCACTCGCCGCTGGCCTCAATGTGAACCGTCTTGTTCTCCTCGCAGTGGAGCTTGGCGATAATGCTCTTGATGTTCAGGACGATCTCGGTCACGTCCTCTTTGATGCCGGGGATGGTGGAAAACTCATGCTGGACGCCGGCGATCTTGATGGAGGTCACCGCGGTGCCAGGCAGAGAGGACAGCAGGATCCGGCGCAGGGAGTTGCCCAGGGTGGTGCCGTAACCGCGCTCCAGGGGCTCCACCACATACTTGCCGTAGGAAGCGTCACCGGGATTTTCCACACAATCAATGCGGGGCTTCTCGATTTCTACCATATGCTATGATACCCTCCTTTTCTGGGCGGCTTTCACGCCGCCTGATTCAGCTCACCAATATCTGAGGGTTGTCTAAGTCTAACTCCGTAGGGCCTCCGGCCAAGCCGAAGGCCCACGGAACAATACAATTACTTAGAGTACAGCTCGACGATGAGGTGCTCTTCCACGGGGAAGTCGATGTCGTCCCGAACGGGCAGAGCAACGACCTTACCCTGGAGGGTGTTCTTGGCGTGGTCCAGCCACTTGGGCACGTTCACCACGGGGGCGTCCTCGCCCAGCAGGCGCTTAAACTTCACGGAAGAACGGCTCTTCTCACGCACCTCGATGACGTCGCCCACCTTCACCAGGAAGGAGGGGATGTCCACGCGCTGGCCGTTGACGGTGAAGTGACCGTGGGTCACCAGCTGACGAGCCTCACGGCGGGTCATGGCGAAGCCCAGGCGATACACCACGTTGTCCAGGCGGCGCTCGATGAGAGTCAGCAGATTCTCACCGGTCTTGCCGGGCATACGGGTGGCCTTCTCGTAGTACATGTGGAACTGCTTCTCCATGATGCCGTACACGAACTTGACCTTCTGCTTCTCGGTCAGCTGCATGGCGTACTCAGACTGCTTTCTGCGCATCTGACCCTTGGGGTTGCGGTTGGTCGTCTTCTTGGCATAGCCCATGGCAGCGGGAGACAGGTTCAGAGCCTTGCACCGCTTGGCGATGGGCTGCATATTTCTAGCCATCTGTCAAAAACCTCCTTTATTCCAGATCAGACACGGCGGCGCTTCGGGGGCCGGCAGCCGTTGTGGGGAACGGGGGTCACGTCCTTGATCAGGGTGACCTCCAGGCCCACGGCCTGCAGCGCACGAATGGCGGCCTCACGGCCGGCGCCGGGACCCTTTACGTAGACCTCAACGATCTTCAGGCCATAGCCCTCCATAGCAGCCTTAGCGGCAGTCTCGGCGGCGGTCTGAGCGGCAAAGGGGGTGGACTTACGGGAACCACGGAAGCCCAGGCCGCCGGAGGAGGCCCAGGACAGGGCGTTGCCCTGCATGTCGGTGACAGTCACCATGGTGTTGTTGAAGGAGGAACGGATATGCACCTGGCCCTTCTCCACGTTCTTACGCTCGCGGCGCTTACGCACCACTTTCTTACCCTTGGTATTTGCAGCCATGTGTTATCCCTCCTTACTTCTTCTTGTTGGCCACGGTACGCTTGGGACCCTTGCGGGTACGGGCGTTGGTCTTGGACCGCTGGCCGCGCACAGGCAGGCCCTTGCGGTGACGGATACCGCGGTAGCAGCCGATCTCGGTCAGCCGCTTGATGTCCATAGCCACGTTGCGGCGCAGGTCACCCTCCACGGTGTACTCGTGGCTGATGATCTCACGCAGCTTGGCCTCATCGTCCTCGGTGAGGTCCTTCACGCGGGTGTCGGGGTTAATCCCGGCCTTGGCCAGGATCTTGTTGGCGCTGGTGCGCCCAATGCCGTAGATATAAGTGAGGCCGATCTCGACTCTCTTCTCTCTGGGCAGATCAATGCCGGCAATACGAGCCATTTATTACAGCACCTCCAATTAACCTTGTCTCTGCTTATGCTTGGGGTTTTCGCAAATAACCATGACTTTGCCCTTGCGCTTAATGACTTTGCACTTCTCGCACATGGGCTTCACGGACGGTCTGACTTTCATTGTTAAAACCTCCTGATGAATGCCTGAATGGCCCCGTCGTCGTCACAAGCTTCGCATCGCTCACATCCAGCCGGGGCTGAATGTTCGTTCGCTTCGCTGCTCCTCCTCTCCAAAGCGAACCCGCTTCGCTGGGCTTCGCTTTGGGGCGGCCTGCGGCCGCTGAGGGAACGGATTCCCCGGAGGCAAGGCTCCAGAGGAACCAGCCTGTGACAGCGCGGTCGTTAATAGTTACTTAGAACGCCAGGTAATACGGCCTCGGGTGAGGTCGTAGGGTGACATCTGTACGGTCACCTTATCTCCGGGCAGGATGCGGATGAAGTTCATGCGCAGCTTGCCGGAAATATGAGCCAGAATGATGTGCCCATTGCCGATGTCCACATGGAACGTGGTGTTGGGCAGGGATTCAGTGACGACTCCCTCCAGCTCGATCATATCATCTTTCGCCAAGCGTGTTTCCCTCCTTGAAGGCGGCCAGCGCCCTTCTCAGTTCTCGATCGGATACCGTTTGTCCTTGTTGCAGTTTTTCCACAGCAGGGTGACGGAAGTCCCCCTGGTCCAGCCACGCCACATGGCGGGGCTTTTTCCGTTTGGGAGCGGCCATGGTACGGCCCTTCCCGTTGGCCAGCAGGAGAAATTCCCCCTCCTGTCCGGTGACAAAGAACAGCTCGCCCTTGTCCCGTCCGGCCGTCGCCCGGACGATTTGGCCGCTGCTATTACACATAGGCCCCATCTTCCGTAACGGTAAGGATCTCCGGCTCTCCATCTGTAATGAGGATGGTATTTTCATAGTGCGCAGCCAGGGAGCCGTCCAATGTGACGGTGGTCCACTTGTCGGCCAGCACCTTTACCTGCCAATCCCCAGCACAGACCATGGGTTCCACCGCCAGAGTCATACCCGGCAGCAACCGGGGACCGTGGCCGGCAGGCCCGAAGTTGCGTACCTCGGGGGCCTCGTGGAGCTTGGCGCCCACACCGTGGCCCACAAAGTCCCGAACCACGGAGAAGCCGAAGCTCTCCACATAGGTCTGAACCGCATGACCGATATCGGAAACTCTCATGCCCTTCCGGGCCATCTTGATGCCCTCCCAGAAACTCTGCTGAGTCACCTGGATGAGCTTCATAGCCTCGGGGCTCACCTCCCCACAGGGGTAGGTGGCGGCGCAGTCTCCGTGGAAGCCGTCTACATAGGCTCCCACGTCCACGCTGACGATGTCGCCCTCCTTCAGCTTCAGGGGGCTGGGGATTCCGTGGATCACTACATCGTTGACCGAAATGCAGGCGGAACCGGGAAATCCTCCGTAACCAAGGAAGGAAGGCTTGGCGCCATGGCTCTCGATAAAGCGGCGCACCGCAGTATCGATTTCGTGGGTGGTGACACCCGGACGAACCATGGAGCCGGCCAGCGCCCGGGCCTGGGCGGTGAGCCGCCCGGCCTTGCGCATGGCCTCAATCTCACGGGGAGATTTCATGGAAATCATTTCGATGCTTCTCAAAGCCCCAGCGCCTCCAGAATCACCTTCGTGGTGGCTTCAATGGTGGGCTGGTTATCCACCGAACTCAGCAGGCCCTTGCTCTGGTAATAGCCCTTCAGGGGCTCGGTCTGCTCATGATAGACCGCCAGACGCTGACGCACGGTCTCGGGCTTGTCGTCATCCCGCAGGACCACGGGGCCTCCGCAGGAATCACACACACCCTCCACCTTGGTGGGCCGAGCCACAATGTGGTAGGAGGCGCCGCACTGGGCGCACACCCGCCGGCCCGACATACGCTGCTCGATCTCCTCGTCGGAGATCTCGATGGACAGAACATGGTCCAGCTTCACGCCGGCCTTGTCCAGAGCTTCGGCCTGAGGCAGGGTGCGGGGCATCCCGTCCAGGATAAAGCCGTTGGCACAGTCCTCCTGAGCCAGGCGCTCAGCCACGATGGCGATGACCACCTCATCGGGAACCAGCTGGCCGTTGTCCATGTAGGATTTGGCCTTCAGGCCGGTGGGGGTACCGTCTTTGATCGCGGCGCGGAGGATGTTGCCGGTGGATATGGTGGGGATGTTCAGCTTAGCGCTGAGCACCTCAGCCTGAGTTCCTTTGCCGGCGCCGGGAGCGCCCAGCAGGATCAGCTTCATTCCCATATCACACACTCCCTCTTACTCCAGGAAGCCCTTGTAGTGCCGCATGAGCATCTGAGCCTCCATCTGCTTCACGGTCTCCAGAGCGACGCCTACCACGATGATAACGGAAGTGCCGCCGATGGCCAGAGAATTATAGCTGACCAGGTTGCCGGTGATGATGGGGGCGATAGCCACCACGGAGAGGTACAGGGCACCGAACATGGTGATCTTGTTGAGCACCTTCATAATGAAGTCGGCGGTGGGCTTGCCGGGGCGGAAGCCGGGGATAAAGCCGCCGTTCTTCTTCAGGTTGTTTGCCACCTCAATGGGGTTGAACTGCATGGTGGCGTAGAAGTAGCTGAAGCCCACGATCAGCAGGAAATACAGGATGCTGTAGAAGGGCTTAGTAGTATCAAACAGGTTCATCAGACCTCCGCCGAAACCGCCGCTGGTGGTAGTCCAGCCGGCAAAAGCGCCGATGGTGGCAGGCAGGGAGGCGATGGACTGGGCGAAGATGATGGGCATAACGCCGCTCATGTTCACCTTGATGGGGATGTGGGTGGACTGACCGCCGTACATCTTCCGGCCCACCACCCGCTTGGCATACTGCACAGGCAGGCGGCGCTCGGCGTTGGAGATGAACACGATGAACACCACCAGAGCCAGCATACCGATGATGATCACGGGGACCATCCAGGGAGCCAGGGCAGCGTTCTCATAGGCGGCAATCTGAGTCTCGCTCATGCTGGCCTTCATCTCGTCGGTGAGGGGGTTGTTGTAGTAACCCAGGCCAGTGATGATGTCGCCCACCATACGGGGGAAACGGGAAACGATACCGGCGAACAGCAGAATGGAGATGCCGTTGCCGATGCCAAACTCGGTGATCTGCTCACCCAGCCACATCAGGAAGGCAGAGCCAGCAGTGAAGGACAGCACGATGACCAGGCCCACCCAAATGGCAGGCAGACCGTCGGTCTCCACCAGACCGTAGCTGTTGATCAGGGTGTAGTAACCAAAACCCTGCAGCAGGCCGATGGCCACGGTGGTGTACCGGGTGATGGAGGCGATCTTCTTCCGGCCCTCCTCGCCGCCCTCCTTGGCCAGCCGCTCCAGAGCGGGGATGGCCACGGTAAGCAGCTGGATGATAATGGAGCTGTTGATATAGGGCTGCACGCTCAGGGCGAACAGGGTAGCCATAGAGAAGGCAGAGCCGCTCATGGCATTCATCAGCCCCAGAATGGTACCGCTCTGGGCTGTGAGATAGGTCTCCAACTGAGCACCATTGATATAGGGGACCGGAATGGCGGCGCCCAGACGGAAGATGAGCAGCGCGAAGATGGTAAAGAGGATCTTGTTGCGCAGCTCAGGGATCTTCCAGGCGTCCCGAACGGTCTTGATCATTTAGATCACCTCGTACTTTCCGCCGGCCGCCACGATCTTCTCCTTGGCAGAGGCGGAGAAAGCGGACGCCTGGACAGTCAGCTTCTTGGTGATGGTGCCGTTGCCCAGGATCTTCACACCATACTCGCACTTGGAGAGGATGCCCTTCTCCAGCAGAGCCTGAGCGTTGACCACAGCGCCGTCCTCGAACTTCTCCAGAGCGGAGACGTTCACGGACTCCAGGGGCTTAGCGAAGATGTTGTTGAAGCCGCGCTTGGGGATACGGCGGGCCAGAGGCATCTGGCCGCCCTCAAAACCCACGCGCACGCCGCCGCCGGAGCGGGCCCACTGGCCCTTATGACCACGGCCGGCAGTCTTACCGTTGCCGGAACCATGACCGCGGCCCTTGCGGAAGGACTTAGTGGTGGAACCGGCGGCGGGGGAGAGTTCATGCAGATTCATTGTCTCGCGCCTCCTACGTTAGTTTTCCTCGGTCACCTGGAGCAGGTAGCCGATGTGGGCGATCTTACCACGGGTGGCAGCGTTGTCGGGCTGCACGGTGATGTCGCCGATCTTCTTCAGGCCCAGAGCCTCGGCAGTCGCCTTGTGCTTGGCGATGCGGCCGTTCAGGCTCTTGACCAGCTTAATGTTCAGATTAGCCATTGTCAGCGCCTCCTTAACCCAGGATCTCGTCCACGCTCTTACCGCGGATGCGGGCGACCTCCTCAGGGCTGCGCAGGGACTTCAGGCCCACAAAGGCAGCGGAGACCACGTTCTGCGGATTGTTGGAGCGCAGGCACTTGGTATAGATGTCCTTGATGCCGACAGCTTCCAGCACGGCGCGGACAGCGCCGCCGGCGATCACGCCGGTACCGGGGGCAGCGGGCTTCATCAGCACGCGGCCGGCGCCGAACTCACCGATCACCTCGTGGGGGATGGTGGTGCCGGACAGGGACACAGTGATCATGTTCTTCTTGGCGTCCTCGATGCCCTTGCGGATAGCCTCGGGCACCTCGGCGGCCTTACCCAGGCCAAAGCCCACGCGGCCCTTCTCATCGCCCACCACCATCAGAGCGGCGAACTTGAAGATACGGCCGCCCTTGACGGTCTTGGATACGCGGTTCAGGGAAACGAGCTTCTCCACGAACTCGCTGGGTTCTCTCTCAAATCTAGCCATTGTCGTTTCCTCCTCCCTTAGAACTGCAGGCCGCCCTCACGGGCGCCCTCGGCCAGAGCCTTGACGCGGCCGTGGTAGACATAGCCGCCGCGGTCGAACACCACGGTGTCGATGCCCTTGGCCTTGGCACGCTCAGCCACGTTGATGCCAACCTGCTTGGCGGCGTCGGACTTGGTGCCCTCACAGGAGAAATCCTTCTCCAGGGAAGAGGCGCTCACCAGGGTCTTGCCGGTCACATCGTCGATGATCTGGGCATAGATGTTGGTGGCGCTGCGGAACACGTTCAGGCGGGGACGCTCGGGCGTGCCGGAAATCTTGGCGCGCACGCGCTTATGGCGCTTAAGCCGCTGGGAACGAGTATCGGGTCTGTTGATCATAGTGGCACACCTCCTTCTTACTTCTTGGCGCCGGTCTTACCAGCCTTGCGGCGGATGACCTCGTCGGTGTATTTGATGCCCTTGCCCTTATAAGGCTCGGGGGGACGCTTCTCTCTCACTTCGGCAGCAAACTGGCCAACCTGCTGCTTGTCGCAGCCGTTGATGATGATCTTGTTGGGGCCGGGAACCTCGATAGTGATACCGGGAACCTCCTCCATGATGACCTGATGGGAGAAGCCCAGGTTCATCACCAGCTTGTTGCCCTCCTTGGCCACACGATAGCCAACGCCGTTGACGTCCAGCTCCTTCTTATAGCCCTCGGTCACGCCCACCACCATGTTGTGGATCAGGGTGCGAGTCAGGCCGTGAAGAGCACGGTTCTCCTTAGCGTCGTTGGGACGAGTGACATGCAGCACGTTCTCCTCGATGGCGATGGCCATGTTGGAGTTGAACTGCTGGGCCAGGGTGCCCTTGGGGCCCTTGACGGTGACAACGTTGTTGTCCTCTACCTTAATCTCCACTCCGGCGGGAATGGCGATAGGAGCTCTACCAATTCTAGACATTCCTATAACCCTCCTTACCAGACAAATGCCAGGACTTCGCCGCCGACATGGGCCTTGCGGGCCGCTTTGTCAGTCATGACGCCCTTGGAAGTGGATACGATGGCGATACCCAGGCCGCGCAGAACCTTGGGCAGCTCGTCCGCGCCGGCATACACCCGCAGGCCGGGCTTGGACACGCGGCGCAGACCGGAGATGACCTTCTCCTTACCGGCGCCATACTTCAGAGTGATGCGGATGACACCCTGAGTGCCGTCGTCGATGAGCTGGAAGTTCTTGATATAGCCTTCATCCAGCAGGATCTGAGCGATGGACTTCTTCATGCTGGACGCGGGGACGTCCACGGTGTCATGCTTGGCGTTGTTCGCGTTGCGGATGCGGGTGAGCATATCCGCAATGGGGTCCGTGATATGCATGAGATATACCTCCTTATAAGATTACCGGAAAATCCGGTACAGACGGTAAGGTATCGGGGGTAGGCGCTCCCCGACCTGTTGACCGCCTTCGCGCCTTTGGCGCTATCAAAACCGCCGTGAGGCGGGCTTGACCAAAGTCACCTTGCAAGCCAAAACCCCGTACTCACACCCCGGGATTTTCCGGTGGGGATTACGGGTTTTTTGCGCCGCCCAACGGTGTCGGGCGTGCCATTTTTAAGTCCTCTGGCGCACAAGCACTTTATTGTACCCCATAAATCTGGGAATTGCAAGGGTTTTTTGCTTCGCACACGCGAGTGCGTGGTCAGCTTTTGTCTGGAAGAGACCGGCTGCGGTGCAGCCGGTCTCTTTTTCGACTCATTTCAGGGGCAAGCCTCTTAGGGACCTGCCAGGGTCTTGGTGAAGATCGCTTTGTCAGACAAGGCGGAGCGGCGCAGGCGTACTTTGTGTACGTCAAGCCGGTCCAACGCAGTATGACTCAGCGAGATTTACCAAGAAGCCTTCTTCACGCCGGGGATCTGGCCCTTATAAGCCAGCTCGCGGAAGCAGATACGGCAGATGCCGTAGTCGCGCAGGTAGGCGTGGGGACGACCGCAGAGCTTGCAGCGGTTGTAGCGGCGGCTGGAGAACTTGGGCTCGCGCTGCTGCTTGAGAATCATAGATTTCTTAGCCATGTTGTTCCTCCTCCTTAGCGGCCGGCGAAGGGAGCGCCGATGAGCTTGAGCAGCTCGCGGGCCTCCTCATCGGTCTGAGCGGTGGTGCACATCACGATGTCCATACCGCGGATCTTGTCGATCTTGTCGTACTCGATCTCGGGGAAGATCAGCTGCTCCTTGATGCCCAGAGCGTAGTTGCCCCGGCCGTCAAAGGAGTCGGCGGAAATGCCGCGGAAGTCACGCACGCGGGGCAGGGCCACGTTGAACAGGCGGTCCAGGAACTCCCACATCTTGTTGCCGCGCAGGGTAACCTTAGCGCCGATGGGCATGCCCTCACGGAGCTTAAAGTTAGCCACGGACTTCTTGGCCTTGGTGATCACAGCCTTCTGGCCGGTGATAGCGGTCAGGTCGCTGACCACGGCGTCCAGAACCTTGGCGTTCTCGCGGGCCTCGCTGCAGCCCACGTTGACAACGATCTTGTCCAGACGGGGGATCTGCATGGTGGACTTGTAGCCGAACTTCTGCATCAGAGCAGGAGCGACCTCGTCCTGATACAGCTTCTTCAGGTTAGGCGTATTGGCCATTGGTTAACTCCTCCTCTCTCAGATTTCGGCGCCGCACTTCTTGCAGATGCGGACCTTCTTGTCACCCTCGACCTTGTGGCTGACGCGGGTGGGCTTACCACACTTGGGGCAGACCTTCTGCACCTTGCAGGCGTAGATGGGGGCCTCCTTCTGGATGATGCCGCCCTGCTCGCCCTGCTTACGGGGCTTGGTGTGGCGGGAGACCACGTTGACCTTCTCCACCACAACCTTGCCGCTCTTGGGCATAACTTCCAGGACCTTGCCCTGCTTGCCCTTGTCCTTGCCGGACAGAACGACCACCAGGTCGTCCTTGCGAATGCTCATTTTATTCATCCTAAAAACCCTCCCTTACAGCACTTCGGGAGCCAGGGACAGGATCTTCATATAATCCTTGTCGCGCAGCTCGCGGGCCACTGGGCCAAAGATACGAGTGCCGCGGGGGTTCTTGTCCTCCTTGATGAGGACGGCGGCGTTGTCGTCAAACCGGACGTAGGAGCCGTCGGCGCGGCGCACGCCCCGAGCGGAACGGACGATAACGGCCTTAACGACCTCGCCCTTCTTCACGGTACCGCCGGGCTGAGCCTTCCGCACGGAAGCCACGACCACATCGCCGATGTTGCCGAACTTGCGCTTGGAACCGCCCAGCACGCGGATGGTCTTGATCTCCTTGGCGCCGGTGTTATCGGCGACTTTCAGATAGCTTTCTTCCTGAATCATGCCGGCACCTCCTTATTTCGCCTTCTCGATGATCTCAACCACGCGCCAGCGCTTGTCCTTGGACAGGGGACGGGTCTCCATGACACGGACACGGTCGCCGATGCCGCACTGGTTGTTCTCATCGTGAGCCTTCAGCTTATAGGTTCTCTTAACGATCTTCTTGTACAGAGGGTGGGCCACGCGGTCGGCGATGGCGACCACCACGGTCTTATCCATCTTGTCCGAAACCACCAGGCCGACTCTGGTCTTACGGGAAGAAGTTCTGTTTTCCATCTTCTATTCCTCCTATTACCGGCCGGCGAGCTGCTGCTCGCGGATGATGGTCTTGACCCGGGCGATATCCTTCTTGACCTCAGCGATGCGCACGGGGTTATCCAGCTGGTTGGTGGCGTGCTGGAGGCGCAGGTTGAACAGGTCCTTCTTCAGGTCCATCAGCTTGGTCTCCAGCTCGGCGCCGGACATCTTGCGGATTTCATTGGCCTTCATTACGCTTCACCACCCTTCTCGGTCTCTTCACGCTTCACGATCTTGCACTTGACAGGCAGCTTGTGGCTGGCCAGACGCAGAGCCTCACGAGCGACCTCCTCGGAGACGCCGGCGATCTCGAACATCACGCGGCCGGGCTTAACCACGGCCACCCAGTACTCGGGGGAACCCTTACCGGAACCCATGCGGGTCTCGGCGGGCTTCTCGGTTACGGGCTTATCGGGGAAGATCTTGATCCAAACCTTACCGCCACGCTTGGTGTGACGAGTCATGGCGATACGGGCGGCCTCGATCTGATTGCTGGTGATCCAGCTGGGCTCAGTGGCCATCAGGCCAAACTCACCGTAGCTGACGGTGTTGCCCCGGGTAGCCTTACCCTTCATGCGGCCGCGGTGAACACGGCGATACTTTACGCGCTTAGGCAGCAGCATTACTGAGCGCCTCCTTCCTTAGGAGCATTGGCCTGACCGGCGGGGCGGGGGCCACGATTGTTATTGAAGTTGCCCTGGCCGGCGGGACGAGGACCGCGGTTGAAGCCGCCCTCGCGACGATCCCGGTTGAAGCCACCACGGCGGTCGCCGTCGCGGCGGTCGCGGCGGGGACGCTCACGGCGCTCCTGATAGGGCTTGCTGGTATCCAGGGTGCGGGGAGTGGTCCGCAGGGCCTGGGTGAGCACCTCACCCTTGTAGATCCACACCTTCACGCCGATGCGGCCGTAGGTGGTGGCAGCCTCAGCAAAGCCGTAGTCGATGTCGGCGCGCAGAGTCTGCAGGGGGATGGTGCCATCGTGATAGTGCTCGGTACGGGCGATCTCAGCGCCGCCCAGGCGGCCGGAGCAGCAGGTCTTGATGCCGCGGGCGCCGGAGCGCATCGCACGGCCCATGGCGTTCTTCATGGCGCGGCGGAAGCCGATACGCTTCTCCAGCTGCTGAGCGATGTTCTCGGCAACCAGCTGAGCGTCCATGTCGGCGTTCTTCACTTCCACGATCTTCAGGTCCACGGGCTTGCCGATCATCTTGACCAGCTTGGCCTCGATCTTCTTGATCTCCTCGCCGCCCTTACCGATGACCACGCCGGGACGGGCGCAGTGCAGGTAGATGCGGACCTTGGCGTTGTCCCGCTCGATCTCGATCTTGGGGATGCCGGCGGAGTACAGGGTCTTCTTCAGGTAGTCACGGATCTTCTTGTCCTCAACCAGCAGGTCGCCAACCAGCTCGTTCTTGGCGTACCAGCGGGAGTCCCAATCCTTGATGACACCCACGCGCAGGCCGTGGGGATTAACTTTCTGTCCCATATTCTTCCTCCTCCCTTAGCGCTCGCTGACCACGATGGTCACGTGAGAAGTGCGCTTGTTGATGCGGAACGCACGGCCCTGAGCGCGGGGGCGGATGCGCTTAATGATGGGGCCGGGGTTGGCGTAGCAGGCGCTCACGTACAGCTTCTCGGGATCCATCTGGTGGTTGTTCTCCGCATTGGCAGCGGCGCTCTTCAGGAGCTTGAGCACAGGCTCAGAGGCAGACTTGGGGGTCTGCATCAGGATGGCGGCGGCAGTGCCCACATCCTTACCGCGGATCAGATCCAGAACGATCTTCACCTTCCGGGGAGAGATCCGCAGATATTTCAGATTCGCAACAGCTTCCATGGTATCTCTCCTCCTTACTTACCGGTCTTGGAACCCGCGTGGCCCTTGAAGGTGCGGGTGGGGACGAACTCGCCCAGCTTGTGGCCGACCATATCCTCGGTCACGTAGACGGGCACGTGCTTGCGGCCGTCGTGGACCGCGAAGGTGTGGCCGACGAAGGAGGGGAAGATGGTGGAGGCGCGGCTCCAAGTCTTCAGGACCTTCTTCTCGCCGGTCTGATTCATTTCGTCGACCCGCTTCAGCAGCTCGGGGGCGCAAAAGGGGCCTTTCTTGATACTTCTGCTCATCTTTTACTCCCTCCTTACTTGTCGTTGCGGCGCTTGACGATGAACTTATCGGTGCGGTTCTTGGTCTTGCGGGTCTTGTAACCCAGAGCGGGCTTGCCCCAGGGGGTAACAGGACCGGGACGACCAACGGGGCTCTTGCCCTCGCCGCCGCCGTGGGGGTGGTCATTGGGGTTCATGACGGAGCCACGGACGGTGGGACGCCAACCCATGTGACGCTTACGACCGGCCTTACCGATCTGGATGTTAGCGTGATCGGTGTTGCCAACCTGGCCGATGGTGGCCTTGCAGTTCTCACGGATATAGCGCACCTCGCCGGAAGGCAGACGCACCTGAGCCATGCCGTTCTCCTTAGCCATCAGCTGAGCGGCCACGCCAGCGGCGCGAACCAGCTGAGCACCCTTGCCGGGGTACAGCTCGATGTTGTGGATCATCTCGCCCACGGGGATGTTGGCGATGGGCAGGCAGTTACCGGGCAGGATGTCGGAGTCAGCACCGGTCATGATGATGTGACCGGCCTTCAGGCCGTTGGGGGCCAGGATATAGCGCTTCTCGCCGTCCTCGTACTGGATCAGGGCGATGTTGGCGGAACGGTTGGGGTCATACTGCAGGTTCAGAACAGTAGCCTTACCTTCCTTGTCGCGCTTGAAGTCGATAACACGATACTTCTGCTTGTTGCCGCCGCCGCGGTGGCGAACGGTGATGCGGCCGTAGCTGTTGCGGCCAGCGTGCTTCTTGAGGTTCTCAGTCAGGCTGCGCTCGGGCTTAGCCTTCTTGTCGATGCCCTCGAAGGCGGACACAGTCATGTGACGGCGGGAGGGCGTTGTGGGCTTAAAAGTTTTGATAGCCATTGTTCAATCTCCTCCTTACACCATGCCTTCGAAGAACTCGATGGTCTTGGAATCGGCGGTCAGAGTGACCATAGCCTTCTTCCAGCTGGGACGGCGGCCAGCGGGCCGGGCGCCCATGCGCTTCTCCTTACCCTGCATGTTCAGGGTGTTGACCTTGGCAACCTTCACGCCGAAGATCTCCTCAACCGCCTTGGCGATCTCGATCTTGTTGGCGTTCTTGGCCACCTCGAAGGTGTAGCGCTTCATCTCGGTATCAGCCATGGACTGCTCGGTGATGATGGGGCGCTTGATGATATCATAAGCGGTCATTACGCGAACACCTCCTCGATGATGGCCAGGGCGGCCTTGTCGATGACCAGGCGCTTGGCGTTGACAATGTCGTACACGCTGAGGATCTTAGCGGTGGTGGTCACCACGCCGGGGATGTTCCGGGCGGACTTGACCACGATCTCGTTGACCTCAGGAGTGATGACCACGGACTTGCCGGCCTCAACGGCGTTGAGGAAGTTGCGCATGTCCTTGGTCTTGATGGCGTCCAGCTTCAGCTCGTCGACCACCAGGATGTCGCCGGAGGCGGCCTTGGCGGACAGAGCGGACTTCAGAGCCAGGCGCTTCACCTTCTTATTCAGGGTGTAGCTGTAATCGCGGGGCTTGGGAGCAAACACGATACCGCCGTGAGTCCACTGGGGAGCCCGGGTGGAACCCTGACGGGCGTGGCCGGTGCCCTTCTGGCGCCAGGGCTTCTTGCCGCCGCCGGAAACCTCGGCGCGGGTCAGAGCGCTCTGGGTGCCCTGACGGCAGTTGGCCAGGTGGTTCTTGACCACCTCGTGGACAACAGCCTGGTTGGGCTCGATGCCGAAAACAGCCTCGGAGAGCTCGATCTCGCCGACCTGCTGGCCGGCCATGTTAAACACATTCGCTTTTGCCATGATTTACACTCTCCTTTCCTTACTTGTTGCGGGCGGAAGCCTTCTGGGGATTGCGGCCGGAAGCCTTCTGCGGGTTGTTGCTGATGCCGGCAGCACCCTTGGGCTCGAAGTACTTCTTCACGCTGCTGCGCAGGAACACCACGCCGCCCTTGGGGCCGGGGATGGCGCCGCGAACCGCGATGATGCCCAGCTCGGCGTCCACAGAGATGACGTCCAGGTTCATGACAGTGACCTGCTCGTTGCCCATCTGGCCGGCGCCGATCTTACCCTTGAAGATACGGGAAGGATCGCTGTTGGCGGCCATGGCGCCAGCGTGACGATGCACAGGGCCGGTACCGTGGGTCTCCTTCAGACGAGAAGCACCGTGACGCTTGATAACGCCCTGGTAGCCGTGGCCCTTGCTGATGCCGGTGACGTCCACGCGGTCGCCCGCGGCGAACACGTCAGCCTTCAGCTCGTCGCCGATCTCGTACTTGGAGCAGTCGTCCAGACGGAACTCCTTGAGGACCTTCTTCAGCTCCTCCAGGCCGGCCTTCTTCTGATGGCCAACCTCAGGCTTGGTCAGCTTGCGCTCGGGAACGGTCTGATAACCCAGCTGAATGGCCTCATAGCCATCCTTCTCGGCGGTCTTCTTCTGCACCACGGTGCAGGGGCCGGCCTCGATCACGGTCACAGGGACCACGTGGCCAGCTTCATCGAAGATCTGGGTCATGCCGATCTTTTTGCCGATGATCGCTTTCTCCATGTTGGATTTTCCTCCTATATAGGTTATTGGTTGGGCGAGTTACCCATTGGACTGGTATTGCTCGGCCAACTTGACCCGTCCGCCTCAATATGCGGCAGACAGCGGGTACACAAGGTAGTTGTTTGAGATCGCTGTGAAATTACAGCTTGATCTCGATCTCCACACCAGCGGGAAGCTCCAGGCTCATCAGGGCCTCGACGGTCTTGGGGGAGGGCTTGACCACGTCGATCAGGCGCTTGTGAGTGCGGCGCTCAAACTGCTCGCGGCTGTCCTTGTACTTGTGGACGGCGCGCAGGATGGTGACGACTTCCTTCTTGGTGGGCAGAGGGATGGGGCCGGAGACGGTAGCGCCGGTGCGCTTGGCGGTCTCCACGATCTTCTCCGCGCTCTGGTCGATGAGCTGGTGATCGTAAGCCTTCAGACGGATGCGGATCATTTCTTTCTGAGCTGCCATGGGTTGTTTCCTCCTTAATACATACGAAGTGAATTCCTTGTCCCTCGCTTCGTACGGTGAAGTTCCTGTCCACGTTCTCGTGCGTATCACTCCGTGGCATGAAAGAAACCGGCGTGCAAGCAGGCCGGTTCCACCCAGCTACAGCGATATACGCTGTGCCCAGGTCCTTCAGCCGCCCGATTCTAGCTCGGACATACTCCGTGGAAGTTACCTCATTTCTGAGCAATCTCCCACATCATCGCAGTTGCCCCCTTAACAGGGACTCCAGTATGATACATCAACACCCCCGTGTGTGTCAAGGTGTTTTTTCAAAAAATTTTGCCCGTTTTCACGGAGTTTCTCTGGTTTGCTTTGGTGATGTTTGATAGGGGCAATCTTGTTCCTTTTTGCTTGCCCAAAAAGGAACCAAAAAGGCCCCAGGGGTGTGGCTCCGACGAACGCCTCGCCATAGGTGGGCGTTTATAGTCACCACACCCCCTGGACCCCCGTTTACGGGGGTCGCCCTCCAAAGGGACGGGAAATTTCTTCCGGCGACCTAAGACAAGATCTTGCGCCCTTCTTGCCTCGGCCCACTGGGGCCTACAAAGTGAAAATTTAGAATATATGCAGTTGAAATGTCACCGCCTAGTCCGGCAAAGCTGTGGCAGCTGGGCAATCGATAACGACCGAACCAAACAGGTAAAGGAACCCGCGCCGCAGGGCGGAATCTACATATAATATAAAAGGTGGGAGCGACCTGAGCAGTCACTCCCACAAAAAGTCTCTCTTACGGGCGCAGAAGGGAAACGAAGTTTCCCACAAAGTTCTTTGCCAAGCTTTCTTTCAAGAAAGCGGCGGGCGCAGAGGCGAAACGAAGTTTCGCAGAAAATTCTTTGTCAACTTTCTTTTTAAGAAAGTTGAAGATCGCCTTCTTTGATCCAACCGATCTTGCGGAAGAAGATGCCGAAGGCCCAGCACAGGACAGCAGGCAGAATAAAGGAGATAAGAATCAGCCCCGCCCAGTCAAAGGCCGTGGGCGCAATGGCAACCGCGCCGTTGGCCAGGGCCTGCTCGCTGGGAGCCACCCAGCCCGTCCAGACGCCCAGCTGTCCGCACAGGCCGCAGGTGCCCATACCCGAGTTGATGGGCGCGCCGTTCATCTCCAATTTGAACAGGCAGGTGGCAATGGGCCCCGTAATCGCGGAGGTGAGAATGGCAGGCAGCCAAATTCTCGGATTGCGCACAATGTTGGGCATCTGGAGCATGGACGTGCCGATGCCCTGGCTGACCAGGCCGCCCCAGCCATTCTCTTTAAAGGAGAGCACCGCAAAGCCCACCATGTTGGCACAGCAGCCCGCCACGGCGGCTCCTCCTGCCAGTCCAGTGAGAGTGAGGGCGGCACAGATGGCCGCCGAGGAGATGGGCAGAGTGAGGGCAATGCCCACCAGAACAGACACCAGCATCCCCATCCAGAAGGGCTGGAGCTTGGTGGTCTGCATAATGAGCTGTCCAAAGGCACTGGCCGCCCCGCCGATGGGGGGCGCGATGATCCAGGCCGCACCGATGCCGATGAGAATGGTAACGATAGGAGTGACCAAGATGTCGATCTTGGTCTCCTTGCTCACCGCCTTGCCGAATTCCGCGGCAATGATGGCCACAAACAGGACGGCCAGCGGCCCTCCTGCCCCACCCAGGGCGTTGCAGGCGTAGCCCACCGTCACAAGGGAAAAGAGCACCATGGGCGGCGCCTGGAGGGCATAGCCGATGGCCACCGCCATGGCCGAGCCGCTCATAAAGGAGCACAGCCCACCCACGGTGTAGCCCACGTCATTGATGGTAATGATCTGGGCGGTAAGAAACGGAATCCCGAACTGGGTCCCCAGGGTGTTGAGGATGGTACCAATGAGCAGCGAGCAGAACAGGCCCTGGGCCATAGCGCCCAGAGCGTCGATGCCGTAGCGCTTGGCGGAGATGACAATGTTCTTCCGCTTCATAAATTCCTGTAAGCGTCCCATAGAATTCTCTCCCAAACAAAATGTGGTATACAGGTGTCAAGACACGTGTATACCACATTGTACCGGATATTTCCGGTTTGTCAACCTATTTCTTTATTCCCCCGGGTAGAGAAATCCCTCTGCCTTCAATCCAGCCAGCACCCGGCGGTAGCTGTCCTCGTCAGGACAGCGCAGGGTGTGAAGGTGGACTCCCCCGGTTAGATCTGACAACGGTCTGGCCTTCCGCTGAGAAACCAGACGGACAAACTCCTGCACATCATACCGGGAAGCCAGACGCAGCTGTCCCGTAAGCTGGCCGTACACCGGGTGCTCCACCACCACATCCATCACCTGGCAGCCCTGATCCACCATGATCTCCAGCTCCCGGGCCATGGCCTCCCCCGGATGGACACAGGCCACAGTGCGCACCAGCCCGGTGGTCTCTTTGGGCAGCACGTAACCCCGTGGGGTGGCGGCGATGTCCAGCCCTGCCGCCCGCAGCAGGGCCACGTCCCCCACAATGATCTGGCGGCTGACGGAGAATTCCCGGGCCAGGGCAGCGGCACTCACCGGCGCTTTGGCCTCCTCCAAAATATGTGTGATTGTCTTTCTTCTGTGTGCAGCGTCCATGGCCGCACCTCCTGTCTGTTTGGTTGTCATGACAGGAGTGTACCACATCCCATCTGCGCGGGCAAGGTTGACTTTCCCGCTTTCTTCCTTTAAAGTTAAAGTATCCAAGATTCGGACCGGGCGGTTCCCCGCCTGCCGCCACCCCCGCGCAAGGAAAGAGAGGAGATCGTCTATGAAAAAACGCCACTTGTTTGCCGGAATTCTGGCCTGCGCGCTGACCCTGACCCTCGCTGCCTGCGGTCTGTCCGGAGCGGACGTGACCACCTATATTCAGGGGGAGCTGGACTGCACCTACAAAGGCCAGTACAGCCAGGAATATCTGGACCTGGTGGACGGCATGACGGAGGAGGACGCCAAGCAGCAGTATGAGGACAACGCCCAGGCCGAGGCCCAGCGTCTGCTGAACTATCTGGAGGTCTTTTACCCCAACGACGAGGTCAATGAGCGGGCCACCCAGCTGGTCAAGGACATCTATGCCAAGGCCCAGTACTCTGTGGGCGAGGGCAACAAGCTCCAGGGCGGAGACTTTGCCGTGGAGGTCATCCTCTCCCCCATCGAGGTGTTCCATCTGATCCCCGATGAGACGTACGCCGAGATCTGGAGCCAGGTATGCGCGGACAACGGCACCACTCCCGACGAGGCCAGCACCCTGAGCGAGGCGGACTATCAGGAACTGGACGCGGAGTACGCCCTGCGCATGATCGAGAAGGTGGAGCAGGTCCTGCCCCAAGCCACCTACGGCCAGGACCAGTCGGTAATGCTCCAGCTGAAGCTGGACGGGGACTACTACTCCCTGGTGTCCAGCGGCTGGACCACGCTGGACGACATGGTCATCGACTACACCGGAGACTACATGTAACCCTGCCCTGCCCCCTCCCTTTTGCGGTTTCCGCCTTGACTTTTCCAGCCGAAATTTATACAATAAACGGTACGAGTTTTCCAAGCCCGATCTTAATAGAAAAGGACTGATTTTGATATGGCTCAGAATAACAAGAAGCAAGTGGAGCAGATCACCGATATGGAGGTGGACTTCGCCCAGTGGTACACCGACGTGTGCAAGAAGGCGGAACTCATTGACTACTCCTCCATCAAGGGCGTGTTCATCTACCGTCCCTACGGCTACGCCATCTGGGAGAACATCCAGGCGGAGCTGGACAAGCGGTTTAAGGAGACCGGCCACGAGAACGTGTACCTGCCCATGCTGATCCCCGAGAGCCTGCTGCAGAAGGAGAAGGACCACGTGGAGGGCTTTGCCCCCGAGTGCGCCTGGGTGACCTACGGCGGCAGCGAAAAGCTGGAGGAGCGCTACTGCATCCGTCCCACCTCTGAGACCCTGTTCTGCGAGCACTACAAGAGCATCATCCACTCCCACCGTGACCTGCCCAAGCTGTACAACCAGTGGTGCAGCGTGCTGCGCTGGGAGAAGACCAGCCGTCCCTTCCTGCGCCACCGTGAGTTCCTGTGGCAGGAGGGCCACACCATGCACGCCACCGAGGAAGAGGCGCGCCAGGAGACCCAGCAGATGCTCAACATCTACGCCGACTTCCTGGAGAACGTACTGGCCATGCCCGTGGTCAAGGGCCGCAAGACCGACAAGGAGAAGTTCAACGGCGCTGAGGAGACCTACACCGTGGAGTGCATGATGCACGACAAGAAGGCTCTCCAGTCCGGCACCAGCCACTACTTCGGCGACGGCTTCGCCCGCGCCTTTGACATCACCTTCACCGGCAAGGACAACCAGCTCCACTACCCCCATCAGACCTCCTGGGGCGTGTCCACCCGTATGATCGGCGGCATCATCATGACCCACGGCGACAACAACGGCCTGGTGCTGCCCCCCCGCATCGCTCCCATCCAGGCTATGGTCATCCCCGTGGCCCAGCACAAGGAGGGCGTGCTGGACGCCGCCACCGACCTGCTCAACCGTCTGAAGGCCGCCGGCATCCGTGCCAGCATGGACGCCTCCGACCAGTCCATGGGCTGGAAGGCCGCCCAGTATGAGATGAAGGGCGTGCCCCTGCGCGTGGAGATCGGCCCCAAGGATATGGAGAAGGGCCAGTGCTGCATCTGCCGCCGTGACTCCGGCGAGAAGATCTTCGTGCCTCTGGCCGAGCTGGAGACCACCGTGCCCCAGCTGCTGGACGCGGTGCACAACGGCCTCTACGAGCGGGCCAAGAAGAACCTGGAGGACCACACCCGCGTGTGCCTGACTCTGGACGAGGTCAAGGAGTTTATGGAGACCGAGGGCGGCTTTGCCAAGACCATGTGGTGCGGCGATCTGGAGTGCGAGCTCAAGATGAAGGAGCAGGCCGGCGTCACCTCCCGGTGCATGCCTTTGGAGCAGGAGAAGGTGTCCGACACCTGCGTGTGCTGCGGCAAGCCCGCCAAGCACATGATCCTGTGGGGCGTGGCCTACTGATCCCTTTATTTCCCGATGATTTCCCCCGTCCCGGGCCTTTTGCCCGGGCGGGGGAATTTTGTTTCCGGCCATTCCCACCGAAGCGCGCGCACAAATGTGAACTTTCTGTGTACTTTTCACAAAGTTCAGCAACTTCCACAGATTGTTCTGGCTTTTATCCACTTTTTCCTGTATAATAAGTCCACATAAAGGCCCCGCGTTCCGTTCCCCTTCGGCACGCAGGGCTTCCTTGCGCCCTGTGAGACGCCGGGGCCGAGAGGAGGTCTGAACCGCGTCTGTTGTCGGAGAGAGAACTTCACCATTTAAGAAAGTGAGTGTGTTGTCATGCTTGATATGATCATCAATGAGATCAGCAACATCATGTACTCCTACCTGCTGATCATCCTGCTGCTGGCAGTAGGCCTGTACTTCACCTTCCGCACCAAGTTCATCCAGTTCCGTATGTTCGCCGAGTCCATCCGCGTGGTGGGCGAGAAGCCGGACAAGGCCGGCTCCATCTCCTCCTTCCAGGCTCTGATGGTGTCCACCGCCTCCCGCGTGGGCACCGGCAACATCATCGGCATTTCCACCGCCATCTGCCTGGGCGGCTTCGGCGCCGTGTTCTGGATGTGGATCATCGCCATCATCGGCGGCGCTTCCGCCTTCATCGAGTCCACCCTGGCTCAGATCTACAAGCGCCGCAACCCCGAGACCGGTGAGAGCTACGGCGGCCCCTCCTACTACATCGAGGCTGCCCTCCACTCCCGTCCCCTGGCCGTCATCTTCGCTGTGGCCCTGATCCTCACCTACGCCGGCGGCTTCAACATGCTGGCCTCCTACAACCTGCAGTCCACCTTCAGCGGCTACTCCTTCTATAACGCAGAGAGCACCCCCTGGGTCATCGGCGCCATTCTGGCGGTCCTGGTGGGCTACTGCGTCATGGGCGGCGGCAAGCGCATCATTAAGTTCACCTCCACCCTGGTGCCTTTCATGGGCGGCCTGTACGTGCTGGTGTCCCTGGTGGTGCTGGTGATGAACATCGGCAACCTGCCCTATGTGTTCGGCCGCATCTTCTCCGAGGCCTTTGACTTCCAGGCTATCTTCTCCGGCTTTGCCGGCTCTGCCATGATGTACGGCATCAAGCGCGGCCTGTACTCCAACGAGGCCGGTGTGGGCTCCGCTCCCAACGCCGCCGCCTCCGCCAACGTCAGCCACCCCGTCAAGCAGGGCCTGGTGCAGATGCTCTCCGTGTTCATCGACACCCTGCTCATCTGCTCCGCCACCGCCTTCATGCTGCTGTGCTCCGGCGTGGAGCCCACCGCCGAGCTGGAGGGCGCTCCCTATGTTCAGGCTGCCCTGTCCGCCACCTTCGGCCCCATCGGCCCCATCTTCATCACCGTGGCCATGGTGCTCTTTGCCTTCACCACCCTGATCGGCAACCTGTACTATGTGGATAACTGCCTGGCCTACATCGTGAAGAAGGTCCCCGCCAAGGAGTTTATGATCCTCTTCCGCATCGACGCCATGATCCTCATCTTCATCGGCGCCGGCATGCAGATCAGCACCGTGTGGAACCTGGCCGACGTGCTCATGGGCATTATGGCTATCCTGAACCTGCCCGTCATCGTCATCCTGGCCCGTCCCGCCCTGGCTGCTCTCAAGGACTACACCACCCAGAAGAAGCAGGGCAAGAACCCGGTCTTCAAGGCTGCCAGCATCGGTCTGAAGGAAAAGACCGACTACTGGAACTAAGCAAATTTTTAGCAAAGCGCCGTGGAGCAATGCTCCGCGGCGCTTTTTCTGCGTTGCGCGAAAAAAGGTTCCGGGTTATGATGGAATGGACATAACTTGGACACAGGCAGGGTGTACCCTAAACACAGAAAGGGAGGATGGGCGATGGACCGGATTCTTGTGGTAGAGGACGAGCGAGCAATGCGGGAGATCATCCGGGACTATCTCATCGCCCACGGTCTGGAGTGCGATCTGGCCCGGGACGGCCAGGAGGCCCTGGAGCTTCTGGAAGAGCAGGACTACGACGCGGTGGTGCTGGATGTCCTCATGCCCAGGCTGGACGGCTTCGGGGTGTGCCGGGCAGTGCGCCGCCAAAGCTCTGTGCCCATTTTGTTCCTCACTGCCCTGGGCGGCGAGGAGGAGACGCTCCGTGGCTATGCGCTGGGAGCGGACGACTATGTAACCAAGCCTTTCTCCCTAGCCGTGCTGCTGGCCAAGCTCCAGGCTCTCATCCGCCGCAGCCGTGGAGAGCGGAAAGCCGGTGTCCTCTCCTGCGGAGCCATCCAGGTTGACACCGGCGCCCGCCGGTGTACGGCAGCGGGACAGGAAGTAAAGCTCTCCCCCCGGGAGTACGAGCTGCTCCTATGCCTTCTGCGCAATCAGGGGCAGGTGCTCTCCCGCGCCCAGCTTCTGGACAAGGTGTGGGGGCTGGACTTTGAGGGGGACGACCGGGCGGTGGATGTACGGGTGCGCAGTCTCCGCGCCGCCCTGGGTAAGGCAGGCAAACAGATCAAGACGGTATTCAAGGCGGGCTACCGATTGGAGGAGGGATGACCATGAAGCGGCTCAAGCGGATTTTTACCGGTACGCTCTCCCTGTTTTTGCTGCTGTGGGCGGGGATGATGGGGATTTTATGGGGACTGAGCGGACAAAAGCTGAAGGGTGAGGTCCAGCTTGCCGTCCAGTCCGCCTGTCAAAACGCCGAGAGCTACTACCAAAGTGTGTGGTCCGGAGAGGCCACAGAGGCCCGGAAGCTGGCTATTCTCGCCGGCTGGCTGGAACACAAGCTCTATCCGTACGACGGGGTGATTCAATTTCGTTTCTATACCGCTGACGGTCAGGAACTGGCCCGCAGCCAGCTGGCCAACAGCCGCGCCTCCCTGCCCGGGACGGGGGTATACGACTGGCATCTCTGGCTGGACCCAGTACTTAGCTCCGAGGAACAGCTGGAACTGGCTCAGCAGCTGCAAAAAGATCCTGAGCTGAGCCGCTTCTTCGGCACCGTGGGAAATCTGGTCTCAGAGGAGGAGACGGACGAACGCTGGTGCGATGTGGTAGGCGTGGCGGACGAGGAGCGGCAGGTCCTCTATCCCAAGACCATTACCTATGTCTACGCTGACCAGGAAATCACCCTGGTGGACACCGACAGCAGCTTTTTTGACGGGAAAGAGCTGACCACCATGCGGTTTGAGGGGGTAAACCTCTATTCCGCTCTGGTAGGGAGCAGCGCCTCTCCCCAGGAGCTGCTGGACCAGTGGCAGGAGGTGGAGCAGGAGGTAGATCTCTTGTTTTCAGGTCTGGACTATCTGCCGCATCCTTTCGCCTCCGCCTCCGTCAGCTCCAACACCACCTGTTATCCCCTGTCTGACGGCACCCTGTTCGGCTATGGCTTCTCCTATATCCCCACACATCGGATCATCGAGGAACTAAAATCCACCGCCCTGTATACCCTGCTGGCCGCCATTGCCATGGCTCTCTTTACCGACCACCGCCAGCGCCGGGCCATCCAGCGGGAACGGGACTTTGCCAGGGCGGCAGCCCACGAACTGAAAACCCCCCTGGCCGTCCTCCGTGCCCACGCCGAGGCCCTGCGGGAGGACATCGCCCCGGAGAAGCGGGATCAATACTTGGACGTGGTACTCTCGGAGAGCGACCGCATGTCCGCTCTGGTGGGCAGCCTGCTGGAGCTGGCCCGGACGGAGGCGAAAGGGGTAGCGAAAAAGGAACCGGTGGAGCTGGCCGCCCTGGTACGGGAGGTGTTTGCCCCTCTTGCCCTGCCCCTGGAGCAGAAACATCTCCAGCTTCAACTGGAGCTGGAGGAGGTATCCCTCTCCGGGGACCGGGCACGGCTGGAGGAGGCGGTGGAAAACCTGGCCTCCAACGCCCTGCGCCATGCCGATTCCGGCGGAACCGTACAGGTCTCTTTGGAAAAGTTGGGCCATCGCGCCCGCCTCACCGTGTACAACGACGGGCCCAACATCCCGTCCGAGGACCTATCCCGGCTTTGGGAGCCCTTCTACCGCGCCGATCCCTCCCGCAGCCGGGACAGCGGCGGCACCGGCCTGGGATTGGCCATCGTTTGGAAAACCGTGGAGGCCCACGGCGGCCGGTGTTGGGCGGAGAACCGCCCGGTTGGCGTGGCCTTTGTTCTGGAACTGCCGATATAAAAAGAACCCGAAGCTATCAGGCTTCGGGTTCTATTTCGTAAATCTTTCGCAACCGGTTAATGCTGCCCATGCAGGCGGGGATCAGGAACAGGTCGGCGCACACCCAGGCCGCCGGGGAGGCGAAGCAGGCCGCCGTATAGCCAAACATAGGCACAAAGATGACGCCCACCGCCGTGCGGGCGATCATCTCCATCACGCCCGCCAGAATGGCCAGGCCGCTGAAGCCCATACCCTGGATGGAGAAACGGACAATGTTCACCAGGGCCAGCGGGAAGAAGAAGGCGGTGAGGGTACGGATGTACTGGGCGGTCAGATCCACCAGGGTGGCAAGCTCCGGCTCGGTGGGGTCCAGGAAGAGCATGGCCCCCTGGGGCGCAAAGAGCAGCATGCCGCCGAAGGCGATCAGCGCATAGATGAGTCCCAGCAGCGAGCAGGCCCGCACGCCCTTTCCCAGGCGGTCCAGCTTGACCGCGCCCACATTCTGGCCGCAGTAGGTGGCCATGGTGGCACCCATGGCGTCGTAGGGACAGCCCAGCAGCTGGAACAGCTTGCTTCCCGCAGCCACACCCGCCACATAGAGGCTGCCCAGGCTGTTGACGGCGGACTGGAGGAAGATGGAGCCGATGGCGGTGATGGAGTACTGAAGCCCCATGGGTACCCCCATGAAGCACAGCGCCCGGCAGGAACGGATGTCCAGCTGCCGTTCCTCCCGGCTCACGTGGAGGATGGGGAACTTTTTCACCATGTACACCAGGCAGGCCAGGCCGGACACTCCCTGGGACAATACGGTGGCCAGAGAGGCTCCCGCCACCCCCAGCCGGAACACCAGGATAAAGGCCAGGTCCAGGCCGATGTTCAGCACCGAGGACATGGCCAGGAAATAGACGGGCGTCTTGCTGTCTCCCAGGGACCGGATGATGGCCGCCAGCAGGTTATAAAGGAAGGTGGCGGGGATGCCCATGAAGATGATGAAGATGTACCAGTAGGCCCCCTCATAGATGTCGGCGGGGGTATTCATGACAGTGAGAATGGTACCGCACAGCAGACCGGTGGCCACGGTGAGTACCGCGGCAAACGCGATGGCCAGCCAGGCGGCGTTGGCCACATACCGGCGCATCTGGCTATAATCTCCCGCGCCCATACGCTGGGCCACCGGGATGGCAAAGCCGTTGCACACGCCCATGCAAAAGCCGATGACAAAGAAGTTGATGGAGCCGGTAGAGCCTACCGCCGCCAGAGCGGTGGCGCCCAGCAGCTTGCCTACAATCATGGTGTCCATCATATTGTACAGCTGCTGGAACAGCATGCCCAGCAGGGTGGGCAGCGCAAAGCCCAGAATGAGCCGCATGGGGTTGCCTGTGGTCAGGTCCTTGGTCATACGCGTTCTCTCCTTGGACAATCTCCCCAGGGGGGATTTGGATTCCGGACTATTATAGCCATTCCCCACCGGCCTGAACAGATGAAATTTTTCCTAAAATTTTGCCCATTGGCCCCGGGGGCCAATGGGCAATTTTGATCGATTCAGCGCCGCGCTCCCGTTCCCTGGAGAGCCAGGCGGCGGCAGGCCAGGGCGGTGGCCAGGAAGTAGCCGCCGTACACCACCAGCAGCATGAGGGCGGTGACGGCGGTGCTCTGGAGAGCATCCACTTTGCCCGCCTGGGCAATGAAGTCGTTGGCCGCCTTCATACCCACCACGCTGTGAATGAGGGCCAGGGCCAGCGGCAGCAGGAAGGCGAGAGCCACCTGCTCCACGGCGCAGCGGGACACCATGCTCTCCTGAGCGCCCAGGCGGCGCAGGATGGCGTAGCGCCCGGCGTTGTCCGCCCCCTGGCTCAGCTGCTGCAAGGCCAGCACCGCCGCGGCAGCCAGCAGGAAGGTGATTCCCAGATACAACCCTAGAAACAGGGCCAGAATCTTATTGCCCACCAGCTCCTGATAGAGCATGATCCGACTTTCCGTGCGGGTGAGGCAGGTCTGGGGCAGCTCAGTCAAAGCGGAGACCAGATTGGCCTCGGTTTCCTCCGCGTCCCCGGCGTAGTCGGCCACCCAGATTTGGCGGCGGACCTCCAACTGGTCCAACATAGTGTCATCTACCACTACCATGTCCATGCCCAGGCCGCCGTTTACCAGGCGGCATACCTCCTCCCAGGGGATAGAGGCGGGTAGGGTGCCGGTGTAGTGACTCTCTCCCTGGCGCTCCCGCAGGGCGTTGTAGTCGGTGAGGCTGATGACGCCGGAGGAGTAGAGTCCGGTGACGGCGGTGTCCCCGTAGTAGATGAGGAAGTCCCGCTGCCAGGACAGCTTTTCCGACGTATCAAACCCGGCGGCGTTCAGCTCGCCGTCAAAGTCCACCTGCTGCACATCCCCGTTTTGATTCTGAATGGTGATGTCGAAGGGGGCCTGGTCCTGAGCCAAGGCGTCCAGGGTGGAGTTAAGGCCGATGGAGCTGGCAGTGATGCCCATGGCCAGCAGCAGCAGGATACAGATGACGGTCTGGGCCAGGTAGGTGGAGTGGACCTTGCTCATCCACTCCCGCAGGGTGAAGAGGTTCAGGTTTTTATAGTAGAAACCGGGGTGGCTCTGGGCCAGCCGCAGCACAAAGCCGGACAGAGACCGGAAAATGAGCAGGGTACCTACCGTACCCAGGGCCAGCATGGGCACACAGAGCATGGGCATGGCCAAAATCATCATGCCGAAGGTGAGCAGCATGACATAGGCCACCCCCAGGCACACTACCCCCAGCACACACTGGAACACCGCCCACGTTAAGGAACGCTGGCGCAGGGGCTCGTTGCGCCGGTCCCCCTGCATCAGGTCCAGCAGCTTGGAGCGGGACACCTGCACGCCGCTGAGCAGCATCACCAGCAGGAAAATGAGGCCGAAGTACAAGATGGTCTTGCCTGCCGCCGCCGGGGAGAAATGCAGGCCCAACATGCCGTCCATGGAGATCTGGAACATAGACAAGGTAAGCTGGGACAGCCCCAGGGAGGCCAGCACGCCCAGCCCCAGACCCAGCACCAGAGACACCAGGGCCACCAGCCCGGTCTCCAGCACCAGCACCAGGGACACCTGCCCCTGGCCCAGACCTAGTAAGAGGTAAGTACCCAGCTCCCGCTTGCGCCGCCGCAGCAAAAAGCGGTTGGCGTAGAGAATGAGGCAGGCCAGCACCACCGCCACAAAGACGGAGAAGATGCTGATGCAGGCCTGGATCACCTCCACCATGGGGCTGCCGTTTTGGGCCAGGTAGACCATAGCGCCCTGGCCCTCCAGGGAGTTAAAGGTGTAGAAGAGACACACGCCGAAGGTGAGGGTGAGCAGATACACCCCGTAGTCCCGGAAGGACCGGCGCACGTTGCGAAGAGCCAGCTTAAAGAACATCTTCCATCTCTCCTCCCAGCTGGGTGACCACCCGGATAATGGTTTGGAAGAAGGTACGGCGGTCCTCCCCCTCGCCCCGGCGCAGCTCCTTAAAGATGCGGCCGTCCCGCAGGAAAACCACCCGGTGACAGCAGCTGGCGGTAAAGGCGTCGTGGGTAACCATGAGGATGGTGGCTCCCCGCTCCCGGTTCAGGACCTCCAGCCGCTCCAGCAGCATCCGGGCGGACTTGGAGTCCAGCGCGCCGGTGGGCTCGTCGGCCAGCACCAGGGCAGGGCGGGTGACCATGGCCCGGGCGGCGGCACACCGCTGCTGCTGGCCACCCGACATCTGGTAGGGGTACTTCTGCAGACACTCCGAGATGCCCAGCAGAGAGGCCATCTCCTCCACCCGGCCTTTGATCTCCCCCGCCGGAGTACCTACGATAGACAGGGACAGGGCAATGTTTTCAAAGGCGGTGAGGGTATCCAGCAGGTTGCAGTCCTGGAAGATAAACCCCAACCGCTCCCGGCGGAAACGGGTGAGCTCCTTGCCCCGGAGTTTTGTCAATTCCTGTCCGTCCACCTGGATGGAGCCGGAGGTGGGTCGGTCAATGGTGGAAATGCAGTTTAAGAGGGTGGTCTTGCCGGAGCCGGAGGCTCCCATGATACCCACATATTCCCCCGCCGCCAGAGACAGACTTACCCCGTCCAGGGCGCGGGTGGCCGCGTCCCGGCGGCCGTAAATTTTGACCAGGTCGGTCACTTGCAGCAAATCAGACATGCGATGATCCTCTCCTTTTGGCCGGACAGTTCCGGCTTGAACTGTATGAGAGGATAACATACAGTTTGTGCAAATCCTTGAAAGGTTTTCTTAGGTTTCTCTTAAGAAGTTTGGAAGATTTTTTATAGCAGGAACAGTGCGGCATACCAGGCCGCAGAAGCAGCCGCCGCTCCAGCCGCCCCCCAGATGGGGCCCCGGAACCGGTCCAGCCGTTCCAGCTTCCGGTTCCAGGCCCGTCCGCTCTTCAAATAGCCGTCGGCGGCCTGGCGGGCCTGACGGATCACCTGGTCGGCGCTGACCCCTTCCCGGGCCAGAGCCTCCTCTTTCACGATAAAGATTGCCTCCTCAAAGAGCTTGGGGTCGGGGGACTTGACCAAAATCACCTGGCGGGTGATTCCCTTTACCATCTCCATCACATCCTTTCCCGGGGCGCGGCCCCTTTGATTCCCGGTTAGTGTGTCCCATTTCCTGGGGGGATATTCCAGTCCCCGCCGCGCATGAGTCCCCCATCCCGGCGCATACACTGACACCGGAAAGGGGGAGTTTTCTTGACCCAGCAGCAGCGTCTGCGCCTGACCGGAGATTTTTTTGTCCTGTACTGCACCAATGTGGCCCTGATTCTCCTGTGCCAGTGTCTGCGGGGCCTAGCTTAACAACAGATCCAGGTCCTCCACCCCCAGACCGGGCTGGAGGGCCAGGTTGATGCCGTAGGCGATGACCTTGGAGAGGTCGCCCACCTGGCTGTCGATGTCCTTGGGGGTGACCAGCAGCTCGCCCTCCCGGCCCAGGGGGGGCAGGTCGTCCCGCCCCAGCAGGTCGGCGGCCAGAGTGGCCCCGTAGACCACCGTGGGCACCCCTACCGCCAGCACCGGCACCCCCAGGGTCTTCTTATCCAGGGCAAAGCGGTGGTTGCCCACCCCGGAGCCCGGGACGATGCCGGTGTCAGAGATCTGCACCGTGCGGCACAGCCTGTCCAGGGAGCGGGAGGCCAGGGCGTCCACCGCAACGACCCAGGCGGGTTTCAGGCTGCGGCACACCGCCTGCACCAGTTCCCCGCTCTCCATCCCCGTGGTACCCAGCACCCCGGCGGCCAGGGAGGCCACAGGCCGGAACGAGCCAAAGTGCTCCGGCACCCCCTCCACCAGGTGACGGGTGACCAGGGTGTACTCGTGGACCTTGGGCCCGATGGCGTCGGGGGTGATGGCCCGGTTCCCCAGCCCTACCACCAGGGCGCCGCCCTTCTCCCCCTCCGGTCCCATCAGTTCCCGCAGCACCCCGGCCACCGCCCGGGCGCCCCGCCCGAAGGCGTCCTCCTCCCGGCGCTGCAGGCCGTCCATGGTCAGCGTCACATAGGTGCCCGCCGGTTTGCCCAGAGCCTGCTCCCCCCGCTCATCCAGGATGTGCACGGTCTCTGAGAGGAAACCCTCCCGCTCCCCGGTCCGGGCCTCCACGCCCTCCAGCTGGCTGGTCTCCCCCGCCCGCTCCTGCCACAGTTCCCGGGCCTCCAGAGCCAGGTCGGTACGCCGCTGCTCCATGTTCCCCACTCCTTTTCCTTCCATATCTTGTGGTCTTGCCACATTTCACTGCTAGCATTTGCGGCAGCGGAAATTTTATCCGATTTTCTCATTCTTTTTGAAAAAAAGTGTTGCATTTTCCGCCGCGATATGCTACAATACATATCCGCACAGGATTATTGTGCTAATTTTAACGATTAAAAATCGGAGGAGGTGTTTGGTTTGCCGAATATCAAGTCTGCCAAGAAGCGTGTGCTGGTTTCCCAGACCAAGGCCATGCAGAACAAGGCCGCGAAGTCCGCGCTGAAGACCGACATCAAGAAGTTTGAGGCCGCGGTGGCGGAAGGCAACCGCAGCGAGGCCGATGTTGCTTACAAGGTGGCTGTGAAGGCGGTGGACAAGGCTGCTGCTAAGGGGCTGCTGCACAAGAACAACGCTGCCAACAAGAAGAGCAGCATGACCATCAAGCTGAACAAGCTGGCCTAATTTTCTGCAAGAGGAAAGCCGTCTGCATCGCAGGCGGCTTTTTGCGTTTTTCTCGACCCCTTCCCCCTGGTTTTATCCCGCCCTTCTGCTATGCTGGGAGTATTGATTTGAGAGGAGGCCGACCCCATGTGGCGCGCACTGCTGGATAAAAAGCCGGTGGCCTTTGCCCTGGACTTAAAAGAGACCTACGACCGGGTGGGCGTGGCCCGGGCGGCGGCGGCCCTGTCCTATTTTCTTATCCTTACCCTGTTTCCCCTGCTCATGTGCGTCAACTTCTTCATCGGCCTGCTCCCCCTGGAGCCCGAGGACGTCTTTTTTGCCCTGGAGCCCCTGCTGCCCCAGGAGAGTCTGAACATTATTTTGGACTACCTCACCTACGTCTCCTCCATTCCTCAAAATCAGTCTACCCCCCTGCTGCTGGCCAGCCTGTTTACCATTCTGCTCTCCGCCTCTGCCGCCCTGCGCACCCTGTTTCAGACCATGGACGAGCTCTACGAGGTTCCCCGGGACAACAGCGTCAAGCGCCTGGTCCTCAGCGTGGTTCTCTCCCTGCTGTTCCTGCTGACCCTGTACCTGTCCATTATCGTGGTCTTTACCGGCGACTGGTTCTTCCAGGCTCTGGAGCGGACTCTGCCCCAAAAAATTTTGGAGCTTATCCCGCTGCACATGCTGGCCTCTTTTTGGACCCAGCTGCGCTATGTGCTGCTGTTCTGCTTTGTCCTGCTGCTGGTGCTGGCAGTGTACCGCCTGGGCACCCCCCGCGCCCTGCACGTCAAGGGCACCATCCGCCTCACCGCCCTGCTCTCCGCCCTGGCCATGGTGGCCTGCTCGGTGCTCTTCTCCTGGTTTATCGACATGTCCTCCCGCTACTCCCTGGTGTACGGCTCTTTGGCCTCCCTTATTATCCTGCTGGTGTGGCTCTACTTCTGCGGCAACATCCTGGCGATCGGCGCGGTGGTGGGCCGGGTGTGGATCCAGGGCCGCTGGCGCGGGGATCCCATATAACAAACCATACTGCGGCTCGTCAAAAGGTTGTTTTTGGCGGGCCGCTTGCTCTTTCCTTCTTCCAGTTTTTGTGCTAAACTGAAAAACAACAATTCTTTACCACTTTACTCCCAGAAAGGCGGGACGTCTATGCATGAAAAATTGATCCGCCAGCTCTCCAGCCAGGTGGCCGACGCCCTGGCAGAACAGGAGCTGGCCTGCGCCCCAAACCGCCGCGCCGCTCTGGCCCTGCTGAAGACCCCCGGCTGGGCCGAGGAGCTGGACCAGCTGCTTCCCATCCGCACCCGCCTGGAGTGTGATCAAGTGCTCCAGGTGTGCGCCCCCATCCTGGCCAAACTCTCCCCGGTACCCGAGGACGGCTGGCTGTCCTTCTGCTACCGGTATATCCGCGCCTGTCTGTACCCCCAGGGCAACTTCGCCCCCGACGCCCAGGAACATGTGGAAGGCGCCCGGTTCTATCTGACTGTCCTCCAGGTGCTGCTGGACTACGAGCGGCAGGTGCTCCCCTTTGACCCCCTCATGGACTTTCAGTTCCTCACCCCCGAGGAGTATACCCCCTGCGACTGCGGCCGGGAGTATGCCAAGCTCCTGGAGTGCTACCGGAAGGAGTACGTCTATGAGCTCATGCGCTTAGGGCTGGAGGTCACCCCCTTCAAGACGCTGGGCCACATTGCCGGGGTCCACTACATCGCCATGGCGGTGGCCCGGGGATTGAAGCAGGCCGGGGTGGACATCGATCTGGCCCTCATTTCCGGCTCCGCCGCCGCCCACGACATCGGCAAGTTCGGCTGCCGCCCGGGAGAGCGGGTGCCCCACCTGCACTACTACTACACCGACCAGTGGCTGCTGGAGCGCCATCTGGACAACATCAGCCACATCGCCTCCAACCACTCCACCTGGGATCTGGAGCTGGAGTCTCTGTCGGTGGAGTCTCTGTGTCTCATCTACGCCGACTTCCGCTTTTTGTTTTTCAAGCAGAAGACGGCATACGAGATCACCGTCCTCTACCCCCTGGACGAGTCCTTCCAGGTCATCCTCTCCAAGCTGGAGAACGTGGACCCCTCCAAGCGGCGGCGGTATGAGTTCGTCTACGGCAAGCTCCACGATTTTGAGGACTACATGCGCGCCCTGGGCGTGGACGTGGACCTCACCGGCCAGCCCCAGCAGCCCCGTCCCCACAAGGACCCCTCCCTCATGGGACCGGGAGAGACGGTGGAGGGTCTGACCCTGCTGTCGGTGGGCCACAGCCTGCGCCTGATGCACATGCTCTCCAACGAGCGCAAGTTCGGCAACATCATTGAGGCCGCCCGCTCCACCAAGGACTGGAAGCAGCTGCGGGCCTACCTCAACGTGTTCCAGGAGTACTTCACCTACCTGTCGGTGCGCCAAAAGACTCAGGCGCTCTCCTTCCTCTACGAGCTGCTGGTCCACCGCGAGGGCGATATCCGCCGTCAGGCCGGCTCTCTCATCGGTCTGATCATTGCCCGTTTCCACCTGGTCTACCGCAAGGAGGTGCCGGCGGACGAGGAGAACGACCCCGCCGAGGAGGTCCCCTTCACCCTTTGGGAGCAGTACCTGGACATGCTCATCTACCCCGACCACAAGACTACCCAGCAGCAGCGCCACCACATCGGCTACACCCTGAAGCTGGTGTTGGAGTCCCTGCTGAAGTACGCCCGCCCCGGGGACGTGCCCCGGTTTGTGGGCGCCTTCCTGCGCTACTTCCACGACCCCCAGGAGAAGGATGCTGACACCGCCTTCACCCTGCTGGACGCAGCCTGGTATCTCCCCTCCAAGTACTATAACGACGAGGTGCGCCAGCTGCTCATCAACTTTGCCGCCTACTGGGTGGGGCAGAACGACCTGCGCCTCACGGTGGCCTCCCTCATGTTCCTGCGGGAAGCCGCCCGCAATCTCTCCCGCAGCAACCCCCAGATGGAGCAGATCGTCTCCATCGCCAACGGGGTCACCCAGAAAAGTCTGGCCGTCACCTTCCTGCAGTACCGCATTCTCCAACGGGCCGGCAAGGACACCTCCGCCCACAAGCGGGCGCTCTACGACCAGGACATCACCAGCGAGGTCTTTTTGGACAACCTGAAGACCGCCACCCCCTGGGTAGTCAAGGTGGTGGGCGTGGAGCTGCTACGGGACCAGGTGGAGCACGGCCTCCAGGAGCACATGCTCCACATCTGCACCCACTACTCCAACCTCATCAAGGTCTCTGAGCGGGTGGTGGTGCGCTGTAACGCCGGCGACGCTCTGGTGCATATCCTGCCCATGCTCCGCCGGGACCAGCGCAACGAGGTAGTCGTGGAGCTGGGCAAGGGTCTGGAGATGGGACAGTACGAAATTTCCAAGTACATCCCCGAATATCTGGGCCAGGCCGCCCTGTACCTCTACCCCAGCGAGCTGGACGAGCAGGTGCTGTGGCTCAAGACCCTGCTGGGCTCCCCCAACGACTCCGCCGTCTCCGGCGCGCTGAACACCATCGGAGTGCTGCTCCAGCACTACCCCGCCTACCGGGGCCGCTTTGTGGAGTCCGCCCAGAACTATGAGTCCCGCCGCCAGGAGCTGCTGGGTCTCCTGCTCCAGGGACTGGCCCACTACCGTCCTCCGGTGCGCCAGGAGGCTCTGCTGGTCACCGGCAAGCTGCTGTTTGAGAGCAATGTCCTCTCCATGGACGAGAAGGCTCACCTGTTCTCCCTGAGCTACCGCAAGCTCCTCTTCCTCATCCAGGAGGCTCCGGTGCAGGACGACGACATGACCTTCTTCTACCGCGCCGCCGCCCTGGCTCACATTAACCGCTTCATCGCCCTGTGGCGGCTGGACCACGGCCCCTTCTCCTTCACGGTACCCAAGAAGGTGGCCTTCTTCCCCGGCACCTTTGACCCCTTCACCCTGTCCCACAAGGGCATCGTCCACGCGATCCGGGCCCTAGGCTTTGAGGTTTATCTGGCGGTGGACGAGTTCTCCTGGTCCAAGAAGGCCCAGCCCCACCTCATCCGCCGGCAGATCGTCAACCTGTCGGTGGCAGGGGACTTCCACGTCCACCTCTTCCCCGACGACATCCCGGTGAACATCGCCAACCCTGCCGACCTCAAACGGCTGCGCAACCTCTTCCCCGACCAGGAGGTCTATCTGGTGGTGGGCAGCGACGTGGTGGGCAACGCCTCCTGTTTCCAGGCCGCCCCCCGTCCCTGGTCCATCCACTCCATGAACCTCATTATCTTCCGCCGGGCGGGCCAGCCCCCCCTGCCCAGCACCGAGCAGCTGAATTTGAAGGGCGATGTCATCCAGCTTCAGCTGCCTCCCCATCTGGAGGACATCAGTTCCACCCGCATCCGGGAAAATGTGGACCTGAACCGGGACATCTCCAACCTCATCGACCCGGTCACCCAGGACTTTATCTATCAAAACGGCCTCTACCTCCGGGACAGCCAGAACAAGCCGGTGCTGGGTTCCGGCGATCTGACCTTCCAGTGGGTGGACGAGCCGGACGAGCTGCTCATCCAGGAGCTCACCGCCGGCCGGCCCGACCGGGACGCCCTGCGGGAGGGAATTCTCCGCGGCCGGGACCGTCTGGTCCTGCTGCGCTCCAGCACCCAGAACCAGCTGCTGGGCTTCCTCAGCTTCCGGTACCTGTCGGCCTCCCAGCTCTTTGGCGCCCTGCGGGATACCGAGCTGGCCAACCGCATCCGCCTGCGCTCGGCGGGCACCACGCTGATCATCACCTCTGCCATGGCCGACACCTCCGATCCCCTCAAGGACTATCTCCAGCTTCTCTTCACCGAGGTGCTGGCCAAGGCGCTGGCCGACGACTGCATTTACGGCGTCTACCGCCCCTGCGGCGCTCTGCCCGACCCGATCCTGGAGGACACCCTGGCCCGCCAGGGCTTCCTGCGCCGGGAGGGAGACACCCCCATCTGGGAGGTGGATATGAGCGCTCCCACTGTGCTCATCCAGAACCTGGAGACCACCATTCAGGACCCCCTCAACCGCAACCCCAAGGTGCTCTCCGCCATCCAGCGTGGACACCGGCGGCTGCAGATGGCCCTGACCAAGCTCTACCCCCGGTTCCTGGTGCTCACCTTGTCCTCGGATATTATCCACCAGCGGCTGCTGGAGATGATCACCACCTACAACGAGGTGCCATCTGTCCCCACCACCCCCCGGAAATTGGGGAAAAACATGTGCGTTCCCTACGGAAAAATGCTCCGGGGCAAGATCGTACCCAATACCGTGACCAAAACTATCCACACCGACAAGGTATTTACCCCCGATCTCAGCCAGAGCACCATGGAGGCCTTCCCCCATTACGCCCCCATCCCCTGTCAGATCCGCACCATCAAGTCCTTCAACCGTCCGGTCATTCTGGTGGACGATATCATGCACCCTGGCTTCCGCATCAAGGCGCTGGACCCCATCCTCCGCAAGGAGGAGGTAGACATCCGCATGGTGCTGGTTGGTCTGCTCTCCGGCCACGGCCGTGACTTGATGGACGCTCAGGGCCGCCCGGTAGACAGCGTATACTACCTGCCCCGGCTGCGGGAGTGGTTCGTGGAGTCCACCCTGTATCCCTTCATCGGCGGCAACACGGTGCGCCGTCCCACCTCCCCGGTGCCCGGCATGCTCCCCGGCATCAACCACATCCTGCCCTACGCCTCCCCCACCTTCCGCAGCGAGTACAGTGAGGACGCCGTGTTTGAGCTGTCCCGCTGCTGTCTGGAGTCGGCCCGGGACGTGATTTCCACCCTGGAGCAGGAATACCGCATCCTCTATGGGCGCAACCTGACTCTGAACCGCCTGCCCGAGGCTGTCATCCTGCCCCTGTGTCCCGATAAGGGCACCTGTCTCCATTACGACCCCAATCTGGCTGCGTCGGTGTATCTGGAGAACGATTTGGAGCAGCTGCTGCGTACCCATTAATATGCATTTTTCTTGCACAAGAAACGGTGTTACTTTGCCCACGGCGGCAAAGTAACCAAAACGCCGCCGGGGGACGCCTTCGGGGAACACTTCGCCTTCGGCGGTGTTCCCAGGCGGCTTTCCCCCGGTCCCCCTGCTACGAGGGTGTGCCACTTTGGTCTGTTCGCAATTTCCGGCGGGCAAAATCAAGATCTGTTTCCCGTCTACTCCCGGGCCTTAGGCCCTTTTGCCATTAAAATTTAAAGCATTTTCCTTCTAACATACACCGCCTGGTGCATCCCTTCCTGTTTGGTACGGTGCAGTCCTGTGAATGGACCAGCTGTCACGGCTTTGCCAGAGTAGGCGGCGTTCGTATAACACGGGCACTGTAAATTTCAAACCGGGTAGGGGCCTGTGCCCCCGAGGCAAGAAGGACCATACGGTCTTGTCTTTGCCCGCCGGACGAAATTGCCAAGAAAGCTGGAGGGCGTCCCCCGTAACTGGGGGGGCCGGGGGTAAGAGACTATGAACACCCGCCTTGGGCGAGGTGTTCATCGGAACGCAACCCCCGGGGCATTTTTGGTTCCTTTTTGGGCAAGCAAAAAGGAACCCGCCCCGCAGGGCGGAACCTGCTAAAATCAAAAACTAGGAGTAATACTATGTTTTATTATTACGAAAAGGATGGAAAAATTCTGGCCTCTGACCGCTCCGACCTGCCCTACACCCCCGTCACGCCCCACGCCGGAGAGCCCATCTACTACCTGGTGGAGGGCGACCCCATCCTGGGCCGCGGCTCCTTTAAGGTGAATGCTCCCGGCCAGCTTCTGGCTCCCCACAGCTTGGAGGTGCTGGACGAGAGCCGCCTGCCCACCCTGGAGCTGGACGAGGCTCTCTCCGCCGCCCTGGAGGCAGGACAGCTCACCGCCGTGAACACCGGGCGGATGGGCTGGGAGTCCATCCTCACCGCCGCTCCCAACACGGGCAAAAAGCGGGTCCACATCCTGGCCATCGGCGACGTGGGCTCCACCCTGCTCACCGGCTTGAAGCTGCTGGGCGGGGACGTGATCTCCACCATCGGCATCTGCGATCTGTCCGACCAGATCACCGCCCGGTGGGAGTTTGAGATGGGGCAAATTAACCTCCCCTGGGACTACAACGCCTTCCCCGACGTGGAGGTGGTGAAGCCCGAAAACCTCTTTGACTGCGACGTATTCGTCTTTGTGGCCTCCAAGGGGATCCCGCCCGTGGGCTCCCAGGTGAAGGACGTGCGCATGGCCCAGTTTGAGAATAACGCCGCCATCGTCAAGACCTACGCCCGCATGGCCCGGAAGGCCAACTTCCAGGGTCTGTGGTGCGCCGTGTCCGACCCGGTGGACCCCCTGGCCAAGACCGCCTATCTGGAGAGCAACAAGGACGAGGATGGCAACTGGGACGGCAAGGGCCTGCGGCCTGAGCAGGTCCAGGGCTACGGCCTTGGCGTCATGAACGCCCGGGCGGCCTACTTTGCCAAGAAGAACGAGAAGCTCTCCTCCTTCCTCACCGAGGGCCGCTCCTTCGGCCCCCATGGCACCGGCCTGTTTATCGCCAACTCCATTGAGAACTACAACGAGGATATTTCCCAGGAACTGACCCACAAGACGGTCACCGCCAACCTGGTCATGCGGGAAATCGGCTTTAAGCCCTATGTGGCTCCTGCCCTGTCCTCCGGCGCCCTGTCCATCCTGCTCACCCTGCGGGGAGAGTGGCACTGCGGCTCCGTCTTCCTGGACGGTATCTTCATGGGCTGCAAGAACCGCTACACCCCCGCTGGCGTGGAGACCGAGCTCCTGCCCCACATTCCCGATCCCCTGTTTGCCCACATTCAGGAGGCCGCTGACCATTTGAAGACCATCCTGTAATCTCCCCCGCAATTCTACTTTTCTCAGAAGGTGAGTGTATGTCCCTGACTGTACTCTATCCCACCCTCCCCAACACGGTGGACCAAGCTCGGCTGGACTGGGTACTGGACCGTGCTCTGGCAGGCCGGGAGGTTCGGCTCGTCCGCCGGGCCGAAGACCTCTCCCAGCTCCAGGGGGAGCGTATCCTGTTTGCCCTGTCGCTGGACGAGGCCGGACAGAATTTTGAGTATTACCGGATGCTCGCCCGGCTGCGCCGGGAGCCGGAACTGCTGGAGGGCTGCACCGGCGGTCTCGTTGTGGACGGCCCCGGAGAGCTCTACACCAAGTCCACAGCGGCGGAGCTGGCCCTGGCCATGAACCGTGCCGGGTGCGCCCTGCTGGGCCGCCCCCTGGTGGAGGCCACCGGCTCCCTGGCCAACTTCCGCATCCAGGCCAAAAATCTGGGCACTGACCTGGCCGGAGCCTATGAGGCCGCGGTAGCGGACACCGCTCAGCGGCTGGAGCACGAGGTCTTTGCCCGCCATGTCCGGCCCAAGCTGCTGGTGCTCCACGCCTCCAGCCACCACACCTCCAACACCATGGCCCTGTGGAGCGCCCTGCATCAACGCCTGGGGGACAACTGGGACGTCACGGAGATCGGTCTGCGCAACGGCACCCTGTCCGACTGCGCCGGCTGCCCCTACACCATGTGTCTCCACTTCGGCGAGCGGGGCGGCTGCTTCTACGGCGGTGTGATGCAGGAGGAGGTCTACCCCGCTGTGCGCTCTGCCGACGCACTGCTCCTTCTGTGCCCCAACTACAACGACGCCCTCTCCGCCAACCTCACCGCCTGCATCAACCGCCTCACCGCTCTCTTCCGGCAGACCCGCTTTTATCACAAGGCGGTCTTTGCCCTGGTGGTGTCGGGCTACTCAGGCTGTGACACCGTGGCTCGGCAGGTCATCTCCGCTATGAACATGAACAAATCTTTCTACCTGCCTCCCCGCTTCGCCCTCATGGCCACCGCCAACGACCCCGGCGAGGCTATGGCTGCCCCGGATATCGACCAGCGGCTGGATCAATTTGCAGAAACTATGCGCCGAGCTTTGGTGCAGGAATAAGTACAACAAAAGGACCTCTATCCCACAGGGATAGAGGTCCTTTTGTCAAAGCTGGTCAGGCAACAGGGTGACCGGGTCCAGGGCGGCACCCTCCTTGGTCATCTCCAGGTGCAGGTGGGGCTCCATGGCGCTCTCGGCAATGGCGGTCTCACCCACCGCGCCGATCTCCGCGCCGGTATCCACCGTGTCACCCACCGCCACCAGGGGGTCGGCGGCCAGGTTGGAGTAGGTGCTGATCACTCCGTCCGGGTGCTCGATCACCACGGTGACTCCCATCATGGGGTCCTCATACACCTCGCTCACCGTACCCTCTCCGGCGGCCCAGACCTTGCGTCCCACCTCTGCGGCGATGTCTACCCCCGCGTGGGTGCGCCAGTCTCCCATGGTCTGGTCATAGGACAGGGTCTCCACGGCAAAGCCCCGCAGCAGTTCCCCCTTCACCGGCCAGGTGTACACCACGTCCCGGGTGGTCTGGTCCTGGGCCTGGGTCTGAGGCAGGGCCTCGGGATCGTCTTTTTCCTCCTGGACGGCGGACTGCTGTTCTGGAGTCTTTTCCGCAGGCGTCTCCGCCTTGGGCGGCGTCTGGGCGCTGCTGTCAGGCAGTACCACGGTGGGGTTGCCGGTCACGGCCTGATCGTCGATTTCGCCGCCCCCGCTGACGGAGCGGATCAAATAATAGCCCGAAATTCCCATTGCGGCCACGCACAGGAAAAGGACGATGTAAAATCCTTTCCCCAGCAGAAAGTCCCCCAGCTTTTTCCATCGATTTTGGTTCAAGGAAACCACCTCCGAAGCCTATTGTGGACAGACTTATCCCAGCATATACCTGGGGGACAAAACTTTTTCTTCCATAGACGGCAGGCCGGAAGCTGTGGTATACTTTCCAAAACGAATCCCAACACAGAAGAAAGGGTTTTATCATGTATCGAAGCATTACACTGCCCAACGGCGCCCGCATTCTCACCCAGCGCATCCCCGGTGTGCGCTCCGCCGCCCTGGGCTTTTTTGTGGGAGCGGGCTCCCGCCACGAGCTGGCCTCGGAGAACGGCGCCGCCCACTTCATTGAGCATATGTCCTTCAAAGGCACCGCCACCCGCTCCGCCGGAGACCTGGCCCGGGAGATGGACGCCATCGGCGGCCAGGTGAACGCCTACACCACCAAGGAGCACACCTGCTACTATGCCCGCTGTCTGGACAGCCACCTGGACCGGGCGGTGGATCTGCTGTGCGACATGCTCTTTGCCTCCCGCTTTGACCAGCGGGACGTGGAGGTGGAGCGGGGCGTCATTCTGGAGGAGATCGGCATGTACGAGGACACCCCCGAGGACCTGTGCGCCGAGCGGCTGTCCATGGCGGTGTACAAGGGCGACTCCCTGGGCCGGCCCATTCTGGGCCGGGCTTCCACCCTGGAGAAGATGACGGGCGAGTGGCTGCGCCAGTGGCAGCAGGAGCACTACCGTCCCCAGGCCATGGTGGTCTCTCTGGCGGGCAGCTTCACCCAGCAGCACGTGGACGCCCTTGTGGATCGTCTGTCCGCCCTGCCCCAAGGTCCCACCTCCCCCGGCCGTCAGGCCTACTACCGCAGCGCCGTCACTGTGCGGAAAAAGGCTATTGAGCAAAACCATCTCATTCTGGCCTTCCCCGGCCTGTCTTACCTGGACGAGCGGCGCTATCAGCTGCTGCTGCTCAACTCCATTTTGGGCGGCGGCTGCTCCTCCCGACTGTTTCAGCAGCTGCGGGAACAGCGGGGATTGTGTTACTCCGTGTATTCCTACGTCTCCGACCACGCCGACACCGGCTTTCTGGGTATCTACACCGGCCTGAGCCGGGAGCAGGAGGAGCCCGCCCTGGAGACGGTGCGCGCCATCGTCTCCCAGCTGGCGGACCAGGGTCCCTCCCAGGAGGATCTGGACCGGGCCCGGGAACAGGCCAAGGCCAACATTCTCATGGGGCTGGAGTCGGTCCATGCCCGCATGAGCCACCTGGGCAGTTCCATGCTGCTCTATGGCCGGGTGCGGGAGCCGGAGGAGCTGCTGGCGGCCTACGACCAGGTCACCCGGGAGGACCTGCGCACCCTCAGCCAAGAGATCTTCACCTTCCCCCGGGCCTCCCTGTCCGCGGTGGGCCGGGTGCGCTCCGGCGAAGAGTACGCCAACTGGCTGGAACACGGCACCTTTTAACCTGTCATATACAAAACAAGGCCGCCCAGATGGGCGGCCTTGTTCGTTATAAGCGGTCTCCGGCGGTCAGGCGGCCCTGGATGAGGCGGCTGACCGTCTGGGCCAGGAAGGACACTCCGGGCAGGCGCACCACCTCCCGGCCGTAGATCTGCCGGGCGGCGGGCAGTTCCCGCTCCCCACCGGTGTAGATGCACACCACCTCCACCCCCTTCTTCCGCAGAGCCGCCGCCTCCTGGGCGGCATCCTTCACCCCCAGCACCCCGCTGTAATCCCGGTTTCCGTGGAGCAGGCTGTTGCTGGGGATTTTTTGGTCGTCATTGGGGCTGGCGTCGGAGAGGACGATGAGCAGCCGCCGGCCTTCCTCCTTGTTCCGGTCCAACAGCCAGCCCATGGCCCGCAGGGCCAGGCCGTCCCGGTTCCATCCGGCAGCGGCGTAGTCAAAGATCTTTTCATCCGTTCCCTTATCCTGGTAGTCCCGATAGACACGCAGTACCGTGCAGCCGCTGACGCTGCAAAAGGAGCTCACCCGCACCGGGATCTGGCACCGGCCCAGGCTGGCAGCGATGAGGTAGGCCTGGGCGGCCAGATTCTCCTGCTGGCCGTTCTGGGAGGCCGAGCCGTCCAGCAGCAGGTCCACCCACAGTTCCCCCGGCTCCCGGGTCTGGCGGCGGGTAAAGATCTGCTCCTCCCCCAGGGCTGCGCCCCGCCAGGCCGTCTGAGGCCGAAGGCTGCCCCACCGGCTGGGGCTGTCGTCCTCCTCCCGCTGGAGCAGGAGGGTATTCTCCAGCGCTTGGGACAGTCTGGCCATAGCCAGGCGGTATTGTCCCTTGTGTTCTTCAAAATAGGCGCGGTTTTTCTGCCGCTGGAGCTCAAACAGGGCCCGCTCCCGGGCGCATGCCCCCTTTACCGGGCGAGAGATGGGCTCCCCCTTGGTGAAGTGGAGGCGGCAGTTCCGGTGGTCTCCGGTGCACAGTTCCTGCTCTGCCTGGGCCAGCTCTCCCGGGGAGAGCAGACTGGCCCCGAAGCATCCCTCTACATAGTCCCGCAGCACCCGCTCTCGGGTCTTGGTCTGCCAGAAGGGGCTCAGCCGCTTTTTCCCCAGCAGGCCGCCTCCCTGGCCCTTGCTCTCTCCCGGGCCGCTGAGCCGCCTCAGGGCGTCTCCCCGGTTCCGGCCGGGCTGCCAGGCGGCAAAAAAGCTGCGGTCCACCCGGCTGCTGCCCAGCTGGTCCAACGTGCTGCGCCGGGGACGGCGGTACCACCGGTACAGCAGGTCCTCCACCCCCTGGCGCACCTGATCCCCGCTCCAGGTTTGAGGAAATTCCAGTTGGTCCAGCACAGCCTTCTCACGGGAGCTCTCCCGGTGGGGCTGATCCAAAGCCCGTGCCCACCAGCACCCCCGCAGGCTCTCCCCCTCATTCCGGTCCTGGGGCGCGGGGAGCCGGGCCAAAGCCTGAGCGGCGTAGTCCCGGCGCAGCGCTTGGAGCGCAGGGCGCTCCTCCTGCCACCGCAGGGCGAGACAGCGCTCCAGCCCCATCCACAGCAAGTCGCTGTACAGCGCTCCCCGGGCGCTGCCCTCAAAGGAGCGCAGCAGGGGCTCCAGAGTCTCCTGCCACCCCTCCCGCTGGGCCAGGCCCACAATGGTGTTCAGGTACACCGGCGCCCAGCCATCCGGCCCTATGGCCCGGTACCAGGGGTGCAGTTGGTAGTCCCCCGCTCCGTTCCACACCTGGTTGTCCGCCCGACGCGCCTCCATCTCCCGGCGGTCCATCTCAGTCCTCCATCAGCTGGCCCCGGCATGCTTCCCGGGGGATACGGGCGGCAATCACATCGGCGGCCAGCTGCCGCTCGTAGGGGTCAAAGGCCTTGTTCACCAGCCCCAGCTCCAGAGCCTGCCCGGCGGTGAGGCCATGCTCGATAAGCCGCAGAGCGGCCAGCAGTCCACGCAGATCCAGGGTACGGGTGGAGATTTCCCCGCTCTGGCACTTGTCCCGCAGGTCCTGGAACAGGGCGGCAAACTGCCCCACCCACTTGCTTTTTAGATGGGGGAAGGCCCGGCGCAGCAGCTTTTCCAGGTCCTCCTGGGCGATCACCGGCATATCCACCACCGCAAAGCGGGACACCAGGGCCTCGTTGAGCTCCCGGGTGCCGGCGTAGCCGTAGTTCATGGTGCCGATAAACCGGGCGGCATCGTCCAGAGGGACAGGGCGGTAGCCCGGCACGTCAAGGACCCGGCGGAAATCCAGGGCGGCGTGGAGCACGGCCAGGGCCTCATTTTTGGCCATATTCACCTCGTCCAGTACGCCAAAGCCCCCCAGGCGGGCACACTGGCACACCGGTCCCTCCCGGAACACCACCTCGCCCTCCTTCAGGGTGTCTGCCCCGATGAGGGAAGCCGCGTCGATATTCACATACATGGAAACGTTCCACACGGGACGCCCAAAGGCGGCGGCCAGATTTTCCGCCAGCACGTTTTTTCCCGTGGCCTTTGGGCCGGAGAGGAGCAGGTTTTCCCCGCACAGCAGAGCGGTGGCCGCGGCCTGCCATACCTCCCGGCCGTAGTACAGCAGCTTGGGCCGGATCAGCCGTCCCTGTGCCTCCTGGGGCACCGGGTGCTCCGCCCGAAAGGCCCGAATGGCCTCCAGCAGCCCCCGGTCTATCCCCTCCTGTTCCAGTTCCTCAAAGAGCTCCATGCTCCTCGCCTCCTGATTTGCTCTTCGTGATCTCCCGCACATGGAGGACTGGCTCTTCCACCGTAAAGCGCACCTCCAGCCCTCCGAAGGCCATGCCGTACACCCGCTCCGGGTCGTGCTGATAGGTGGGGCGTGGGTCCTGGGCCAGCACGCCGATCAGCGCCTCCCGCAGTTCCTCCGGCACCTGAGCGAGCAGTTCCGGGGGGATATCCACCTCCAGGGTGGCCTCCTTGGGCGCGCTGGCAAAGCCTCCCACCGCCTGGGGACGGCAGTCGGCGTAGGGAATATAGGGCTTGATATCATAGATGGGACTGCCATCCATCAGATCGGCCCCGGTGACATGGATCACCGGCCCCTGAGGGGTGTGCAGCTCCACCCCTTCCAGCCCCACGCAGCTCAGCCCGATGGGATTGGGACGGAAGGGAGAGCGGGTGGCAAAGACCCCCATGCGGGTATTGCCCCCCAGACGAGGCGGGCGCACCGTGGGCGACCAGTCCTTGCGCACCGCCTGGGAAAACTGCCAGATAAGCCACAGGTGGGAAAATCCCTCCAGCCCCCGCAGGGCATCGGGATTGCGGTACTCCGGCTCAAAGACAATGGTGGCTTTCAGCTCCTCCACCAGACCGCTCTGCCGGGGGATACCAAACTTGGTGGGGAAGTCGCTGTGGATGCGGGCGATAATATGTAAGGCACTCTGTTCTGCCATGGTAAACTCCTTTTCTATTCACAGGCCGGGACGGTTTTCCCGCCCCGGGCGTTTGATCTGCCTCCATTGTACCGAGTCTCTTCTGGGATTGCAAGGACTACCAGGTGGCCATTCCCCACCGGCCGGACGCATGTTTGGACGCAGACACCAGGCCCAACGCCGCCTTCTCTGGTGCTGACAGATGCCCGCTGTTGTGCTATTCTTTTAGTTAGATTTAAAGTTTTTGCGGTATGCTGAACATCATAGACTTCTTACCATCTGGAAGGAGGCGCGTAAAGATGCGCATTCTGCTTGCTGAGGATGAACGTTCCCTGTCCCGGGCGGTCATTGCCCTACTGGAAAAAAACAATTACTCCGCCGATGCGGTTTATGACGGCCAGGAGGCCCTGGAGTACCTGGAGGCGGGAAACTACGACGCCCTCATCCTGGATCTGATGATGCCGAAAATGGATGGACTGACGGTGCTGCGCACCCTGCGTGAGCAGGGCAACCCCATTCCGGTGCTGATCCTCACCGCCAAATCTGAGGTGGACGACAGCTGGACACCGGCGCCAACGACTACCTCACCAAGCCCTTCTCCACCCAGGAACTCATGGCCCGCATCCGCGCCATGACCCGCAGCCAGACCGGAGGACAGGTTACCAGCCGCCTCACCTTCGGCAACATCACCCTGGATCAGGCCACCTTTGAGCTCTCCTCCCCTGCGGGCAGCTTCCGCCTGGCCAACAAGGAGTTTCAGATGATGGAGATGCTCATGCGCAATCCCAGGCAGATCATCCCCACCGAGCGCTTTCTGGAGCGGATCTGGGGCTATGACAGCGAGGTAGAACTGAGCGTGGTGTGGGTGTACATCTCCTACCTGCGTAAAAAGCTCTCTGCCCTGCGCTCCAACATCCAGATCAAGGTCACCCGGAACGCAGGCTATTCTTTGGAGGGACCGGTATGATTAAAAAGCTGCGGGCCAAGCTCATTCTGGCCTGTATGTTCTCTCTGGCTGTGGTGCTGCTGGTCATTCTGGGCGGTGTCAATCTGATGAGCTATCAGAAAGTGGTCTCCGACGCCGACACCGTGCTGTCTCTGCTGGCGGCCAATGACGGCGCATTTCCCAAGCTTCGCGCTCCCCAGGAGGAAAAGGACGAGGGCTACTTTGCCCCCTTTGGCACGCCGGGAGGCAAGCCGAACCTGTTCAACCAGCGGATCATGTCTCCCGAAACCCCCTACGAGTCCCGTTTCTTCTCCGTTTTGCTGGGGGAGGACGGTCAGGCGGTAGAGACGGACACAGGCCAGATTGCCGCCGTGGACGCAGAGCAGGCCACCGACTACGCCCAGAAAGCAGCCGCGTCCGGAAAGACCTCCGGATTTTTGGATGACTACCGCTTTCTGGTCCAGAATGAGTCTGGAGGCATACGGGTCATTTTTCTGGACTGCGGCCGCAGTCTCTCCTCCTTCCGCACCACCCTGCTGGCCAGCGTATCTCTGGCTGTGCTGGGACTGGCAGCGGTGCTGTTCTTACTGCTGATCCTGTCCCGGCGCATTGTGCGCCCCATGGCAGAGAGCTATGAGAAGCAGCGCCAGTTCATTACCGACGCAGGCCACGAGCTGAAAACCCCCATGACCATCATCAGCGCAGACGCCGATCTGGCCGAGATGGAGTGCGGAGAAAACCAGTGGCTTACCGATATCCGCCGCCAGGCCCAGCGTCTGACCGCCTTGACCAACGACCTCATCTACCTCTCCCGCATGGAGGAGGAGCAGCCTAAACTGCAGTATATCGACTTTCCCATCTCCGACGTGGTGGAGGAGATGGCCCAGTCCTTTGCCGCTCCCGCCCGCAGCCAGGACAAGGACTTTCAGGTACAGGTGCAGCCCATGCTCTCCTTTAAGGGGGATGAGAAGGGGATCCGCCAGCTGGTCTCCATTCTGCTGGATAACGCCCTAAAATATTCTCCCCCCGGCGGACAGCTGGCGCTGCGCCTGGAAAAGCAGGGGCGCAATCTGCTGCTTACCGTATCCAACACCTGTGCTCAGCTCATGGAGCAGGACAAGCTCCCCCATCTGTTTGACCGCTTCTACCGCACCGACCAGTCCCGCAACAGTCAAAGCGGCGGCTACGGTCTGGGGCTGTCCATTGCAAAGAGTATCGTCTCGGCCCACAAGGGCAAAATTCGGGCCGAGAGCCCCGACGGAACACAGCTGACAATACAGGTTACATTGGCCGCCGGATAAGGCGGCCAATTTTTTTGCTCTTTTTTAAGTTGGCTTAGGGTTAACAGGGTATTCTGGTTCCAGAATGATCCACCACCTTCGGTGCGGAACAGAAAGGAGACCCGCTATGTATCACGATCGCTTTGACGCCCCTCTTGACCAGGAGCAAGGCCATTCTTCTCTTCCCATCAAACATGACGCACTGGCTTCCCACAAAAACCAGCGCAGCAAGCTTCGCCGCCTCTCCGGCCGCGTGGCCTCCCTGCTACTCAGCGGCGCTCTGCTGGGCGGCGCAGCTGCCGGCTCCTTCTATGGCGTAAACCAGCTTCTGCCCGACTCCTCCAATGGCCAGACGGTCTCGGCCCAGACTACATCCGGGGTGCTCACCTCTCTGGGCAGCACCTCCGGCACATCCACACGCTACGGCATGGACGTCTCCGACGTGGCGGAGAGCGCCCTGCCCGGCGTAGTGGCCATCACCAACATCTCCGTGCAGGAGGTGCGCAGCTACTTTAACCGCTTTGGTCCCAATGGAGCGGGCCAGTCCCAGATGGAGGAGACCACCAGTTGCGGCTCCGGCGTTATTTTCTCCATGGATGACACCTACCTCTATATTGTCACCAACCAGCATGTGGTGGACGGCGCCACCACCCTCTCGGTGAGCTTTGTGGACAACGCGGTCTGTGAGGCCCAGCTTTGCGGCACAGACGCGGATGTGGACATCGCCGTGCTTAAGGTAGCCCTGTCCAACCTGAGTGCGGATACCCTGTCTCAGATCACCGTCATCCCCATCGGCAACTCCGACGAGCTGGATGTAGGCGAGCAGGTAGTAGCCATCGGCAACGCTCTGGGTTACGGCCAGTCGGTCACCACCGGCATTGTCAGTGCCCTGGACCGTACCCTCACCAATGAAAGCGGCACCACCTCCACTTATATCCAGACCGACGCCGCCATCAACCCGGGCAACAGCGGCGGCGCCCTGCTCAATCTGGACGGCGAACTCATCGGCATCAACACCGCCAAGCTCTCCGACACCGACGTGGAGGGCATGGGCTATGCCATTCCCATCTCTGACGTGGTGGATTTGATCTCGGAGCTGATGACCCAGACTACCGACCTCTCCCAGACCTCCGCCACCCAGTCCTCTTACTACGGCGCTCCCTGGAACCGCGCCTGATCCGTCCGCGCCGGAAAACCGGACCGGCGCAGACTACCCCAGCACTTCCGGATCATGGATAAAAGGAGCCGGAGGGAAAGAGTATCTTTCCCTCCGGCTCCGATTTTGTTTTTTCTGCGCAAGGCGGCACAAAAGACTCAGCCCGTTGTCTCCGGTTCCTGATTCCGACTGCGGCACTCGGGGCACAGATACATCAGCTTCAGGTCGTAGGCCAGAATGGGCACATCCACCTGGGTCTGTAACCGCTGGGTCAAATCCCCCAAATCGATATCCACCAGTTTGCCGCAGCCCTGGCACACCAGGTGGTCATGCCGCTGGATGCGGTCATACCGGTCGGGCATCCCCTCGATAGACACCTTGCGGATCCGTCCATCCTCCCACAGGCGGTTGAGGTTATTGTACACTGTGGCCAGGGCCACCTTGGGATAGACCTGCCGCAGGGCGTGAAAGACCTGCTCCGCCGTCATGTGGCTGCGGGAGTTCTCGATCAGTTCCAGCATGGTTTTTGCGTATTTTGTCATGGTATCGTTCCCTTAATTAGAATCATTTTAATTCCAATTGTATCTTTTTTACAAGGAAGTCAAGTGGAAGTTCCTCCTCTTCATATGCAGACGGCGCGCCGGACAGGATGTTTCTCTGTCCGGCGCGCCGGTTTCTTTAATTCGGTTTCCGGGCCGCTCAGGGGCGTCCCAGGCGCATTTTAAAGTCCTGATAGCCAAATTGGGTCAGCCTGGTGAGGTTGCCCGCCCGGTCCAGCCGCCAGATATCGGGCAGCGGTATACCGTTGAAGGTGTTGTTTTTGCAGGTGGTGTAGATGGCCATGTCGCCAAAGAGGACCAGGTCGCCCACCTGGAGTTCCACCTCAAAGACGTAGTCCCCTACCACGTCGCCCGCCAGGCAGGTGGGACCGGCCAGACGGAAGGGGTACCCCTCGCCCGGCTCGGTGTCGGCCCCCAGGATGGGGGGCTGGTAGGGCATCTCCAGCACATCGGGCATGTGGCAGGCGGCGCTGGCGTCCAAAATAGCGATTTTGGTGCCGCTGTTTTCCACAATGTCCAGCACCCGGCTAACAAAGTAGCCCGCGTTCAGGGCCACCGCCTCTCCCGGCTCCAAATAGACGGTGACACCCCAGGCCTGCTGGGCGTGACGGATGCAATCCTCCAGGGCAGCAAGGTCGTAGTCGGGGCGGGTGATGTGGTGCCCGCCCCCCATGTTGAGCCACTTCATCCCGGTCAGAATGTCCCCGAACTTCTCCTCTACCGCCTGAAGGGTAGTTTTCAGGTCGTCAGAGTTCTGCTCGCACAGGGTGTGGAAGTGAAGGCCGTCAAGCAGCGCCAGGGTGTCCTCGTCCATCTCCTTGTCCCACACATCCCGGGTCACTCCCATGCGGCTGCCGGGGGCGCAGGGGTCATAGATGGCGTGGCCCTCCTGGGTTGAGCACTGGGGATTGATGCGCAGCCCCAGGCTCTTGCCCGCCTCTTTGCCCCGGGGGCCAAACTGCTTAAGCTGATGGATGGAGTTGAAGACGATGTGGTCGGCGTATTGCAGGAGCTCCTCAAACTCGTCCGCCCGGTAGGCCCCGCAGAACACGTGGACCTCACCCTGGGGCATCTCCTCCTTGCCCAGCTGGGCCTCATAGAGGCCGCTGGCCTCGGTGCCCGCCAGATAGGAGGCCAGGAGGGGATAAAAGTCGTAGTTGGAGAAGGCCTTCTGGGCCAGCAGCACTTTGCAGCCGGTACGCTCTGCCAGGGCGGCGAGCACCTGGCCGTTTTCTCGCAGCCGCTCCTGGTCGATCACATAGGCGGGGGTGGGAAGCTCAGCAAACAGGGCTTTGGGGTCGTAGTTTCCAAGGCCCGCAAACTGGGGATCTTGTAAGGTCTTATATCCCATCAGTCTACCAGCACGGGGTTGTGGTTCTCGCTGCGGGGCAGGCCGTACTTGTCCAGCGCGTCCAGGAAGGGATCGGGATCAAACTCCTCCACGGTGTGTACGCCCTTCTCGGTCCACTTGCCGGTGAGCAGCATGAGAGCGCCGCACATGGCGGGCACGCCGGTGGTGTAGCTGATGGCCTGGCTGGCCACCTCCTTGTAGCACTCCTGGTGGTCGCACACGTTGTAGATGTAGTAGGTCTTGTCCTTGCCGTCCTTCTTGCCGGTGAAGATGCAGCCGATGTTGGTCTTGCCGTGGGTGCGGGGACCCAGGCTGGCGGGATCGGGCAGCAGGGCCTTCAGGAACTTGATGGGCACGATCTGCTGGCCCTCAAACTCGATGGGGGTGGTGGACAGCATACCCACGTTCTCCAGACACTTCATGTGGGTAAGGTAGCTCTGGCCGAAGGTCATGAAGAAGCGGATGCGCTTCACTTCGGGGATGTTCTCGGCCAGAGACTCGATCTCCTCGTGGTGCAGGAGGTACATGTCCTTCTCGCCCACCTGGTCGAAGTTATACTCCCGTTTGATACTCATGGGGGGGATCTCCACCCAGTGGCCGTCCTCCCAATAGGAGCCGGGAGCAGACACCTCCCGCAGGTTCACCTCGGGGTTGAAGTTGGTGGCGAAGGGATAGCCGTGGTCGCCGCCGTTGCAGTCCAGAATGTCGATGGTGTCGATGGTGTCAAACTCGTGCTTCTTGGCGTAGGCGCAGTAGGCCTGGGTCACGCCGGGATCGAAGCCGCAGCCCAGCAGGGCGGTGAGGCCAGCCTTCTCAAACTTCTCCCGGTAGGCCCATTGCCAGGTGTAGTCGAAGTAGGCAGAGAATCCCTTCTCCTTGCAGCGCTTCTCATAGGCGGCCTTCCACTCGGGCTCCTCGATGTCCTCGGGCTCGTAGTTGGCGGTGTCCATGTAGTTGACGCCGCACTCCAGGCAGGCGTCCATGATGGTCAGGTCCTGGTAGGGCAGGGCGATGTTCATCACCAGGTCGGGCTGGTAGCTCTTGATGAGGGCGACCACTTCCTCCACCTTGTCGGCGTCCACCTGGGCGGTGGTGATCTTGGTGGCGGTCTTTCCGGCCAGTTCGGCGGCCAGGGCGTCACACTTGGACTTGGTGCGGCTGGCGATGCACAGCTCGGTAAAGACCTCGCTGACCTGGCAGCACTTGCGGATGGCTACGTTGGCCACGCCGCCGCAGCCGATGACTAATACTCTGCTCATAATTTATTCTCCTTTATCGTCAAAATTGGTTTTTTCTCTTTTGCTTTTCGTTATTTGGACAGGGCCAGCAGCAGCTCCCGCAGCACCTTGCAGGCGGTGGCGGTGGACACGCCGCTCTGGTCCAGCAGGGGGGCCAGCTCGTTTACATCCGCCCCCACTACGTTGGTTTTGGCCACCAGCTGGATGGCCTCCAGCAGCTGGGGGAAGGTGACGCCCCCCGCCTCGGGGGTACCGGTGCCGGGGAAGACAGAGGGGTCCAGGCAGTCCAGGTCAATGGTGAAGTACACCGGCGTGCCGCTGAGAGCCAGCCACCGGGTCAGCTCCTCCAGGCCCTGAAAATCGAAGGGGTGCAGGTCGGTGTGGACTTTGGCAAAGCGGAACTCCTCCCGGTCGCCGCTGCGGATGCAGAACTGGTGGATGCGCTCATCCCCCACCAGCTCATGGCAGCGGCGGATGACGCAGGCGTGGCTGAGCTTGGCGCCCAGGTAGTCGTCCCGCAGGTCGGCGTGGGCGTCAAAGTGGATGACGTGGACATCGGGGTAGCGCCGCTGGACCGCCCGGAAGCTGCCCAGGGTCACCAGGTGCTCGCCTCCCAGCAGTAAGGGCAGCTTACCCGCGGCCAGGATATCCTCCGCACGGGTCTCGATGTCCAGAAGTGCCAGCTCTGCGCTGCCAAAGCACAGCTCCAGATCGCCGCTGTCAAAGATGCGGCAGTCGGTGAGGTCCTTGTCCTGGTAGGGGCTGTACGTCTCCAAGCCGAAGCTCTCGTGGCGCATGGCGGATGAGCCGAACCGGGCGCCGGGACGGAAGCTGGTGGTGGAGTCAAAGGGGGCGCCGAAGAGGACGATCTTTGCCTCCTCAAAGCTGCTGTCGCAGCCGATAAAGGTTTCAATATTCGGGTTCATTACTCTACTTCCTCCAACATCTCCTCCAGAAACGCGGGCAGGAAGAAGGCTCCCGCGTGGAGGCGGACGGTATAATACTTGGTTTTCAAATGCAGCTTGAGCCACTTCTCCCGGTCGAAGTCATCGATGGGGTGGTACTTCTTGCTGGCAAAGCCGAACAGCCAGTAGCCGGCGGCATAGGTGGGGATGTGGGCCTGGTAGACCCGGCTGATGGGGAACGTGTTGACGATGCGCTTGTGGCTGCGCTGCATGGCCTGGGCGTCGTGACGGTAGAAGGGGCTGCCCTGTTGGTTTACCATAATTCCATCGTCCTTCAGGGCGTTATAGCAGATGCCATAGAACTCCCGGGTGAAGTAGCCCTCGGAGGGGCCGAAGGGATCGGTGGAGTCCACGATGATCAGATCGTACTGGGCCTTGCGGCGGCGGATGAAGCGCAGGGCGTTGTCAAAGTAGATGTGCACCCGCTTGTCGTCCAGACGGCAGGCGTTTTCCGGCAGGTACTGGCGGCAAGCGTTGACCACCTGCTCGTCCATCTCCACCAGGTCGATGGACTGGATGCACTCGTACCGGGCCAGCTCCTTTACCACGCCGCCGTCTCCCGCGCCGATGACCAGCACGTCCTGGACGTTGGGGTGAACGGCCATGGGCACGTGGGTGATCATCTCGTCGTAGATGAACTCGTCCCGCTCGGTGAGCATCACGTTGCCGTCTAGGGTAAGCACCTTGCCAAACTCCGGGGTGTCGTAGATGTCGATCTGCTGGTAGTCGCTCTTCTTGGAGTAGAGGTGCCGGTTGACCCGCAGGCTGTGCTTGACGTCAGGGGTATGAAATTCACTAAACCACAGTTCCATCAGCCCACCTCCTGGGTCAGAATGTTGATGTGCTCAATGTCCGGGTCCTCGGGGCCGGTCATGGAGCAGCCCTTGGCCTTGGCGTACTGGATGTACTCCAGAATTTCCTTGGTAATACGCTCACCGGGGGCCAGGATAGGGATGCCCGGGGGATAGCACATGACAAACTCGCTGCATACCTTGCCTACGCTGTCCTCCAGGGGGACGCTCTCCTTGTCGGCGTAGAAGGCCTCCTGGGGGCTGGTGACCACCTCAGGGTCAATGTACTCCTGATTCATCAGGCCGCTGCTGTCGGTCTGGTAGCGGCGGCGGATCTCCGCCAGGGCGCTCACTAACCGCTCCAGCTCCTGGTAGCGGTCGCCGATGGACAGGTAGGCCAGGATGTTGCCGATGTCGCCGGACTCGATCTGGATGTCGTACTCGTCCCGGAGAAGGTCATAGACCTCGATGCCTGCCAGGCCAATGTCCCGGGTATGGACGGAGAGTTTTGTCGGGTCAAAGTCGAAGATGGAGTCCCCGTTCACCAGCTCCCGGCCGAAGGCGTAGTAGCCGCCCACGGCGTTGATTTCCTCCCGGGCGTACTCCGCCATGGCCACCACCTGCCGGAACACCTGCTTGCCCCGCAGGGCCAGGTTCCGGCGGCTGATGTCCAGACTGGACATGAGCAGATAGCTGCCGGAGGTGGTCTGGGTCAGGTTGATGATCTTGCGCACGTGGCCCTCCTGGATGGACGGACCGGTGAGCAGCAGGCTGGACTGGGTGAGGCTGCCACCGCTTTTGTGCATGGACACCGCCGCCATATCGGCTCCGGCAGCCATGGCAGAGACGGGCATGTTTTCGCCGAAGTAGAAGTGGGTGCCGTGGGCCTCGTCGGCCAGGCAGTACATCCCCGCCTCGTGGGCCATCTTCACAATGGAGCGCAGGTCGGAACAGATGCCGTAGTAGGTGGGGTTGTTCACCAGCACCGCCACTGCGTCCGGGTTCTCCCGGATGGCCTTGGCCACCTGCTCCCGCTTCATACCCAGGGAGATGCCCAGGCGGTGGTCCACCTCCGGGTTTACATACACGGGAATGGCACCGCACAGCACCAGGGCATTGATAACGCTGCGGTGGACGTTGCGGGGCATGATGATCTTGTCCCCCCGCTTGCATACCGACAGCACCATGGTCTGTACCGAGCTGGTGGTCCCGCCCACCATCAAAAAGGCGTGGGCCGCCCCGAAGGCGTCGGCGGCCAGCTCCTCCGCCTGTCGGATGACGGAGATAGGGTGACACAAGTTGTCCAGGGGCTTCATGCTGTTTACGTCAATGCTGACGCACTGCTCCCCCAAAAACTCCGTCAGCTCCGGGTTGCCCCGGCCCCGCTTGTGGCCGGGCACGTCGAAGGGCACCACCCGCATCTGCCGAAAAGTCTGCAGGGCCTCATAGATGGGGGCCCGGTTTTGATCCAGAATACGTTCCTTTTCCATTGGCCAACACCTCACCAAAACAAAAAAACACAAGCTGTATTTGTACAGCTTGTGTTTGAATCAGCAGATATGCCCGCCCTGCCCTCTCCAGGATTTTACAATTTTCCCGCCGGAACGGGGACTTCGGGTGCGGAAGGGCTTGGGGAATATGATTCTGGTACTGAGAGTCTATATAGCAACAAGATACTTTTACTACTCTTATTGACCGTTTCACAAGTCTGCGCAAATACGCATTTCGGTTATAAAGTAACCAACTTATAAAATTTGAGCTTTTAACTCAATCAATAAGGCGGTATACCCGCCAATCGGCAGTGGACCCGGCTGTCCGTATGGCCTTAACTCCCGCAGGAGTGGTCCCAGTATGCTTGGCCAGATAAACTCCAGTCAAATTATTTTCTTTATACCATGAAAACAGACCGCTGTCAATGCTCCTTTGCGCGCTGCGCAAAATTTCTGTTTTCAGGCAGACCTGTAAAAAATCGGAGGAGACCTGCCGTCCGGCCGGTCTCCTCCGTCTCTTATTGCTTCATTACCACCCGCAGCGCCTTACACACCGAGCCGCTGATCACGCAGCCCAGCACCGCCTCGATCACGGCCTGGATGCCCACATAGGCGGCCACAAACAACAGGATATTGTCCTGGAACTTGGCCATCAGCTCCTCTCCCAAGAGGGCCTGGAGCGTGGGGGCGTTCAGAAAGATGATCACCAGCACCGTCATATAGAACAGGGTGTTCAGCACCGGCGCGGCCAGTCCTCCAATGTAGTAGGAGATGGTCTTGCTCCGGTCGATCTTGTGCACGGCCCGGAAAATCCAGCCCACACAGATGCCCATCAGGATGCGGGGAATGATCGTATTTACAAAGCTCAGCAGTACCACCGTGCCGCCGGTGTAGCCCGCCAGAAACAGGGTGCTGAACCCGGTCTTGATGGCCGTGTAAAAGCTGATACAGCCCATCACACCGCCCAAAACGCCGCCGGCCAGAGGCCCCAGCATCATGGCTCCTACGGCCACCGGCACCGTCATAATAGACGCATACTGTCCGGGCAGCGGGATCATGGCCAGACCTGTGATGTTCATCATCAGCAGGATGCCCACCAGCAGCGCCAGTTCAATGAGATACGTGAGCTTCGTCTTTGTCTTACCCATATTCAATTCCTCCTGCTGCCGCTCCTCTCCACGGAGGATGCAGCGCATTTTTTGGCATTTCGCCAGCGGCTATTATACTATGGCCTGTTCATATTTTCAAGGCACATCTTTCCTCGTTTTGTCAACGGGAAAGCGGCCTGCTCTGCCTGTGGCTCTTACAGCATCCTCTTCTTTTTTCCGAACAGGGACCATTCTCTTCAAAAATAAACCCTTGACAAACAAAATCGCCCTCCATATAATTACCAACGGTAACTATATGGAGGGCATATAAATGGAAATTAAGACAATCAAGGCACTGCTTGACGCGTGCTATCAGGCCAAGCGGATCCGGGACCTGCTTCCGGCGCTGCCGCAAGGCGTCACTCCGTCCTATATTCACTATCTGGATACCATCGAATCACTGGAAGAACAGGGAACCCGGGTGAAAGTGTCCGATATCAGCGATGCGTTGAATCTGCCCCGCCCGGGCGTGACCCGAACTGTGAAGGAAATGCAGGCCAAGGGCTATCTCTGCAAGCAAACCTCTCCTGAGGACGGGCGCATCACATACATTTCCGTCACCCAGGCAGGAAAACAGCTGTCCAAACGGTACAACGAGCAATATTTTAGCCGTCTTGCCCCGCTCCTCAGCGATATTTCCCAGGAGGATGCCGCCTGCACCATTCGAACCATTGAGCGCTTTTATGAAGTCATGTCCAAGGGAGGGATCACCGTTGAATAATCAGAACGCTGATTTTACTCAGGGCAGCATTTTAAAAAAGCTGTTTTGGTTTATGGTGCCCATTCTTGGCGCACTCATTTTGCAGGCTGCTTACGGAGCCGTCGACCTGTTGGTTGTGGGCCGGTTTGGTTCCACATCCGGCCTTTCGGCCGTCTCTACCGGAAGCCAGGTGCTGAATTTAGTCACCTTTGTGGTAACACAGCTTGCCATGGGCATTACCGTTCTGATCGCACGGTATCTGGGCGAAAAACGGCCGGAACAGATCGCGCCTCTTCTGGGGGGCGGCGCCTTGGTGTTTGCGCTGATCTCTGTGGGGTTGTGCATTCTTCTGGTGTGTTTTGCCCGGCCCATTTCCATCCTGATGCAGGCTCCCAAAGAATCTCTGGATCTCACCGTGAGCTATATTCGCATCTGCGGAAGCGGCATTTTCTTTATTGTGGCCTATAACCTCCTCTCCGCTATCTTTCGAGGCCTGGGCGACAGCAAATCTCCCCTTCTGTTCGTTTTAGTGGCCTGTGTGGTCAACATCTTCGGCGATCTTTTCCTGGTGGCGGGGCTTCATATGGATGCGGCAGGTGCCGCCCTTGCTACCGTTTTTGCCCAGACCATCAGCGTGATATGCGCGGTGGTAATCCTGCTGAAAAAAGGCCTCCCCTTCTCCCTAAAACGCTCCGACTTCCGCTTTAACCCACAGTGCCGCAAATTTCTTGCCATCGGCCTGCCCCTGGCTCTCCAGGAATTTTTAACCCAGCTCTCCTTCCTGGCTCTGTGCGCCTTTGTCAACCGTCTGGGGCTGGAGGCTTCCTCCGGATACGGTGTGGCCAGCAAGATCGTCAACTTTGCCATGCTGGTGCCCAGTGCCTTGATGCAGTCCATGGCCTCCTTTGTCTCTCAGAATATTGGGGCGGGCAATCCCAAGCGAGCCAAGCAGTCTATGTTTACCGGGATCGGCGTAGGGCTTGGATTTGGCTGCGTGGTCTTTGCCCTGGTCATGCTCAAGGGCGATGTCCTTGCCGGCTTTTTCTCCACTGACGCCGCTGTCATTCAATGCGGATTTGACTACCTGAAGGGCTTTGCCCCGGAAACCATTGTGACAGCCGTTTTATTCAGCATGGTGGGCTATTTTAACGGCAATCAAAAGACTGTCTGGGTCATGGTCCAGGGTTTGGTACAAACTCTGCTTGTCCGCCTTCCTTTGGCGTACGTGATGAGCATTCAGCCCAACGCCAGTCTGACAAACATCGGCCTTGCCGCGCCGGCCTCCACAGCGGTGGGTATTCTCCTAAATGTGGGATTTTATATCTACCTGAACCGAAAACAGGCCAGAGAAATGCAGCGTTTGGCCTAAACAGCCATGACTTAAATCAACAAAAGAGCAAAGCCGACAGAACGTGTGATTTTTCTGTCTCGCTTTGCTCTTTTTGCTGCTATCCGTCTTTTTCTAATATAAAACAGGGGCACTCTTACCCCATCAGCTCCCGCCGCCGCTGCCGCAGGCAAGTCCAGCCGCACAGGACCAGCGCCGCCAAAACAGCCAGAACGCCGCAGACAAACTCCGTTCCAGGCAGTCCGGTCAGCCGGACCGGATCGTTGGAAAAACGCCCCGCTCCCATCATCACCCAGGGCACCAACCCCCAGCACAGTACCACGATCAGGGGAATCGCCTTGAGGAGCATGGCCACATAGCTGCCGCTGAACTGGGAGAGAACCACGCTAAACCCACAGGCCGCCAAACTGAGCACAACTGTCAGCCCCAACAGGGCCAGCAGATACTGGCCATAGGTCCAGTCAAACCAAGGATGGGTCCCCGGCCACACGCTGACCAGGGGGCAGTCCCGAAATCGCAGGGCACCGGTGGCCAGGAAGGGGCCCAGGTAGACGGCGCAGTTGAGCAATGTAAGCAGCAATCCGGACAGCAGGGCCGCTCCCATCTGGACGTTCAGCACCCGTCGCCCCCGGCGGGAGGTCCACTGCATGGCCCGGGTGCGGTGTAGGGCGTCCCGCACTAAGGTGGGAGAAATCAGCAGCACCCCGCTGAAGGCGCACCAGATGGCAAAATAGTGAAAGAATTCATCTGTGTTGTTGATCACAGTGCTGGGCAAAAACCCGTAGACGCCCTCTGCCTCTGCCTGCTCAATTCGCCGTACGCTGGCCTGGTGGGCCGGGGAATCCTCGCTGATATCTCCGCCCCAATCCAGAATAGACCCGCCGCCGCTCAGATAGTCATACTCCCCCATAAACTCCACCAGTGAGCCCAGCATGACCCGATTGGTGTTTTCATAGATCTCCCAGTCCAGCGCATTTGCCTCGTCAGACCAAGTACTGGCATTATAGCTCTCTGCCCAGGCAGCATAGCTCTCATAATCGGTGATCCCCGCCTCCGCCGTCCCTGGGATCTGTGCCACCTGCCGGGCAAACTCCGCCTTCAGCTCCGCCAGCTGGTCCTCCAGCCCGGGCCGCTCCTCCGGCTCTATGGTATTCCCATAGATTTCCAACCAGCCGGAGGCCAACTGGACCTGTGCCGCTCCCCAGCTGCTGCCGCTATTGAAATACTCCAGGTAAAAGCCGGTCCGGACCTGATAAAACACCGCCCCGATGAAAGCGATAGCCAGCAGCAGGCCGGGCCGCCAGATCTTTTTCAGTTCCCATCTCAGCAGGGCCATTCACGCCACATCCTTTCGTCCAAACCGTCTCAGCGCCAGCAGAGCAATCCCGCTCCACACCAGCAGATTCAGAGCCAGACCCACCGTCTCCTGCCAGGGGACCAGCCCCATCTGTCCCAATTCGGTAAACCAGCCGTTGATGGCAAGCCACAGGCACACCGAGGAAAAGGTTGTGAGCAGATAGGCACTCCACAGCCCCAGGTTGGCCAGCGTAGAGGACAGGCCCAGCAGCAGGGCGCAGAAGGCCGCCGCGGCAATGGCGGCCCCGTAGGTGTGCCGGATCAGCAGGCCCGCCACAGCCCCCATCAGAGTAAAGACCGCCACCAGCCCTCCCCCAGCTACAATCATGGCGGAAAAATAGCTCCCCACCGTGAAGTCCGCCCAGGTGAGGAAGGGTCGGGAGTAGAGCATATCCACAAAATAGTTGAACTGGCTGGATACGCTGCTGTCCCAGATGCCGCGGTAGTCCCACAACAGCAGGTAGGGTCCCAGGGTAAATAGAGCCAGCAGGGCATACAGCCCCAAGGCGGCCGCCAAAGCGGCCAGTGTCTTATGTTTCCACAGCCTCCGCCCGGTCCGGCTGACACAGGCCAGGGATTGGGTTCCGCTCAGGCCCTCATATCCCACCAGATACAGGGCGCACAGCAGGCCCAACAGGACACTCTCGGTAAGCAGAACCCGAAACAGGGTGTTATAGAGGTACTGATGGCTGTCATGGGTAATGGGCCCCACATATAGGTCCAGGGCGGCGCCGGTCTGTGCCAGGGAATCTACCCGCTCCTGGAGCAGCTCATACTTCCAGGCCATCCAGCTCTGGGCCAGGCGGTCCCCCTCCATCAGGCTCTGGTAAAAGTTCGTCAGTTCTCCGGTGTCGTAGTCCTCCAGGGTGTTCTCCAGCCCCACCACCGACTGGCGCAAAAGCTCCCGGTTCTCCGTGTCCGGCAGGGCAGCCAGCCCCGTCTGAAACTCGTCGTCCACCCTCTGGCCCAGCCGGGCGGCATCCGCCGAGGTATCGTGAAAGAAGGCCCGGTCCATGGCAGAGGGAGAGGACAGCAGCAGTCCGTTGAGCGCCAGGCACAGCCCCACAAACACCCACAGGGCGGGCAAACGGAACAGCTTCCGCCACTCCCACACCGCCAGCCTCATACCCGTCCCTCCTCCCGGTAAATGGCCAGAAAGGCGTCCTCCAGGCTGGGGGTTACGGAGACGGCCCCTGCCGGAGGCGTGTTGGACAGAATCCGCAGCACCGGACCGCTCTCACTCTGCCCCTCACTGAGAAGAAGCTGTTCCGGAGATAGCTGGTACTCCGCCGGCACCTGCCACACCTTTCCCTTCCACTGGGCACAGATCTTGGCGGGACTGTCACAGCAATAGAGTCGGTGATCCTTGAACATGACGATCTGCCCGGCAATGGTCTCAATATCGGAGACGATGTGGGTGGACAAGATCACGATGCGGTCGGCGGCCAGAGCGTGGATCAGGTTTCGAAACCGCACCCGCTCCCGGGGGTCCAGCCCGGCGGTGGGCTCGTCCAGCAGCAGCAGTTTAGGGTCGGTGAGCATGGCAACGGCAATGCCCACCCGCTGGCGCATGCCGCCGGAGAAGGTTTTCAGCTTCTTGTCCGCCGCGTCGGCCAGGCCCACCAGGTCCAGCAGCTCTGAGATGCGCTGTTCTGCCTCCCGTTTGGGCAGGCACTGGAGGGCAGCGGCGTAGCGGAGGAACTGCCGGGCGGTGTAGGAGGGATAAAATCCAAAGTCCTGGGGCAGATAGCCCAGTAACCCCCGGTATTCCGCTCCCAGGGCGTGGATGTCTTCGCCATCCCACAAAATCTTCCCCTCCGTGGGAAACAGCAGGGTGGCCAGCAGCTTGATGAGGGTGGTCTTGCCCGCTCCGTTGGGCACCAGCAGCCCATACACTCCCGGCTCAAAGGCCAGATTCACGTCCTCCAGAGCGGTAAATTTCCCGTAACGCTTGGTCACATGTTCAACTGACAGCATAGGCTTCTCCTCTCCTCTGCCCCAGGCAGAATCGTTTTAATTCCAGCAAATACAAAGCCAGGGCCGCCCCGGCCAGCACCAGGAACACTGCTCCAGGCAAGGCCGCCAGCCAGGCCGACGCCCCGTCCCAGGCCAGCAGAAGTCCCCCCAGTGCCGTCCAGATAGCTGGTGGGGCCACTAGCCGCCCCCGTCCCATTCTCTCCAGGCACACCAGGGACAGCAGACCGTAGAGAAACAGGCTGGACAGGGACACCCCCAGCATCCAGTTCAGGGGCAGCTCTCTCCCCAGGGCGCTCCACAGCCACAGGTTGACCGGCACCCACACTAGGACGGAGCCGCCGCCGAACACGATCATCCGCAGGGCGGATACGGCCTGGAGGGACAGGCGGCAGGTCTGCTTCCACTCCAGCAGGCCGGACTGGGATTCTTTCCAGGCCGTCAGTCCCAGCAGCAGGGCATACAGCGCCGGAGAGGCCAAAAAGAGCATGGGCGCCGGGGAGGCCTGTTGGAATACGGCAGCCAGAAGAGGGATCATCAGCACCACTGCCGCCAGGATGCTCAAAAAGATGCAGTCCACTACTCCAAAAAAGAGCACCTGGGCATTCAAGGCAGTACGGAGAAGCGGTCCAATCCCCAGTTTCAGGACCAATCCACGGTCCAGAATGGCCGAGATGGCGGCCTCCCGCTCCCACGGTTCCAGCATCGGTTCATTCCAACGCTCCATATCATCCAAACTCCTTTCTCAGCCGGGTCATCAGCCGGTAGTATCGGGTTTTTACCGCCGCCTCCGGCTGGCCCAGAATGGCGGCGATCTCAGGAAAGGTGCGCTCTCCGTAAATCCGAAGCCGGTACACCGCCTGGGTGTCCGGGTCCAGTTGGGCCACGTAGGCTTCCAGGCGGTCCAGCAGGTCCCGGTCCTGGACCTGGGCTGCAAAGTCGGTCTGGTCGGGCGCCTCTGTCTCCTCCAGCGGCAGGACATTACCACGGACCTTCCGGCGGCAGTCGATGGCCTTATGGGCGGCGATGCGGTACAGCCAGGTACGAAAGGACGCTTTCCGGCCGTCAAAGGTGGGAAGTGCCCGGAGGACAGCCAAAAAAATGTTCTGCGTCAAATCCAAGGCATCCTCCTTGTGGCCCAGCTGACGGTATGCAAAGCGATACATCTCGTCATAGTAGGCCCGAACCAACTTGTCCGCCGCCTGCCGGGACCCTCGGCGCTGAATGTCCCGAATCCACTTTTGCTCTTCTCCCACTGTCTCACCGCCCTTTATCTATCCATATATTCGTAGTTCAGTGTACCATCGTTTCAAAAAAAGAAAATAGAAAACAAAAAGCGCACCGGACAGGAACCTCTTCCTATCCGGTGCGCTTGAACCGAAGTCCATTTTTGCCGCCATTCGGCTATTCCACTTTCATCATACGATACCCAACGCCAATGTGCGTCTGAATATACTGGGGTGAGCCAGGTTCTTTTTCCAGCTTCTTACGCAGCGTTGCCATAAACACGCGAAGAGAGGCAACGTCATTTCCCCAGCTCCGGCCCCAAATCTGTTGCGTGATGAATGTGTGGGTCAGTACCTTCCCCACATTATTGCACAGCAAACACAGCAGCTTATACTCGCTGGGGGTCAAGTGGAGCTCCTGCCCATCCAAAAACGCACATCCAGCCGCATAGTCTACTTTCAGCTTCCCGTTTGTAAATACCGCTTCTGTATTTGCTGCGCCAACCTGAAGCGCTGCCAATCGCCTCTGTGTCACCCGAAGCCGAGCCAGCAATTCTTCCACAGAAAAGGGCTTTGTCAAGTAATCATCGGCACCGGCATCCAACGCGTCGATCTTATCGGTGTCTTCGCTCCGGGCGCTGATGACGATGATGGGCAAATTCGACCAGGAGCGGACTCTGTGGATGACCTCCACCCCGTCTATATCCGGCAGCCCCAGGTCCAGCAAAATAATATCCGGATTATGAGAGGACGCCTCCAAAACAGCAGATTCTCCGTTTGCCGCGGTCAAAAACCGGTAATCATGGGCTTTTAATGTGGTCGTAATTAAGTTGCGGACCGGCGTATCGTCCTCAACCACTAAAATCAAGGGTTTATTCATGCAGCTCTACCTCCCCGGCTGGGACAGAAAATGTAAAGATGGAACCATGGGGCAATTGATCCGTGATGGTAATTTCTCCTCCATGTGCGTTGATAATCGATTTACACAGCGCCAAGCCCAGCCCCATACTGCGGCGGCTGTCGGCAATCTGATTGGACACACTGTAAAACATATCAAAAATATGGGGCTTGGCCTGGTCCGGAATCCCCGGGCCGTTGTCGGACACGGAAACATAGACAAAGTTTCCTTGTTTCCGCCACCCAATGTCGATTTCAGACCCTGGCGGCGTATACTTGATGGCATTATCCACAATATTGATGATGACCTGAATGATCAGCTTGGCATCCACCTGCACCAGGAGATATTCTTCGCTGCTTTGCACATTCAGGTGGTATTCTACGCTCTTGCGGTTAATGTGCCGAAGGGCTTCCGCCACGATCTCATCCATCAGCTCTGTGGATACATGCAGGTTCATCCGCCCCTCTTCCAAACGGCTGACGGACAACAGATTTTCCACCAGGTTGATGAGCCACATGGCATCATCATAAATATCGGTATACATCTGTTCCTTGGTCTTTGTATCAAACAAATTCCCGTTGGAAAGCAGATTGTTGGCATTTCCTGAAATGGAGGTAAGGGGCGTGCGCAGATCATGGGAAATAGAACGCAGCAGATTGGCGCGAAGCTGTTCATTTTTTGCCAATACGGCGGCTGCTTCCTTTTCCTCCAGGTTTTTCTGGTTTTCAAGGGCAAGCGCGCATTCTCCCAAAACAGAAAAAAGAATACTTGTCTCAAAGGAATCCAGCGGCTTATCCGATGCGGCAATCCCTACAACCCCATATACCTGCTTACCTGTGCGGACCGACAGATAGGTGCAGCAGGCGTCGGAAAGGGTCTCCGTTCCCGCTCCTGCCCGTTTATTATTGGTCAGGACCCACCGCGCCACTTCCTGCTCCTTTTGCGTGGTGTAGCTGTCCGTAGGCGTGGTCTGATCCAACAGGAAGACGTCCGGTCCCATCAATTCTTCTTGCTGGACGCGGTATGCAACGATGTCCCGTTGAAAGATTTTCAGCAGCTGCCTTGCCGTAACAGAAATAATTTCCTCCTGATTGCCTGCCTTTTGTAGGTTCTGGTCGGTTTCAAACAGAAGCTTTGTCCGCCACGCCACCTGCGCAGAGCGCTTGGCATGGGACTTCAGTTTCGAGGCCAGCGAACCGGTAATCAGCGAGGCAAGGAACATGACCAGAAAGGTAACCGGGTATCCACTGTCATAGGCATGCAGAGAAAACCTGGGTTCCGTGAAAAAGAAATTGAATGTCAGCACACTGACGATGGAGGCAATAAAGCTGCAGATCGAACTTTTGGTGGACACGGAAACCAGCATGACCCCCAAAATATAAAGGGGAATGATATTGGCCTCCGTCAAGCCCCAATTGTAAAACAGGAATCCTATGACAGTCGCTAAAACAAGAATCAAAGCACTTTTCAGCAGATCCAGGATAGATATAGACGGCATATGCATGATTTCCCAATGCTTGGCCGAAAAATGCTTGTTTAACCCATTGTCCGGAATAATATGGATATCCAATTCAGGGGTAAGCTCAATCAAGCGTTCGGTTAAGGATGCCTTTCTAAGCCATGGGCGGGGCATGCCGCTGCGGCCCAGTACGATTTTGGTGACTCCGGACAAACGGGAAAATTCCGAAATCTGATATGCCACATCGTCTCCATAAACCGTCTCAACCGATGCGCCCAACTGCTGGGCCAGATGAATATTGGCCTGGAGCCGCTCTTTATCAGCCTGCGTGATCCACTGAAACTCTTTTGTTTCCACAAACAACGCTGTAAAGCCGCATCGAAAAGCCCCTGCCATTCGAGCGGCTGTACGGATAATTTTCTCATTGGACGGAGCGGAGGACAGGCACACCAGAATGTGCTCATGGGTACGGTACCCTGTTTGGCTGTGATTGACCTGGGTGTATAACGCCGCCCGATCCGCGCAGCGGCGCAGCCCCACTTCCCGAAGGGCGCTTAATTGGGATAACGAGCAGCTGGAAAGCAATGCTCCCTTCTTTTGCTGCAGCAGCCGCTGCTGCAGCCGTTCCGGCTCAACATCAATAAACTCCACCTGGGCCGCCCGGTCAAATACATGATCCGGAATGCGTTCCAAAATGGGGGTTTTCAGGATGGAAAATACAGAATCCTGAATGCTTTCGATATGCTGAATATCCAGCGTGGTATAAACGTCTACGCCCGCCTTCAGCAGCTCCTCTATGTCCTGATAGCGTTTCCTGTGGCGGGAATTGTCCGCATTTCTGTGGGAGAGCTCATCAATCAAAATGAGCTGCGGCCGCCTTTTCAAACAGGCGTCCAGGCTCATATCATCGTCTGACTGCCCGTTTGGCTGCGTCGTGCTGCAGGGCACGTGCTCAAAGCCAGCCGCCAATACTTCGGTTTCAGGCCACTGCTCCGAGGGACTCAGACCAATCACCACATCTATCCCCGCCGCCTTGGCCTCCTGCGCCGCCTTCAGCATCGCGCAGCTTTTTCCGGCGCCGGAAAAATAGCTTGCAAAAATCGTCAGCTTTCCTTGTTTTTTTGCCTGATCTCCCATGTGTTTCTCGGCAGCCATTGCAGTCCCCCCTTCCAGCGGAATTATTATAGCATACTGCTACGCTCCCTGTCCGCAAAGCTTCTGCACGAATTCCAGAATAAAGGGCCGGCGGTCCTGATTGTTCCAGGCAACAACTTGGCTTTGCATGGCCGGATGAATGGGCGTGATTTTCACGCCGTCCTCATTGATAAACGGCTGAGCCGGAAGCATGACCTCCCTTTGCCGCACCGCTTTGTTTCGCTCTGCTTTGGAATACAGGATGACAATATCTACATCCCCTGCGCCCAGAGCATGCAGCAGTTCCGGCTCCTCCCCCATGGAAAGGGTACAATGCAAATTTGGGTGTTCCCGCTTCATGTCCTTCAGCACCTGAGACCCCGCCTGCATCGCCCAGGGGTTTGCCGCCGCAATGTTCAGGTCCCCTTGCTCCTCCCACTGATCATATGCTGCATCTCTGTCTGCCTGGTTCTGATCCAGAAAGTCTCCCAGCTTGGAAACCGCGTAGTAGCAAAATGCCGCAACTGCCAAAAATCCTCCAAGCAAAACGATTCCTTCCACAAATGCTTTCATGGATGCCACTTCCTCTCCCAATACGGGCAGCTGTTATATGTGAAAACATTTTTGAATATCGCGCTGTGTTCCCAAAACCAAAACGGTACTGTGCTCGGGCAAGAAGGTATCAGGTTTGATCACCGTCATGGCAAACTTTCCGTTCTGCTTTACCGCCATAATGTTCACATTGTATCGTCTTCTTACATCCAGCTGTCCAATGGTCTTCCCTACCCAGCTGCTTGGAACTTCGATTTCAAAGATAGCGTGGTCATCTCCCAGGGCGATATAATCGTAAATATGATCGGAGCTATAACGGATCGCGGTCCAAATAGCCATCTGCTTTTCCGGATAGACCACTTCATCGGCACCATTGCGCAGCAAAAATTTCGCCTGCACATCCCGCTCTGCCCGTGCAATCACTTTTTTGGCGCCTAACTCCTTTAAGAGGCAGGCTGTTTCCAGGGAACTTTGAAAGTTATCTCCAATCGCCACAATACATAGGTCAAAATTTCTGACGCCTATGGCAGTAAGAAACTCCTCACTGGTGCTGTCTCCAATCTGGGCATTGGTGACGAAAGGAAGGACCGCATCGACTCTGGCTTCATCCTTGTCTACCACCATGACCTGGTGATTTAATTCGTTCAGTTTCATCGCAATATGGCGTCCAAAGCGGCCTAAACCAATCAATAAAATTGTTTTCATAACTCCTCCATTACACCGTTATCCTACGGTAATTCGTTCCTGGGGAAGTCTGGCGCTGTTGCCTTGTACATGAGACAGGGCGGCAAAAATCAAGGTCAGACCTCCTACGCGTCCAAAAAACATGAGTGCGATCAGAAGCAGATGGGAAATGCTGCTGAGCTGCGGGGTAATGCCCAGGGAAAGTCCCACGGTGCCAATTGCCGATGCCGTCTCAAACAAACAGGTGAGAACAGGCAGGTTTTCCACTCGGCTGATGACCAGTCCGGCCGTTAAAAACAGCACTAAGTACATGATCAAAATGGTCGATGCCTGGGATACCACTTCGTTTGATAACCGGTGGTTAAAAAAGCTTGGATGCTCCCTGCGCCGGAACACCGCCAGGGTGTTGGCCAACAGGACCGCGAAGGTGGTGGTTTTCATACCGCCTGCGGTGGAACCGGGAGAGCCGCCAATCAGCATGAGAATGATAATGACGAACTGTCCGGTCTCGCTCAGGGCCGTTAAATCTGCGGTATTAAACCCAGCGGTCCTTGGTGTAACCGCCTGAAAGAAGGATAACAGGACCCGCTCTCCCATTGGTGCCTGGGTAAATTCAAACAGGAAAAAATAGATGGTGGGAATCAGAATCAAAGCGCCCGTCACCGTAAGAATGACTTTGCTCTGCATGCGATACTTTTGAAAATGCAGGCCGTTTGTCCGGATATCTTCCCAGGTCAAAAAGCCAATGCCGCCAATGGCAATGAGCAGCGCGATCACAATGGAGATCACAGGATTGCCTGCATAATCCGTCAGGGAAGAAAAGGGGGCTTTGACCCCCATTAAATCAAAGCCTGCATTGCAAAAGGCGGAAATGGAATGAAAGAGCGAATACCACGCGTCCTTTAAAAGTCCAAACTCACGAAAAAACACCGGAAAGAGCAGCACCGCGCCGAATAGCTCCACCGCCAGGGCCGTTTTTAAAATAAACCCAGTCCGCCGTACGATTCCCCCCACGTTTGGCGCCGCAATTGCTTCCTGCATGGTGCTGCGCTGCATCAGTCCGATCTTTCTGCCCGAGAGAATCGCGAACGCACCCGCCACCGTAATCACGCCCAGGCCGCCAATCTGGATCAGCAGAATAATGACGGACTGCCCGAAATTGGACCAATAGGTGGCGGTATCATGGATCACCAATCCCGTCACACAAACGGCAGACGTTGAAGTGAACAGCGCATCCAAAAAGGGGGTGCACTCCCCCGTTTTTGTTGATACAGGAAGCATGAGCAGAAAACTTCCCATGAAAATAACCAGCAGAAAACCAAATATAATAATTCGGAACGGGGACTTATTGTTTTTATGTAAAAGCCGCCACATAAGCCTCCACCTCTTAATACACCTTTATCTCATCTTTATACTCTTATTATCTACACATCGTCTAAGGTCATGTAGAATAAGTTTCGCAAAAACAAAAAGCGACATGGTTTGCAGATCTCTGGTAGAATGAAGTCGCGACACCACCATTCGAAAGGAGATAGCAAACCATGTCGGAAAAGATTGTACAGCTAA
>ENA-OQNI01000262-OQNI01000262.1-human-gut-metagenome-genome-assembly--contig:-NODE-262-length-81646-cov-11.602277_pt1 | contig 81646 bp, 83 predicted proteins | sample MGYA00242627_ERZ504876 | MGnify/ENA primary metagenome ERZ504876 (study PRJEB26092, sample SAMD00036386) | human gut metagenome | host: Homo sapiens | study: EMG produced TPA metagenomics assembly of... | reverse complement strand
ACACGATCAGCTGGACAAGATTCAGGATTTTATTGATGAAGTCAGCAAGTACGCTGGCATCACCGAACTGAACTATAAGATTCTGCATCAGCTGATTGACAAGATTCTGGTATCCAAAGCGGAAAAGATCGATGGCGAATACGTCCAGAAAATCCAGATTTTCTACCGCTTTATCGGCCCATTGGATGCCATCGAGTAACAAAGTCAGAAAAGTCACCTCCGAGAACTATCCTACAGATGCAGGACGCGAAGGAGAACTGATTTTTCGGCTTGTCTACCAGCAAGCCGGGTGCAAAAAGTCCTTTTCGCGGCTCTGGCTTTCCAGCATGGAGGACAGCGCGATCCGGGAGGGCTTTGCAAATCTGAAACCGTCAACCGAATATGATGCCTTGTATCAGGCTGCACTTTGCCGGGAACGTGCCGATTGGATGGTCGGTATCAATGCTTCCCGGCTTTTTTCGTGTCTGTACGGTCAACCTTTGGCGGTCGGGCGTGTTATGACCCCTGTGCTGGCTATGACGGTGGTGCGTGAGGCTGCGATTGCCGCCTTTGTGCCGCAGAAGTTCTACACCGTAGAGCTGGAACTGACCAGCGGATGCACGGCATCCAGCCGCCGCATTTCTGAAAAAGATACGGCTGAAAATCTGCTTGCGGAGTGCCGAAAGGAGATGATTTCTACGATTCAGAAAGTGACCCGCAAGGAAAAGTCTGAAAACCCGCCACTGCTCTATGATCTGACAACGCTCCAGCGTGATGCAAACCGTCTGCTGGGTTACAGCGCACAGCAGACGCTGAATTATGTGCAGAGCCTTTATGAGAAGAAACTTACCACTTATCCGCGCACTGATAGCTGCTATATCACCGATGACGATGAGGAAATGCTGGCAGGACTTGCGGATGAACTGGAAGAATTTCTCGGCATTGCCGCAGATACAGCGGATTCCGCTGTCCCTCGGACACGGTGCACGGTCAACCGGGATAAGGTCACAGATCACCACGCTATCCTGCCTACCCGGAGTATGCTGCAAGCTGATCTGGATGCCCTGCCCACAGGGGAGCGGAATGTTCTGAAACTCATCATCGCCCGGACGCTGATGGCGGTCAGCAAACCTTACCGTTATCTGGAAACGATGCTCACCACCGAATGCGCCGGTGAGGAATTCACTGCCAAGGGTAAAGAGATTCTGGACGAAGGCTGGAAAGCTGTGGAGCGTAAAGTGCTGGCGGATATTCTGAACCGAAAACAGGAATTTACCACACTGCCGACTATGGAAGAAAGCGAGTGCGCCATCCTCAATGCCGAGATGAAGGAAGGAAAGACCACACCGCCAAAGCATTTCACTGAGGACACCCTGCTGCACTCGATGGAAATGGCCAGTACAGACAGTATGCCGGAGGGCGTGGAACGTCAGGGCATCGGCACTCCGGCAACCCGCGCCGCAACTATTGAAAAGCTGGTACAGAAAGGTTTTCTGGAACGCAAGGGCGAGAAAAAGACCAAGATTCTGTTGCCGACTGACAAGGGCAAAGCCCTTATCACGGTGATGCCCGAAGAAATCCAGTCCCTGGAAATGACCGCTGACTGGGAGACGAAACTGCTGCGCATCGAACGCGGCGAGATGGAGCCGGAAGAATTTATGACCGAAATCAAAGATATGATCTCCTCGCTGGTCAACACCACCGAGGCTATGAAGGGAGCAAATGTGCTTATGAAGAACAAGATTGTTGGTGTCTGCCCGAACTGTGGTGCAAATGTTGTCGAGCGTGAGAAGGGCTGGTTCTGCGACAACAAGCCCTGCCGCTTCGTGCTGTGGAAAGATAACGCATTCTTCAAGCGTCTGGGAAAGCGGCTGGATTCCCATGTTGCGGACAAGCTGCTGCGGGATGGCCGTGTCCGACTGAAGGACTGCAAGAGTGCCAAGGGCAAGACCTACAACGCTACTGTGCTGTTGTCCACCGAAGCGGATGGCCGCAGCAAATTCTCTCTGGAATTTGAGGGTGGACGCTGATGGAGCAGAAAAACGAAGCCCTCTATCTCATCAATGGGGACAGATTCCTGCATCTGCGGGAAAACGGTGCCGGTGTCGGTTTTGCCACCTACGACTGCGCCACTGGTGAGCCGCAGGAGTTCGGTCAGATTTCCAAACAGAATCTTCCTCCTGATGGTCAGAACGCCATTCCTGCCGCCCGGAACTGGTATCTGTTTGAGCTTTCCAGCGATGACCGCAAGGCGATTCAGGAGGTCAGCTTGCAGCACCTCGATACCATTCCGCAGTCTGGTGTCCGCAGGCGGCGCATCTGGGATGACCCCACAATTCCTAGAGATGATGTCCGGCTCATCAACAGCCACTACGATGATCTCTACCGTGTGCCGAATCACAGCGTAATTCAGATTGACCGCTCCGATGGCAGCAGTTACACGGCGCGTGTGGAGCATCTGGACGATTATCATTTTGATTTGGGAGAGTACGGAAACGTCTATCACATCTGTCAGTTTGGCGAGATAATGGAGCGCAACGGTTCGACCGCCTACCCGGAAATCCAGACGCAGAACGAGCAAGGCGCATGGGAGCTTAGCGGTAAGGGCTATCTTGCCATCCAGAGCTGTGAGGATGGCTGGGATTATACCATTTATCACAGTGATTTTTCGGTGATGGACGGTGGGCAGCTTGACGAACCGGAACTGACGATTCAGGAAGTTCGTGAGGAAATTCTGGAAGCTCACCACATGGAAAAAGGTCGGCGTGTACTGAAGGACTATGACCTTATCATGGACAAGGTTGCCGATGCCGAAGAACTGGGGCTGTCCAACCGCCCCTCAACGCTGGAAAAACTGGCAGAACTGGCGGGCGCAAGAGAAAAATGTGATGCCCCGGAATGCAACCCTTTTGGATGTAAGAAAGCGAGGGTTGCTCATGAACTTTAATGGTGAAGAACTAATGCTGATGATGCTCTACAATCCGGGCACTCGGCTGGGTTTGATGCAGGAGCTTCGGCTGATGCAGTGTTATCTTCTGCCAGATGAAACTGCCCTGCATGAACTTTCGGAGTGCGTTATCGAGAAGCTGAAACTCATGACGGATGCAGAATTTTCTGAAACTGAATTTCCGCTTGAATAATCGCTGCCGCCGACGGGCGGCATACATAAAGAGTTTCATGTCATTTAATATTATGGTACAATAAAAGCACAGCGTATTGATTGGGAGGCAATTTATATGAGAATCAAAAGCAATTTGGTTGGAACAAATATTTATATCAAAAATTATGAATTAGCTGACAAACTTTTTTGTACAAATATGTGGTTTAACAAAGTAAATGGCAAATACTTAAGCGATCCCACAGAAGAATTTGTAGATGACAATTATTGTCAAGCTGTTGATGATATGTACAACAGTCCAAACGGTTATTATTTTATAATCACTCGCATTTGTGACAATTCGCGGATCGGGAGTTTCTGTGCTTTTCCTGATGAAACAGAACAAATTATAGACATAGGATATTGTATCCATCAGCTTTATTGGCGACAAGGTTATGCAACCGAATGTCTAAAAATGATTATTGAATGGGCTCAGACTCAAAATTTCACTACTATTACAGCCGAAGTTGCAAAAGATAATATCGCTTCCTGTAAGCTCCTTGAAAAATTCAATTTCAAAATAAAGAAGGAATCTTCTTACAAAAAATATCATATGAACATCGAATTCAAAAGTTATATATTTGAATATCATATCACAAAGCCACACTAAGACTGTTCCCTTGCATTGCTATTGACATGTTTTTACAAATAATTATACTGCGAGGTCAAATCATGGATACCATTCCTTTGACATCCCTAAACCGCCTTCTCCTTTCTACTTTTCTAAAGAATTGCACCTTTTGCCACAACTCACGAGACAAAAAAGGTACATTTACCTTTGAAGAATATCAACAGATCAAGAATGAAAATGTTGAAATTATCAATGATGATTCCACCTACCCGTTCATCAGCTACCTGTCCGACCTCCTTGCAAAATCCAAGCCTTTCGATGCCGCTGTCAAAAAGCTACATGACCTCATCGACCAGATTGCCGCAGCGACCGGGCATGACAGCACCGATGTTTTCCGTGCACTTCTCGTAAAACTGATTGAGCAGCCGGAAGAACAACAGACCTTTGAACGACTGTTGGAAACGGCAGAAAAGTTTGCCGCAAAATACGAATAAAAATAAAGTGGATTCCATAGCGAGTAACCCGAAAGGGCTGCTCGCTTTTTTGTTTGCTACAAAATTGAAAGGAGGAACGCTATGCCATCTAAGACACAAGAATACCTTAAACTTGCCAATCGGACAGCAAACGGTATTACGCGGTACTGGGAACACTGGACAGATTTTCTCACAACTGCATCCAGACTGTATAAGTACAGTTTTACCGACCAATTGATGATTTACGCCCAGCGTCCTGATGCGACTGCCTGCGCAAGTTTTGACATCTGGAACAATCGGATGAACCGCTATGTGCGCAGAGGGTCTAAGGGTATCGCTCTGCTCGACCAGTCCAGCAGTGTTCCCCGGCTGCACTATGTCTTTGATGTGAGTGATACCGGGGTGCGGCGAAATTCCCGTGACCCGGAGGTGTGGCAGCTTAACGATGACCTGTTCCAGCCGGTATCGGAAATGCTGGCACGAGAATACGGCATCCACCATGAACGGCTCAGTCAGCAGATTGCGGACATTGCCGGAAAGCTGGCAGAATCCTACTGGGATAACAACAGTTCCGACATTATTGGCATCGTTGACGGTTCATTCCTGATGGATTATGATGATGCCGGACAGGAACTTCAGTTCAAGAGTGCCGCCGCAATCAGCATCATGTACACCATCTTGGAACGGTGCGGTTTTGAACCGGAGGGCTATTTTGACCGGGATGATTTTCAGGCAATTTATGATTTCTCGACCCCGGATGCAGTCTATGTACTGGGTACGGCAGTCAGCGATTGCAGCCGAGATGTGCTGCGGAATATCGAGCGCACCGTCAAAACCACCATCCGCCGCCGCAATGTAGAAAGGAGCCAGCATGAATATGAAGAACAGGAACGTGACCTACTCGACCGTCGGGGACTACCAGCTCCCGAACCTGACCTTGAACCAGCCGCAGAAGCCGCTGGGCAGATACGGCAGGATGCGCCGGATATACCTGATGGAACATCGCCCGGTGCTGTACAACTCGATGCTGCTGACCGGGAAGCTGCATCCACATCTGCTAGAAGTGGAACAGGCAGCGGAGAATCAGAAACAGCAGATGATGACCGAACTGCTGAAGCAGAACCCAGCCCCGGACAAAGCAAAGAATCAACTGGCGTGGGTGCAGCACATGAACAGCCTGAAAGCACAGGTGGAAGAAGTGATCCTGATGGAACTGATTTACAGCTGAGTTTTTTCAACCTCAGCATCCCCACCGAAGCCCAGCAAATCGAAGCAATTGACCGAGCGGAGAACGAGAAATCGTCCTCCGCTTTTTCTTTGTCACAGGCAGAGATCGAGCATGAATTGCAGCATGGTTCCAACTTTCAGGATAGCAAGCAGCGAATCATCGAGCTGTACGAGAACCAGTCCAACCGAAAACTCCGAGCCAGAGCATTGGCAAAGGAGTACGGCATCGGCGGGCGTTCCCACAATTATCTGGATGGCAGCAGTGGATTCGTGAATCACGATGGAAAAGGCTTGGAATTTGTCCACTACCCTGATTATCAGAAAATCACTTTGAGCTGGACACAGGCAGAAAAGTATATCGACCTGATGATTCACTCCGACCGTTACCTGACCGATAAGGAAAAGGAACAGCGCACTGCCAGACAGGAAGCTGAGCGTCAGCTTCCGATACTGGATGGCACGGTTGCCGCAGAGTATACTGCCCTGAAAGAGCAGTATCCCAACACCCTCGTGGGCTTTGAACTGAACGGCAACTATCTGTTCTATGACAAAGATGCCGTTGCCGTGGAGCGGATTCTGCACACCAATCTTCTGTCACAGGAAAATGTGCTTGGCAAAGTCAAAGTAACTGGTTTTCCGAGTGAGCAGTGGGCAGCAGAATCTAAAAAGCTGTGGGCAGCGGGCAACAACGTCTATCTGGCTGGATTGAACGAAGATGGCTCCCACCACCAGACAAAATATCTCCGGGAAGCGGATTATTTGCCGATTGGTAGCATCATCAAGCTGGATGACCGGGGTTTTCGGGTGGAACACGTTAATTTTACGTTCAAATCCGTCAGCTTGCAGGACATGGAGCTAACGAAAAACGGACTGCCCATTTTCCGCAACGAGCATCTGCCGCACATCCGAGAACTGTACGAAGAACAGCAGGACGCAGCCATTGATCTGGTTCCTGAAAAAGAGGTCAGCTATAAGGTCGGGGACGAAGTTGTAGTAGACCTTCCCACCAGAACGATTGAAGGAACCGTGGGCTATATTGGTGACACCGATGTGCGCATCGACACCAGTGCGCACGGACAGTCTTGGGATAACGAGGTCATCAACAAGCAGCAGTTTGAGGAGGGACTGCGGCAGGAGGAGCCGGATGTGCCTGAACTGACCGATGAGGAACTGGACGAACTGCCGATCTCTGCGGTGGTTGATGGCACGGTGCAGACTTTCCCGGATGCCGCTGCCTTGGATGAAGCCATTAACGCAGAGCCTACTCCTGAACCCGCTGGGAACTTCCGCATCACGGATGAACATCTGGGCGAGGGCGGCGCAAAACAGAAGTACGCAAGGAATATCGAAGCCATCAAAACGCTATTCTGTCTGGAGGAAGAACGCCGTGGTGCTACCGCCGAGGAGCAGGAAGTGCTGGCGCAGTATGTCGGCTGGGGCGGTCTGGCAGATGCCTTTGATCCCAACAAAGACAACTGGGCAAAGGAGTACACCGAACTGAAAGGACTGCTTTCGGAGGACGAATACGCTGCCGCCCGCAGTTCGGTTTTGAACGCTCACTATACCAGTTCTACCGTTATCCATGCCATCTATGATGCAGTAGAACAGACGGGTTTTAAGTCAGGCAACATCTTGGAACCGAGTATGGGTGTCGGCAACTTCTTTGGGATGCTGCCGGATACCATGCAGGACAGCCGCCTGTATGGTGTGGAGCTGGACAGCATCACAGGCCGTATCGCCAAAAAGCTGTATCCGCAGGCTGACATTACGGTAGCTGGATTTGAAACCACCGACCGCAGGGACTTCTATGATTTGGCAATCGGCAATGTGCCGTTCGGTCAGTATAAGGTCAACGACAAAGCGTACAACAAGCTGGGATTTTCCATCCACAACTACTTTTTCGCCAAAGCCATCGACCAAGTGCGTCCGGGCGGCATCGTGGCTTTTGTCACTAGCCGCTACACGATGGACAGCAAAGACAGCACTGCCCGCAAGCATATCGCGGAACGTGCCAATTTGCTGGGTGCTATCCGTCTGCCGAACAATGCGTTCAAGGCAAATGCCGGAACGGAAGTTGTTTCCGACATCATCTTCCTGCAAAAGCGTGACCGCCCAGCGGATATTGAGCCGCCGTGGGTGCAGCTTGGCAAGACAGAAGATGGATTTGCCATCAACCAGTATTTCGTAGACAACCCGGAGATGATTCTGGGCGAACTGACCACCGAAAGCACCCAGTATGGACGCGAAGAATGCACCGTGAGCCCCGTTGAGGGGGCAGTGCTGTCCGACCAGCTTGCCGAAGCGATACAGCATATTGAGGGGCAGTACACCGAAGTTGAGGTGGAAACACCAGATATTGCGGATGAAGAAACGACAGGTAAGGTTCTTCCGGCTGACCCGGATGTGAAGAATTTTTCGTATGCTGTCGTGGATGGTGAGGTGTACTACCGCGAAAATTCGATTATGACACAAATCGAGTTGTCGGACACTGCCAAAGCCCGTGTCACTGACATGGTGGAGCTGCGGCAGATCGTAAACCAGCTGATTCAGGAACAGTTGGATGATTACCCGGATTCTGCTGTGCAGGAAACGCAGGCGCGCCTGAACGATACCTACGATGCGTTTACCAAGAAATATGGTCTGCTAAACGATCGTCGCAATGCGCGGCTGTTTGAACAGGATTCCTCCTACTATCTGCTCTGCTCCCTTGAAAATCTCGATGAAAACAAGCAGTTGAAGTCCAAAGCGGACATGTTCACCAAGCGCACCATTCGCCCGGAGCGCACTGTCACCAGCGTGGACACGCCCAGCGAAGCATTGGCGGTGTCGATGGGTGAACGTGGCAGAGTGGACTTGCCCTATATGGCTGAACTGCTCGGCACTCCCGGCGAGTATGGCCGCATCACCACCGAACTTTCCGGCGTAATCTTCAAAGACCCCAATGCAGACCCGACTGACCCGGAAGCAGGCTGGCAGATGGCAGACGAGTATCTTTCCGGCGATGTCCGCACAAAACTCCGCATCGCACAACTTGCCGCCGAAACGAACCCGGAATTTAAGGTCAATGTGACCGCTCTGGAAAAGGCGCAACCCAAGGAATTGGAAGCATCCGAAATTGATGTGCGTCTGGGTGCAACGTGGATTACCCCTGAAATCATCCAGAAATTCATGCAGGAAACCTTTCAGGTTCCGTATTATCTGCGCCGTGATGTGAATGTGCGGTTCTCTCCGTATACGGCAGAATGGCGTGTACAGGGAAAATCCGCGTTGGGGCATGGCGATATTATGTCTACGGAAACCTACGGAACGCACCGTGCCAATGCCTACAAGATTCTGGAGGATACGCTTAACCTTAAAGATGTCCGCATCTATGATACCATCGAAGATGCCGAAGGCAAACCAAAACGTGTGCTGAATAAAAACGAGACTACCCTCGCCCAGCAGAAACAGCAGGCTATCAAAGACGCTTTTGCAAATTGGATTTGGCAAGACCCCCAGCGGCGTATCTCGCTGGTGAAGCAGTATAACGAATTATTCAACTCCACGCGACCCCGCGAATACGATGGAAGTCACATTCATTTTGTGGGGATGAACCCTGAAATCACGCTCCGGGAGCATCAGCGCAATGCCATTGCTCATGTGCTTTATGGCGGTAATACTCTGCTTGCACACGAAGTAGGCGCGGGCAAAACTTTTGAAATGGCTGCATCCGCAATGGAAGCAAAACGCCTGGGTTTGTGCCAGAAAAGCCTGTTCGTGGTTCCCAATCATCTGACGGAGCAGTGGGCATCGGAGTTTCTGCATCTGTACCCTAACGCAAAACTGCTTGTGGCACGGCGCAAGGATTTTGAAACGGCGAACCGCAAAAAGTTCTGCGCCCGCATCGCCACCGGCGATTACGATGCCATTATCATCGGTCATTCGCAGTTTGAGTGCATCCCGCTTTCTTTTGAGCGGCAAGAGCGTATTATTCAGGATCAGATTGCGGAAACGCTCTTGGCTATCAACGAGCTGAAAGCCAATGCCGGAGAGAATTTTACGATTAAGCAGATGGAGCGCACCCGCAAAACGCTGGAAGCCAAGCTGGACAAGCTGCGCGCCGACAGCCGCAAGGATGATGTTATCACCTTTGAGCAGTTGGGCGTTGACCGCCTTTTTGTGGACGAGTCGCATTTTTACAAGAACCTTTTCCTCACGACAAAAATGCGCAATGTCGCAGGATTATCTACCAGCGAAGCACAGAAATCTTCGGATATGTTCGGCAAGTGTCGCTATCTGGATGAGATCACCGGCGGGCGCGGCGTAGTGTTTGCGACTGGTACGCCTGTCAGCAATTCCATGACCGAACTGTATACGGTCATGCGCTACTTGCAGTACAGCACCCTCCAGCAGAAGAAGCTGACACACTTTGACTGCTGGGCATCGACCTTTGGCGAAACCACCACCGCCATCGAGCTTGCGCCCGAAGGTACTGGGTATCGCGCCAGAACGCGATTTGCAAAATTTTTCAATCTGCCGGAACTGATGTCGATGTTCAAGGAGGTTGCCGACATCAAGACATCTGACCAGCTGCATCTGCCTGTGCCAGATGCAAAGTTTGAAACCGTGGTCGTGAAACCGTCCGAGACCCAGAAAGCAATGGTGCAGGAACTGAGCAGACGTGCCGCCGAGATTCACTCCGGCAATGTGGATGCGTCCGTGGACAATATGCTGTGCGTCACCAACGATGGCAGAAAAATCGGTCTGGATGTCCGCCTGATGAACCCTATGCTCCCGGATGACCCGAACAGCAAGTTGAACGTCTGTGTGCGGAACGTCCTGAAGATCTGGGAGGAAGGTAAAGACCAGAAGCTGACGCAGCTTTTGTTCTGCGACCTCTCGACACCCAAAAACGATGGCAATTTCAATGTCTACGATGATATTCGCAAGAAGCTGATTGCCGCCGGTGTGCCAGAAAACGAAATTGAGTTCATCCACAACGCCGACACCGAAGCGAAAAAGGCAGCACTGTTCTCGAAAGTGCGCTCCGGCGATGTGCGCGTCCTGCTGGGCAGCACCGCAAAAATGGGCGCAGGAACCAATGTCCAGCAGCGTCTTGTAGCAGTGCATCATCTGGATGTCGGCTGGAAACCCAGCGACATGACCCAGCGCAACGGTCGTATCATCCGACAGGGCAACATGAATAAGGAAGTCAATGTGTTCAACTACGTCACAGAGGGTACGTTCGATTCGTATTTGTTCCAGACCCTTGAGAACAAGCAGCGGTTTATCAGCCAGATTATGACCAGCAAATCCCCGGTGCGCTCCTGCGACGATGTGGATGAACAGGCGTTGTCCTATGCGGAGATCAAGGCACTGTGCGTCGGAAACCCTCTTATCAAAGAGAAGATGGACTTGGATGTGCAGGTTGCAAAACTCAAGGTCCTGAAAGCCGACCACCAGAGCCAGAAGTTCCGCTTAGAGGATAAGCTGTTGACAAAATTTCCGGCAGAGATTCAGGAGCAGACTGCAAAAATCGCAGCCCTGAAATCGGATGCCGAAATCGCTGCGGCGCATCCGCAGGACAAGGAAAACTTCTGCGGCATGGTCATTAAAGGCATGACTTACGACGAGAAAAAGACCGCTGGCGAACGGCTGATTCTCGCCTGCATGGAACTTCCGAACACCGAGGAACAGGTGGTGGGCAGCTATCGCGGCTTTGAACTTTCCTTGCGGTTCGACACCTTCCACAATGAGCATCAGGCGTTGCTGAAAGGAACTCTGAAATACCCGGTTCCTCTCGGTTCAGACCCGCACGGAAACATTGTCCGTCTGGACAACGCCCTGAGCAATTTTGCCGACCGCAGCACCGCAGCAGAAAACGAACTGGACACCCTGAGACAGCAGCAGGCAGCGGCACAGGTCGAGGTGGCAAAGCCGTTCCCGCAGGAGGAAGAATTGGCGCAGAAGTCCGCGCGGCTTGCTGAACTGAATGCACAGCTTGATGTAGACGAAAAGCACCATGAGCCGGAGCAGGACGAGGAAGAAAAGGAGGATGCTCCCCGCCGCTCTGTGCTGGCTGTACTGGAAGAAAAGGCAGAGAAAGCGGAACCCGTCAAGCCTTTCAAATCCTATCTCGACAAGGACGGTGATGCCCGGTGAGAGAAAAACGGGATGAGATCATCATCCTGAGAACCACAAAAGCTGAGAAAAATCGTATCTATGAAAAGATGCTGGGCATGGGCATCCGTAGTCTGAGTGCCTATATCCGTAAGATGGCTCTGGATGGGTATTGTCTGCATTTGGACTTGAAAGAGCTGCGCCGCATGGCGTATCTGCTCCAGATGTGCAGCAACAACCTCAACCAGTATGCCAAATGTGCCAACGAAAGCGGTCAGGTCTACGCCGCTGATCTGGAGGACTTGCGCATTCGGCTCGATGAGTTGATCTCCATTGGCAAGCAGACTCTCGCAAAACTGACCGAACTATAACAATACCCGCAGTTAGATGCTGCGGGTTACATAGATTTACCACTCACTTTCGTCCTCATCAAGCAGAAAATCTTCAAAGTCACCCAAATCATTCGGCACAAACTGCTCTGGATGAAAACGCGCGTTAAGCTGTTCTTGTGCTAGCTCTCGAATCTCTGGCCGCTTGTCATGAGCTTTGTTATGCAACCATTTGACTTGTTCTTTAGAAAGTCTCCATGGCAGAGAAAGCAGTTTGTTTTCAATCATCTGCGTTGAACGCACATCAGGTGGCAATGCGGCGCATTTTTTGCAAATATGTGCCGCATGACCTTTGCCCGAAAACTTTTCATTCGCCTTATACTCACCGCAGACCTTACAATAGTATCCATGTTTTTTCATATGAGCATTCCTTTCGCCGCCAATTTTATATTAGCATATCAGATTTCAGCTGCAAATCCAACTTGATTTTGAGAAAAAAGGAAGGGGAGAGTGCCGATGGCAGCAACCCGATTGATTGCACTGCACAAAAACAAGGGAAAATCCGTTGCGGCCTGTCTGAAAAGCCGCACGGATTACGCCCAGAACCCGGACAAGACACAGCAGGGCGAACTGGTCAGCAGTTACGAATGCAGTCCCTTGACGGTTGATGAAGAATTCATGCTCTCCAAACGCCAGTATGAACTGATGACTGGGCGCAGGCAGAAAAACGATGTGATTGCCTATCAGATTCGGCAATCGTTCAAGCCCGGAGAAATCACCGCCGAGGAAGCCAACAAGGTCGGTTATGAACTTGCCATGCGGTTTACCAAGGGCAAGTATGCCTTTATCGTTGCGACCCATACCGACCGGGAACATATTCACAATCACATCATCTACAACTCCACCGCACTGGACAGTACCCGGAAATTCCGGGATTTTTTGTTATCTGGGCTTGCGGTGCAGCGACTGAGCGATTTGATTTGTCTGGAGCATCAGCTCTCCGTCATTGAAATCAAGCCATACCGGGAGCGGCAGAAGCGCACCCTTTATCCACCCAGAGAAAGCAATCGGGATAAGCTGTGCACCGTAATCGACAACATCCTGCTGAACGAGAAGCCCGCAGACTTTGAAGCCTTTCTTCAAAAGTTGGAACAGCAGGGCTATGAAATCAAGCGAGGAAAGCACACCTCCGTCAAAGGCGCCCGGCAGAAACGCTTTATCCGTTTTCGGACACTGGGTGCAGGGTACAGCGAAGATGAAATCAAGGCGGTCATTGCCGGAGAAGCCGAACACCGCCCGCACCAGAAACAGCCGCCAAAAGAGAAACCGTTCCATCTGTTGGTGGACATTCAGGCGAAACTCTCTGAGGGCAAGAGCGAAAGCTATGCACGGTGGGCAAAACGCTACAATCTGAAAGAGATGTCCAAGACCCTGATCTTCTTGCAAGAAAATAAAATCGGCAACATCGAAGAAATGCAGGAAAGAGTGAATGCGGCAACTGCTCGATACCATGAGCTAGGCGATTCCATCAAGGCCGCAGAGCAGCGCATGGCGGAGATTGCCGTCCTGCGGGCGCACATCATCAACTACGCCAAAACAAGACCTGTGTATGATGCCTATCGTAAGGCCGGGTACAGCAAAAAGTTTCTGGAAGAACACCGGGAGCAGATCACACTGCACCGGGCGGCAAAAGCCACTTTTGACGAAGCTGGACTGAAAAAGCTGCCAAAGGTAAAAGAACTGAACACAGAATACTCCACACTGCTTTCTCAAAAGAAAGCTGCTTATCCAGCCTACCGCAAGGCGCGTGATGAGATGCAGGAACTGATGAAAGCACAGAAGAATGTAGAGATTTTTTTCGCAGAAGAAAAGACCACCAAGGAAAAAGCGCAGACACGATAAGCAGAGAACACCGAGGATTCTTCCTATTTTGGGGGGAGCCCTCGGTGTTCTTTTTTGTTATAGAAGCATTTGGCACAAATGCGCAGCCTGCATCCAGCGGATGCAGTACACAAAGGGTTTGGGACTATCCCAACAAGCATTTTGCAACGCAAAAATGGCATTTGTATATACGAATGCCCTGCTTGCCACCTCGTTTTCCTCTAGTTGCCTCGAAGATCGGAAATATCGATTACCTCATCGCATTGTTCCAATACCTTCTGATCATGTGAAACCAATAAAATGATCGCTTGCGTTTTCCTTTGTTTGAGCAGCGTCATCAGCTTTTCAATGCTATCCTTGTCAAGAGCAGAAGTCGGCTCATCCAACAGGATCAGAAAGCTTTCTTTACTTAATGCTCTTACAATCGACAGCTTTTGTTTTTCTCCCCCTGAGAGATTGCTTCCGTTTTCATTGATATCTTTTGTCAGAAGACCGTCTATTTCCAGCATTTCTATGAGCATTTTTTGTGTCTCTGCGACAGATTGGCTTTGCTCAATTCCAAAATTCAAAAATGCCTTGACCGGCATATTCAACATGACTGGAGTTTGTTCGACATAGGAAATTTTCTGCCGCCGGAGCAATGGCATATTGAGCCGATCGATCGCAATTCCGTTATAGGAAACGATTCCAGACGTTTCTCCCGAAAAAAGACCGATAAGGGCGTTCAAAAAAGTTGTCTTGCCAGTTCCATTCTGGCCGTACAGACCATAAATTCTTCCTCGATAAAATGTAATGCTGCAATGATCCAAGAGCATATGGCTTCCATGCCGGAGAGAAAAGTCTTTGCATTCAACTTTTTGAATCGAATCGATCCCCTGTTCCCCTTTTTCCTCGTCGGGTGATTTCAAAATCTTTTCAATACGTTGAAAAGATATTTTGGCATCCTGATAACTTCCAGCCAATCCAATAAAGTATGAAATTGAGCTGATAATCATATTGAAATACGTGTTTATTATGGAAAAGAAACCAACACTAAGACTACCTGTACTTACTTTGTAGCCGCCAATCCCGACAATGCACACATAAATCAATAAAACTACAAATTGATTTAAATTTGTAAATACGTAGCTTACTTTGATTGCATGTATCGATGATCCCATCATTTTATCAAAAGCTTCTTGAAATCGACTTTTCATCTCAATATTCAAGGTGTTTCTTTTAATATATTCAAACTTATTAATCTGTTCTGAACAGCGTGAAAAAAACTCATTCGATTTTTCTTTTTGTATCCTCCGAGAGATATACAATCCCTTCTGATTCCAGAGAAATGTAATAATATATACCGGTATCACAGAGAAAACAATCATACAAAGCAATTTATCTGCTCTTAGCACAATTATAGCACTAATAATAATTGTCGCAATTTGAAAGAAAAAGCTTAGTATGTTGGCAGAGAAAAAAGTTACAAGTGTAGAAGTATCTTTGTTGATTTGATCTATATAATAAGCATTATCAACATTCGTATACTCGCTGTATCTTGAGTTAAAAATTTTTTGATAGATATTACTACTGATACTTGCAACTAGCTTCTGATTGAATTTTGTTGATGCCACCGACATAAAATATCGACAGAACATTTGCAGACTTCCAATAACAGCGATAACTACGACAAACCAAATAAGCAATTTAAAAGATATCTCTGTAATCAGAAAATCAATATAAAGTCCAGATATGTATGGAGTCAATATTCCAATAAGCCATAAAAACAATGTGATTGAAAGATAGGCAATCGCTTCTCGCCTAACCTCCTTGATTTTACTCATTAAAAAGCAAAACATTTTTATCACCAATCAATATCATAAAAAGCAAGAGCATTGCAACCCTATGGAGAGAATTCCCAAAAGAATCACAATGCCCTTGCTCATATAATTGTGTCAGCTCATGGTAAATGTGCCTGAACACTCATACGAATTGTAAATCGGCTCGCACGTAAAATCAAAATCGTAACACTGACTCGGGCAAGGCGGTGTGTATCCAATGAGACACAAATCCTCAGGACATTCATCGCATACTCTCGGCATGTTAACAATGGGAGGAATTAAAATGTTCATACTGTTCTCCTTTCGATTATAATATTAGAGATAACATCAATATTAGCATGCATCTACCGATGCTATTCTCATCCATCATTAATTTTTAAAATGGACTTCGATTCGACCATTCTCCACGTAGAGATTCATTGCGTGTTGATTCGCAGCATCCAAGCGAGATTTCAACATACAAGAACCATTTTTGACCCTAGCCTTTACCGTGTAATCCTCATACCTGCCTACAACATCTCCCTTGATCTCTCCGTTCTTCACCGTGCAATCGTATTGAGAGGAAGTTGGATGTTCGAACACTACGGAGCCGTTTTCAATTTCTGATTTTATTCTGTCAGACTGTGTTTTTGAAAACACCGAAGATCCATTTTTTAACTCAGTGCAGATTTCCTTGGCTGTAATAGAATCCATCTCTACATTGCCTCCGGACGGATTTTCTACAACGATCGACTTATACTGACGCTGGGGCAGGACAATCTCCAGGTCATAGGCGCTGTCCACCTCAAACTGCATAATCGTTCCGTTGATGGTGACAACTTTCGGGGGTGGGGCTTTTAATTTTTGGACGACCAGGGTGCCGTTCTCGACCTGAATCTCGTACAGTGCTTCCGCTGTCGTATCCGCATAGCGGACGCAGACTTCCTCTCCCTCCCCCGGTAGGAAGCGGACCGTCGACCCCTCCTCCTGGACTTGGACAGCGGTCACTTCCTCCAATGTTGAAAACTGTCGCCTTACCGCCTGTACTTCTGTGGGTTGCTCTGCCAATACATGCATTCCCATCCCCCCCATCACACTAAAGATCCAAACAGTAGAAACCAAGGGAATCAAGAATCGCGATACAGGCATATTATTACCTCCCTTTAATATTTGAGCTTTGTTCAGACATTATGTTGTGGAAACAAGGGTTCGTGTATATTCAATAAGGTAGTCCTTCATGCGAAAATTCAATTGATGACAAATTGTTTTACCTTCCACACGACTATGGGGGCAGCCTCCCATACACACCGGCAACAGCTTGCATTCTTTGCACTTGGGATCTTCAAAGAAATCGCAAGATGAATATTCGGAAATCAATTTTGTGCTTTGCAGACTATTTTCTCCAAAGTTGATATTCCCGACTGCTTTTGAAATCTCACCAATATCGTTCCAGCACTTATACAAATATCCTTTTTCATCAACGACCCACCCGTTATAGAAATCAGAAACGCAGTGATTGCCACGAGGTCTCGGATATGTTGTTTGAAACGGAATATTGTTTTTCTTCATAAAATACAAGTTGTATTTTGAATAGAGTTCATTTGTAAGACATTTATCAGCCTCATACGTTCCATTGTATGGAATAACCAGCCCGAGATAGGGGTGGATGTATTCCAACATGTTTTCTTGCTTCAAATGAGATACTACCTCGTTGGCTAATTCGATATTTTTAATATCGACGTTGATTCTTAGATGCACATGTAAGATACCACAGATACTTTTTAGATTATTCATAATAACATCGTATGTTCCCTGTCCATTAACCGTTGGACGCCGTTCATTATGAATTTCTTTTGGTCCATCCACAGTAACTTGTGCATATCGTACATTATATTTTTTCAGCTTTTCTGCATTTTCCGGCGTCAAAAGATACCCATTTGTAATAATTCCCGCTTGGTATTGAAGCTCTTTCTCTTCACACAAAGCTATAATCTGTTCGGACAGGCTTTCGATGACAGACATTCCCAAAAGAGGTTCTCCACCAAACCAAGTAACATTAATGTTTTTCACTCCATCCAAGTGGGATTTGATAAAGTTCATCAATGCAATTTGTGTTTCCCCATCCATCAGGGAATTGCCATAATGCCCTTTCTCAAAACAATAAATGCATCTGAAATTACACGCCATCGTAGGTGCAATAGTTAAGGATAGCAAATTCTTGTTATACCGCCCCTGCATCATATTGGTTTTGATTAGGAACTTCTCGTCCACTTCTGCTGGAAGCAGATATCCGCATTTCAAAAGATTCTTGAGGAACTCCGCATCCTCAATTTCTTTTCCTTTCTCCTGAAACCCCTTATACTGCTTATACTGATCTTCATGCACTACTGCCAGTGCACCAGTGCGTGAGTTGTAAAATACAATCTGATCTTTGCCCAGGTCATCATAAATGAAGTTGTAGGCAGATTCCTTTAGGTGCATTTTAATCCCTCCTGTGAACAACTTTTGTCTGGCAGCCCTTATTCCAGCGCTTTGGTCGTCTTTATATTAGCACTGTTGAGAGATGAATTTGGCATTTTTCAGTACAAACAGGCTTTTGTGCAGTGAAAAAGGGAATTGTGGCAGCTGTGGCCTCCTCTACACAAAAAAAGATCCCCAAAAACGCGGCTTCTTGCTGCGCCACTTCTGGTAAATCAACGCATATATAACAAAAGTGACCTTGGTTCATTCACCAAGGTCACTCGATCCCTAAGAGCCACAAAACGGAAACATTCAACGTCTTTGCTATCATCTTTATCTCATAATCAGCAACAAAGCGAGTGCCGATCTCAATTCTACTGATACAGTCTCTTTCTAATTCCACTCCTTCCAGCTTTAACCGTACAGCCAACGCTTTCTGTGATAGATGCATCTTGATTCGAGCTTCTCGAATGCGTTCTCCGCTAATATTTTTCTTGCCATTAAAATCATAGATTTTCATAGGCACGCCTCATTTTATGCTAATCATCAGAACTTTTCTTGACTTTAGCATAAATCCAAGCTTTAATTGTGCTAAAGATAAGCACATCTTAAAAAATCATTGACAGAGTGAGGCAAATAGCTGTATGGTAAAAAGAAAAAGGCAAGTCGAAAGGTGCGTGTCGCTTATGAGAATTGCTATTCTTGATAATGATCTGCGATTCTCTGATCAATTATATCAGAAAATCAGTATGGGGTTTGCAAAACGAGATTGGGCTTTGAACTGCCATATTTTCTCCCATCCGCAAGATCTGCTAAATTCTAATCTTGGCACTCTGCACGCTGTATTTTTGGATATTGATATGCCAGAGATGAACGGCCTGGAGGTTGCCTCTCAAATCCGTCAGCACTACCCTGACCTTATATTGGTATTTATAACGGCCTTTTTGCAATTTGCCCCCAGTGGATATAAAGTTAGTGCTTTCCGTTATATTTTGAAAGAAAACTATATAGAAGAGCTTGACTCCTGTCTGGATGCGATTCAAGACAAACTCTTGGACGGCAAGGAAACGATCGTGGTTGACTCAAAAAACCTTCAGATTGAAATTCCCTTACGAGACATTTTATACGTTGAGGGTACTCCCTATCGTCGTGTTTTATTACACACAACAGAAGCTGCTTCCCCTGTATTAGAGTGCCGTGGAAAAATGAACGATTATACCGAACGGTTGTCTGGAAAAGGCTTTATTCGCCTGCAAAAAAGTTTTCTCGTTAATATGTCTTATATCAGCAAAATTTCAGGATATACAGCGCAATTACGAAATGGCGAGATCTTAAAGGTCTCTGAAAAAGATTACAAAGCAATCTGTGCAGAGTATCTTATGTGGAAAGGCCGCCGCTTATGAGTTATGAACTATCCCTCCTCTTAAACTATTTTGTAGTATTTATCGAAGTTTTAGCTTTTATGGTTTTTTCCGGCGCTTTCTTTCAGAAAAAGATCACCTCAAGTAAATTTATACTCTCTACCGTTGTGTTGACGGGTCTGAACTTTATTTGCCTGGCGATTTCAGAGTCAAATGTGCTTTTTAAGCTGGTGCTTCTCACTTGTGTTGACTCGCTTTGGCTCGTTGTAATATACCGTGTTCCTTCGATAAAATGTATCGCAATTTCAGTTTTGTTTTCATCATTTATAAGCATTGCCGACAATTTCTTTTTTATGGCCATTACAATTCTGAAAAATATCACCATGCAAGAATTGTATCGTGACCCATATGGATACTATCTGATTTGTTATATTGCAAAGATCTTTGAAATATTGCTATTTACGATTTTCAAATCAGCTGTAAAACAGCGATTTTATTTTCATCACACCACATGGAAACACTGGTTGAAAATTTTTGTTTTGCCCATTGTCTCTATGTTTATTTCCGTTTTCTTGTGGCATTTATATTGGATCGTTCCTTTTGCTGCAAGAGAAATCTTATTCTGCACAATTGCTTTGTTTATAATGAATGCTTTTGCATTTGTTACGCTAAATTATTTGGATCGAGAACAGCAGCTTATCCAAGATAATACAGTTTTGACACAAAACATCAAATATCAAAACGATATTGTTGAAGCTTGGGCAACCGCCTATAAGAACCAGCGAAAAATGACCCATGATTTTCAAAATCAACTCAGCATCATTTACGGCTTGGCAGAATGCGAAGCTCCTCATGGCGAATTGTTGCCCTATATTCAAACGGTCATGAAAGATAGTATGAGCACTTCACTGATCGTTAAGACGGGCAGGCTGGTTGTAGATGTGCTTTTGAGTCAGAAATACCATATCGCGCAGTCAAAAGGGGTTCACTTCTTATTTCAATTGGATGATCTCACCTGTTTTGGACTGAAAGATGAGCATCTTGTTGTTGTCCTCTCTAATTTGGTTGACAACGCCATTGAAGCTTGTGAGAAGATCACAGATGATAAAAGTAAAAAAATAACCCTTGTGATGAAAGTAGAAGAAGAGAGCAGTTTTCTTTATATTGAAAATACGACCGCATTTCCTGTAAAAGTTTTAGACAATCAAGTTGTGCTGCCTTCCAAACGATCCGAAGAACACGGCTACGGATTGAAGAATGTTGCTGCAATTCTAAATCGTTATAAGGCCGTTTTTGCCATAGCCTATAAAGAAGATTCGAGCCTATTTTGCTTCTCTGCCCAAATTCCTGAAACTCTTTCATAAGCGTATACCGATTTCACTGCAAAAATAGCCAATCTCACTGCAAAATCTACATATAGTTCTAAAAATGTGTTATATACTGTCCAAAGAGAGGTATAAAACAGATGCTTCATAGCATTTCCCGCCGATTGACCGAATGGTTTTTCCGGCACAATTGGGTCGAAGAAAACAATTACACCTGGTGTCTTTATGTAGTTGAAAAAAAACTTCTTCAATTCTGTTTTCTTCTGATCCTGTCGATTTGTTGCATTATTTCCAATCAATATTTCAACACGCTTGTTTTTATGGCAACAATGTATTTTTTGCGTCGGCGAATGGGTGGATGGCATGCTCCTTATAATTGGATGTGTATTCTGCTGACAACAGTAACAACCTTCATTGTTCTTTATATATTCGCCCCTGTTCTGATGCGCATAAATTCGCTCACCATGTGGACACTTGATATTCTATTGATTCTAGCTGCATTTAGAACCAACCCTATTTATCCGCCGCAACTACACTTTGAACAAGAAATCATATCTTCAAACCGGAAAAAAAAGAATTTCACACTTGTCTGTATTACAATCATACAAGTCATTTCTGTCCAGCTTGGGTTCCCTCAGGTACTGATTTTTAGTTTTAATGGCATACTAGTCAGTATACTGCTTATAGTGGCCGAGAAAATTAAACAGAAGCATGGAGGTTTTTTGTATGAAGCTGTTGAATAACATCGGAAAGGAAATCCTGAACCGCGCCATTGTTCTCGAGCGATTTGGCTGGCCTCCTTCTTGCATGGGAGGCGTATATCAGCCCGAGCGTCCCGTTTGTAACTATCCCCAGCCGGATCATGAAACTCCTCCCAAAGAACCCAACAAGTAAAATAATGGACACAAAGACCTCAAACGAAGCTTCCCATATCCCTATTTGGAATATACAGAAGAGTCGTTTGCGGTCTTTTTTATTATTTTCACCGCAGATCTTTCTCACATGAAAAGGAGGTCCTTATGCAGAACGATTTTCGATCCGAGCTGTACATTTCTACCTGTCCCCGATGCGGCACCCGCCTCATGTGTGGAAAGATCATCGTCACCGGTTTGCAAAAATGTTCCAAGTGCAACCGGCACTGGGTCATCCAGATGGAAAAGAACAAAATATCCGTCACAAGGGCATCCCTCTATTTTGAGGAGTTTGCCTGAGACCCATTCAAACTGAATATTGCATGAGACATATTGTATCTGCGTCGGATTGGGTTTAGCCCTCAGGGACGGAATTCAGGAGTCAAGAGTTTGTCAGATAGGACTGGACCGGCTATAGGCCGGACGAGACCGGCAGACGGAAGCGATTTCTTTAGAGAAATTGCGGCTGTCTGCCGGTCTTTTTTGCGTTTCGGGATCTGCTTCCGTCGCCCCTTTGGGAGTGACGTATGCGCCGAGGCTGGGAGACGTACATCGCCCGATATCCCTGAGCGCCAGATTTTGCACGTTCATTCACACGTCAAGATCTGGAGGGTAAACCCATGCGCTTTGATCCTGTGGAATGCGGAAAGAGAATGAAAGCTTTGCGCGAAAGCAAAAACCTCACACAAATGCAGCTTGCTGAGCAGCTCAATATCAGCCTGAATCATGTAAAAGCGCTGGAGCACGCCAGAAGGCTGTTTTCTATTGATCTTGTTATCGAGATCTCTGCATTTTTTGATGTATCACTGGACTATCTCCTTTTGGGAAAAACACAAAGCACCAGCAAGGCTGCCTCCGAACTGAACGCTGCGATCGAAATTTTAGAACGCATAAAGAAAGAACTGTAACAAGGTTCTCTTAGAGGGAACCAAAGGCTCCCTGCAAGAGAGTTCCGACGGGAAAAATTCTGCGGTATCATACATTCACAGCCAGGGCATTCCCCAGACAGGGCAAAGCCCCAAACTGGGAGCCGTACCTTGAAAACTGAATATCATTCCTCTGGACAAAACAATGAAACTTCCGTAACTCGCGGCCCGGCCACAAAGAAGGCGGGGTGGCTGAAACGCCAATGAGACCGGTGAAACTCCGGGAACCAGAGTGCATTCCAACCCCACCGGGCGTCGAGGACAAATAGGGTGGGAACTTAACGCAAATCTTTCAAAGCCCACCACCGTGATTCTCCTGAATCCGGGCCGTGGGCTTTTCCATATCGAACATTCATCTCAACGACACGGAGGTGTTTTCTATGAGCCGTACTTTCACCGATGAATCGACCCTGACCACCCTCTGCCCCCGCTGCCTGAATGCATTTCGGAACACCCGCGGCATCCGTGTCCGCCGTGCCGATCCCTGGCAATTCACCAAAGAGCCTTGCACCTACTGCCAGACAAACTTCGGCTACGACTACTACATCCAGCCCACCAGCCCGAAAGCCACCTCCTTTAAGAAAGGACGCTTTGACGATGAATCCGAATGTGCTTAAGACCGACCCGGAATTTCAGAGCAAGATCCCACCCCTTACATTTGAAGAACTGAACCAGCTGGAAGCAAACATTCTACGGGATGGACGCATCCTCAACCCTATCATTGTATGGGAGGGCCTGATCGTAGATGGGCACAACCGTTACACGATCGCCAAGAAGCACCCAGAGATCCCTTTTACCATCCACGAGAAAGAGTTCGCCAGCCGCTATGAAGCGATCATCTGGATCTGCAAGAATCAGCTGGGGCGGCGCAACCTCACCCCGGAACAAAAGAAGTACCTTATCGGAAAACAGTATGAGGCTGAGAAAATGAAGCTAGGGGGAGATCACGGAAACAGCCGTAGTTCAAACGGCACATTTAGCCCAAATTCCCAAAATGGGGATTTGGGTAACAGCCGAACAACTTGTAAAAAAATTGCCGCTGAAAACGGCATTAGCAAGAACACAGTACTTCGTGCAGAACAGTTTTCCAAAGGTGTAGACGCCGCCGAAGAAGCCGTTCCTGGCACACGGAAAAAAGTGCTTTCCGGCGAGGTCAAACCTACCGCCTCTGAGATCGCATCCGTTGCCCGTGCCCCTCCGGAAGACCGTGCGGCGCTGGTCGCTGCAATCTGCAAAGCCAAAGAGCCGCTGTCACAAAAACAGAAATCTCCTCCAGCCACAACTACACCGCTGTCCGATGCCGGTACATCCGATGAAGATGCAACGTCCGCTCCAACTCCATCCGAGCCGACTTTTCCACCAAAAGCCGGAGAATCGTTGAAAGCTGACCGCCAGCAGATTCTTGAGATCGCAAATGGGCGCTACCATGCCAAACAGCTTGCGGACGGAGCGGCCATGCTCTGTGAAGTATCCGGTGCCGTCAATAGTATGATCCGACGCTGGGAGAGTGTTTTTCGGGACTATCCCGACCTTCTGACCGATGCAGGCAATCGTGCTGTGGTAAAGAGAACGATCCAGAAGGTCAAAGACTATCTGCAAAGATTGGAGGATACGATATGAGCCATTTGAACTGCCTCCGCACCATGCCTGAGATCACCGATGAAGCCGTTATTGAAGCGCTCTTTGCGCAGCGGCCGTATGAGGAGAAGGTCCTCAACAGCGCCTATCTGGAGATCCCTGCCGAATACCAGCGGGAACTGAGCATCCCGAACATTGAGCGGATGTCCGCAGAGTTCACCGAATGGATCGCCAACCCTCCCAAGGTCAGCTACCGGGATGGTCACTACTACGTTTTTGATGGGCAGCACACCCTCATGACCCGCAAAGCCATGAATGGAGGTGCAGACCTCCCCATCATCTGCAAGGTGTACTACGGGCTGACGCAGGAGGAAGAAGCCATCCTCTTTTCCAGGCAGACCGGCGTTTCCGCACCTCTGACCGCCGGCGCAAAGCTGCGTGCGGCTCTGTTTGGCAAGGACGCCGAAGCTATCGCCTTCCTGAACGCCACCGAAAGCACCGGCTTGCAGCTGGGTCTGGACAGCTACCGTGCCCCATGGAAGATCATCTGCATCCGCACCGCCTTCAAGGAGTACAAGACCTATGGCGCAGACCTCTACAAAGAAGCTCTGACCATGCTGGCAAGAGGATGGGAGGGAGACCCGGATTCTCTCCGCTCCGGTATCCTTCAAGGAATGATGCGTTTTGTGGCCCTCTATCAGGGAGAGTATGACCCGGAGCGTCTGGTCAAACGTCTGCACACCGTCCACCCCATGACCCTGGTACGGGATGAAAAATCCCTGAGCGGCACCGTCCGCTACAAGTATATGATGCTGATCCTGCGCACCTACAACGGTGCCAGCCGCCGCCGCAACCTACCTATCAAGCCGTAATGCTACTTTCCCGGTCCTAGGGGGTTCTTCTCACTGCAAAGGCCGCCCATAGGGGCTGCTTTTGCCTACATAAAAAGGGGGGCAAGCCGCTGAAAAGTCTGAACATCCACCGTGGTGAGATCTATTTTGCAGACCTCGACCCGCACAGTGGCTCCGAGCAAGGAGGAAAACGCCCTGTTATTGTTTTGCAAAATAATACAGGAAACAAATTTTCTCCCACCGTGATCGTTGCAGCTGTGAGCTCAAAGGTCTCCAAAAAGCCAAATCAGCCCACCCATGTCCTCGTGGACAAAAACCCTGCGTTCCGCTGTCCATCAATCGTGCTGTTGGAGCAGATCTCCACCATTGATAAGAAGCGCATCTGCAATTTTATGGGGATGACCACTGACCAGGAAATGCAGCAAATTGAGAATGCCCTAAAATGCAGCCTGGCCCTGGAACAGGAATGCCCGCCCCATGCAATACAGGAGGGATCGACCGTTGCCAGAAAAAACTCTGCATCCGTGTGATGCCTACCGTATCATGCTTCGGGATTACCCGGATGTCCTGAATATCGAACAAATGTGCGAGATATTGGGGATCAGCACCAAAACCGGTTATGCACTTTTGAAGAACGGAAAAGTTCAGCATTTGAGGATCGGGCGCTTCTACCGCATTCCCAAAGCGCATCTTTTAACCTATCTGATCGCATTTGCACCCGACAACATAGCGCAGACGTGACATCCTTGCATTCTCTCCTGCTGTTTTATACACTGGTGGTGTCAGCAGCAGAAGTTCCATAAATTCAAGTGGATGCACAAGAACAGGAGGAAACACCATGGTAGCAGGGCATCTGCAAGAAAAAAACAACTTCTATTACATCGTTCTGAGTTACAAGGATGAAACCGGAAAGCGAAGGACCAAGTGGGAATCAACGGGCCTTCCGGTCAAGAAAAACAAAAAGAAAGCCGAGGCTCTTTTGCAGGAACGTCGGAGGAACTTTATCCCCCCAGTCACTGTAGCCGAAATCCGTTTAGACGAGGACATTCTTTTTGCCGACTTCATGCTGAAATGGCTGGAAGTCACGAAAAGCACGATCCAGCTCACGACCTACGCAAGCTATCAGGGAATGGTAGAGCACATTATCGTTCCCTATTTCCGCAAACACAGCATCAAGCTGGTAGAGCTGAAAGCCACCGATCTACAGGATTTCTACGCCAAGCAGCTGGAGCGGGTCAAGCCAAACACCGTGATCCACTATCACGCAAATATCCACAAAGCTTTGAAGTATGCGGTCAAGATCGACCTGATCCCCTCAAACCCGGCAGATAAGGTCGAACGTCCGAAAAAGGACGATTTCAAAGGCAGCTACTACACTGCCGAAGAGATCCACGCCCTGACCGAGGCGGCATATGGAACCAAACTGGAGATACCGGTCCTTTTGGCATCCTTCTATGGCCTGCGCCGCAGCGAGGTGCTGGGGCTGAAATGGGATGCCATCGACTTTGAAGCCAATACAATGGAGGTCAAACGTATCGTCACACAGGCATCCATTGACGGCAAAAAAGTCCTTGTTCAGGCCGACCGTGCAAAAACCAAATCCAGTCTGCGCACCCTGCCTCTGGTGCCGCCCATCCGTGACCGTCTGCTGGAGCTGAAAGGTCAGCAGGAGACCTACCGCCGTCTGTGCCGCAGCAGCTACAATCCAGACTATCTCGGCTATCTGTGTGTGGACGAGATCGGGAACATCCTCCGCCCCAATTATGTTTCCGAGCAGTTCCCGAAGCTGCTGGAGAAAAACGGTCTGCGCCCCATCCGCTTTCATGATCTGCGCCATAGTTGTGCCAGCCTTCTTCTAGCAAACGGCGTTCCCATGAAGCAGATCCAGGAATGGCTGGGCCACAGCGACTTCTCCACCACCGCCAACATCTATGCCCACCTGGACTACGCTTCCAAACTTTCTTCTGCACAGGCTATGCTGGAATGTCTGGGCTATGGCAATGCATCCGCATGATGCCAAGCCCCAAAAAGACAGGGTGCAGCGGGCGCTGTTCCGGCAAAAAAGAATGGACAGACGAATAAAATTCATCTGTCCATTCGGTTTGGCGGAGCAGCAGGGATTTGAACCCTGGCAACCTTACGGTTCTACGAGATTTCGAGTCACGCCTCTTCGACCACTTGAGTACTGCTCCACATATTAAATTGTTGGAACGTGCTGAACGCTCCGGGAAAACTTTGGAGAGAATTTTAGGAGAGAACCCCCAAAAAACGCCTTGAAGCAATCACTGAAAAGTGGCTTGAAACCTAGAAAAATCGGGTTCCCTCTTCCAAAAAGCCAGCTCGATTTCGAGTCGTTCTCGTTACGACCGCTTCGATACATCTCCGAGTATATTTTCATGGCGAACTTACGATTTGTATATCGCAAATCGACCTTGAAACTTGGAACAGTTGCTGTTAGAATATTGTTAGAAAACGCATCGTTCGGACAGGCTTTGAAGCCTGTCAGGACATCAAAATCGACGTTTCCTCGTGTGATATGGAGGCGTCCGGCGAAGCATCCACTTGGATTTCGAGTGCGACCTCTTACGACCACTTGAGTAATGCTCCATATTCACAATACAGCTTAATTATTATAGCAAAATCCCGCCTTTCCGTCAACTGGAAATACAAAAAGCCCTTTCCCTTGTGCTTGACAGGCAGAGCGGGGCGTGCTATATTTATTTCAAATTTGAAGTATGCACTCAAAGGAGAACCTATGGCACAGAATCGACAGGATATGGGCAGCGGGCCGGTCAAGCCCCTGCTTTTGCAGCTGATGATACCCGCCGTGGTGGCGCAGGTGGTCAATCTGCTCTATAACATCGTAGACCGCATTTACATCGGCCACATCGAGGGCATCGGCGCGGCGGCGCTGACGGGCGTGGGCCTGTTTGCGCCGATCCTTATGCTCCTGAACGCCTTCGCCATGCTCATCGGCGCGGGCGGTGCGCCCCGCACGGCCATCGCGCTGGGACAGGACAATAAAAACGAGGCCGAAAAAATCATCGGCAACAGCTTTACCATGCTGCTGTTTTTCGCTGTGGTGCTGACGGCGGGCTTCTATGCCGGTGCGCCCGCCCTGCTGCGGCTCTTCGGTGCCAGTGACGCCACTCTCCCCTATGCGGTGGCCTATGGCCGCATCTACATCCTCGGCTCGGTGTTCGTGCTGCTGGTCATGGGCATGAACCCCTTCATCACGACCCAGGGCTTTGCGAAGATCAGCATGCTCACGACGGTCATCGGCGCAGTCATCAACATCATCCTCGACCCCATCCTGATTTTTGGTCTTGGCTGGGGCGTCCGGGGTGCGGCAGTGGCGACGGTGCTCAGTCAGGCCGTGGGTGCCTGCTGGATATTGAAGTTCCTCACCGGCCCCAAGACCATCCTCAAGCTGCGGAAAGAAAACCTCAAAGTGGAGCGGAACATCATCCTGCCGGTGATGGGGCTGGGCATCTCCACCTTTGTGATGCTCTCCACCGAGAGCCTGCTCTCCATCAGCTTCAGCTCCAGTCTGGCCCGCTACGGCGGTGATGTGGCGGTGGGTGCCATGACGGTGATCACCAGCGCCTCCCAGCTCTGCACCCTGCCCATTCAGGGCATCTGTCAGGGCGGCCAGCCGGTCATGAGCTTCAACTTCGGCGCAGGCAAAAAGCCCCGCGTCAAGGAGGCGTTCCGCTTCCAGCTCACCCTCTGCTTCGGCTATACCACCCTGTTCTGGCTGCTCATGATGCTGGTCCCCGGCGTGGTGGCGGGCATCTTTACCTCGGACGCTGTCCTCATCGAATACACCACATGGGCTATGCGCATCTACATGGCGGGCATCCTCGCCATGGGCGTTCAGATCGCCTGCCAGCAGAGCTTTATGGCGCTGGGTCAGGCCAAAGTCAGCCTCCTGCTGGCCTGTCTGCGGAAGATCATCCTGCTGATCCCGCTGATTTTTATCCTGCCCTGCTTCACGGCAGATAAGTGCCTCGGCGTCTTTCTCGCCGAACCGGTCAGTGATATTCTGGCAGCGACCATTACAGCCATCACCTTCTTCTCCCGCTTCGACAAGATACTGGACAAGGGCGCCGGGAAGGTATGATTTCACAGGAAATAAAAACAGCCCGCAGACCGGCCTGCTGGCCCTCATTCTGGGACCCATGTGCGAGAAGAACTTCGTGCGTTACATGAACATCCAGCGCGGCAACTTCTTCGCCATCACCACTTCTCCCATCGCAATGGTCTTTGCAGGCGTGGCTATCCTGGTCATCCTCTACTCTGTCTACAACCAGAGCAAGATCAACAAGCGTGCTGCTGCAAACGCCGCGAAGGAGAACGCATAACCCCAACATCCAGACAAGCTCTGTCTTTTATATTCCCATGAAGCTGCGGCTGTCCCGTTCCGGCGGGGCGGCTGCGCTTCGCTTTTATAGGATAAGGAGAAAGCCCCCGGCGCTGCCGGGGGCTTTCGTTGTGCTGTATTTTATTCTTCCGATTCAGGAGCTTCGGGGTGGCGGCACTTGGCCAGCATATCCAGCTCCGGCATCAGCTCGGTGCTGATGACCGAGAGCATCTGCTCCATCTTGTCGCAGTCCTCCGCCGGGAAGCGCTTGCGCACACGCTCGATGACCGTGTGCAGGTAAGAATAGCTGATGCTGTAGTAATCGATGTATTTCTGGGTGGGGCGCAGGAAGTATTCGCGGCGGTCGGTGGTGGACTGAATTTTTTCCACATAGCCCTTTTTGACGAGGCTGCCGATTTTATAGGCCGCGTTGGGGGTGGAGATGCCCATCATGCGGGAAAACTCCGCAATGGTGGGCTCCCCCATCGCCATGATGCCCTCCATGCAGAAGGACTCCACCGTGGTCAGCGTGGCTTCGCGGGTGGCAAAGCGCTGAAATACATTCTGATAAAAATGCAGCTTGAATTTTGTATAGACGTCCTGAAAGACTTCTTCCAGCATGGGGCTTTCCTCCAGTGAGCAAATAGCTCAAAAAATTTACTCTTTTGATAAGTATACCATGATTTGCGCCGGAGGGGAAGACAAAAATCTACGATTCCGTTAAGATTTTGTGACCTCTTCCTTCCCAGTATGGCCCATCCGTGCCCTGACGATGCTGAGCACGACGAGTTCGATGGCGATGGCACAGGCCAGCAGCACGAAGGAGGTCAGGGTGTTGGCGGCATCGCCGAGGACAGCCTGTGCTGCGCCGCAGAGCAGATAGCAGCCCGCCGAAACGGCGGCGGCGGTCATGGCGTAGGGCAGTTGGGTGGAGACATGGTTCACGTGGCTGCAATGCGCGCCGGCAGAGGCCATGATGGTGGTGTCGGAGATGGGCGAGCAGTGGTCGCCGCAGACCGCGCCGGACAGGCAGGCGGCGATGGAGACCACCAGCATCTCACCCTCCGGGAAGGCGTGGCAGACGATGGGGACCAGAATCGAGAAGGTGCCCCAGGACGTGCCGGTGGCAAAGGCTAGGAAGACCGCCACCACAAAGATGATGATGGGCAGCAGGTACTGCAGAGCCGCCGCAGAGCCGCTGAGCAGGCTTGCGACGTAGTATTTTGCGCCCAGCAGGCCGGTCATGCCGGAAAGCGTCCATGCCAGCGTCAGAATGAGCATGGGGCTGACCATGGCCTTGAAGCCCTCGGGGATGCAGGCGGCGAAGTCCTGAAAGGTCATGATGCCCCGCACCCGGTAAAACACGAAGGTGAACATCAGGGCAATGGCGCTGCCCAGCACGAGGCCCATGGAGGCGCTGCAGTTGGCAAAAGCGGTGACGAAGTCCACGCCCTCAAAGAAGCCGCCGGTGTACACCATGCCGAAGATGCAGGCCGCGATGAGCACCAGCACCGGCGCGATGAGGTCCACCACATGGCCGCGGGTGTCGCTGCCGTCGTCCACGTCGTCGCCGTAGGGGCGGTCGTCGGTGGTAAAGAGGTCGCCCAGAAGGGCGTTATCCTCGTGCTTCTTCATAGGGCCGTAGTCGAGGCCGCTGAAGATGAGGAAGAGGCTCATCACCATGGTGAGGATGGCGTAGTAGTTATAAGGGATGGTGCGCAGGAACATGGTAAAGCCGTTGATGCCCGAGCCATCCGGCACAGAGGACGTGACGGCGGCGGCCCAGCTGGACACCGGCGCGATGATGCAGACGGGTGCTGCGGTGGCGTCGATGAGGTAGGCCAGCTTTGCGCGGGAGACCTTCTGCCGGTCAGTGACCGGGCGCATGACGGAGCCGACGGTCAGGCAGTTGAAGTAGTCGTCCACAAAGATGAGGATGCCCAGCAGCAGGGTGGCGAACTGCGCGCCCGCCCGGGTGTGGATGTGGGTGGAGGCCCAGCGGCCAAAGGCGGCGCTGCCGCCGGCCTTGTTCATCAGGGCCACCAGAATGCCCAGCATCACCAGAAAGACGAGGATGCCGACATTGCTGGAATCGGACAGCTTGGACACCATGCCGCCGTCTTCGTTGAAGAAGAGGGTGGTCAGCGCCAGCTCAAGGTTGCCGTTGGCGTAGAGCAGTGCGCCGGTGGCGATGCCCACCAGCAGCGAGGTGTAGACCTCTTTGGTGTTCAGGGCCAGCACGATGGCCACCACAGGGGGCAGCAGGGACAGCGCCGAGCTGTACACGGCGCAGGTGTAGGTGGAAGGGTCGTCGATTTTGCCGGGCGTTGCGGCGGTACACCACAGCAGCAGGGCAAACACCAGCAACGCACCCACCCACGAGAGATTGGTTTTTTTCATGATAAAATCCTCAGATGATTTTTTTGCAGCCTGCCGGGCAGACTAATCCCAAAACCCGTGACGGAAGGGGGGTGTTGGCTGCGCCGGACTATAAAGCGATGTATTTAGAGCTGTTCCGTGCCAGCGAACAGGCGGCACGGCTTTTGCAGGAAGCTCAGGCCCGGGCCGAGCAGCAGCTGCTGGCTGCCGACCCTCCGCCCATCGAGCTCGCCGAGAAAAAAGAGTCTTAGCCCTTCTTGCTCTCGGCCTTGGCGGCAAACTTGGCGTCGTTGACCACAAAGCGCTCGTGGACGCCGCCGCCCACAGGGCCTTTCTCGTCGTACAGGGAGACTTTGAACACCAGCTTGCGGCCCTCCACAGCGGTCAGCTCGCTCTCGCAGGTGACGGTCATGCCCACGGGGGTGGGGGCGGTGTGCTCCAGCTCCAGCTTGGTGCCCACAGAGCCGCAGCCCTCATCCAGAGCGTCGGCGACGCTCATCCAGCAGGTCTTTTCGGCCAGCGCCACCAGTGCGGGAGTGGCGAAGACATTCAGCGTGCCGCTGCCCATGGTCTTGGCGGTGTTCTCGGGGGTCACGGCGACGCTCTGCTTGCCGCGGATTCCGGTTTCTAACATATAAAAATTCCCTCTTTCTTAATTTGTCGTGATGCCGCGGTTTGCGGCAGATAATTTCACATTTGTAAGGATACCACAAAACTCACCCTATTGCACCTGTTTTCGGGATTTTCCTTCAAAACTCTTTCCGTCTGAGGCCAAACGCGGTATCATAAGCTGGACAAGGAGGAAAAGAAGATGAACGATTTCTGGAAATCCTACGACATCACCCACGCCGAATACGGGGCCGATTACCGATGCTACCCGCTGTATGGCACGGTCCACCTCATGGAGCTGGCCATTTCGCTTGCCTTTATCGTGGGGACGGCCCTGTGGTATCGCCGCAGTTCTGCCCGCACCCGGCGGCGCATTTTAGTCGGAGTCACCGCTTTGCTCCTGCTGGACCAAGCTGCCCTTCTGCTGGGGATGGCCCTGACCGGCCAGTGGAATTGGGGCTATCTGCCCCTGCACCTGTGCAATATCAACGTCTTCGTCTGTCTGTACAACACGATCACGGACAGAAACTGGTGCAAAGAGGAGCTGTATGCCCTCTGTATCCCGGGTGCAATGCTGGCACTGCTCTGCCCCAGCTGGCTGGATGTCCCCTCTTGGTGGACGCTCATCAATCTGCACTCCGTCAGCATCCATGCCCTGCTGGTACTCTATCCAGTCCTGCTGGTGGCGGGCGGCTACCGTCCCAGTCCCCGGCGGGTGCCGCAGGTGCTGGCGTTCCTGTTCGGCTCTGCCCTGCCCATCTACTTTCTGAATAAGTCCCTTAACACCAACTTCTATTTCCTCAATGATCCCTACGGGAACATCGTCACCAGCACCTTCACGGCCCTGCTGGGCGAAAAATATTATATCCTGGGCTTCCTGCCTGCCACCGCGCTGGCGCTGTTCCTCATGTATCTGCCGTGGGCGGCGGACGATAAAAAGAAGAAGCGGGCATGAATGCGGTGCAAAAGAAAAAGGCAGTTCGGTCAGGAATGCCTTTTTCTTTTGCCCTAAATTGCACCCTTCTTGCAAAATAAATCTGCAAATTTCTTGCGTTTTGCGGTCTGTTTTATCAATTTTAAGAGAATGCTGATTTTTTGCGCAAATCCCCTTGACAGGAGCCATACAGCGTGCTATCATGAACACATGAACAGATGTTCATATATTAAAGCGAAAGGATGACAACGATGGCTGAGAATGCTCTTGCCCCAGAACAGAAGCTGCCCAAGGCCCCGCCGGTGCTGCCGGACGATGAGGTGCTCTACGAGCTGGCCGATTTGTTCCGGGTGTTCGGCGATTCCACCCGCATCAAGATACTCTACGCCCTCCACGACGATGAGCTGTGCGTGCAGGACATTGCAAATGCCGTTCAGCTCAGCCAGTCGGCGGTGAGCCATCAGCTGCGGGTGCTCAAGGACTCGAAGCTCGTCCGCTTCCGCCGCGACGGCAAGACCATTTACTATGCGCTGGACGATGACCATGTGCGCAGCATCCTCTCCATGGGCATGGACCACATCGAAGAGTGATGCCCCCCAAAACGCTGCAAGCTCTGCCGCACCCTGCGGCGGAGCGGGGAGATAGAAAGAAAGGCTGGTATTTATTATGAAAAAGAGCTACAAGATCGAAGTTGACTGCGCAAACTGCGCCCAGAAGATGGAGGATGCCGCCAACACGGTCGCCGGCGTCGCAAAGGCCACCGTCAGCTTCATGACCCAGAAGATGAACGTCGAGTTTGATGAGGGCGCGGACGTCAAGGCTACCATGCAGAACGTCCTCTCCGCCTGCAAGAAGGTCGAGGACGACTGCGAGATCTTTGGCATCTGAGTTTCGACTTATACTGCCGGGATGCGCGTGGAAAATGTGGAAAAATAAATCAGTTTTCAACAATTTCCACAGCGTTTTCAACATCCTGGGTGCAAAAAAAGAAAAATGAACGCGCATTTGCGGCTTTTTGCGGGAAAACCTCGTGGAAAAGCCGGGGGAAGCGTGGAAAGCAAGCCCCTTGTGGGGAAAACCTGTTGAATCTGAGAAAACTGCCCCAAAAGGAGGCTGGTACCCGTGACGAAAAAACAAAAGAAAATGCTGTACCGCATCATCGCCGCTCTGGCGCTGGTGCTGGTGCTCAAGCTGCTGCCGCCTCTGCCCGCGTCGGTGGAGCTGCTGCTCTACTGCATCCCCTACCTCGTGGTGGGCTGGGACGTGCTCCACAAGGCCCTTCTGGGCATCAAGAACCGTCAGCCCTTTGATGAATGCTTCCTGATGGCCGTCGCCACCGTGGGTGCCTTTGCGCTGGGCGATTACGTCGAGGGCTGTGCCGTTATCATCTTCTACCAGATCGGCGAGCTGTTCCAGGGCGTTGCCGTCGGCAAGAGCCGCCGCAGCATCTCGGCCCTGATGGACATCCGGCCCGACTACGCCAACATCGAGGGCGAGGACGGCAGGCTGGAGCAGGTGGACCCCGATGAGGTCGAGATCGGCACCGTCATCGTGGTCCAGCCCGGCGAGCGCGTGCCTATCGACGGCGTCATCGTCGAGGGCGCTTCCACCCTCAACACCGCCGCCCTCACCGGCGAGAGCCTGCCCCGGGATGTCCGGTCCGGCGACGAGGTCATCAGCGGCTGTGTCAACATGAGCGGCCTGCTCAAGGTCAGGACCACCAAGGAGTTCGGCGAATCCACCGTCTCTAAAATTCTCGACCTCGTGGAAAATTCCAGCATGAAGAAGGCCCGCGCCGAGAACTTTATCACCCGCTTTGCCCGCGTTTACACCCCGGCGGTCTGCTACGGCGCACTGGCGCTGGCCTTCATTCCCCCCATCGTTCTGCTGCTGATGGGCCAGCCCGCCCGCTTCGGCGACTGGGTCTACCGCGCCCTCACCTTCCTCGTCATCAGCTGCCCCTGCGCACTGGTCATCTCTATCCCGCTGAGCTTCTTCGGCGGCATTGGCGGCGCTTCCGCCTGCGGCATCCTCGTCAAGGGCTCGACCTATCTGGAAGAGCTGGCCGATACCCGCGTCGTCGTCTTCGATAAGACCGGCACCCTGACCCAGGGTACCTTCAAGGTCGTCAAGGTCTGCCCCGTGGAGGGCGGTACCGAAGACAGCCTTGTGGAAGCCGCTGCGCTGGCCGAGAGCTGGTCGAAGCACCCCATCTCCCTGAGCATCAAGGCTGCTTACGGCAAGGACATCGACGCTGCCCGCGTCACCGACGTGGAGGAGCTGGGCGGCCACGGCGTCACCGCCGAGGTGGACGGCAAGCCGGTCGCTGCCGGTAATGCCCGCCTGATGGCAAAGCTGGGCCTCACCGTCCCCGATGTCCCCCAGACCGGCACCATCGTCCATGTGGCCATCGACGGCAAGTATGCAGGCTATCTGCTCATCTCCGACGTGGTGAAGCCCCACAGCGCACAGGCCATCAAGGGCCTTAAGCAGGCCGGCGTCCGCAAGACCGTCATGCTTACCGGCGACGCAGAGCCGGTGGCAAAGGCTGTCTCGGCAGAGCTGGGCATCGACGAGTACCACGCCGGCCTGCTGCCCGGCGATAAGGTGGACCAGATCGAGAAGCTCCTGGCCGCCAAGAACCCTAAAGAGATGCTGGCCTTCGTGGGCGACGGCATCAACGACGCCCCTGTCCTCTCCCGTGTGGATGTGGGCATCGCCATGGGTGCTCTGGGCTCTGACGCCGCCATTGAGGCCGCCGACGTCGTCCTGATGGATGACGACCCGGCCAAGATCGCCCTCGCCATGCGCATTGCCCGCCGCACCAAGAGCATCGTCTACCAGAACATCGTCTTTGCTCTGGCCGTCAAGGCGGCCTGCCTGCTGCTGGGTGCTCTGGGTATCGCCAATATGTGGGTGGCCATCTTCGCCGATGTCGGCGTCATGGTCCTCGCTGTCCTGAATGCCACCCGCGCCCTCTACACGAAAGACCTCACCAAAAAATAAAAGATAGAAGGCAAAGAGGGTCCTGTGCGTCCGCACAGGACCCTCTTTGCTTTATAAATAGCTCTTGCAAATGCAGATAAACCTGTTATATTGCTGTATTGGAGGGTTGAAATGAATGCAGGAGCAAAACGAAACAAATTCGGCAGAGCCGCCCGAGGGCGTGGATAAGGGCTGGTTCATGTTCTTCATCACCCTGCTGGACCAGATCTATTGGGCCGACAGCGCGGCTATGGGCGCGGCCCTCGGCTCTGTCCTGCCCTTCAGCACCGAGGGCGTCGATTTCGTCATGACGGCCATGTTCGTGCTCAGTGATAGAACGTATCAAAATTGACCTGCCGGTAGAACCGCTGCTGCAGCTGGTCAAAGCTGTCGCAGTCCTGCGCCAGCAGCCACATGATCTTCGTCACGACGGCCTCAATGGTCATGTCGTGGGCCTCGAGGAAGCGGAAGCGGTTCTTGACCCGCTTGCCCACCTCGTAGATGCCCACATCGCTGCCCTCGTAAGTGACCTGGGTGGTGAGGATGAGTACTTTGTGGGTCTTGTCGTAGTCGCCGAGGCCCTCGGCGAAGGCGTCCATCAGCCGCTGGGGGATGCCGCCTACGCCGAAGCTTTCCACGATAACGCAGTCGTAGAGGCGGAAAATGTCGGGGATCAAATCGGGGCTGAGGCCGGGCGTCAGCTTGAGCAGGAAGACGCGGGGGCTGAGCGAGCGGCCAAACTCCACAGGGCCGGTGGGCCAGGGCGAAGGCACATACCGCACCAGACGGTCGCCCTGTACCAGTGCCAGCGCCGGGAAATTCACCGAGGCAAAGGCGTCGTAGCTGATGGTCTTGTTCTTCTTGGCGCGGGTGCCTGCGATGACATGGCCGCCAAACACCACCATGACGCCCCGGCTGCCGGGGTCGAGGGCGCAGATGACGCTGTCGCGAAGGTTTTTCTTGGCGTCGGTGATCTCGTTGGAGATGGGCTGCTGTGCGCCGGTGAGGATGACGGGTTTGTCGGCGTTCTGGATGAGATAAGACAGAGCCGCCGCAGAGTAGGCCAGCGTGTCGGTGCCGTGGCAGATGATGAAGCCGTCGTAGAGGGCATAATTCTCCTGCACGGCCTTCGCCATCATCAGCCAGTGCTCCGGGCCGAGGTCGGTGCTGTCGATGCTGCACAGGGCCAGCGTGTCGGGGCAGCAGAGCTCGTTCAGCTCAGGCAGATGAGCCAGAAGCTCTTCGCTGGTGAGCACGGGCTTGAGACCCTGCTGGGTGCGGACGCTGGCGATGGTGCCGCCGGTGGTGATAAAAAGCAGACGCTGCTTTGTGGACATAAAAAAGCCTCCATCAGGAAGATTGAATCGCATTCATAGAAAGTATAACACACTCGCCCGCCCTTGCAAAGTGGCGCTCGGGCGGAAAATGGAGGCTTTTGGGATTTGGTCATAGAAATCAGGGGGATTTGGTGTATAATAGAGTAGAGCGCTGTTACGCGGGGTCAAGTTCTCTTTTGCGCACCAAAAGAGAACCAGAAAAGCACCCGCTACTTTCGAAGCGCGGGAGGCACGAGAAAGGGGCTACTCGCCCCTTTCAGACCCCGAAGGGGAAGTCGAAGTGGAAAAATGCTAGTCGCTTCGCTTAACGCATTTTTCTCACTTCTCCGATTTGCTGCTTCGCAGCTGGTGTTACCTCTCTGCTGACGGTAAAGTTCTGCTAAAGCCTGAAATCTTCGGCGAAGCCGTAAAACGGCGGAGAGCAAAAATGCGGTTAAGAGATCTTCGTGCGAATGCACGAATCTCCAGCATTTTTGCTTGGAGCCCACTTCTTCGGAATTGTTAAGGGCGAGCAGCCCTTAACTCGTTGCGGGGAGAGTGGAGTCCAGAGGTAGGGAGGGGGGAGTCGAAACACCCCTCCCTACCTCTGGCCCGCGCGGAGCGCAAAGCCATTTGACCGAAAGAAAAAAACCGCCCCGCGCCACCAGCGCGAGAACCAGCTCAAAGAAAAAACCAGCCCTGCGCTCTGGCCCGCGCGGAGCGCAAAGCCATTTGACCGAAAGAGAAAACTGCCCCGCGCCACCGGCGCGCAAAGAACGTAACAGATTTTACGATAATACAAAAAGTATAAGGAGACCCACTATGTCCAACATCGTCATCATCGGCTCCGGCCCGGCGGGGGTGTCCGCCGCGCTGTACACTGCCCGTGCGGGGGTGGACACCACCGTCCTCACCCGGGGGCCGGGTGCGCTTGACCGCGCAGAGCTTATCCAGAACTACTACGGCTTCGCCGCCCCCATCTCGGGTGCGGAATTGGAGCGTCAGGGCATCGAGGGGGCCAAGGCTGTGGGCGTCAAATTTGTGACCACCGAGGCCGTGGGTCTGACCTATACCGATAAACTCACTGTAGAAACCCTCGATGGAGATTACCCGGCGGACGCTGTTGTCCTCGCCACAGGTGCTTCGCGGGCGACGCCCCGCATCCCGGGGCTGGCGGGCCTCGAGGGCCACGGCGTCAGCTACTGCGCCACCTGCGATGCCTTTTTCTATCGCGGCAAAGATGTGGCCGTGGTAGGCAGCGGCGAATACGCCCTGCATGAGGTGCAGGCGCTTTTGCCGGTGGCGGCCAGCGTCACCCTCCTGCTGAATGGTGCGCCTCCGGCGGCAGAGTTTCCGCCGGAGGTGGCTGTCCGGCCTGAAAAAATCGACGCCATCCTCGGCGAGCAGAAAGTCACCGGCGTCCAGCTGTCCGGCGGCGATGTGGTGGAGCTGGCGGGTGTGTTTGTGGCTCTGGGCGTTGCGGGCAGTACGGCGCTGGCCCGGAAAATCGGTGCCGCTGTGGAGAACGGCCGCATCGTGACAGATGAAAAAATGCAGACCACCGTCCCCGGCCTCTACGCCGCCGGAGACTGCACCGGCGGGCTTTTGCAGGTGGCGAAGGCCGTCTATGAGGGCGCTCTGGCAGGCACCGAAGCCGCCAAAGCGCTGCGGAAGGGGTGATTTAAGATGCCGGAGATCCTGCCCATCCCCAAATGCGGCGAGCACCGCCAGTGTCTCGCCTGTGCCTTCCCCTTCTGGGACAAGCTGACCGCCGAGCAGCAGGAGATGCTCTGCCGAACCACCCGCCCGGTGCGCTATCGCAAGGGCGAGCGGGTCCACAGCCCGGTGGAGAACTGCGTGGGCATCCTGCTGCTGCGCACCGGCCAGCTCCGGGCGTATCTTCTCTCCGACGATGGCCGGGACGTGACCCTCTACCGCCTTTTTGGCGGCGAGATCTGCATCCTCTCCGCCTCCTGCGTCATGGACTCGGTGAACTTTGACCTCTACATCGACGCCGAGGAGGACACCGAGGCCTACTGCATCAGCGCGGGCGTCTTCCGCAGCCTCATGCAGCAGAACGTGGAGGTGCGGTGCTTCGCCTACCAGATGACCGCCGAGCGCTTCTCCGACACCATGTGGACGATGCAGCAGATCCTCTTCATGAGCGCCGACCGGCGGCTGGCCATCTTCCTTGCGGACGAGCTTACCAAGACCGGCGGCGACGATGTCCGCCTGACCCAGGACCAGATGGCAAAGTACATGGGTTCCGCCCGCGAGGTGGTGAGCCGCCTGCTGAAATACTTCGCCGGTGAGGGCATCGTGAAGCTCTACCGCGGCGGGGTGACCGTGATAGATAAGGATAGGCTGCTGAAAATCGCTTACGGGGAATAGAAATGGAAGATTTGAAAAGAGCTGAGTTAAACGGCCAAGAGTCAGGAGAAGGACTCCCGGATGACATTTTAAGCATAAAAGAAAAACTGATAGAAGGATTGAATCAGCCGCTGAAGGACTGCATATCAGAAAAAGATGTGGCTTGGTGAAAAATCAAAGACATAAGAAAAGGGACGCTGCGCATATACACAGCGTCCCTTTTCTCGTGTGGAATTACCCCTTGCACCCCTGCTCTTCCCAGTCGCCGAAGTCGGAGACGTCGGCGATTTTAGTCGGGTCGAACTTGCCGTTTTCGTCCTTGGGGGCGACGGCGGGGCCGGCCTCCACGGGGTTCGGGTTCGGAGCCTCGGGGTCACAGACCGGGCGCTCTTCGCTCAGGTCGGGCGGGGTCACCGGCTCTGCGGCCTCAGCGGGCGCTGCCTCCGTCTCAGGGGCGGCGGGCTCCTCAGCGGGAGCGGTCTCTTCTGCCGGTGCGGCGGCTTCGGCCTCTGCCTTGGCCTCACCCTCGGCGTATGCCTCGGCGGTCTTGGCGGCCTCTGCGTCGTCCTTTTCGGCTTCCTCGGGGAACTCGATGGATTCGATGATGGGTGCGGCCTTTTCGTTCAGGAGCTTGTCCATGATGACGATGGCGGCACCGGTGGCCGCCACAGCGGCGGCAGTACCCAGAATGCGGAAGATTGCTTTCATGCCATGACCTCCTTGGTTATGTTGCAGTTAGGAGAAGGTGACAACATCGTTCAGCGGCTTCTCGGCAGGCTCCACCGACAGTGCGGTGAGCACCGGGCCTTTGCCGCGGTAGATGTTATGGAACTTATAGCCGACCTTTGCGGTCACTTTGACCCATGCCCGCTGCTCGAGGGCCTTGTAGCCGTCGTAGCTGCAGGGGAAGCCCACGAACTGGATGTCCTGTACGCAGCAGGTCATGGCGAACCGGCCCGGCACGAAACTGTTCTTGCCGGCGCGGTTGGTCTGGCAGACCTGTGCGAGGAACTTGACGGTCTTGCCCGCGTACTTCTGGGGCTCGTCCTGACAGTCCATATACCAGATGCCGTAATCGTCGTCCGGGATGTCGATGACCGGGGCGTTGATGTCGAAGGGCAGGGGGTCGGGGATGTCGTCGTAAGCCACGCTGCCGTCCTTGAACTCGTAGGCGATGTCGCACTTGCGGGATGCCTGACGCACCAGCTTGTGCAGCTCCTGACGGGCGGCGTCGTTATTGACGGCCTCGGCGCGGTTGAAGACGATGAGCTCACTGCGGGCGATCTTGTCCAGCATCAGCGCACGCATGGAATTGTCGCGGGCGTAGGTCAGCGCAGTGGTGCCGTCGGCGGTGGCGATGCACTGGTAGACGATCCAGTTCTCAGGCAGATTGTTTGCCAGGTCCTGCAGCATCCACATACCGTTGTACTCGATGACCACGCGGCCTGCGTCGGACTCTCTGGCCAGCTTTGCGAGGTTCTGGGGGTTCAGCTCGGCCTTGTCCTCGAGGTTGTAGAGCGTCACGCCGGGGAAGGCGAACTTCTTCTCATTGTACTCTTCTTCGCCCTCCTCGCAGACCAGCAGAAGGGTCTTGTCGCCGGAGTCGAAGTTGGGGTCTTCAAAGGTCTCCTGAATGAACTTGGTCTTGCCGCTCTCGAGGAAGCCCACAAACAGGTAAACCGGGATCTCATTTGCCATAATCTTTTATCCTTTCAGGGGCGATCAGCAGCCGAACAGTGCAGCGATGGCCTTTTCATCCAGCTTGGAGCCGATGACCACCAGCTTGCCGCCGACGTCTGCGCCGCGTGCGCGGACTTCCCACTCGCCGGGAACGTAGTCGAACTCCAGCCAGCCGTCTGCGCCGCCGTCCACGATGCCCTTGGAGCGGAGGATCATGCCGTAATTGCCGGTGTCCAGCTCGGTGAGGGCGTGCTCAATGTCAGCCTTGGAGAACTTCCTGGCCGTCTCGACGCCCCAGCTGGTGAAGACCTCATCGGCGTCGTGGCCATGATGATGGTGATGATGGCCGCAGCAGCAATGCTCGTCGTGGTCATCGTCATCATGATCGTGGTGGTGATGATGCTCATGCTCGTCTTCATCATCGTCATCATCATCATCGTGGTCATGGTGATGGCCGCAGCAGCAATGCTCGTCGTGGTCATCGTCGTGGTCATGGTGATGATGGTGCTCGTGCTCATCCTCCTCATCGTCGTCGTCATCATGATGATGGCCGCAGCAGCAATGCTCATCATGCTCATCATCGTGGTCGTGGTGATGATGGTGTTCGTGCTCTTCTTCCTCGTCCTCGTGGGCGTGCTCCTCGTTGGCCTTGGCAGCCATAGCGATCAGCTCAGCCTTGAAGTCGTCCTTGGTGGACATGGCCTTCAGGATCTGCTCGCCGGTCAGGGCGTCCCAGGCGGTGGTGACGATGGTAGCGGTGGGGTTCTTCTCGCGCAGCATGGCCACAGCGGCGGCGATCTTCTCCTCGGTGGCGTTCTGGGTGCGGCTCAGGATGATGCAGCTTGCGTGGCTGATCTGGTCGTCGTAGAACTCACCGAAGTTCTTCATATACATCTTGACCTTGTTGACGTCGGCCACGGTGACGAAGCTGCTCAGCTGAACATCCAGATGCTCGGCCACGCCCTCGACAGCGCGGGTCACGTCGGACAGCTTGCCGACGCCGGAGGGCTCGATGACGATGCGGTCGGGGTGGTACTGCTCCACCACCTGCTGCAGAGCGGCGCGGAAATCGCCCACCAGAGAGCAGCAGATGCAGCCGGCGTTCAGCTCATTGATCTGGATGCCGGACTCCTTCAAAAAGCCGCCGTCGATGCCGATCTCGCCGAACTCGTTCTCGATGAGCACGACCTTCTGGCCTGCAAAGGACTCTTTGATGAGCTTCTTGATAAGGGTGGTCTTACCGGCGCCAAGGAAGCCGGAGAAAATATCGATCTTGGTCATAGTCTGAAATGCCTCTTTCTTTTATGCAGACGCCGCAAAGGCGCTGCCCAGCAGGCCCGTCGGGCCTTACAAGCAGTCCGGGCCGCTGAGTGCTGACCCGTAAAATTCCTACACTCCTATTATAACAAGGCTGTCAATGGCAAACCGGCCTTTTTGATGAGAAATTTGTAACATTTTTTGCAATTTGCTTGCATTTTCGGGCGGCAGGACCAAAATGATACCTGCAGAATTGCATTCTGCGCCCCGGAATGATACAATAAGGTCCAGCAAACCATCGCCGCCGGACGTTTTTCCGGCAGAATAAAGAAAGAAGGCTTTTTGACATGAGCATGAATACCGTTCCCGAGCGTCTGGCCGCCCTGCGCGAGGCCATGAAGGCAAACGGCGTGGACGTCTACCTCATCCCGGTGGGCGACCCGCACGCCAGCGAGTATATGCCCGACCACTACACTGCCCTGACCTACTTCTCCGGCTTCCACGGCGAGAACTCCAACTTCGTCGTCACCATGACCGAGAGCGCTGTCTGGGCCGATGGCCGTTACTTCGTGCAGGCCGAGAAGGAGATCGCCGGCACGGAGATCCAGCTGATGCGGATGGGCGAGCCGGGCGTGCCGACCGCCGAGCAGTACTGCGGCAAAGTCCTGCCCGAGGGCGGCAAGCTGGGCCTCTGCGGCCTGACTGCCTCCTGCGGTCTGGTGCGCAGCCTGCAGAAAGAGCTGGACGCCAAGAAAGGCACCATCAAGCTGCTGAACCTCGAGGACGAGCTGTGGACGGAGGGCCGTCCCGCCCTGCCCGCCACCCCGGCATGGCTCCTGCCGAAAGAGTACGCAGGCTTCTCCCCTGCCGAGAAGCTGGGCCAGCTGCGTGCGAAGCTCTCTGAGCTGGGCTGCACCGCACAGCTGGTGGGCAAGCTGGACAATCTGGCATGGCTGCTCAATCTGCGTGCGATGGACATTCAATGCACCCCTTATGCAATGGCTTACTGCTATGTGACCCCCGATAAGGCGACCCTCTTCATCAACACCGCCCGCGTCAGCGCCGAGGCTGCCGCGGAGCTGAAGGCAAACGGCGTGGAGCTGGCCGAGTACGACGATGTGCTTACCGTCCTCGCCGCCCAGACCGAAGAGCAGACCGTTCTGGCCGACCCCGTTTCCGTCAACTACGCTGTTTACCAGACCCTGCAGGCCAACCCGGCTCTGACCGTCAAGGACGAGGCCGACCCCCTGCTGCCCATGAAGGGCGTCAAGAACGAAGTCGAGCTGGCTCACACCCGCGAAGCTCACATCCGGGACGGCGTGGCTATGGTGCGCTTCCAGATCGAGCTGGAGAACCGTCTGGCCGCCGGCGAAGAGCTGACCGAGCTGACCATCGACGAGATCCTCCACAAGTACCGCAGCGCACAGGACAAGTTCCTGACCGAGAGCTTCGGCACCATTGCAGCTTACGGCCCCAACGCCGCCATGATGCACTACCATGCCACCGAGGAAGACCACGCAAAGCTCGAGAAGAAGGGCTTCTTGCTGGTGGACAGCGGCGCGACCTATATGGACGGCACCACCGACATCACCCGCACCTATCCGCTGGGTGAGCTGACCGAGGACGAGCGCCTGTTCTACACCTGGACTTTACAGTGCCACATCGACATCGCCCGGGCTGTCTGGCTGGACTACTGCGACGGCCATATGCTGGACACCATCGCCCGTGAGCCGCTGTGGCGCCACCTCATCAACTACCGCTGCGGCACCGGCCACAGCGTCAGCCATGTGGGCAACGTCCACGAAGGCCCCCACGCCCTGAACGGCCGCAATACCACCGTCTTTAAGCCGGGCATGATCGTCACCGACGAGCCGGGCGTCTATGAGGGCGGCGTCGTGGGCATCCGCATCGAGAATGAGCTGGAGTGCTACCACAAGGCATCCAACCAGTACGGCGAGTTCCTGGCATTCCGCCCCATCATGTTCGTGCCGATCGCCACCTCCCCCATCGTCCCGGGCGTTCTGAGCCGCGACGAGCTGGATTGGCTGAACGCCTACCACCGCGAGGCCTTCGAGAAGCTGGCTCCCCGCCTGACCGAGGACGAGCGCGACTGGCTGGCTAAGAAGTGTGCCGCCATCGGGGCGTAACAAATAAAACAAGGGCTGCGGCATATCGACAACCTCTCCGTCATTGCTTCGCAATGCCACCTCTCCTATCGAGGAGAGGCTTTGGCATTTCGTAAAGCTTTATCTCTTCGCCAGAGGCTCCCCTCGGTAGGGGAGCTGTCGAGCGACAGCGAGACTGAGAGGTTGGGATGTGCAACAGCCCGTTTTTGTTTCTCGTTATAATTTCTGTTCCAGCTCTGCCTTGTGCTCTTTCCAGTAGGCTTTCGCCTCGTCGATGACCTTCTTGAAGGGGCCGGAGGGGTAAGTGCTCTCGGCGATGTCGATGAGGAATTTGTAGAGCTGGGGCCGCACCTGCTCATACATCCCAAGCCGGGTGTAGAGGTCCTTGTAGTAGTGGAACACCTGGAGCTTGTTCTGCACCAGAGCAGCGGGCTTTATCTGGGTGTGGCAGATGCTCTGAGGGTTCTGGACGTAGTAGTAGCCGGGCTGCGGGATGGACGCAAAGACCTCGGCGTACTGGATATACTGCATGTTGAACACGAGGTCTTCGGCCCAGCGCATCTCGCTGGTAAAGCGGATGTCGTGCCGGGTGAGGATGTCGCGGCGGTAGAGCTTGTTCCAGAGCACGCTGTAAAAGTAAGAGGCGGGCTTATCCATCAGGCGGCGGGCGAAGGTGTCCTTGTCGTAGACGCCCTCGGGCAGGAAGCCGTATTCCCGGTTCTCCGGCGGGCGTGCAACGTGCATGACGCCGAGGTCGTCCTGGAGCTTTTCCAGCACCTGTTCCGGCTTCGACGCCCCGGCGGGGATGACCATGGTGTAGGGCGAGATGACGAGGTCGGCACCGGTCTTCTCTGCCGCCTCCACCAGCCGGGCCGTGTAGTCCGGGGCGATGTAGTCATCGCTGTCCACGAACTGGACGTACTTGCCGCCGGCAAGCTTCAGGCCGAGGTTCCGGGTGTCGGACACGCCGGAGTTTGCCTTGTCCACCAGCAGGATGCGGCTGTCCTTTTTGCGGAACTCCTCGCAGACGGGCAGGCTCTTATCTTTGGAGCCGTCGTTGATGACGATGAGCTCGAGGTTCCTGTACTCCTGCCCGCAGATGCTTTCGAGGCAGCGGCTCAGGTGGCTCTGGGCATTGTACACAGGGACGATGATGCTGACGAGAGGCATTTCCATAGCAGTTTCTCCTTCTGTTTTTCAGAAGCTGTTTTCGTGAGCGGGGTGCGCAATGCTTATGAAAACGGCTTATTAGAGCAATGATACTCCCGCCGGGCCGAAAAAGCAAGCGCCGGCGGCAGGCCCGAAAGGGGGCTTCGGAATGATATTTCATATCGCGGTGTGCAGCCCGGACAGCGTCCTCCGCAGCCGGGTGGAGCGGCAGTGTCTCGACTATTATGCCCGGCGGGACGACGCCTGCATCATCGAGCAGCTGGACAGCCCGGAGGCCCTGCTGGCCCGGGACGACGCCGGGGAGCGGTACGAGCTGTATCTCATCGAGCTGCCGTCCACGGCCGCCGCCGGGTCGCTGCGGGCGGCGGCGGCTCTCCGCAGCCGGGGGCGGCGCAGCCCGCTGGCTTTTCTGGCCCACACGCCCGCCCACGCCTACAGCGCCTACCGGGTGGACGCCATGCAGTATTTATTGCTGCCTGTCCCGCCGGAACAGCTGGACGCTCTGCTGGCCCGGGCCGCCGAGCCGGAGTACGGCCCGGCCATCCCGGTAGCCACGGCGCCGGGTCTGCGGGTGCTGCCCTTCGCGGACATCGAATACCTCGAGTGTACCCACCATGTGGTGCATTTCCATCTCGCCAGCGGCGAGGATGTGCCGTCCCTGTCCGTCCGGGTGCCGTTCGTGCAGGTGGCACAGCCGCTTTTGGCGGATGAGCGCTTCGTCCAGCTCCACCGCTCCTATGTGGTCAATCTGGCGGCGGTGTCCCAGCTGGCGGCGGGCGAGTTCTGGATGCAGAGCGGCGCACGGGTCCCTGTCCCCCGCGGGCGGGAGCCTGCGGCCCGCACGGCGCTGAAAGATTATCTGGAAAAGCAGTTCCGATAAAGCAATGGGGAGGCCCGGAAGGGTCTCCCCATTGCTTTATAATTTTGTCCAGTCCAGCTGCGTCCAATCCGTTATGTACTGGTCGGCGAGGCGCTGCAATTCGGGCTTATCGGCAGCGCTGGTCTCGTCCTCGATGTCGATGAGGTAAAAGCCGCACTGCCTGGCCGTACGGGTGGCGTAGACGGCGTCCTCGCAGACGACGGCGTCGGCGGGTTCGCTGCCGCCCAGCCCCTCGAGGACTTCGTGGAACACCTCGGGGTGAGCCTTGCTCTTTGCGCCCTGTGCGGTGTAGAAGAACTCGAAATAGTCTGCGACGCCCAGCCGGGTGAGCACCTCTTCGCACTGCTCTGCCCAGGTGTTGGAGCAGATGCACATCCGCACGCCCTCGGCTTTCAGCCGGGCCAGCATCTCCCGGACGCCGGGCTTCAGCTCAACTTTTTTGTACAGGTCCCGGATGACCTGCCGCATGGCAGGCTCGTAGTCCCGGAGGGTCAGGGGCAGATCGTAGGTGCGGATGAGATATTCCGCGCCCTCCACCATCCCCATGCTCAGCAGAACATCGTGGATGCCGGGTCTTGCGGTGCGGCCATAGCGGCGCAGCAGCTCCAGCGGTGCGCCCTGCCACACCACGGTCATGCTGTCGGTGAGGGTGCCGTCCATGTCGAAAATCCATTGCTTGCGGTGCATCTGTCGTCCTCCTGAATCGTTCTGGCAAGGTGAATTTATTATAGCACATTTTTTGTTACAAAAACAGAGAGAAATCTCCCGGGAAATATGCTATAATCTAGGCAAAACCGGAACACATCAAAGGAGGCAGAAAACATGGTGCAGAACAACACCCCTGTAAGGGCGCTGGTGCTGGCGGGCGGGGGTGCCCGCGGCAGCTATCAGGTGGGCGTCTGGCGGGCGCTGACCGAGCTGGGCTGGCGGCCCCGGATCATTACGGGTACCAGCGTCGGCAGCCTGAACGGCGCCATGTTCGCCCTCGACCTCTACGAGACGGCCCGGGACATGTGGCTGACCATCCGCAGCCAGGATGTGATGGAACTGCCCGCCGAGGATGCGCCGCTTTCCGAGCTGCACGCATTCCTCAAAGACGCTGTGACGCAGGGCGGCATGGACGTCACGCCGCTGGAAGCGATCGTCGAGCGGGTGCTGGACGAAGATAGACTCCGCAAAAGCCCCATCCGGCTGGGCCTCGTGACCGTGGAGCAGAAGACCCTCAAGGCCCGGGAGCTTCCGCTGGAAGACATCCCCGAGGGGAAGGTGAAAGACTACCTGCTGGCCTCTGCGGCCTGCTTCCCCGCCCTGCGGGCCCACACCATCGACGGGGTGTCCTACCTCGACGGCGGCTACCGGGACAATATGCCCACCGCGCTGGCCCAGAAGATGGGCGCAGAAGAGCTGGTCTGTGTGGACCTGGAGGGGGTGGGCATCACCCGCCCCAACCGCACCGGCCTGCCCACCACCCTCATCCGAAGCTACTGGGAGCTGGGCGACATCCTCCACTTCGAGCCTGCCACCGCCCGGCGGAACATCGAGCTGGGCTACCACGATACATTGCGGGCCTTCGGGCGGCTGCGGGGCTGCGCCTACGCTGTGGACAGCGGGGCTGAGAGCAGCGCGGATGCCGCCGCATTCCATGCGGCCTTCGAGGCCGTCCAGAAGGACGTGCGGGAAAAGCACCCCTCCACCCTGACGGCAGACGCTGCTCTCCTGCTGGCAAAACTCTCGGATGCAGAGCTTGCCCCGCTGGAAGCCGCGGCCGAGGACGTGGGCGTAGACCCCGCCCCCTACTACACCACCCGTACTTTGGGAGAAGCCTTCCTTGCAAAATGCGACTTCGAGCGCCTCAGGAGCTTCGAGCCGCTGTTCGAGGGTGAAGCAGGCCCGGCGCAGGCCGCGCGGGCCGCTCTGCTGCCCAACACCTTTTTGCAGGCACTGGTCTGCCGGGCGCTGACCGGCAGAGTGCCGCCGGAGGAGATGGAAACATGAAGGTATATAAGGGCTTTACCGCATCGCCCGGTCTCGTGCTGGGCCAGGTCAGCCGGCTGGACCGCCCGCCGCTGGTGTTCGACGAGGGGCCTTTCCACCCCGAACAAGAAAAGCAGGCGCTGGAAGAGGCCATCAAGGTCGCTCAGCAGGAGCTGGACGAGATGGCCGGCCGCGCCGCGCCCTCGGAGCAGGCCATCTTCCTGTTCCAGAGCATGATGCTGGAAGACGAGGGCTTCATGAATGAGGTGGCTTTCCAGATAAAAGCCGGCGTCGGTGCCGCCGAGGCGATGGACCGTGTGGGCCGCCGCTACGCCGCCCAGCTGGCCGCCATGAAGGACAACGCCTACATGCAGCTGCGGAGCGTGGACATCCTCGACGTGACCCAGCGCGTCACCAACATCCTCTGCCACCGGCTCCGCAGCTGGCTGGCCCTCGACCACCCGGTCATCCTTGCGTCTGACCTGCTCATGCCAACCGATCTGTTCAGCGTCCCGGCGGGCCGCATCCTCGGCCTCATCACCGCCGAGGGCAGCGGCCAGAGCCACGCGGCCATCATCGCCCGCTCGCTGAACATCCCGGGCATCACCCAGGTGGGCGAAGAGTTCCTGAAAGACTGCGACGGCCGCGAGGTCATCCTGAACGCCACCGAGGGTGAGTGCATCCTTGACCCGGATGTCGCCGCCCGGCAGAGCGCCATCACCTGCATCTGCGAGATGCAGCGCCAGAACGAGGAGCTGAACGCCCAGCTCGAGCTGCCCAACCGCACCCGGGACGGCGAGGAGTTCGAGCTTCTGGCCAACTGCTTCGGCCCCGAGGACGTGGGGACCGCGATGGAGTCCGGCGCGTCCGGCGTGGGCCTGCTGCGCAGCAGCTACATGATGATGCCCGGCCACGCCATGGACGAGCAGGAGCAGTATCTGTTCTACACCTCCTGCCTCGCCGTCGCCAGGGGCAGGACGGTGACGGTGCGCACCTTCGACTTCGGTGCCGACCGCACCATGGCCGACGCCTATCAGGGCGTCCAGTCCTCCAAGCTGGGCCTGCGGGGCATCCGCAGCAGCCTGCGCAATCTGCCCCAGATGGCGGTTCAGATCTGCGCCCTCATGCGTGCCGCCGCAAAAGGCCCGCTGCGGGTCATGTTCCCCATGGTGACGGACATCGAGGACTGGGATTCCGCCATGCAGGTGGTGGACTACTGCCGCCGCAAGCTCACCGAGCGTGGCGTGGAGTTCGAGCCGGATGTCCCCTTCGGCGTCATGCTCAGCGTACCCGCCGCCTGCCTGACGGCAGAGGACTTCACGGCTCACGGCTGCCGGTTCTTCGTCATCGGCACCAACGATCTGACCCAGTACACCCACGCGGTGAGCCGGGAACTGGCCATTGCCGAGCACTACTACCGTCCCGCCAGCCCGGCCATGAAAAAGCTCATCGCCATGGTGGTGGACGCCGCCGGGAAAGCGGACATCCCCGTCACCATCTGCGGCCTCGCCGTCGGCAATGCCGTCAACGCGACCCAGTATCTCCACCTCGGACTGCGCAGCTTCTCCATGAGCCCGCAGAACCTGCTGACCATCAAAAAGGCCCTGCGGGATGCAGATGCGAAATAAACCGTGCCATTGACAGTTTGAAGTTGATGTAGTACAATGTACTATGAAAAGGAGATGATGGTATGGCATTCTCGATTCGGTTATCGGAAGAAGAACGGCAGCTGGCCGACAGCTATGCAAAGCTCCATTCCATGTCGATGGGCGAAGCATTCAAGCGGGCGCTGTTCGACAAAATCGAAGAGGATTATGACATTACCGCCGCGGAGGAAGCCTACGGCGAGTATCAGCGCAGCGGAAAGAAGAGCCGCCCGGTGGGTGAGTTCTGGAAGGAACTCGACTTATGAAATACCGGGTGGAAACGACGCCGCGATTTGAAAAGGAATTTCGAAAATTAGACCGCTATACCCAGCGGATGCTGAAAGCGTGGATAGACAAAAACCTCGTGGACTGCGCTGACCCACGCGCCCACGGCAAGGGCCTGACGGCCAACCGGAGCGGACAGTGGAGGTATCGCATTGGAGATTACCGTCTGCTCTGCCTCATTGAGGATGAAGAGCTGGTGATCCTGGCTCTGACAGTAGGCCATCGGCGTGAAGTGTATCAGAACTGAATACAGCAAAACGGCGTCCCGCCTCGGCGGGACGCCGTTTCTGATGTCAGAACTTATTCGAGGTTCCCCGTCAGGGTCATGACGGCAGAGACAACGGCCAGCGGGGCCGTCTCACAGCGGAGGATGCGGGGGCCGAGGCCGACGGTCTTTGCGCCGGCTTTTGCGGCCATCTCAGCTTCCTCGGCGGCGAAGCCGCCCTCTGCGCCGGTGATGATGGCGATCTTCAGCTTTTCGCCATCGGCGGGTTTGGCCTCAGCCAGCAGCCGGCGCAGGGGTGCGCCGCCGCACTCGTAGCAGAAGAGCACGAGGTCATACTGGTCGAGGCTGCGGCAGACAGCCCCGAAGTTGGGCAGCGGAAGGGCCACATCCGGCAGGATGCCCCGGCCGCACTGCTTGGCGGCTTCAAAGGCGATGCGGTTGTAGCGCTCGTTTTTCTGCTCTTCCTTCTTGGGCGCGGCCACGCAGTAGCGGCTGAAAAACGGGATGAAGTGGTCACAGCCCAGCTCGACGCCGTGGCGGATGACCTGCTCCAACTTATCCTGCTTGGGGTAGCCCACCAGCAGGGTGACGTCCACGGTGGGCTCTGCGGCGCTGGGGCAGCCCGGCTCCACGCTGAACTCCACCGTCTCGTCGCCGAAACCGGTGATGGTGGCAGTATACTCGACGGCGCTGCCGTCGCAGAGGATGACGGTGTCCCCCAGTCTGCCCCGCATCACGCGGGAGAGATGGTGGGCGTCGGCCCCCCGCAGCACGGCGGTGCCGTCGGAAATTTCAGTGGTAAAATAACGGTGCGGCATATTTTTGATCCTTTACATCTTAGGCTCCCCTCGATAGGGGAGCTGGCAGCGCGAAGCGCTGACTGAGAGGTTAGCTTATGCTTTCTTGCAGACGATGCACTCCCAGCCGCGCTTCTCCTTCGCCTCCAGCACGGCGAGGCCGGCGGCTTCCAGCGCGGCGATGACCTCATCCTTCCGGCTGTCGATGATGCCGCTGGCGATGAAGACGGCGCCGTCGGCCATCAGGCCGGGGACGGCGGGGGCCAGGGACATGATGGCGTTGGCCACGATGTTGGCCGTGATGATGTCGTACTTGCCGCTGGCCTTGTCGGACAGATCGCCCACGAGGACGGTCAGCTTATCGGCCACGCCGTTGAGGGCGGCGTTCTCGCCGGCGGTGCGGACGGCCACGGGGTCGATGTCCACGCCCTCAGCCACGGCTGCGCCCAGCTTGAGGGCTGCGATGGCGAGGATGCCGCTGCCGGTGCCGATGTCCAGCACCCGCTCGCCGCCCTTGACCCGCTCGTCCAGCACTTCGAGGCAGAGGCTGGTGGTCTCATGGCCGCCGGTGCCGAAAGCAAGGCCCGGGTCGAGGATGAGCTTGACGCGGTCGGTATCATAGTCCTGCCAGGACGGCACGATGGCGAGGCGCTGGCCCACGTCCATCGGGTGGTAGTACTTGCGCCAGCCGTTCTGCCAGTCCTCCTGCTCCACCCCCTCGGTCTCGGAGGTGTAGGGGATGCCTGCGGCCTCCATCCGGGCCGCGATGAGGGCCAGCGTCTCCACCGGCGAAGCGCCCGGCTCGAGGTACATGTGGATGATGACGGTGTCCCGGGGCTTGTCCAGCAGCTCCTGCTCGATGAGGTCCACATGGGCGATCTGCTCCACCTGTTCCTCGATGTCGCTGTAGTCTTCGATATAAATGCCGCCCTCCGCGATCATGGTGGCCACGGCCTCGGCGGCCTCGGCGTCGGCTTTGGATACGGTCAGGCGAATATCAGTCCATTCCATAAGGATGCTCCTTCCGTGTATTGGGGATATACTGCCTTTATAGTACCCGATTCCGGCCCGGGATGCAAGCTCTCGGGCCGAAAGATACCCGAAAGGGCTTTCTTTTTTCCCGGCAGTATGTTAATATGGTGTTGTACCCGGACTGGGTCCGGGCGGCTTCCTGCCGGAAGCGCCCGCCGCATCGTTCCCCAAAGGAGGAATTATCGTATGTTTTTGGGAATGGATATTTACAGCTGGATCGCTGCCATCGTCATCGCGCTCATCGTCACATTCCTTCCGATCACGCTGCCGTTCAAGATCGTTCTCGCCATGGTGGCCATGGCCTGCTTCTACTTTGGACGCAAGTATTATCACAACCATAAGAACGGCGGGGCCGAGACGCCCAGCATGAGCTCTGCCGAGAGCGAGGCACTGGCCTCCGGCATCCTGAAAGCCCTCGGCGGCAAGGACAATATCGTCAAGGTGGACTACTGCGCCACCCGCCTCCGCTTTGAGGTACACAGCTACGCCTCCGTGGACGAGGCCGCTGCCAAGGCCGCAGGCGCAGAGGGCGTCATCCGCCCGGCCAAGAACGCCTGCCAGGTGGTCATCAAGGGCGATGTGCAGGCTGTGTACGATGCCCTGCGCAAGCAGCTGTAACGAAGAAGCTGTTTTCTTACGCAAACAGCTTCTCGAACATCGCCGGGAACGGGCCGCCGCGCCCGGCCCGGCGGTATTTTTATCGGAAAGGAGTTTTGATATGAAGCCCCAGACCTTTACGTGGAAGAAACTCGCCGCCGACGAGCTGACGCGGGTGTATCTGGACGAGATGCACCGCGATTTCCCGCCCAGCGAGCTGAAACCCCTGAGCATGATTCTCAACAGCGAAGCCGCCGACATGGCCCACACATGGGGCGTGTTCGAGGGGGAGACGCTGGTGTCCTATCTGCTGATGGTGCGGCCTATGGGCTGTGAAGTGAGCCAGCTGGACTATTTCTCCGTCCTGCCCGCCTACCGCAGCACCGGCATTGGCGCACGTCTGCTGGCCGCTCTGCCCGCCCACGAGGAGGGCGCAAAGGCCATCCTCATCGAGGCCGAGTGTCCCGAGAAGGCCGACGACGAGGCCATGGCCGTCCGGCGTCTGGGCTTTTATGCCCGCTGCGGGGCCGTTGACACCGGCTGGACGGAGCGTCTTTTCGACGCATGGTTCCGGGTGCTGGTCCTGCCTGCCGAGGGGGAGACACTGGATGCGGAGACGGCCAACAAAGAGCTGGCCGACTGCTACAGCCGGGTGATGGGCGCGGACAAGTGGCGCAGATATGTCCAGCTCTACCGCCCGGACGGCACGGAAGAGAAATTCTGATTCGATCATAGGCTCTGAAAGGCTGCTTTACGTTCTGTGAAGCAGCCTTTTTTGCACCCATCAGCGGGCGGGATGCACAAACGAATGTGCGGATTTTTGACAGTTTGACCGGAAATGTAAAATCGAGTGTCCTGTTTTCCACACCGACTTTACCAGAGGATGACAGCAGCGCAAAAACACTGCACAAAGCTTTACCTGCATTTTGCGCCGCCATGGTCGCAGCTGGATGGGCGGTGCGCTACAATAAAGGCGTCCCAAGAGAGATACAATGAGGAAAAGGAAAACAGCCCGGCCAGAACAAAAGGACCGGCCCAATTGAAGGAGATATTATTATGAAAAAGATCACTCGTCGTTCGTTCCTGTCCATCTGCGGCGCTGCTGCCGCTGCTGCTGCCCTGACCGCCTGCGGCGGTGCAGCTTCTTCCACTGCTGCCTCTTCTGCCGCCGCATCCAGCACCGCAGCTTCCGCTTCTTCTACGGCTGCGCTGTCCGGCAATGTCGCCACCGGCGGTTCCACCTCTATGAAGAACGTCATCGCCGCCCTGACCGAGGGCTTCGCTGAGCTCGAGCCGGATGTCACCATCAGCTATGACCCCACCGGTTCCGGCGCAGGCATCACCGGCGCTACCGATAAGACTCTGGACATCGGCCTTTCTTCCCGCGCCCTGAAGGCTGACGAGACCGGCGTCACCGGCACCATCGTAGCTCTGGACGGCATCGCCATCATCGTCAACAAGGACAGCAAGGTCGAGGACTTGACCGTTGACCAGCTCAAGCAGATGTTCACCGGCGAGATCACCAACTGGTCCGAGGTCGGCGGCGACGACGGCGAGATCGTTCTGGTGGGCCGCGAGGCTGGCTCCGGCACCCGCGATGGCTTCGAGAGCATCGTGGACGTCAAGGATTCCTGCAAGTACGCGCAGGAGCTGACGGCTACCGGCGCTGTCATCAGCGCTGTGGAGGCCAATCCTCTGGCCATTGGCTACGCTTCCCTGTCTGCCATCGGCGACACCGTCAAGGCTGTGACCGTCGGCGGCGTGGAGTGCAGCGAGGAGACCGTCAAGGACGGCAGCTATGAGGTGCAGCGTCCCTTCGTGTTCGTCACCAACGACTCCGTCACCCTCTCCGCTCAGGCTCAGGCGTTCTTCGACTTTGCTACCAGCACCGACGCTGCCGACCTCATCCGCACCGCAGGCGCTGTGCCGGTGAACGAGTAACTTTGTGAGGGGATCCCTCAGGTGTTTTTATGAAAAGATTCGAGCTGCCCCGCACCCCGGCCCAATGGCTGGAAGCTGTCATGAACGCCATCTTCTTCCTCTGCGGCATCCTCGCCGTGGGCTGCGTGGCTGTCATTACCATCTATATGTTCCTGTCGGGCCTGCCCGCCATCGGAAAGATCGGCCCGCTGAACTTCCTCTTCGGCACCGAGTGGGCTTCCACGGCGTCCGAGCCGAAGTACGGCATCCTGCCCTTCGTGCTTTCGAGTATTTATGGCACCCTGGGCGCGTCCCTCATCGGCGTGCCGGTGGGCCTGCTGACGGCAGTCTTCCTCTCGAAAGCGGCAGCTCCCGGCGTGCGCAATATGGTCGTCACGGCGGTGGAGCTGCTGAGCGGCATCCCCAGCGTGGTGTTCGGACTGCTGGGCATGCAGGTGCTGGTGCCTGCGGTGGCGAAGGTGTTTGGCAAGGCGTCGGGCGCCTGCCTGCTGTCGGCCATCGTGGTGCTGTCCATCATGATACTGCCCAGCATCGTGTCGGTGTCGGTGACGGCCCTCAACGCCGTGCCGCCCGAGTATGAGCAGGGCAGTCTGGCACTGGGCGCGACCGATACGGAAACGTGGTTCAAGATCAGCATCCCGGCGGCCAAGAGCGGCATCGCAGCCGGTATCGTTCTGGGCATCGGCCGCGCCATCGGCGAGGCAATGGCCGTCATGATGGTGGCCGGCAACAGCCCCAATATGCCGGACAGCCTCTTCCGCAGCGTCACCTTCCTGACCACGGCCATCGCCAAGGAGATGAGCTACGCCAGCGGCCTGCAGAAGCAGGCGCTGTTCAGCATCGCGCTGGTGCTGTTCGTCTTCATCATGGTCATCAATGTGCTGCTCAACGCTGTGCTGAAGGGAGGAAACAGGGATGAAAAGTGACTTCTCCCCCTCCCGCCGCACATGGAACGTCATCATGACCGCGCTGGTCTGGGCGGCGGCAGTGCTGGTCATCGCCCTCACGGTGGGCGTCATCGGGCTGGTACTGGTGCGGGGCATCCCCAACATCAGCTGGGAATTCCTTTCCACCACCGCCAGCGTCCTCAAAGGCACCGACGGCATCCTGCCCGCTATCCTCAACACGTTATATGTCATCCTGCTCACCCTGCTCATCGTCCTTCCGCTGGGCGTGGGCGCGGCAGTTTACCTCACGGAGTACGCCTCCAACCGGAAGCTCATTGAGGTCATCGAGTTCACGAATGAGACGCTGGCGGGCATCCCCAGCATCATCTACGGCCTCGTGGGCATGCTGGTCTTCGCCCAGACCATGGGCTTCAAGACCTGCCTGCTCTCCGGCAGCCTGACGCTGGTGGTCATGAACCTGCCCACCATCATCCGTACCACGCAGGAGTCCCTCAAAACGGTGCCGCAGGGCTACCGGGAGGGCGCTCTGGGCCTCGGCGCGGGCAAGTGGCACATCATCCGCACCATCGTGCTGCCCTGCAGCATCGACGGCATCGTCACCGGCTGCATCCTGGCCGTGGGCCGTATCGTGGGTGAGAGCGCGGCCCTGCTCTTCACCGCCGGTGCGGCGGAAGTCATTGCGGGCAGCATCGCCAAGGCTTACACATCCAACGGCGCGACCCTCTCCGTCCTGCTCTATCTGCGGGCCTTCGAGGACGGCGACTTCGCCTCCGCCTGGGGCATCGGCGCAGTGCTGCTGGTCCTGGTGCTTCTCATCGACCTCGCAGCCCGTCTGGCAAAAACAAAGCTCAAACAGAAACAGTAAGGGGTATTTTATGGATAACAATATGCCGGTCATCTCGGCAAAAGATCTGAACCTCTGGTACGGCGACTTCAAGGCCCTCAAGGGCATCTCGCTGGACGTGGGCGAACGGGAGATCACTGCCCTCATCGGCCCCTCGGGCTGCGGCAAATCCACCTTCCTCAAGACCCTGAACCGGATGAACGACCTTGTGCCGAACGTCCGCATCGAGGGCGACGTCCGGCTCCGGGGCGAGGATATTTTTTCGAAGGAGATGCAGCTGACCGACCTGCGCCGCCGCGTGGGCATGGTCTTCCAGAAGGCGAACCCCTTCCCCATGAGCATCTACGACAATATTACTTACGGCCCCAGGCTCCACGGCGTCCGCAATAAGGCGGAGCTGGATGAGCTGGTGGAAAGCTCCCTGCGGGGCGCTGCCCTCTGGGACGAGGTGAAAGACCGCCTGAAAAAGAGCGCGCTGGGCCTCTCCGGCGGCCAGCAGCAGCGCCTGTGCATCGCCCGGGCTCTGGCTGTCAAACCCGAAGTCCTGCTGATGGACGAGCCCACCAGCGCCCTCGACCCCGGCTCCACCATGAAGGTGGAAGAGCTGATGAGCGAGCTGAAAAAGAACTACACCGTGGTCATCGTCACCCACAACATGCAGCAGGCGGCCCGTATCAGCGACCGCACGGCCTTCTTCCTGCTGGGTGAGCTGGTGGAGTGCGGCCCCACGGGCGAGATTTTCAGCACCCCGAAGGATAAGCGCACCGAGGACTACATCTCGGGCCGCTTCGGTTAAAAAGGAGGGTTTGCGATATGAGCACACGCACACAGTACGAGGCCGACCTCGCGGCCCTAAAGGGTTCGCTGGCCAGGATGGGCCAGCTCTCTGCCGACGCGGTGGAAGATGCGCTGGAAGCCCTCTGCACGGCGGACGCCGAGGAAGCGAAGGGCATCATCAAGGGCGACACCGAGGTCAACCGGATGGAGCGGGACATCGAGCACCGCTGCATGACCCTGCTGCTGCGTCAGCAGCCGGTGGCAGGTGATCTGCGCTTTATCTCTGCTGCCATGAAGGTGGTGACAGACGTGGAGCGCATCGGTGACCACGCCGCCGACATCGCGGAGATCGTCCCCCATCTGGCCGGCGTCCGCAAGGCGGGCGACCCCGCCGTGAGCAGGAGCATTGAGATGGGCCGCAAAGCCCACAAGATGCTGCAGGACGCCATGAGCGCCTTTGCGGCGGAAGATGAGGCGGCGGCAAAAGCCGTCATCGACGCCGACGACGCCGTGGACTACGACTTCAACACCATCAAGCGGATGCTGGCGGCGGAGATCGCCGCCGACCCCGGCAAGGTGGACGCCGCGCTGGATGTGCTGATGGTCATCAAGTACCTCGAGCGCATCGGCGACCACGCCGTGAACATCGCCGAGTGGGTGGAGTTCCTGCGCACGGGCCGGTATCACCACGAGAAGATGTTCTGAGTTCTGTTTTCCTCTTCTTCTTTTCCTGAAAAGCTGCTGCCCCACATGGGCGGCAGCTTTTGCTTTGTCGAAACCCCGTCTGAAAAATTTTGGGGTTTTTTCTTGTCTTATGCAATTTCCGGCCCGGATGCGCCGTATTATAAGCAGAAGCCTCCCAACAGAGGGACGCTTATGAGACCTGAGCGCGGCCCGGCTCCGACATCCCCCATGTCCCCGGCTGCGCCGCAACGGAGGATACCTATGAGCATCAAGAAATTCCCGCTGGAAGCCTACGGCGCGGCCGTCAGCCGCGAAGAGCTGGTGCAGGCGGCTTTGGATGAGATCACCAAGAATTACCGCGAGGCCAGCCTCTCCAATGTGGCCCGCAGCTACGGCGTCTCTCTGGCCTATGTCAGCGAGTGCGTCCGGGCGCAGACAGGCCGTACTTACAAGGAATTGCTCCAGAAGCACCGGATGGAGACTGCCGCCCGCCTGCTGCGCCGCAGCGACTGGAACATCCAGCAGATCATCACCTACGTCGGCTACGAGAACACCAGCTATTTCTACCGCCTGTTCCACGAGCGGTACGGCCAGAGCCCCCGTGAGTACCGCCAGAGCCGCGCGGCCCGCACCCGCACACCGGCCTGACCTTTGAGCACACCGCGAAAAAAGACGTCCCGTGTCAGCGGGACGTCTTTTGATGTCTTAAGATGGAAAAACGATGCAGAGTGTGTTACAATAAAAGCCGGACCTGAAAAAATGCGGGAGTGCGCTGCGGCGCATAGAAAGAGAAGGTGGGAATGGAATGTTTCGTGGAGCACGGCGCTCTGATCTGGAGCAAATTTTAGAGATCTATGCCCATGCCCGGAAAGCAATGGCGGATTCGGGCAACCCGACCCAGTGGGGTGACAGCTATCCGCCGCAGGAGATGCTGGAAGAGGACATCGACTCCAACCGGCTGTTCGTCTATACGGTGAACGGCCGTCTCGAGGCGGTGTTTGCCTTCATCCTCGGGCCGGACCCCACCTACGCGAAGATCGAAGACGGCCAGTGGCTCAACGATGAGGTGCCTTACGGCACCATCCACCGGCTGGCCTCGACGGGCGGCCGCAGAGGCGTGGCGTCTGAGGTCATCGCATGGTGCCTCGAGCACTGCGAGAGCCTGCGGGCCGACACCCACGCCGACAACAAGATCATGCAGCATCTTCTCGAGAAGAACGGTTTTGCCCGCTGCGGCATCATCCATGTGGAAGACGGCACGCCCCGCGTCGCCTATCAGAAGCTGTCGGCCACCGTACACATGTAGGAAGAATAAGGAGGGACTGGCATGAAGATCACACAGGTAAAGCTGGGCCGCATCTCGACCCCGCTCCGCGTCCCCTTCAAGACAGCGCTGCGCACCGTGAGCAGCGTGGAGGACGTCATCGTTGAGCTGCACACCGACACCGGCGCGGTGGGCTACGGTGAGGCACCTCCCACCGGCGTCATCACCGGCGACACCACCAGTGCCATCATCGGCGCCATCCGCGACCACATCGCCCCGGCCATCCTGGGCCGCGGCCTCGACGAGTTCGAGGATCTGACCTCCGCCGTGCAGAAGGCCCTCGTCCACAACACCAGCGCCAAGGCTGCCGTGGATATGGCTCTGTGGGACCTGCTGGGCCAGAAGTACAGCGCCCCGGTCTACCGGATGCTGGGCGGCGCGCGCAGCAATATCGTGACGGACATCACCATCAGCGTCAACCCGCCCGAGGAGATGGCCCGGGACGCCCGCACCGCCATCCAGCGCGGTTATGACTGCCTGAAGGTCAAGGTGGGCATCGACCCGGAGCTGGACGTGGCCCGTCTGGCCGCCGTCCGCGAGGCCGTGGGCAAGGACGTCAAGCTCCGCATCGACGCCAATCAGGCGTGGAATGCAAAGCAGGCTGTCCGCATCCTCGACCAGATGCAGGAGAAGGGTCTGGACATCGAGTTCGTCGAGCAGCCTGTCCCTGCGGCTGACCTCGAGGGGATGCAGTATGTCACCCGCCACGCCAGTGTGCCGGTGCTGGCCGATGAGAGCGTGTTCAGCCCGGCAGATGCCCTGCGCATCATGCAGACCGGCGCAGCCGACTTTGTGAACATCAAGCTGATGAAGTGCGGCGGCATCACCAACGCCCTCCGCATCGCCTCGGCGGCAGAGGTCTACGGCGTGGAGTGCATGATCGGCTGTATGCTGGAAGCCAAGATCTCGGTCAACGCAGCCGTGGAGCTGGCCTGCGCCAAGAAGATCATCACCAAAGTGGACCTGGACGGCCCGGTGCTCTGCAGCGAGGACCACATCCTCGGCGGCGCGGTCTTCGACGAGAAGAATATCACCGTCTCGGATGCACCCGGCATGGGCATCCAGGGTTTCGTCCCCGGCAAAGTGACCTATCTGGACGGCTGAAAGATCAGAAAAAATAAATAAGAATGACTCCCCCCGGCAGACAAACTCTGCCGGGGGATTTTTCTGCCCTGAGCGGTGAAATATTTTAGCCGTGTATTTCTGTGGCGAACACATAAGGCGGCGCGGAGGAAGTCCGAAAACGAAAAAATCTGCCGAAGCAGCCCGAAAAATTCACTGAAAACCTTTGACTTTTCTTTCGTGTGTGCTATAATAACAGCTGCCTTTGGGTAAGAGACAGGAAAAGTGTGCGTCGAGGGCGCACAAATACGGAGGAGTGTTCTATATGATGAATGGTGCAAAAGCCATTGTGAAGAAGTACAATGAGGTCAGCCTTATCCTTCGCATCGTCGTCGGTCTGGTCATCGGCGCGGTGCTGGCGCTTGCGGTGCCGGGTGCGGGCTGGGTCGGCGAACTGGGCAGCCTGTTCGTCGGCGCACTGAAGGGCACCGCTCCGGTGCTGGTGTTCGTCATCGTGGCGAGCGCGCTGGCACAGGGCAGCTCCAAGCTGGACCGCCGCTTCGGTACGGTCATCTGGCTGTACATGCTCACCACCTTCCTTGCGGCTGCGATCGCTTCGATCACCAGCTTCATGTTCCCTGTGTCGGTCGTTCTGGCAGACGCTGCCCAGTCGGACGTGGTGCCGCAGGGTCTGGGCGAGGTGCTGGGCACCCTGCTCACCAACTTCGTCGCCAATCCTGTCAGCTCTCTGATGAGCGGCAACTACATCGGCATCCTGTTCTGGGCCTGCATGTTCGGCCTTGCCATGAAGAACATCGGCTCTGACACCACCAAGAAGTTCCTCGCCGACACTGCCGACGCTGTGTCGCAGGTGGTGCGCTGGATCATCAATCTGGCTCCCTTCGGCATCATGGGTCTGGTGTATACCAACGTGGCCGGCAACGGTCTGGCCATCTTTACCCAGTACGGCAAGCTGCTGGCCCTGCTGGTGGGTACCATGCTCTTCATGGCGCTCATCGTTTCGCCCTTTATCATCTTCCTCTATCTGCGCTGCAACCCGTATCCGCTGGTGTTTCGCTGCCTGAAGGAGTCCGGCCTGACCGCTTTCTTCACCCGCAGCTCTGCGGCCAACATCCCCGTCAACATGGCCCTGTGCGAGAAGCTGGGCCTCGATAAGGAAATGTATTCCGTCTCCATCCCTCTGGGCGCTACCATCAATATGGATGGCGCGGCTATCACCATCACCATCATGACGCTGGCCGCAGCCAACACGCTGGGCATCCCCGTGACCCTGCCTGCTGCCGTCGTCCTGAGCGCCATGTCCGCTCTGGGTGCCTGCGGCGCTTCCGGCGTGGCCGGCGGCTCTCTGCTGCTCATCCCCATGGCCTGCTCCCTGTTTGGCATCTCCAACGATGTGGCCATGCAGATGGTCGGTGTCGGCTTCATCATCGGCGTGATCCAGGACTCTGTGGAGACTGCGCTGAACTCCGCCGGCGACGTGGAGTTCGCCGCGACCGCCGAGTATCATCAGTGGCTCAAGCAGGGCAAGCCCCTGCCGGACTTCCTGAAGTAATTGCCTTCCTTCTTTCTTCGTGTATGTTCATAACGCAGAGCGAAAGCCCTGAAAAAAGACCAGCATTGCATCCGCAACGCTGGTCTTTTTTGCGTGTGTAAGGGATCAGAAGAAGAACCCGAAAATCAGGCGAAGCTTAGAACGGGAAAAGGTCCTTGACCTTGTTCCATACCGCTTTCAGGCCGGAGCCGGAAGCGGAGAAAACGCCGTTGGTCGTCAGCTGGATATCGCTGAAGGTGACATTTGCATTGCGTGCCACATAGAAGCCGACATAGATGTAATCGGAATCAATGGCGGTCAGTGCGTAGTCGAAGCCTGTGGAAGCCGTCTCGTTGTCGCCGTAGATCAGAGTGAAACCGTCTGCCGTGCCGATGAGCTTCAGGTCAACGGTGTCGCCTGCACCGTACTTGACAGTCGCAGCCGGGCCGTCGTACAACTCACCGCTCTTGCGGCCGAAGCAGTTGATCGCACCCTGATTCCGGGTGCCGACGGCGACATAATCGCCGATGGGGTCGGAGATGCTGGTATCAACATACATCTCATCACGGGCCATCAGGCCGAAGGAGACCTGATTGTTTTTTGCCAGTGAGTTGACGGTGGCCTTTGCGGTCAGAGTGAAGTTGGTGCCTGCAGGCAGCTTGACGTAGTACATCATCAGGCCGTCCACCGTGGACGCGATCTTACCGCGGTTGTTGGTGACGCCGAGGGTGATGTTCTGGCCGTCAACTGTTGCGGTGAAATCGCCGCCGGAGATTTTATCATTGCCGCCGACATTGCCGAAGACGGAACCATTCCAGACGGTGCCGTTGGCGTCGGTAAAGGCCGGCCAGAGCGTGCTGTTCTCGGTGGGAGAGACATAGCTGGAAGGAACGTAATCCGGGTTTGCGGCATCGCCGTAGAACTGCTTGTAGGTGGGCTTTTCCTTGTGTTTGCTGTACGCGCCCAGCGGCGTGTCGATGGTGAGCTGGTCGATGAGCCATGCGTTCAGCTTTGCACCATAGCTGTTGGTGTGGGTCAAGTCAAGACCGGTGGGAACCAGATTGCCCTTTTTGCCTTCTTTTGCGCCGGTAAAGCTGTGGGTGTACTGAGCCTTTTTGCCCATCGTGATGTTCTCGTTGATGGTGGCATCGGTCAGATCCACGCAGATGAGGTGCAGCTCGCTGCACATATCACGGATGGCCTGTGCGTAATAGCCGCCCTCATAGACGGTGTCGCCAATGGTGACGGTCTGGGTCTTGTGGCCGGAAGCACTGTCGTAGCTGGCCTTGGTGTTCTCGTTCGTCAGGCGCGCAATAGGCGTGCAGACGACCGGGATGACACCGCGCTCCAGAGCAGGCTGGATGTAGTTGACATAGAGGCTGTTGGCAAAGGAGCCTTCGGTTTTGTAGTCGCCGTTGGGGTTGGTGTAACGGGCAGGCTCGGTCTTCTCGTCATTGTGGCCGAAGCCGATGATGAGGAACTTGTCGCCGGAAGCGTCGCCCAGAGCCGGAACGGTATCGGAACCGTTCATCAGGGTATTGTAGCTGCTCATGCCGGTAAAGTCCTTGCTGGACGCACCGGAGACAGCCAGATTGTAGACATCTGCGTTGAAGTAGTTCGCAATCTCCTCACCGTAGCCTTCACGCGGCAGATAATAGCTGTCGTCGAAAGCGGAAACGGTGGAGTCGCCGACGACCCAGATGGTCGCCTTGGCCGCCTCGGGCTGACCCCATGCGGAACCGCGTGCGCCTGCATCGGTGGCGGCCAGACCCTCAGCGGTCAGCAGGAGCAGGCCGTGCATATTGATGCTGTCGTCTGCGTTCCGGGTCGGAGCAACGGAGGTGTCGAGGCTCTCAAACCAGCTCTCCTTCACCGTGACGGTGTTGGTGGATTTGTTGTGGCTGGTCTGGGTTTCGGAATCCCAGTAGAAGTTGTTCGGGCCGTAGACAGCGGTGCTGCTCTGGCTCTGGAGGGCCAGCTGCTCCTTGCCGTCGGTACCCTTGCGGAAGGAGATGACACCGTCGGCGGCATAGTCGGTCACAGCGGACTTGTTGCCGGTGTAGAGCGCGACGTTATAGCCCTCGTTGTTGTAGGAAGTGGAGCTGTAGACCTTGACGTCCGGGCAGGAGTTGGAGTCGATGCCCTTGGCGGCGTTGTCGTAGGAGATGGAGTTGAGGAGCTTGTGGTTGCCGGGCAGATTGGTGCCGCCCATCTTGAAGCCGTTGCCGTTGCCTGCCGCGATGGTGACAGCAACATTGCTGAAGCTCAGGTTGCCGTCGTCGTCACAGGTGACGGTCGGGAACTGGAGCGACTGCTTCTTGACCGGCTCTGCAGCCAGCATCAGATAACCGTTCTTGTAGGCGACGCAGTTCTGGATGGTGACCGCGCCGATGGAACCGGTTGCAGCCTTTGCGAAGAGATCCCAGCCGTCATCGGCGTTGTAAGCAGCGATGCAGCCGTCGAAGACGTTGCCCTCGCCGGTGGTCAGTTTGGCAGCAAAGCCGTCGGCGTCTTCCATCGCGCGGTCTGCGTTGTTCATGGAGGTGCAGTTCTTGATGGTGTTGTGGCTGGGCCACAGAGCCTTGTTATCAGTGGACAGGCCGGAGACCTGCAGGCCGGTGTTGCCGTTGTTGTAGAAATTCATCTGCTCGAGGACGCAGTAGCTGCCGGCCAGCTGCATACCCTTCGCGCCGTCTGCGGTGTTGGTGATGTTGATCTTGCTGATGTTCCAGTAATTGCCCCAGACACTGAAACCAGTGCCGACGCCGCCGAAGTCCAGCGTTGCGTACTTGCCGTCAGCAGTCGTCATGGTGATGGGAGCTTCTGCGGTGCCGTCGCGGCCGCGCTCGACTTTCAGCTCACCGGTCAGATGGTAGGTGCCGCTTTCCAGCTGGATGGTCTGGCCTGCTGCGGCGTAGTTCAGCGCGGTCTGAATGTCAACTGCGTCTTCCGCACGGGTGCCATTGTTAGCTGCGCTGCCGTCCGGGGTGACGACGATGATGCCGTTCGCGCCCAGAGTACGGAGCGAAACCTTCTTCTCGATAGCAGCGGAATCGTAGCTGCTCAGCTTTTCGTACGCGCTGATGGCGTAGTTTTTGTCCGGGGTGAACTTGACCTTAAAGGTGGTATCGCCGGTCACGGCGTAGCTCTTGGAGAAGGGCTCACCTGCCTTGATGTCCACATTTTTGTCCACGACCACACCGTTTGCGGAGACGGTCGCTTTGCCGTCGGCGTTGGCCTTGAACACCAGTTCATAGCTGTCACCGGTGCAGGTGGCAGGGCTGGTGATCTGGTAAACGGGGGCAACATAGCTGGTAGGCTGGAGCGTCCACTCGGAAGCGTTCCACGTGCTCGTGGTGTAGGTGATGTTGGAGAAGGTCACGTTCATGCCGCGCGCCGCCGCAAAGCCCAGATAAGCTTTGTTGGCTTCCTGCACGGTCATGGGGTCGTCCAGCTCTGCGTACTTGGAGACGCTGGAAGCGGTGCTGTCCTTCGCCGAGATGTACAAGGTCGAAGAGCCGACGACGTCGCCGGTCGAGCCGTCGGCGTTGATGGCGTACTGGGTGGCGACGTAGCTGTTGCTGGTCTTGGCAAGGCTCACACGGTAGGTGTCGCCCTGCTTGATGGCCTGCGAGCTGAACGCCGCACGATTCGACTTGACGTCGTTGGAAGCAGCCGTCTCGTTGGAGATGATGCCGGTGTAGCTGCGGACGCCCACAGCGTCTTTGATCTCAACACCGTCCAGAGGGAGCTTGGTGCCGACGACAGAAATTTGATTCGAGAAATAGCTGCCGGAGCCGCTGATGCTGTCGCGCACCATGAGGGCAAATCCCTCCTGACCGTCCGGAGCCGGGTTCACATAATCGATGGTGACATCGGCCTGCAGATAGAAGTTCTGGGTGGTCGGGTCGATGGTGGTGTAGTAGAAGGACAGGCCGTCTGCCGGGGAGTCCGCGACGAACTTGCCGCCCTTCTTGTCGATGGTGCCATCATCTTTGATGGTGCAGGAGTTGAGGGTGACCTTGCCGTTGATGTCCGCGCCATCTGCGATGGTGTTGACTCCTGCTGCAGTGGAGGTGCCGAAGGCTTTGAACTGCCAGTCGCCCGATGCGGAGGAAGACCCCTCCGCAAACGCGGCCAGCGGTGTCATGCCCAGAAGCATCGCGCCTGCCAGCAGTCCGGCCACGGTGCGCCGGATGCTTTGCTTTGCGTTTCTCATAGAAACTCTCCTTTTCCTGCCGCCCTGCCGGAAAGCGCAATCTCCCCGTTGCGGTTGCGACACAATGTTGTATTCTAGTTTACATGATTCCTGCAACTTTACAAGATTTAATTGAAGATCGCGGGCAATTTCGGCGTTTGAAATAAACTTTTTAGGATTTTTTTGGAAGAAACGCCGAAATACGTCAGGGAGAAAGCAAACGAAAAACCTCTCCGTCATGGCTTCGCAATGCCACCTCTCCTACGGAGGAGAGGCTTTGACAGAGAGAAAAACTTTCTCTTTTTGCCAGAGGCTCCCCCTATCAGGGGAACTGGCGAGCGTAAGCTCGACTGAGAGGCTTGATGACAGCAATTCAACTTTTTAATGCAACAGCAACAGCGTTGAATTGCATATCGAAAAGATGTTGTTTGGATGCTGCACCAATTTCTTGACTTGCGATAAAGGCAGCGAGAACCTGTTACTCCAGCACCTTGGCTTTCTGCAGAGCGGTGACGATGAGGGGGATGAGCACCAGCTGTGCGATGATGCCCGGCACAGCGGTGAAGAGCGCACCGGACAGGAAGGCCGAGAACGGGAAGCCCGAGCCGGACAGACCCGCCAGCACGAAGCGGACCGCGCCCCAGACAAGGCGGCCAGCCACCATGGCCGCCGCGAGGGCGGCGTAGGTCATGGGCAGGGTGTGCTTCACCCGGCGGTAGAGCCAGCCGGGCACGGCGCCGTAAGCTGCCAGCTCAAAAGCCATCGAAATGGCGATGGGGAACATCGGGGGCATCCCGAAGAGCACCGAGCGGAGCAGCGGGGCCGCGAAGCCCACAGCCAGACCCCACGGCCCGCCCAGCACGAAGCCGCAGAGCAGGATGGGGAAATGCATCGGGCAGAGCATATTGCCTACCTGCGGCAGATGGCCCGTCACCATGGGCAGCACGAAGGCCAGCGCCAGAAAGAGCGCGGCCAGCACGACATTGCGGGCCGGAGAAGCGTTTTTGGTTTTCATCTGTTTCCTCCTGTGACTGCGCCGCAGAAAAACAAAAAAGAGGCCTGCCAGTCGGCTTGCAAGCCAACGGCAGACCCCTTCATGGCGTCTGTTTCAAAAATGCGGCGGCTGAAAATAGCGTAAGGCGGGCTTCGGCCCGCAGGCCCGGCTTCCTGCCGGAAATCGTGAAAATTATAGCAGAGTGCCGCAGGATTTGTCAAGACCGCCCCCGGACAGGCTGCAAATTGACCAAAAAAGAAGGCGTTTGGAGCAGTTTTTGACCGCCTGTGTACATTTTGCTGTAAGAAGCTTGACCTTTTTGCACAGAATAGATAATATAAACTTGAATTATAGCGCAATGGGGCGGCGGGAGCTGTGCCTTGCGCGGCTGTATACTTGCAACTTCTGAGGTTCATACGGGAGGACCATCATGACAAATGCAGAAAAGCTTACCCTTGCCAAGCACGCCTGTCACATCCGCATGGGCGTGATCGAGGGAACTCACAGCGCCAAGTGCGGCCATCCGGGCGGCAGTCTGGACATCGCCGAGGTGCTGTCTTACCTCTACTTCGTGGATATGAACATCGACCCCAGGGAGCCGAAAAAACCGGACCGCGACCGCTTCGTGCTGTCCAAGGGCCATGCGGCTCCGGCACTTTACGCCACGCTGGCCGAGCGCGGGTTCTTCCCGGTGGAAGACCTCAAGACCCTGCGCAAGATCGGCAGCTACCTGCAGGGCCACCCCAACATGAATGAGACTCCGGGCGTGGATATGTCCACCGGCAGTCTGGGTCAGGGTGTGTCTGCCGCCTGCGGCATGGCTCTGGGCGCAAAGCACAGCGGCAAGCCCATCAATGTCTACACCATCCTCGGTGACGGTGAGGTGGAAGAGGGCGAGTGCTGGGAGGCTTTCATGTTTGCCGCCCACTATAAGCTCTCCAACCTCTGCGTCATGCTGGACCGCAACCACCTCCAGATCGACGGCACCACCGAGACGGTCATGAACAGCGCCCCGCTGGAAGAAAAGCTCAAGGCGTTCAACTTCAACGTCCTGACCATCAACGGCCACGACTACGACCAGATCGAGTCCGCCATCAAGGCGTTCCACGCCGAGAACGACAAGCCCACCTGCATCATTCTGGACACCGTCAAGGGTACCGGCGTCTCCTTTATGACCAACTCTGTGGATTGGCACGGTAAAGGCCCCAACGACGAGGAGTACGCTGCGGCCATGCAGGAGCTGAACGCAGCCTACGCCGCGCTGGAACAGGAGGACAAGTAAGATGGCAGATGTGAAAATGATCGCTACCCGCGAGAGCTACGGCAATACTCTGAAAGCACTGGCCGCTGAGGGCCACGACAATCTGGTGGTACTGGACGCCGACCTCGCTGCCGCTACCAAGACCGGTGTGTTCCGCAAGGCTTACCCGGACCGCCACTTCGACTGCGGCATCGCCGAGGCCAACATGATGGGCGTCGCCGCCGGCCTGTCCACCATGGGCTATGTTCCCTTTGTGTCCAGCTTTGCGATGTTCGCTGCGGGCCGTGCCTTTGAGCAGATCCGCAACTCCGTGGCCTACCCCCACCTGAACGTGAAGATCGGCGCTACCCACGGCGGCATCTCCGTCGGTGAGGACGGCGCTTCCCACCAGTGCTGCGAGGACTTCGCCCTCATGCGCAGCCTGCCCGGCATGACCATCATCTGCCCCGCCGACGACGTGGAAGCGCGCGCTGCTGTCCGCGCCGCCTACGAGATGCAGGGTCCTGTCTACCTTCGCTTTGGCCGTCTGGCGGTTCCCGTGTTCCACGACGAGGCCAGCTATCACTTCGAGATCGGCAAGGGCGAGCAGCTCACCGAGGGCAGTGACATCGCCATCGTGGCTACCGGCCTGATGGTCAACGAGGCCCGCAAGGCCGCTGAGACTCTGGCCGCCGAGGGCATCCACGCCCGCGTCATCAACATTCACACCATCAAGCCTCTGGATGAGGACATCATCCTCAAGGCTGCTAAGGAGTGCGGCAAGATCGTCACCGCCGAGGAGCACAACGTCATCGGCGGTCTGGGCGAGGCTGTCTGCTCCCTGCTCAGCGAGAAGCTGCCCACCCCTGTCCGCCGCGTCGGCGTGCAGGATAAGTTCGGCTGCTCCGGCCCCGCCTGGGACCTGCTGAAGGAGTATGGTCTGGACGCTGCCACCATCTGCAAGACCGCAAAGGAAATGCTGGGCAGGTAAGCTCTCTCTGAAATAACGAACGCCGCTGTGCATTGGCAGGTGTGCGTAAGACAGTATTGTGCTGAAATCAACAAAGCGGCACGAAACCGCATGGAGCTGATCGTGCCGGAGCTGGCGAAGCGAAACGGCGTGACCGAACAGCTGAAAGCCGAAAACCAAATGGAATGGGTACGGCAGACGAACGCTTGCACGGCGCAGGCAGAAGCTATCGTGAAGTTTGAATTGATTTATGATTGATACCGAGACCGCCCGAGCCAAACATATTCGGGCGGTCTTATCCTAACGGTAGATTTCTTCATAATTTTCTAGTATAATTTATTGAAAAAGCACGAGACAAATCGGAATTTACAGAAGCGAGCATAGTATATGAGTGAATGGTTTACCGTCGAAAAAATTGATTCCCAAACATTTGCGATTAGTGAGTATAAGCACTGGGAAGAAACACACTGCTATCTGTTATGTGGTGAGGAAAGTGCAGTTCTCATTGATACCGGGTTGGGTGTTTCAAATATTAGAGAAATCGTAGACAGCTTAACGAAGTTGCCTGTTATGGTGGTTACAACCCATATTCACTGGGATCACATCGGCGGGCATAAATATTTTGATAATATCGCCGTACATGAAAAGGAAAAGAATTGGCTATCCGTCAGGTTTCCCATACCGATGCAGGTTGTTAAGGATAATCTGGCAAAAATTCCTTGTAATTTTCCGCCAGAGTTTGATATTAACGCTTATCAGGTTTTTCAGGGAGAGCCGCAAAAAATTCTGCACGATGGCGATTTATTGGATTTAGGTGGACGAGTTATTCAGGTAATTCACACGCCGGGCCACTCTCCCGGACACTGTTGTTTTTACGAGCAGGGACGAAAATACCTGTATTCCGGCGATTTGGTCTACAAGGGATGCCTTTATGCCTTTTATCCAACCACCGACCCGCAGCTTTTCTATCAGTCTGTAAAGCAGGTGCAGAAATTCAAAATAGAAAGGATTATGCCTGGTCATCACGAGCTGAATATTCCTGTTTCATTGATAAACACAATCGAAGCTGGATTTGCGCAATTGGAGAGAAACGGACAACTCAAACAAGGAAACGGACTGTTTGAGTTCGGAGAATTTCAAATTCAAATCTGATTGACAACTTATGATTTGTCGAAGAGAGAAGCAAACGAAAAATCCCTTTAGGAACGAAAGGACGCACTTCTATACTCTCTATCGAGAGTATAGAAGTGCGTCCTGCGGAGCTTCATTCTCCGTCAGCAGGAGAAAACTGCTTGACCGAGAATGGTTGCGTTACTTCGTTCCGTCAAGGTGGCTACACCCCCTTGCGCCGCTAAAGCGGCTATCCTCTGTGGACTTGTCGTCCGTAAACGGTTTTGGCAAACCGTTTACCGCCAGCAAGTTTGAAGATTAGACATAAACAAATCCTCCGTATGATCTGAACCATACGGAGGATTTACTGTTTTATGACCACCCGGATATTGCACGGCGGCGTTTTTGCATCTCACAGAGCTTTTATCAGCTTTTCCCTCTCGGCGTACACCTCGGCGAAGACTTTGCGCAGGGTGCATATCTCGGGGCGGGGGTCATCCCGCAGGGTCAGCAGGCGGGTGTCCGGGAGGGACAGATGCAGCGGGATGTGCCACCCGGCAGGGAAGGCCGGGTATATCATCGGGCAGAGGAACATCCCCCGCCCGGCCAGAAGCTCGGCGTAGACCGATTCGTAGTTTTCCACCATCCGCCAGACCGGTGTGGAATAGGGCATCCCCGGCCTGTACGTTGCCGGCAACATCCAGGGCAACCGCTTTGCCACCGAGTACCCCATCGGCCTGAAGGGCGTCAGCCACTCCATGGCCATGTACTACGGCTATGTCGCCGGCAAGAACGCCCTGAAGGACATCTGAGCCTGAAATCGCAAAATAATTTCCAGAGCCCGGAGCAGAAAATGCCTGCCCCGGGCTTTTTATGTGACTTGCTCACGGAAAAACGCCGGAGTTTGGGGTATACTGTCCCTGTCAGATGAAAAAACGCTCTTTATGGAGGGAAACGATATGGCAGTCATCACCATCACGAAAGAAATCTTTGAGGCCGAGGTGCTGAAGAGCGCTCAGCCCGTCCTGCTCGATTTCTGGGCCGCCTGGTGCGGCCCCTGTCGGATGCTGAGCCCCGTCGTGGACGAGGTGGCCGAGGAGCGCACCGACGTCAAGGTGGGCAAGGTCAATGTGGACGAGCAGCCCGAGCTGGCCGCCGAGTTCGGCGTCATGAGCATCCCCGCCCTGCTGCTGTTCGAGAACGGTAAGCTGGTTCGTCAGGCCGTCGGCGCACGTCCCAAGAGCGGCGTGCTGGAACTGCTGGGCTGAGGATAAAACGGCGAGGAGCCGCTGCACGGAAAACGCTGTGCGGCGGCTCCTTTTTTGCGCCTGCATCATCTCAAAGCGGGTTTTCGTGAAATCATTTCGCCTTTCTGTACAAACGCACAGAAAAATCGTATCATAAAAATAAAAACACGGTCACATTCACACTTTATAACTTTATCTGGATAAAGTAAAATGACCTTATCATAAGACAAAAGCGCCCGGGAAAAGGCGGGGCGCAGGGGCCGCGGCGGGCAAAAAGGAAGACTTCCTCGAACTGTTCCATCATAAAGGCATCGACGCGGGCCTTGCGGCGGGCATCTTCCACCAGAAGCTGCTCACCATCCGGGAGCTAAAGGAATACTTAAACGAAAATGGCGTGGAAATGCGGCTCTGAGCCCTTGCGTTTGCCCGCCGAATACGCTAAACTATAGCTGTCCCCCCTGCGGGGAAGGAGAAACATTATGGACCTGAAATTTGACGAAAAGGGCCTCATCCCCGCCATCGTGCAGGACCACTACACCAAAGAGGTGCCGACCCTCGCCTACATGAACGCCGAGACGCTGGCGCTGACCATCGCGGAGGGCCGGACGGTGTTCTGGAGCCGCAGCCGTCAGGAGATCTGGCGCAAGGGCGAGACCAGCGGCAACGTCCAGCGTGTGGTGTCCATCACCGCCGACTGCGACGCCGACGCGCTGGTGGTGGAGGTCGTCAAGAGCGGCCCCGCCTGCCACACCGGTGCCAAGAGCTGCTTTTTCAACGAAGTGTATGTTTCCCCGGAGCTGAAGCAGTTCAGCTGGCAGGGGCTGTATGACCTCATCAAGGGCCGCAAGACCAGCCCCAAAGAGGGCAGCTACACCACCTATCTCTTCGAGAAGGGCAAAGAAAAGATCCTCAAGAAGGTGGGCGAGGAGTGTACTGAGGTCATCATCGCGGGCGAAAAGGAAGACAAGGCCGAGACGGTCTACGAGATCAGCGATTTGGCATACCATGTGCTGGTGCTGATGGTGCAGGCCGGCATCACGGTGGAGGACATCACCCGCGAGCTGGAAAAACGACACGTTATCGACCGCAAGGTCAAACAGGAAAGGATGCAGTGATTCACTATGGCAGATTATAAGAAGTCCAGTGTCCATTGTCACTCGACGATGTGCGACGGCAAAAACACCTTGCAGGAGATGGCCTCCGCTGCGTGTGCGAAGGGGCTGACCACACTGGGCTTCACGGGCCATAGCTATACCCAGCGCGACCGTGAATACTGCATGAGCCCCAGCCGCACGGCCCAGTACAAGGCCACCATCGCCAAGCTCAAGACCGAGTACAAGGGCAAGGTGGACATCCTCTGCGGCATCGAGTGGGACCTGCTGAGCGAGGACAAGCGCACCGGCTACGACTACTGGATCGGCTCTGCGCACCACCTCTACGGCAAGAACACCGGCAAGTATTACGAGATCGACTTCCGTCCCCAGGATCTCCACGACTGCATCTACGACGACTTCGACGGCGACCCGCTGGCCGCTGTGGAGGCATACTTCGCCGAGGTGGAGAAGGTGGCGGCCATGGGCCCCGACATCCTCGCCCACATCGACCTCATCAAGAAGCTGAACGCTGCCGGTGAGTTCTTCGACGAGGAGTCGCCCCGCTATAAGGCCGCAGCCCTCAAGGCGCTGAATGCTGCCAAAGAGCACGGCTGCCTGCTGGAAGTGAACACCGGCGGCGTCTACCGCGGCTACCGCAAGGACTTCTACCCCGGCCCGTGGCTGCTGGGCGAGTGGCAGAAGATGGGCGGCAAGGTCATCATCACCTCCGACGCCCACGATGTGGGCAGCCTGACCTTCGGCTTCGACGAGGCTGCCGCCGCCGTCAAGGCCGCAGGCTTCAAGAGTGTGGAAGTGCTGACCATCAACGGCTTCGAGACGCAGGAGCTGTAAAATCAGATAAAATGCTTAAAGGGAGCTGTTGTGTGCAACAGCTCCCTTTTGTGGGCAAAAAGGAGAAGACTATGACCCAGTCCCCTGCGAAAAAATCATTCTTCAACCGGAACGTCGATTTGATGAACGGCCCCATCTTCAAGAGCCTGTTCATCTTTATGCTGCCCATTCTGGTGTCGTGCCTCTTCCAGCAGCTCTATAATACCGTGGACACCATGATCGTCGGCAATGTGCTGGGAGACACCGCTCTTGCTGCCATTGGCGCCTGCGGGGCCATCTATGAGCTTCTGGTCGGATTCGGCATCGGTATCGGCAACGGCCTCGCCATCGTCGCAGCGCGCGCCTACGGGGCCGGAGACGAGGATCAGCTCAAACAGACCGTGGCGGGCTCCATCGTCATCGGCGTCATCGCGTCGGCGGTCATCACGCTGGCAGGCGCGGCGGGCCTGCATCCGCTGCTGGAGCTGCTGGACACCCCGGCGGAAATTTTAGAGGACGCCTACGGCTATATCATCATCATCGACCTCGGCGTCATCGTCATGTTTGCCTATAACCTCTGCGCCGGCCTGCTGCGGGCCATCGGCAACAGCTTCATGCCGCTGGTCTTCCTCATCCTCTCGTCGGTGCTCAACGTCATCCTCGACCTCTGGTTCATCGCCGTGCTGGGCATGGGCGTGGCCGGTGCCGGTGTGGCGACGGTCATCTCTCAGGGCGTGTCGGTGGCGCTCTGCATCCTGTATGTCTTCCGCAGCGCCCGGCTGCTCCTGCCCGGGAAAAAGCACTTCCATGTGGAGAGCCGCCTCTATTGGGAGCTGTTCAGCCAGAGCATCTCCATGGGCCTCATGAGCAGCATCGTCTCGGCGGGCTCCGTCGTTTTGCAGTACGGCATCAACGGCCTCGGTACCCTGGTCATCGCGGGCCACACCGCGGCCCGAAAGCTCTTCGCGTTCACGGACATGCCCCTGTCGGCGATGGCCTCTGCCTGCTCGACCTACGTCTCCCAGAACTACGGCGCGAACCATCCCGACCGCGTCCGCCGCGGAATGCGGGACATCTATCTCTACAGTGTCGTGGCGGCCGTGGCTGCTGTCCTGCTCATGGCGGCAGGTGCGGAGTGGATGGTAAAGCTGGTGTCCGGCTCTTCGGAGCCGGTGGTGCTGGAAAACGGCGCGCGGTATCTGGTCTGGAACGCACCCTTTTACGCCGTGCTGGGAATGCTGCTCTCCACCCGCTACGCTCTGCAGAGCATGGGCGAGAAGGTGCTGCCCCTGCTGTCCAGCGTCATCGAGTTTCTGGGCAAGATCGTCTTCGTCCTGCTCTTCATCCCCCGCTTTGGGTATAACGCGGTCATCCTCTGCGAGCCGGTCATCTGGTGCTTCATGACCATAGAGCTGCTGATAGCATACAAGCATGATTCCTTCGTGTTCCCGAAGAAAAAGTGAAGATAAGCAAAAGGCTCTGCCCGAAAAAGGGGCAGAGCCTTTTATAGTTCGTGCTTGTGAGCACGCTTTTCGGCGATTTTGTAAACGGCATCGTCGGCCCGGGCGCCGATCACGATGACCAGCATGGACGTTTCGGTACGGACGAGCTTGTAGACGATGCGCAGCCCGGCATCACGAAGCTTGATCTTCAGCAGGCCGGAGAGGTCGGTGCCGCTTTTGCTGCCAAGCGGTTTGCCGTAACCGCCCTCGTAGATGGAAACGGGATTTTGCACGACCTTGTCCAGAGCTTTTGCGACCAGAAGCTTCTGATTTCCGGCGAGCTGTTCGAAGTCCTTTTGGGCCTCCGGCAGGAATTTCAGAGTCCAATTCATTCAAATTCGACCTCGTCCATGCTGTCAAGCGCAGCTTTGGTAATGCCGTTCTGCCGATAGACCTCCTCGGCGGGAATGGCATCTGCGGGGTCGAAGCCCTGCATCCGCTGGGCGGCAAGGGCAGCAAGCTTTGCGTCGTTTACTTCGTCGATGAGGCGGAGATATTCTTCCGGCGAGAGAAGGACGCACTCAGGGGAATTGTTCTTCATGACGACCTTCGCGCCCTGACGGCGGACATCTTCAAAGACCTTTCCGGCCATGCCGCGGTTGAACAGAGAGATGGGGATGGTGCTGCGCAGCGCGCTCGAAATGTCTGCCATAATACATGCCTCCAATCTTTTTTCATCTTTAGTATATGCAAAGACAGCGAAAATGTCAAGAAAAATATCAGTGGATTTACTGCGATATAAAATAGAACTCCCCGCCATGCAGCTGCGCGGCGGGGAGAAAGAGGGAGGATAATTTCAGATTCAGAGGGCCGAATAGCCGAAGCTGTTCACCAGCGCGTCGATGGGCTGGCCGGCCTTGCACATGGGGCAGTCGCGGCTGTCGAAGCTGGCGTAGTCGGGCAGGCTAGAGGGGTCGAAGATGGAGGTGACCGGGATGCCCAGACACTCGTGGGTGGTGGCGAAGATGGCCGACAGGCCCGCCACGGTGCCGCCGTAGTAGTTGACCGCCTCGATGGCCGCCTGCACGGTGTAGCCGGTGGTGATGGAGGCCGACAGGATGAGGACGTGCTTGCCCCTGACCATCGGGGCGAGATTGTCGCGGAGGATGATCTGGCTGCCGCTGGTGTACTCGGGGGTGATGATGTAGATGGTCTGGTGGGCATTCATGTTGGCAAAGCCGTCTTTGGTCAGCTCGTTGGCCAGACAGGTGCCGATGACCTGTGTGCCGTCCAGACAGAGCACGGTGTCCACGATGGTGCTGTGCTGATAGGCGGCCACCAGCTCCTTGGCGACAGCCTTCGCCTCCGAGAGGCGGGCTTTCTGGGTGGTGACGTCGATGTAGTAGTTGATGTGGCTGTGGCTGGTGGCGAAGTGGCCCTTTGCCACGCGCAGGAACAGACTGCTCTTGTTGGTGGGAAGCTTTACCATATTGATCATAACTGCACACTCCTGTTCTTGTGAAATCAGGCAGGACGCCCATCCCGAAAAACAAAACCGCGCGGCGGCACATCTGTCCGGCCGCTGCGCTCCCCCGGTTGGGATGCTCTTATTGTAGCAGGAAAAGCACCTTATGCACAAGACACAAAACCACTAAAAATCCTTGCTTGCGTTTTGGCAGAATGACGGAGAGGTGCAAATAAAAACGCCCAAGGCGTGAGCCTTGGGCGCGGAGTGCAGAAAAGAGATCACTCGAGAACAATTTTATTATTAGTACCCGTCTTGGCAGCCATCTTCCAGGTGCAGAAAGCACGGGTGTAGCCGCTGTTGCCGCTGCTGGCCTGAATGCGGGGCCAGTACTTGAACTCGACCTTATCGCCAGCCTCAATGGTAAGCTTATTGCCTGCAGTACCATTGACGGTGATGATGAAATCCTGTGCGCCATCACTCTCGGACAAATCAAGAATGGTGGGGTTGACCTTGATGTGGGACGAGCCGGCATAATTCGTTTTCTTGTCATTGTGGGTGACGGTAAGCTCAAAGCAGCCGTCATTCACGCAGAGGGGAACCTTTTTGGTGGTACACTTGATGCTCAGGTTGAACACAGCGCTGCCGTAAGTGGCGGGAGCACCGGTGGAAGGAGCGGTGTACACAGGAGCAGCGGGGGCGCTGCCGGTACCATCATACAGCTTGAAGGTACCCATCAGCTTCAGGGTGCTGCCGATTTTGCCGGTCTTCTGGTACTCGTCCTCACCACAGCCAACGAGCAGGCTGGAACCAGCCACAGCCACGGCAGCGGCGGCGCTGTACTTCAGGAAAGAGCGGCGGTTGAATTCTAAGGACATGATCGTTCCTCCTTTATGTAGAAACACAGAAATCATTGTACTGCCCCGAAGGGCGTCTTGCCTATACAATAGGCGAAAAATCAGCAGATGTCAATGCTTTTCACAAAAATTTTGTGGGGAAGCTCTGCCCTTTATGACGGAATTTCGTCTCGGAAAAATGCCTCAGGCCTTCGTCAGGTCAGAAGAGCTCAGAGAGAAGGTGAGGCTCTTGTTTGCCGCGAAGGTCGGGGTGAAGGTGACGCTCAGCTTCTGCCAGCCGGTGGGGACGCAGCAGATCAGCTGGATGTAGCCTGCGCCCTGCGGGGGCAGATTGGTGGACTCGGAGAAGCTCTGAGCGGCGGCATCATAGAGCTGGATGTAAGCGCCGACCTCGGCCTCAGCGCCGTCGCAGACAGCGGTGAAATCGGTGGTGGAGGCAGCCAGAGCGTGGAAGTACTGACGGGCGACATCGAGCTTGGTAGCCTCATCGTTCAGCGGATAGGCGGCATCCAGTTCGGCGAGGTTCTGTGCGCCGATGTTGAAGGTAGTCGCGCCGGAGCGGTTCACAGCGGTGACGAGCACAGCGACATACTCGTGATCAGGCAGGTCGGGGGTGTTGGCCATGGTAAAGACGCTGGTGAGCTGGACGCCCAGATTGTTCCAGTTGCTGACCTTGTCGCCGACCTTGACTTCGATGGCGTTGCTGGTGCTGGAGCCGCAGCCGCCCAGCATGGCAGCAGCGCCCAGAGCCGCTGCGGAGGCACCGGTACACTTGAGGAAGGTGCGGCGGGAAATTTTATTGGACATGGATGTGTCCCTCCTTGAATTCGCTTTATGATGAAGTACGATGAAAATGCTCTGCTTTGTTTATAACATCTTTTGCACGCAGATGCAAGCAAAAAACGGCAGAATTTACACTAGTTTCACAGAGACTTAAGTGCGGTCCTCTCCGGTCAGCTCCCGGGCGCGGGTCTCGCTGGTCTTGACCAGATTGAGCAGGCTGGGAGTATACAGCGGGTATTCCCGGGTCAGGCTCTCGGTGGTCATGGCGAGGCAGGACGGGTCGGCCACGCCCTCGCCGCCGGGCAGCGCTTCGCCGGCCAGCAGGGCCTCCACATTGGCCTGAGCCGAGTGCATCACAGCGTCGGAGTATCCGGGCCAGCGCCGGGCGTCCACGCTGAACATGCTGGAGGCATTGTGGGACTCGGCGGAGTAGAGCAGACGGAACATCTTGGCCACGGCGGTCATCAGGTAGGCGCTCACCTCGGTGGTCAGGGCCTTGCTGTGGCAATCGCCGATCTTGGCGTAGAGCACGTTCAGGCTGTTGGAGATGAGCTTTTTGTTCATCGTGGGCAGGACGCTGCCATGGTAGATGTTGTCCTTCATCTTGTCGGGGTTGGGGATGTCCTCTGCCGAGAGCATCATGCCGTTGCGCTCCGCCGAACGGCCCAGCAGATAGTCGCAGGAGACATTGTAATAGTCTGCCACCCGTACCACAAAATCCAGGCCGCACTCCCGGATTCCTTTTTCGTAGTGGGAAAGCAGGGCCTGCGAAACGCCCAGATCCTCTGCCGCCTGTTTCTGGGTGATGCCGCGCTCCTTGCGCAGCAGTTTGATGATACGATTGAACTCCATGATGTTTGGCTCCTCAGATAAAAATAAGACTTCCTTGATTTTTGGTTTACAGCACGTTGATTATACACAATGGAAAACGACTTGTAAAGCGAAAAAGTGACGGTTTTTCCGCCGGAATTTCGGTGTTTTTGTCAAAGGGGTTGCTCTTTCTACCATATCTATGTTAAAATAAACCTTACCGGCATATATTTAGTGTCTGATGGTGCCGGAAAAATCAGCAGAAAAGCAAGATTTGTGCGAATCAGCACAGGAATAGATAGCTCATACGAGGTGTTTTTGCATGAAAACCTTTAAGCTCCATCTCATCCGCCACGGCCTGACTTCCGGCAACTTACAGGGCCTTTACATCGGCAGCGGCACGGACATCCCCCTGTGTGACGAGGGCCGCGCCCAGTTGGCTGAGCTGAAAGAGCGGTTCGAGTATCCGCAGGTGGATACCGTCTTCTCTTCCCCACTCATGCGCGCCGTGGAGACGGCCAACATCCTGTTCCCCAATGCGACCCACCAGTTCTCGGTGCATGACCTGCGGGAGGCCGGTTTCGGCGTCTTTGAGAACCATCCCGTCAAGGAGCTGGTGAAGAACGAGGACTTCAAGAAGTGGATCACCCCGGGCTCCGGCTTCGTGCCGGAGGGCGCAGAGCCCACGGAGCAGTTCCACGCCCGCTGCTCGGAGACGCTGCTCAAGCTGTTCGAGTATATGATCCGGATGGACGTCACCGAGGCCGCCTGCGTGACCCACGGCGGCGTCATCATGAGCATGCTGAGCCAGCGCGCCCTCCCCTCCCGCCACCCCGAGCAGTGGATGGCCGACCCCGGCTGCGGCTACACCGTCCAGACCGATGTTCAGCTCTGGATGCGCGACCGTCTGGTGGAGGCCATCGACATCGTACCCTTCGGTTATGCCGACACCCTGCGGGGTCAGGCGGAAGCCGAGGAGAACGAAGCGTTCGAATAAGAAAGAACGCTCTGCCGCCCTGCGATTTTTGCCGCCGGGCGGCATTTTTGTGCTCTTTTGGTACAAAATCGGCAAAGAAAACGCAAAACCTGCGGCAGAACGCGTTCAAACCCTTGACAGGGGGCGGAGAAACCGATACTCTATAAAGTGAATGATTTTTCTCGCTGCAAGGAGGAGTCCCCGATGTCTCAGTCTCTTTCCCGCCGGTCGTTCCTGAAATGCGCCGGTTCGGGCGCGGTCAGTCTGGCTGCTGCCCTGCTCACAGGCGTTTCGGCGGCTGCGGCACAGCCCCGTGTGATGGGCCAGCCTGCCCTGCTGGACGGCAAAGCGGCGGTGGAGCTGCTGGGCTATGCGCCTGCACCCGGGCTGGGCGGCGTGTTGGTCTACCTCTCGGTGGAGAACCTCTCGGCCCGCACCCTGCCGGTGGGCGCAAGCTACCTCCACAGCCGGAATGTCTCGACTCTGAAGGAGCTTTACGGTCTGGACAGCGGCGTGACCGCCCGCTGCGGGGGCGAGAGCGTCCCCTGCGGCAGCTTTGCGGCACCGCTCTACGCGGAGAATGCCGCCGATGCTTCGGCCTTTACGCTCAACCTCGCCGCCGGGCGGGGCGCGATGCTCCACTGCTTCTGCGCTGTCCCGGAGGATTGGGAGACGCTGGAGCTGAGTTATCGCCCCGCCTTTGCCGCCGGACAGCCGGTGGAGTTCGTGGTGCGCCGGGATGCCGACGCCGTCCGCCTCGGACCGGTGCCGGCGACGCCGGCGGAAGTCGGAAGCGTAGTGGATTTATAAACGGCTTCGCGCGCCGGTGGCGCGGGGTTAGAGCGCTTTTACGCTGGGCTAAGTTCTCTTTTGCGCACCAAAAGAGAACCAGAAAAGTGCCCGCTACTTTCGAGGCGCGGGAGGCACGAACTAGGGGCTGCTCGCCCCTAGTAACCCCGGAGAGGTGGGCTCCAACTCAAAATG
>ENA-OQNI01000246-OQNI01000246.1-human-gut-metagenome-genome-assembly--contig:-NODE-246-length-83582-cov-7.978887_pt1 | contig 83582 bp, 72 predicted proteins | sample MGYA00242627_ERZ504876 | MGnify/ENA primary metagenome ERZ504876 (study PRJEB26092, sample SAMD00036386) | human gut metagenome | host: Homo sapiens | study: EMG produced TPA metagenomics assembly of... | reverse complement strand
GTTTACAACCCGAAAGCCTTCTTCCTTCACGCGGCGTTGCTGGGTCAGGCTTGCGCCCATTGCCCAATATTCCCCACTGCTGCCTCCCGTAGGAGTCTGGGCCGTGTCTCAGTCCCAATGTGGCCGGCCAACCTCTCAGTCCGGCTACTGATCGTCGCCTTGGTGGGCCGTTACCCCACCAACTAGCTAATCAGACGCGAGGCCATCTCAGAGCGATAAATCTTTGGCAGTCAGAGTCATGCGACCCAACTGCATTATGCGGTATTAGCACAATTTTCACTGTGTTATTCCCCACTCCAAGGCAGGTTCCTCACGCGTTACTCACCCGTCCGCCACTAAGTAACCTTATCAATTGGACGAATCCTCTTTCAAAGGCACTCCGTTCGACTTGCATGTGTTAAGCACGCCGCCAGCGTTCATCCTGAGCCAGGATCAAACTCTCAATAAAATGGTATCTAAAGAGCCAAAGCTCTTCAAATCACTTTATTGAAGCTTAAAAACTAGCTTCAAAGAAATTTAACGATTGTCCTTCAAGCTAAGCTTGTTTGAACAACCAAATCCAATTTGGTGCTTCGTGTTTGTCACGTTGTTTAATTTACAAGGTACACACCGCTTTGCAGCGGCGGGAGTTCATTTTACCACACCGTTTCGACCTTGTCAAGAGCTTTTTTTGAAGTTTTTTCAAACTTTTCAGCTCTCAGGTCAGCCCGGCAGGCTTCTCCCTTATTGGCCGCCCTCACAGGCGACTTGATTAGTTTACCATATCTCAGTTTGCTTGTCAAGAACTTTTTTCGCACCGTCAGGTGGTTTTTGTTCTCTCATTCAAGCTCGCTTTTGACTTGGAAAACCACTGTCTCGCGGACAGCTTTGATAGAATACCACCGCTCCCTCCATTTGTCAACAGGTTTTTTCATATTTTTCGAATTTTTTCTTCTCTTCCCGAAATAAGGTCTTTTCCCCCTATTTTGTCCACCAGTGAGCTACATTTATCCTCAGAAATACGCCTTGCGCATCCTTCCCAGTTATGATACCCTATTTTTACGAATTCTATATTATAAGGTAGGTCATTCCCATGCCCATTAAAATTCCCGATTCCCTTCCTGCTACTACTACATTGGAGGGAGAAAACATCTTTGTTATGACGGAGTACCGGGCTATGCACCAGGATATCCGCCCTCTGAACCTCCTCATCTTAAATTTGATGCCCACTAAGATCGTGACTGAGACCCAGCTGCTGCGTAAGCTCTCCAACTCTCCTCTTCAGGTCCAGGTAGAACTGCTGCACACCCTCAGCCATGTATCTCAGAATACAGATGCCAGCCACCTCTCTTCCTTCTATACTACCTTTGATCAGATCAAAGACCGGAAGTATGACGGTATGATCATTACCGGAGCTCCGGTAGAAAATCTGGACTTTACCGATGTGGACTACTGGGATGAGCTGTGCGAGATCATGGAATGGACCAAGACCCACGTTCACTCTACCCTGCATATCTGCTGGGGTGCCCAGGCCGGTCTCTATTACCATTATAATATTCCTAAGTATGATCTGGGTAAAAAGCTCTTTGGCGTCTTCCCCCACACAGTGGTGCGCAAACGCAGCCCCCTGTTCCGCGGTTTTGATGATATCTTCTATGTTCCTCACTCCCGCTATACTGAAAACAAGCTGGAGGATGTTCTGGCTGTCCCGGAACTGCAGCTGCTGGCTGTCTCGGAGCAGGCTGGCGTCTTTGCAGTAAAGAGCCAGGATAACCGCCGCTTCTTTATTACCGGACACCCCGAATACGATCCCGACACCCTGGCCAATGAGTACTTCCGGGATGTAAACAAGGGCATCGACATCAATGTTCCGGACAACTACTTCCCCAACGACGAGCCCACACAGCCTCCCCTGGTACGCTGGCGCTCCGCTGCCCAGCTGTTCTATACCAACTGGCTGAACTATTACGTGTATCAGACCACGCCTTACGATATCCGCGACATTTAAAAGGAGCGATACCATGGAAGTAACCTTTGATATGATCCGCTCCTCTCCGGAGATCCGGACTTACATCACACAGGCCGACGCTTCTCTCACAGCTCTGGGCTTTACGGAGCACTCCTTTGCCCATGTAGGCAAGTGCGCTCATGTGGCCGCTCAGATCCTGACCGAATTGGGGTATACTCCCCGCGAGGTAGAGCTGGCTCAGATCGCCGCCTACATGCACGATATCGGCAACGTGGTCAACCGCCACGACCATGCCATCAGCGGTGCTACCATGGCTTTCCGCATTCTGGACAACATGGGCATGGATCCTTCCGACGTGGCAGCCGTCATCACCGCTATCGGCCATCACGATGACTCTACCGCATTTCCGGTCAATGCCATTGCCGCTGCCCTGATTCTGGCGGACAAGACCGATGTGCGCCGCAGCCGCGTGCGCAACAAAGACATGTCCACCTTTGATATTCACGACCGGGTCAACTACTCGGTAGAGCGCTCGGAAGTTTTGCTGGATGTGGAGTCCAAGACCATCACCCTCTCCCTGTCCATTAACACAGAGATGTGCGCGGTCATGGACTATTTTGAGATCTTCCTGCAGCGGATGCTGCTGTGCCGCCGTGCTGCGGAACAGTTGGGTCTGAGTTTCCGTCTGGAGATCAACGGCCAGCTTCTGCTTTAAACCAATATGTTCTTTTTACAAGTCCTGGGTATCGCCCAGGGCTTGTTTTTTTCTGTCACCGCTCTGTAACTTGACTGTGATCTACCACAAGTGTAGTATATAATTATCAACTACATTTGAAGTAAATTGGAGATGATACCATGAAACGTCTGCCCGACACCGAACTGGAAGTCATGAAAGCCCTGTGGAAGCTGGGCGCCGATACCCCTCGTGCCGCTTTGGACCAAGCGCTGGAGGACTTTGGCTGGGCCAGCAACACGGTAAACACCTATCTGGCCCGATTGGCTGAAAAAGGCTTTGTCTCGGTGCGCCGGGAAGGAAAAAGCAACCGCTACACTCCCTTAGTTTCTCAGGAGGATTATTTGGCCTTTGACAGCCGCAGCGTGCTCTCCCGCCTGTACGGCAGCTCTCCCCGAAATTTTGTGGCGGCTCTGGCCCGAACCGGGCTGAAACGCCAGGACCTGGATGAGCTGCGCTCCCTGCTGGACCAGCTGGAGGAGGACACCAAGGCATGACAGATTTTCTATTTTATTTAGGTGCTCTGTCCTTGGGCGGCGGTCTGGTTGGGCTGATCCTGATGGCTACCGGACTGCTCACCCGCTCCCGGTACGCCGCCCGGTGGCGCTGCTGGGGCTGGCTGCTGCTCTGCCTGCGTCTGGCCATCCCTTTACCCTTCTCTTTTCCAAATGTTCAGGTCCACGCCCCCATTCAGCTTCACTCCCCCAGTTTGGAGCGCCCCTCAGAACTGCCTTTTACCGCCGGACGTCCCTTTCAAGAGGCGGTGCCATCTCCGGTCTCACCCACCGGTTCTTCCAATGAAGAGAATCCCTCTTCCTCTACATCTTCTTCTCAGAACACCCCTGAACCTGAGCCAGAAACAAAGCCTACGATCTATGTTTCTCAAATCGTCACTGCGGTCTGGCTTTTGGTCGCAGCAGGAATCCTCATTTGGAATCTCATCGCTCACCTTCGACTGCGGCGTTTCCTGAAGCGCTGGGCCGACCCGGTAAGGGATGCTACGATCCTCCCGCTCTATAATGCCATGGGCGACCAATTGGAGCTGGACCGCCGTCCCCGGCTGATGACCTGTCCTGGGTTGGCCGCTCCCATGCTGGCAGGGCTGCTCCATCCTGTGCTTCTGCTGCCGGAGCAGCCCCTTGCCCCGAAAGAACTGGAATACGCCCTGCTCCACGAACTGACCCACTACCGCCGCCGGGATATCTGGCTCAAAGCCCTGGCTCTGTGGGTGCGGGCCGTGCACTGGTTCAATCCTCTGGTATGGCTCATGGCCCGGGCCATTGAACAAGATACCGAGCTATCCTGCGACGAGGCGGTTCTGCGGCGTCTTCCACCAGAGGAACATGCCGCCTATGGCAAGACTATCTTGTCTGCGGTGGAGCGGCTGAAGGCCCGCTCCTGACGAAAGGAGTTCAAATATGGCACCAAGACTCCCCCGCTCCCCTCTCACCACCCGGCTGTCCGGATCTGCCCGGGAGACGGAGCACCGTATCCGTAATATCTTCCAATGGAAAAAGAAGCGTCCGCCTGTGCTGGTGCTGGTCCTGACTGCCGTGCTGATCGCTATGTGCGGAGGATTGGTTTCCTGCCAGGAGCGGACAGAACCAGTCACTCTGGTCATGGATGCCCAGTATTACGACACACAGGGTAACTATATTGAGATTCCCGCCCTGGCCATGTCTGCCGATACTCAACCCACTGCCGGAGTCACCGCCATCAACCAGGCCCTAAGCCAGTTGAAGCAGGAGTATCAGGATATCCTGGATGGGGTCGTCGATGACTCTTCCCTGTCATCCACCGAAAATCACTGTCTGCTCTACCCCACCGAAACTCAGCGCTATTGGAATCTGGTCTTCTTCCGGGAGGAATTTCACACGGACCTGAATACCGGGCATGTCACCTCGTTGGTCTATAACAAAGAAACAGGCCAGCAGGTGACCCTGGAGGAGGCTCTGGAGTTAGCCGGGCAAACCGTGGACGATCTCTGCCAGGCCCTGGCGGACCAGTACGATCCCACCTTGGGTCAGGATATCCCCGGTGCCGACCTGTGCATCCAGAACCAGACCGTGGAAGGCTTCCGCATGGGAGCGGACGATCAGCCTATTTTCTATCTCACTGCCCGGGTCGATGACCGGAATGACACAGCATCCGACTTTGTCAGCGGCTCGGATAACCTCTACATCTGGTCCGATGGAACATTTACTCTTTATGACCAATATGCTGTCACGGACCTTCAACCGCTGGTTCCGTCAGAGGAGTGCATCGATCTGAATCCGCCTCTGTGGCGGCAGTGGAATTTCAGCGGCGGAGAACCGGAGGGAGGATTTTCGGTGTCTGCCAGCTTAAGTCTGCAGGATCCGGAGGTCTGTCTCTACCGGGATGGTTTTCCCAATCCCATCGGTCCAGGTTCTTCTCTCTCCTTCTCCTGTCTGGACTCTACGCATATCGACACCCAGCGTCTGGAGAAGTATGAGCCTATCTACAACCCGGGAGACTACTGGCTGCGCAGCAGTGGTACGACAGGCACCGGAAGTTTTACCGCTCTGAGTTACTACAACAGCACTGAGGACCGGGAGTCCATCAATACTCTGGATGTTACGATGCCCGATCTCTACACTCCCCGAGGTATCCGAGTGGGTGCCAGCCGAGAAGACGTGCTGACAGCCTATCCCGAAGCAGTATCAGAAGATTATTGGGGAAAGTATCCAGGCCAGGACTATCTGTGGTACTGCCGCGATTCCAACGACTTTGGAACTGCTATTTTATTCTTCTTCAATGGGGATACCCTGCACCAGATCACACTCACCAATATGTTTGACTGATTGGAGGCTTTGCTTATGGACAAGCGCTGTACGCCCCACTCTCCGCTGACCACCCGGCTGTCCGGCTCGGCGCGAGAGACGGAAAATCGCATTCGCAATATCTTCCAGTGGAAAAAGAAGCGCCCGCCGGCACTGGTACTGGCTCTGGCTGCTTTAGTCATTGTTTTGTGCGGCTCTCTGGTATCCTGTCAGGAGGGAACCACCTTTGTCTCCAACGTTGCCTCCGGTCGGGTGGACCAGATGGCTCTGAAGGATGATCTGGCTGAAGCTGCTCAAACCCTTTTTCCCTCTGGCGTTATTCAACCCACTTCTGTGGAACTAATGGCTTTCATCCCCGGTGATGACGGAAATGTTGCCCTGGGAGCGGTTTGTGTACAAACCGACCGTTCCGAATCACTGCTCGCCTTGGGCGTACAAGACCAGCTAACCGGCCAGCTGACCGCTCCGGTCTTCGCCACCATATGCACCGGAAGCCAACCCCATGTGGTAACTTTTAATAAGGACGGAGAAAGCTACCTTCTCTATGTGGCCAACAGTATCCACCTAGGGCTTACGTATGGAGAAGCTGGCCTCATCCGCTATGACGGAACTGACTTCACCTGGGTCTGGCCGGTGGAGGGGGGCGTGCGAGAGGAGGACTCTCAGGCACGGAAGGATTATGAGGCCTACTGGCAGGAATACAAGGCTCTTATGGCTCCCGGCGGCGTAGACATCTTTGCACAGACTGACAACGCGGTCATCAACGGAGACGGACCTCAGTGGGTACCCGACCACAACGAGACCTTTTACCCTGCACCGGAGGACACCCTCCCAATCCCGGTTCCCTGGCAGGTCCGCAATTGGTTGGAAACCTTTACCCATCAAGACAACAACCCGCTGAATGCCAACAATACCTCTGCTCTTTGGTCCATCCAGTCTCTGACACAGACTGAACTGACGTCGTTGGAGCTGAAAGACACCCAGACTGCCTACACGGTACTGGCCCGGGCAGACACGGATGACACACTCTGGTTTACCGCCTGCCTCATCTATGACAGGGACGAGAACTCCTTGGAGGTCTATGACTATACCACAGGCTCTCTGGAAGAGGTCACAGAATACATCGAAAGTCTGGTTACCCTGATCTCCGGGATTGATTCCCAGGAGTTCTATACACTGGCCCACCAATACTACAGCCAGAAATACCAGGGACAAACCTACTACTTTGCCGTAGACCAGCCCGAAGTGCCTCAAGAAGGAGACCTGCGTTTGGGATCGGTGAGCTATAATGGATCCTGCCATCTTCCCCAAGGCATCGGCTCTGCTTACACCGTAAGCTTCTCCAGATACCGTTCCGGAGAGTGGGCATCGCCCCGCATTCAGTATCTGGTTCTGCTTCGAAATGAAGATGGTTCTTTCTCATCGGTGCTGGGGGAGCCTTCTTCCTATCATGAGAACATGTCGGCATATGAAATCGTCCACCTGGCCGTTGACCAGGCAGAGAAATAAGCCTTTTTTCTCATCTCGTTCTTTCCTCTCACGCGCGGCGGACTTGGTTCCGCCGCGCCCTTTTTCTCCCCTCCAAATCTCCCCTTCTATTCCATCTTCTTCATTGAGAAATTCCATTTTTTCATCCCATTTCCCATCCTTTCCGCTGCCTCTGTGAGCTCTCTGTGATTTTAACATTTTTATCAAAATTTCAGTATAAAAACTGTGTATTTTGCCGGGTAGCTTCCCCCTTGCTTCCGCCCTGAAAAAACGATATAATTTGTAAGGTACATAAACAGTTATGCCTTTTCCGGCCTTCGCAACAACAGGTATTTTTCCTGTGTTGCGCTTTTTCTGGTCTTGGTTTGTTAATTTTCTAACAAAACTGTTTAGAACCCGTCAAATTGTTTTAGATTTGACCGTTAGAAATCAACTTTTTAGGAGGAAACACTATGAAGGTTGCAATTTTCGGCGCCGGCACCATGGGTCGTGGTATTGCCCAGGTCTTTGCCGCAAACGGGCATACTGCCCTGATGTACGCCAGCAGCATCGCCTCCGCCCAGCGCCATAAGGAACAGCTGGACGCTTCTCTGCAAAAGCGGGTCGCCAAGGGCAAAATGTCTCAGGGCACCAAGGACGCTCTCATGGCCAATGTGCTGGTCGAGGAAGAGTCCGCCGCTGCTGATGCTGATCTGGTGATCGAGTGCATCGCCGAGGAGATGGGTCCCAAGAAGGAGCTGTTCCATCGCCTGGACGAGCTGTGCAAGCCGGAGACCGTGTTTGCTTCCAACACCTCCTCTTTGTCTATCACTGAGATGGGCAATGGTCTGAAGCACCCCCTCATCGGTATGCACTTCTTCAACCCCGTGCCCAGCATGAAGCTCATCGAGGTCATCCGCGGCGTGAACACTCCCCAGGAGACCTTCGACTTTGTGTACAAGCTGGCTCAGGACATCGGCAAGGAGCCCGTTGAGGTGGCAGAAGGCCCCGGCTTCGTGGTCAACAAGCTGCTGATCCCCATGATCAACGACGCCATCGGCCTGGTTGAGTCCGGCACCGCCTCCGTCGAGGACATCGACAAGGCTATGCGCCTGGGCGCCAACCACCCCATGGGTCCTCTGGCCCTGGGCGACTTCATCGGCCTGGATATCTGCCTGGCCATTATGAACACCCTGTACGATGAGACAGGCGATTCTAAGTATCGTCCTGCCCTGCTGCTGAAGAAGATGGTCCGCGGTGGTCTGCTGGGCGTCAAATCCGGCAAGGGCTTCTACGATTATTCCAAGTAAAAAAGTTTTAGGAGGACTGGAAAATGGATTTTCATCTGACTAGAGAGCAAGAGATGGTCCGCAAGATGTACCGTGAGTTTGCGGAGAACGAGGTCAAGCCCCTAGCCGAGGAGCTCGATGAGGAAGAGCGCTTCCCCATGGAGACCGTCGAGAAGATGGGCAAGCTGGGCATGATGGGCATCTACTTCCCCAAGAAGTACGGCGGCGCCGGCGGCGATGTGCTGTCCTACGCTATGTGCGTTGAGGAGCTGTCCAAGGTCTGCGGCACCACTGGTGTTATTGTGTCTGCCCACACCTCTCTGTGCTGCGCCCCCATCTATGAGCACGGCACCGAGGAGCAGAAGATGAAGTATCTGCCCGACCTGCTCAGCGGCAAGAAGATCGGCGCTTTCGGCCTGACCGAGCCCAACGCCGGCACCGACGCCTCCGGCCAGCAGACCACCGCTGTTCTGGAGGGTGACCACTATGTGCTCAACGGCTCCAAGTGCTTCATCACCAACGGCACTGTGGCCAGCACCATGGTCGTCTTCGCTATGACCGACCCCAAGGCCGGCAACCACGGCATCTCCGCTTTCATCGTGGAGAGCTCCTTCCCCGGCTTCTCCGTTGGTAAGAAGGAGAAGAAGATGGGTATCCGCGGTTCTTCCACCTGCGACCTGATCTTTGAGGACTGCATCGTTCCCAAGGAGAACCTGCTGGGCAAGGAAGGCCAGGGCTTCAAGATCGCCATGCAGACTCTGGACGGCGGCCGTATCGGCATCGCTGCTCAGGCTCTGGGTCTGGGCGAGGGTGCCATTGACGAGGCCGTCAAGTACACCCAGGAGCGTATCCAGTTTAAGAAGCGTCTGTCTCAGTTCCAGAACACCCAGTTCCAGCTGGCTGACATGCACACCCGCATGAAGGCTGCTCAGTACTTGGTGTACGCCGCTGCCTGCAAGAAGGAGAACCACGAGCCTTACTCCGTGGACGCCGCCATGGCTAAGCTGTTTGCCGCCGAGGCCGCTTCCGATGTGACCCGCCGCGCTGTTCAGCTGTTCGGTGGTTACGGCTACACCCGTGAGTATCCCGTGGAGCGCATGATGCGTGACGCCAAGATCACCGAGATCTATGAGGGTACTTCCGAGGTCCAGCGCATGGTCATTTCCCGTGCGATGGGTGTGAAATAAGATAGGAGGCAGATGGAAATGAAAATCATTGTTTGTGTTAAGCAGGTCCCCGATACCTCCGGTAAGGTGGCCGTGAATCCCGATGGTACTCTGAACCGCGCCTCCATGGCGACCATCACCAACCCCGACGACCTGAACGCCGTCGAGGCCGCTCTGGTCCTGAAGGAGCAGACCGGCGCCGAGGTCGTTGTCGTCTCCATGGGTCCTCCTCCTGCCGAGGGCATGCTGCGTGAGGTTATGGCTCGCGGCGTGGACCGTGCTGTTCTGGTTTCCGGCCGTGAGTTCGGCGGTTCCGATACTTATGCTACCTCTCAGATCCTGGCCGCTGCTATCAACAAGATCGGCCTGGACGAGGACGACGTGGTGTTCTGCGGCCGTCAGGCTATCGACGGCGACACCGCTCAGGTTGGTCCCCAGATCGCTGAGAAGCTGGGCATCCCCCAGGTTTCCTACGCTGCTGAGATCACCAAGGAGGGCAAGACCCTCACCATCAAGCGTATGCTGGAAGACGGCTACATGACCATCAAGGTCAACACCCCCTGCCTGATCACCTGCATCAAGGAGCTCAACGAGCCCCGATACATGAGCGTGGGCGGCATCTTCGAGTGCTATGAGAAGCCCTACGAGGTCCTGGACTACAACGCTCTGAAGGACGATCCCCTGATCGATCCCGCTACCATCGGCCTGAAGGGTTCTCCCACCAACATCCTGACCTCCTTCACTCCTCCTCAGAAGGGCGCCGGCATGATGCTGGAGGGCGCCGACAAGGCGACCTGTGAGAAGCTGGCCGGCATCCTGGCTGGCAAGCATTTGATCTGATAGAAGGGAGAATTGAAGAATATGTCTACTTTCAACAGTGCTGATATCGCTGCCTTCAACGGCGGCGTGTGGGTATTCTGCGAGCAGCGTCAGGGCACCATGATGCCTACCTCCTTTGAGCTGATTTCCGAGGGCCGCAAGCTGGCTGACGAACTGGGCACCAAGCTGTACGGCATTCTGCTGGGCCACAACATCGAGGGCATTGCCAAGGAGCTGGGCGGCTACGGTGCTGACGGCGTATACGTCTGCGACCACCCCCTGCTGGAGAACTACACCACCGACGGCTACACCAAGGTCATCTGCGACGTGATCGAGGAGTACAAGCCTGAGATGATGCTGATCGGCGCCACCAACATCGGCCGCGATCTGGGCCCCCGCTGCGCCGCTCGTCTGCACACCGGTCTGTGCGCCGACTGTACTCACCTGGACGTGGATATGGGCATCTACAAGGACTTCCTGCGTGAGGCCTCCACTCTGCCCGCCGAGAAGATCGACGGCCTGAACACCGCTATGGTGCTGGGTGAGAAGCACGACGTGTCCCGCGACCTGAAGATGACCCGTCCTGCTTTCGGCGGCCACCTGATGGCTTCCATCATCTGCCCCCGTTTCCGTCCCGCTATGGCTACCGTGCGTCCCGGCGTTATGAAGAAGGCTCCCTTCGATCAGGCCAAGGCTGACGCCTGCGAGCTGATTAAGCCCAACTTCTCCCTGACTGAGGCTGACATGCAGACCCAGGTCATCGAGGTTGTCAAGGCCGCTAAGAAGCTGGTCGACCTGATCGGCGCTGACGTGGTCGTCTCCGTGGGCCGTGGCATCTCCAAGGACGTCGAGGGCGGCATCAAGCTGGCTGAGGAGCTGGCTGAGGTTCTCGGCGGCGTCGTGGGCGGCTCCCGTGCCACCATCGACTCCGGCTGGCTGTCCGCTGACCACCAGGTTGGTCAGACCGGCAAGACCGTTCACCCCAAGATCTATGTTGCTCTGGGCATCTCCGGCGCCATCCAGCACAAGGCTGGCATGCAGGATTCCGAGTGCATCATCGCTGTGAACAAGAACGAGAACGCCCCCATCTTTGAGATCGCTGACTACGGCATCTGCGGCGACCTGTTCAAGGTTACCCCCATGCTGATCGAGGCTATCAAGGCTACTAAGGCTGCTCAGTAAGAGTAAACGTTCTACGCCCCGCTTCTCCAAGAAGCGGGGCGTTTTTATTGGCAAAAAGGGAGGTCCCGAATACTCGGGACCTCCCTTTTTCTATGGATAGAAATTATGCCGCATGGGCCAGGAGCGCCTCAAAGAAGTCCATGTATGCATCATGGTCCAGGGCGTCGGCCTCAGGATGGAACTGCACACCCAAGGTGAAGTCGTTGGCCTGGTACTCCAGAGCCTCAATCACCTCGTCCGGTCCGTAGGCTACCACGGTCAGGCCCTGCCCCACACGCTGGGGATTGGCCACCTGGTGGTGCCAGGATGCTACGTCAGCCAAGCTCGTGCCGCCTACGATGGAGTACAGCAGAGAGTCGGTATCGGTAACGGTAATGTCGTGACGGGCCCAATCGGGCTTATTGCGGTGGACGCGATAGCTGTCGTCCTTGCCCAGATAGGTGGGCAGATCCTGGATCAGACCGCCGCCGCACACCACATTCAGCATCTGCATTCCGCGGCAAATTGCCAGCATAGGTTCGTCGGTCTGGACCGCTGCCTGGATCAGATTGTAGTCCGAGGTATCCCGGATGTCCCGGTACTCGGTGTTGTCCTCCAGCAGGGGGCTGTGCTCATCGCCGTACAGGTCGGGGTTGATATCCTCGCCGCCGGTAACTACGATGCCGTCCACGCTCTTCAGCGCGGAGACTGCCTGCTCATAGCGGGTGATTTGAGGCAGATGGGTCACTACGCCGCCCGCCTCACGGATAATATCCTGAATGTCGGTATAGTCCACCGGATCACCGCCCCAAGAGATGCCGATGACCGGCTTCTCAGAGGCATAGGCCACCAGATTCTCAAAGAAGGTCAGGCAGGTATCAAAGTCGCAGGGAGCTTCCTTGCCCTGATAGAGCACCAGGCTGCAGTCATTCTCCGGATGGAACTGCACGCCTACGCAGAAGGTCTTATCCTTATTTTCCACGGCTTCAATGATATCAACACCATTCAGCGTGGTCTTGGCGGTGACGGTCAGGCCTGTGCCCTCCACGCTCTTTACCGCCTGGTGGTGCCAGGAGGAGACGTTTTTCAGCACATCGGCGTTTACCACGTCGTACAGCAGGGAGTCCTTATCGATAATATCCACATCGTGGCGGGCATAGTCCCGATTGGGAGCATCGGCGGGCATCCGGTGCAGGTCATTGTACTCCGCGCCCTGGGCGGCGAAGTAGTCGGGAATGTCCTGGATAAAGTCGGCGCCGGAGACGATGCTCATCATCTGCATACCACGGCAGGCTGCAAAGGAGGGGATGTCCTGCTGGATGCAGTAAGCCATCAGTGTATAGTCGGAAATATCTCGGGTCGCGTTAATCTCTTCCCCGTGATTGGCTTCCTTCTGAGGCTCAGCAAAGAGAGAAGGGCTGATATCCTCGCCGCCGGTAAAGAACACGCCATCCACCTCAGCCATGACCTGAGCCACATTGGTATTGGCAAAGTTCTTTGCCTTGATCTGGTCTGCGTAGGCCTGCTTAAGCATCCCACTCTCCTCCAGATAGGCGCTGGTCACCTTGTTGCTGCTGTCATACTCCACAGCAGAGGAAGTGATCTGGGGCAGCTCCACCGCCACACCGCCTGCTGCACGGATCACAGTGGCAAATGCAGCATAATCCTGCGTATTGCTCTTCCAGCTGATACCGATAAACGGCTTGCCTTCCATGGCCTTAGCATTGGACATCATCTGAACGAACACAGTCTTGTTCACTGCGCTGTTCGGGCTGTACTCCACTCCCTGAGTCAAGCCAGTGCTGGATACCGCAGTATTATAGCTGGCAGGCCAGGCAGTCAGGACGCCATTGGGAACATCCGCATACCGCAGCAGGATCGCCGCCGCCTCTACCTGGGTCGCTGCCGCATTGGGAGAGAAGGTATCACCACTCGTACCACTCATCAGACCCTTTGCATAAACCAGGTTGATAGCTCCCTCATAGATGCTGTTCTCAGCCACATCAGAAAACGCGCTGGGTTTCGCCTGGTACTCTGCCAACTGACCGGACAGGCCGGCACTTTCTACCAGCAGTGCCGCCATTTCTCCTCTGGTCATGGTGTCTGGTGCTGCGGAGGCTGTTACTACCAGTCCCGCAGTCAGGGCACCAGCCGTACACAAGGACAAGAATTTACGAAAGATCCCCTTCTTCATTTCTTGAACTCCTTTCTTTTTGCCGCTATGGGATGCTGCCTTTCCCATGCTCCCCTCAAAGTAACGGAACGGCAGAGAGCCCATCCATTCGCAATGCCTTTTCAGACTATTTCAAGCATTACTTCCAAGAAGAGTATAATATAGTGCGTTGTTTTTTTCAATAAATACAACACATTCTTTCCCTTTTTCTTCTGTGACCGCCCTTCTCTGCCGCGCATAGGCTGGAACAGCACGGAGAGGGAGGAGATCAACTATGGCATGTGCAAAAACAATTTGGCTGTTGGGAGGAGACCGGCGGCAGGCAGAGCTGGCCCGACTGCTGGCTATGGACGGGCATACAGTCCACACCTGGGCTTTGGAGGAGGGATTACCCGCCGAGGAACCGGGCTGCGCCCGCCAGCCTCCCGACGGCCTTTCTCAGGCAGACTGTGTGATCCTGCCGCTGCCGGCAGCAGATGGGACGGTGCTACATAGTCCCCTGTCCCAGTTCCACCCCAGTCTGCGGCAGGTCTTTGACGCCCTGGCGCCCGGCCAGCTGGTGCTGGCGGGGATGGCAGATCCAGGCTTGAAAGCACTGGCCCAGGAACACGGGGTATGCCTGCTGGACTACTTTACCCGGGAGGAACTGGCAGTGGCCAACGCAGTACCCACAGCCGAGGGAGCGATCCAGATCGCCATGGAGCAGCTGCCCATCACCCTCCACGGCGCCCAGGTGCTGGTGTTGGGCTTTGGGCGGATCGGGCAGGCTACCGCTCTGCGTCTGGCCGCTCTAGGCGCTGAAGTGACGGTAGCCGCCCGTCGCTGGGAAGCCCTTGCCTGGGCGAAAGCCGTAGGCTGTAAGGGCGTCCTTCTGTCCCAGCTTACGGAAAGCCCCTGCCCCTTCCAGCTGGTGGTCAACACCGTCCCCGCCCTGGTCCTGGGACGGGAGGTCCTGAAAGCTCTGCCTGCCGGCTGCCTTATTCTGGATCTGGCCAGCAAACCAGGCGGCGTGGACCGCACCGCCGCCCAAGAACTGGGTCTGCCCGTCATCCATGCCCTCTCCCTGCCGGGCAAGGTGGCCCCTGTAACTGCAGCAGCCATCCTTCAAACCACCATATATCATATGCTCCAGGAACTGGAGCAGCCAGGAAAGGAAGATGCTACATGATCGACCAAACGGTCGGCTTTGCCGTGTGCGGCTCCTTCTGCACCCACGCCAAGGCCATGGAGGCCCTGGAGCAGGTAAAAGCCCGCTTCTCCACGGTGATTCCCATTGTCTCGGAGTGTACCGCCGCTACCGACACCCGCTTTGGCCCTGCCCATGAGCTGATGCGGGAGATGGAGCGAATCTGTGACCGGCGGGTCATCTCCTCCATCCGCGAGGCAGAACCCATCGGCCCCAAGAAGCTGCTGGATCTGCTCATCATTGCTCCCTGTACCGGAAACACGCTGGGCAAACTGGCCTGCGGCATTACGGACACGGCGGTCACCATGGCCGCCAAAGCCCATCTGCGCAACCAGCGCCCCCTTCTCATTGCCCCCTCTACCAACGACGGTCTGACTGCCTCCGCTCCCAATTTGGGCGCTCTGCTCAGCCGTAAATACATCTATTTCGTCCCCTTCGGACAGGACGACCCGGTGAAAAAGCCCACCTCCCTGGTGGCCGACTTTTCTCTGGTGGCCGACGCGGCTCAGGCAGCCCTGGAGGGTCGCCAGCTGCAGCCTCTGCTGCGGGTGGTTTAGGCAAAAAAAATTCCCCGGCCCAGGCCGGGGAATTTTTGTATTCTGATTAGATCGCGTGACCCTTCTGCTTGATCATATCCACCACGCGCTGGGCCAGAGCCTGGCATAGCTCCTGATCGGGAGCCTCCACCATCACGCGGACAAGGGGTTCCGTGCCCGACTCGCGGACCAGGATGCGGCCGGTGTTGCCCAGCTCGGCAGCCACTGCGTCCACAGCGGCTTGAACATCGGCGTCAGCCTGGGCAGCCTTCTTATCCTTTACCCGCACGTTGATGAGCACCTGAGGATAGATGGTCACCGGCTCAGCCAGCTTGCTCAGAGGCAGCTTCTTGGCCAGCATGGCCTCCATGATCTTCAGGGAGGTGAGGATACCGTCGCCGGTACGGGCGTACTTGGTGAAGATGATGTGGCCGGACTGCTCGCCGCCGATGCGGTGGCCGTTCTGCACCATGTTCTCATAGACATACTTGTCGCCCACGGCGGTCTTCTCATAACCGATCCCCGCCTTCTCCAGAGCCTTGTACAGGCCGAAGTTGGACATGACGGTGGTAACCACCTTGTTGGTGACCAGCTTGCCCCGCTCCTTCATGTAGCAGGCATACAGGTACATGATCTGATCGCCGTCCACCAGCTTGCCGTTCTCGTCCACGGCCAGGCAGCGGTCAGCATCGCCGTCATAGGCAAAGCCCACGTCCATCTTGTTCTCCACTACGTAGCGCTGAAGGCCCTCGATGTGGGTGGAACCGGCGTTGAGGTTGATGTTGGTGCCGTCGGGGTTGGTGTTGATGGTGAATACTTGGGCACCCAGGGCCTCAAAGATCCGGGGGGCAATGTGCCAGGCGCTGCCGTTGGCACAGTCCAGAGCCACGCGCTTGCCCTTGAAGGAATACACGGCCAGGGAGATGAGGTAACCCATGTAGCGGTTACGGCCGGCAGTATCGTCCACGATGCTGCCCACCTGGGCCTCGGTGGCCATGGGCAGCTCCTTCCAGGGCTGTCCGTCCAGCTCCAGCTTGCCGTCCAGATAGTCCTCTACCAGGGAAATGACGCTCTCCTCCATCTTCTCGCCTTCGCCGTTGATGAGCTTGATGCCGTTATCATAGAAGGGGTTATGGGAGGCGCTGATCATCACGCCGCAGTCAAAGCCGTCGGTACGGGCCACGTAGGAGACAGAGGGAGTGGTGGTGACATGGAGCAGGTGGACGTCAGCGCCGGAGGCGGCCATACCCGCGCTGATGGCGTACTCCAGCATATAGCTGGAGCGGCGGGTATCCTTGCCCACCACGATCTGAGCTCGGTGGGTGCGGCCGAAGTACCAGCCCAGGAAGCGGCCGATCTGATAGGCGTGGTCAGCAGTCAGGCCCTCGCCGGCCTTACCACGGAACCCGTCCGTGCCAAAATACTTTCCCATATGTATTCACACTCGCTTTCTATACTAAATGTATCTAATTACACCGGTGAAAAGACCGGATGGAAGGATGCGGTTCAGGTGCGGGGGATAATATGGTCCTTATCCTTATAGATGTGGTCTGCCTCCACCGTGCCTCGTACACAGGAGGTGGGATAGACGCTGCTGCGGCGGCCCAGGATGGTACCGGGGTTGAGCACCGAGTTGCAGCCCACTTCCACAAAGTCGCCCAGGATGGCGCCCATCTTCTTGCGGCCGGTCTCGATCTTCTCCTCGCCGTTCTTGATCACCACCAGGGTCTTATCCGACTTTACATTGGAGGTAATGGAACCGGCTCCCATGTGGCTCTTATAGCCCAGGATGGAGTCGCCCACGTAGTTATAGTGGGGGGTCTGGACGTTGTCAAAGAGGATGACGTTTTTCAGTTCCACGGAGTTGCCCACCACACAGTGCTCGCCAACCAGAGCGGAGCCGCGGATAAAGGCACAGTGGCGCACTTCAGTCTCAGGACCGATGATGCAGGGCGCACCCAGATAGGCAGTGGGAGCCACGGTAGCCGTCTTATGGACCCAGACGTTGGGCTGGGGCTGGTCATACTCCTCGGGGGACAGTCCCGCTCCCAGGGTAAGGATCAACTCCTTAATGCCGTCCAAAGCCTGCCAAGGGTACTGGAACTGCTTGAGATAGTCCCCCGCCAACGTATGGGAGAGGTCCAGAAGATTACTGATTTCCAAATTCATGGTTCATTGCCTCCTTGTCAAATGCAGCTTGAGGCGTCAGCGGTACTGCTCCATGCACTGGTGTACCACTGCGTCCATCTCGTCCAATTTTTGGAGCATATCCTTCGCCAGAGCGATCTGACAGCGTGCACGCACCAGATTGTGCTCCGGATACTGGATCTTAAAGTAGGGGCTGCCCAGAATATAATCATCCAGGAAGCGGGTAGCCAACTCACAGGTCAGAGCAAAACAGCTCAGGGCCAGGGTATCTACCTCTTGCTGGGTGAGGGTGGCAGCAGTGTGCTTCAGGAAGCCCTGGGTGAAGGCCCGGAACACTTCCATATCCACCCCAGCCTTCTCTGCCTCGGGGGAATCCTCCTCCACGTAGTTGGCCGCAAAGCGGATGGCATCGCCAAAGTCGTGGCCCACCAGGCCAGGCATTACGGTATCCAGATCAATGACTACGATGGCCTGGTTTCCGTTGGGCTGAAAGAGGACATTGTTGATCTTGGTGTCGTTATGGGTCACCCGCAGAGGCAGCTGTCCCGCCTTATAGAGGTCGGTAAGACGACAGGCCTGCTCCTGCACAGACTTGAGCCACTCCACCTCCTCGGCCACCTGGGCAGCCATGCCCATAGGATCCTCCGCTACATCGGCAAGCAGCTTCTGATAGCGCTTGCGGGTGTCGTGGAAATCGGGAATGGTCACGTAGAGCTGCTGGGCATCAAAGTCGGCCAGCAGCATTTGGAACTCGCCAAAGGCCTCACCGGCACTGCGCACTACCTCCAGGTCGGAGCAGGTATTATAAGTGCTGGAAGGAATGTAGTTGAACAGGCGCCAGAACCCGTTGTCATCAAAGAGATAGATCTTCCGGTTCGGCGTATGGTGAAAGTGCAGAACGGTACGCTGGGGCTGCTTGGCGTGGATGTACTCGGTCACCTTATCGATGTTCTCCATAACCTCCACCGGCTTTTTGAATACAAAGGTATTCACCGCCTGGATGATATAGGACTTGGGCCGTCCATCCGGCCGCAGATAATTGACCTTATAGGTGCGGTTTACATTCCCCACCTTAATCTCCTCGTAGGACTGAAAGGCCCCCTCAATACAGAAGGCCTGACAAACCTGCTGAAGCTTTTCTTCCATGTGTTTGTACTCCTCTATGTAAGATCCCGCGCACTTGGCTCGGCGGGTATTTTAGCTTAACACTCCTATTATAATGCCTCTGGAGCGGTGGAGCAAGCATCATATCAGGCAGTTTCCCGAGCAGCTTCTCCAATGGAACATATTATAATCGCTTTCTTCCGGTTTTTCCATAAATTTATCCTGCTTTTCTCTTAAAAAATATATATTTCCTGTGGTAATCTTTGTTATTTTCTCTTTTTTTGAAAACTTTTTTCTTCCATTCGGCTGAGGATATGCTACAATAGGAAAAACGGGGCCGCGCCCCAGGACTTTGTATTTCAGAGAAAGGACGAGCGCTTATGAACAAATTTCTTGCCGGCGTGATCCAGCTGGATTCCCAGGACGATGTGCAGGCCAATCTGGCTGCTGCGGAAGAACTGATCCGCGGGGCTGCCGCCCAAGGCGCTAAGCTCATCTGTATGCCTGAGAGCGTCAATTATGTGGGACCCGGAATCCGGGACATTGCAGAAGCCGTCCCCGGTGGACCGACCTTCCAGCACTTCTCCGCGTTGGCCAAAGAACTGAATGTGTGGCTGCACTGCGGCAGTATCTACGCCCAGAGCGGTGAGGAACGCCCCTACAACTGCACCATGGTCATCAATCCCCAGGGAGAGCTGGCTGCCCACTACGAAAAACTCCATCCCTTTGACGTGTCCATCGGCAACGGCGGTCCCACAGTCCGGGAGTCCGACCGGATCTGTCCCGGCCAGAACATCGTTACAGTGGACACCAAAGAAGTTGGTCATCTGGGTCTGTCCATCTGCTATGACATGCGCTTTGGTGAACTGTTTCGCATCATGGCTCTGGAGGGAGCCAATATTCTCCTGTGCCCGGCCAACTTTACCCTGAACACCGGCAAAGATCACTGGCTGCCTCTGCTCAAGGCCCGTGCCATTGAAAATAGCTGCTATGTGATCGCACCGGGCCAGATCGGCAGAAAACCCCGTTTCCAGGCCTATGGCCATTCCATGGTCATTGACCCCTGGGGCAATGTGATTGCCTGTGCCTCTGATAAACCCTGCTTTATTACGGCAGAGATCGATTTGGATTATGTCCAGACGGTGCGCCAGCAGATCTTCACGCTGGAAAACCGCCGCAGTGACCGGTATATCCTTCAGCGCCTCTGATCCCAGCAAAAAAACCGCGCGGCCAATTGGCCGCGCGGTTTTCTGCTCTAAGAATATTTATTTGGCAACATTCTCACAAAAACGCATCAGGATCTGAGCCACTTCTGCGCGGGTAGCGCCGCTGGTGGGAGCCAGCTTGCCGCCGTCCTTACCGGACAGCAGAGTCTCGCCCACGGCCCACTCCACAGAGGACAGCGCCCAATCGGAGATGGACTTCACATCCGTAAAGCCACTCACATCGCCCTTGGCACTCACATCATAGCCCTTATTCTTGGCGTAGCCGTTGAGGATCAGGGCCATCTGCTCCCGGGTCAGAGTGTCGTTGGAGCCAAACTTATCCGCGGAGTATCCGCTGATGATTCCCTTCTGGGTCGCCCACAGAACCGCGTTGTAGTACCAAGCGTCTTTGGAAACATCCTTGAAGGTCAGCTCGCCGGACACAGCGGGATTACCCTCCATGCTGTACAGCACGGTGACCAGCATGGCGCGGTTCATGGTAACGTCGGGGCCGAAGGTAGTGGCGCTGGTGCCGTTGAACAGGTTGTTCTGATAGGCATAGTTCACTGCCTCATAGTACCAGGCGTTATCGCTGACGTCGGTGAAGGGAAGCTGCACTTCCTGCTTTGCATCATGAAGGGCGGCATAGTCTACCAGCGCCTTCAAGGGGGCATTGCACAGGTCCTGGTCCACATCTACCCCGCGGGTATCTTCCAGAGCGTCCCGCTCGGGGTGCCACTGAAGTGCCAGCGCGAAGGTAGCATCCTGATACTCAATAGCCTCAATAATTCCATCGGAGGACTGAGCCACCACAGTTATACCCTCACCCAGATTTTCGGGGTCGATCGCCTGGTGATGGGCGGTAGCGATCAGGTCAATGCTGTCCGTGCCGATAATATCATACAGCCACTTGGAATCCTTAGAAATACCAATTCCCTCATTGCTGTTATCCAGCTTATGATAGCCGGTGCCGCCGCTATGGATCAGGCCATCGATCTGTACCCGCAGATGTCCCTCTTCACATCCGGCGTCAAAGTCTGCATAGGTCTCGGTATCCGCATCGTAAGACTTGCCCAGGAGATTTCCCTCAGCATCATACATGGTATAACCGGTATCCTTTACCGGATTGGCCAGGATCTCAGGAATCTCCTCCAGTCCATACTTCTCACACGCTGCCTGCAGCTTTGCCATATCCGCCTCAGAAGGTCCGGAGAGGACTCCGGTCACACGGGCGGGAGAAATTTCACCATTAAGCACCTTCTGTCCCAGGTAGTAAGGAACATCCTGAATCAGGCTGCCACCCATAGCCACATTGAAGCCCTGGGCGCCGCGGCACACTGCCAGCAGAGGAACATCCATAGCCACAGCCTGCTTCATCAGGTAAAGATCCGATGTATCCCGGGCGTCATTCCAGCCGGAAGAGCCATGAGGGCTCTGAGCCTGATCATAGAGGTCGGGATTCCAGTCCTCACCACCAGTGAAGAAGATACCATCCAGTTCAGACAGGACCTTAGCCGCTTCCTGCTCCGTCTTTACCTGAGTCAGGTATACAGCAATGGCTCCGTTTCGCTCAAAAGCTTCGGCAAAACCCTTGTAGTCATCTCCGATCTCGTCCTTTTTCCAGGAGATACCTACCACCGGCCGAGGTGTAATCTTGGTCACCTCTACCTTGGTCACAGTGCCGTTTTCCAGAGTGAGGTTGGCCGTAATGGCATCTCCCAGATCATCCGGGGTCCCCAGAGCGTCCTTCAATGCATCCAAAGAATTGATTCCCTGACCAGACACTTTGGTCTCCTGTGTAACAGGCGCAGAGTAGACTACATTGTATTCCAGTTCACCATCGGAGTTAATGACGTACAAAATTGCGTCTGTCACTGTTGCATTCGCCTCTGCAGGCTGAGCACTGACTCCAAGGGTCAGCAGTCCCAGCAGCATGCAAAAAGTCAACAGCATACTGAGCAACCGCATGGATTTTCTTTTCCAGACATTCATAAGAGCCCCTCCTTTACGTTTCCTTTTACAAGGTACATCCATAACGCCTGCATTTTCCATATATCTTATTCAATTACAAGATCAGGAAGATATTTTTGCAAATCGCATAGATGTTTATCTGTATTATATTCCTGCATTTTATTTACTGTCAATATATTTGTGCTTACTATACAACATTTCTCCTGTTTTCTTGTTTAAAAGCATTTTGTTTTTATCCCTTATCTCCTTGCAGAACCATTTTATTTTAAAAAAAGCGTCTTCAACATTGCAAGTTCTTTTACTCACTCCATCAAAAACCACAAAAAAACCGCGCGGCCAATTGGCCGCGCGGTTTTCTGCTCTAAGAATAATTATTTGGCAACATTCTCACAAAAACGCATCAGGATCTGAGCCACTTCTGCGCGAGTGGCGCCGCTGGTGGGAGCCAGCTTGCCGCCGTCCTTACCGGACAGCAGAGTCTCGCCCACGGCCCACTCCACAGAGGACAGCGCCCAATCGGAGATGGACTTCACATCCGTAAAGCCACTCACATCGCCCTTGGCACTCACATCATAGCCCTTATTCTTGGCGTAGCCGTTGAGGATCAGGGCCATCTGCTCCCGGGTCAGAGTGTCGTTGGAGCCAAACTTATCCGCGGAGTATCCGCTGATGATTCCCTTCTGGGTCGCCCACAGAACCGCGTTGTAGTACCAAGCGTCTTTGGAAACATCCTTGAAGGTCAGCTCGCCGGACACAGCGGGATTACCCTCCATGCTGTACAGCACGGTGACCAGCATGGCGCGGTTCATGGTAACGTCGGGGCCGAAGGTAGTGGCGCTGGTGCCGTTGAACAGGTTGTTCTGATAGGCATAGTTCACTGCCTCATAGTACCAGGCGTTATCGCTGACGTCATTGAAGGGGAAGGAAGAGAGATTTCTGGGGTTGTCGCCAATATAGCGGTACAGGGGGAAGTTCAGGGTTTCCTTGTCATAATCCACCACACCGTACTGATACAGCGTGCCGTCATAGCCCTTGGAATCGGTGACATCGGGCTCCACCAGCATGGCAATCACGTCAGCAGCCACCTGGTCCATGGGGAACACATACGCACCGTTGGGGAAGGAGACCTTTTCTGCCTCTCGCAGATCGGCAATGCAGCTGTTGCTGCCGTCCTCTTCCACAAAGTAATACTGCTGCAGCTCGATTTCGGTGCCCTTGCCTACCTTGTAATACTCCGCGCCCTGGTTATCCATGATGTAGAGAATCTTATCGATGTTTTCCACATCCGCAGGGATCACATAAGCAGTGGGACGCACACGGGTACGTGCACCGGTGTCGTTCAGGTCCAGATAGACCTTCTCCTCACGCTTCAGGGTACCGTCGAAATAGTACTGGGTATTCAGAGCATAATACTCGGTCTTGGTGTTGCCGGAAGAAGTCTGATACAGATACAGCAGATCATCTTCGTCGTAAGTCTTACCATTCTCAATGGTCTCGGCACGGGCGTCGGCTACCGCCTTCTTGATCTCGTCAGCCCGCTCAGCAGTCTGCTCAATGTAGGACATGATGGCAGTCTCCTGAGAGAATACCCGGCGCTCAAAATTGGTCTTGCCGGCACCGATACCGCGGGTCTCGATCAGGAAGGAGACGCAGTCATACAGGCCAAAGTAGGCGCGGCCAATGGGGTTATTGACGGTGGTACCGTAGTGGTATACCCGCAGGCCAGCATCTCTGGCGTCCTCGAAGGCCTCGCCGCACATTTCCAGCGCGATCTCGGTCACTTCCGGATCATTGTTCAGGCTGGTAGCAGGAGTGGTCTCCAGGTCATAGGCATTGCTCATGTAAGCCTTGCCGGTCTCTTCTCCGGAGCTGGCTCCATAGAAGGTAAACTCGTGGCCGTCCAGAACGACCTCAGCCATAAACAGGCGGTATGCCGTATGCAGCTGAGCCAGCTCCGCAGCCTTCAGGGCCATATGATCCCGGTTCATGTCAAAGCCGTCATACGTGGCGCGGCTGAAGAGATAAGAACCGTCCGGATTGATACGGGGAACGATCACGACGTTGATATCATCCAGCAGAGCTTTGGCCTCAGGGTCATTGACAAAGTTGTCCACGACGACCAGAGCACCCTCGCCGGAGGCGGGCTCATTGGGATGGATCTGAGTCTGATACCAAACGGTGGTCTTTCCATTCTCCTTCACCAGCTTGGCAGCCTCTTCCAGAGTGGCGTTGGCAGGGATCTTGGTGTTGGTGAAGATGGCCAGAGGAATATCAAAGTGGTAGTTGGGAGTCTCGCCGGCGGAATAGAGGTACATATAGTCGCACTTCTTATCCCGATCCTGCATGAACTCTACCATCTCGTCCTGAGTGGTGAACTCATGGGCCGCGTCCGTTCCGTCAAAGGCGGGCGTGTTATACTCCTTGTCGTGGGTGGTATTCTCAGTGGTGAAGTGCTCCAGGATCTCGTCGGGCCAGATGCACAGCATAGCATCCCGGGCATCCATCACATAGGAGTCAGGAGCCTGAGAGGGCTTTACCGTGGGCTGATAGCCATCGCCGAACTCATCATCATTTTCACCCAAGGGACCGCCGACCACTTCAATCGTGATGCCCTTGTCCACATCGTTCTGGGTGATGTTGACGATCTTCAGGATGTTATAATATCCGTTGCCGGAGATGTGATAGCTATACACGCCCGGCTCTGCAGCCGTGTAGCTTCCATCAGCATTCGCTTTGATTTCTTTCAGCTCACCCCGGGAGATCATTTCCTCCAAGGTGCGGCTGGAAGAGGTGGGGAAGCCAGCATAAAATTCTAGTTCAGTCTTTTCGGGATCAATGTCTTTGGGATATGTAAAGGTTACATTTCCCTTCTCCTCGGCAGCCAGAACAACCATATTCTCTGCTGTTCCATCCGCCACAGTCTGAGCCGATACGCCTACTGTCAGCAGGCTGAACAGCATAGCAAGCGCAAGGAGCATACTGATCCATTTTGATGTCCGTTTACCAGAGACGTTCATGTTGAGACCTCCTTTTCTTTCCCTCCGAAGCATTCCAGGAGAAATTTTGTGCCTTGTGATCTGGGTCATCCCCTGTGAAGCAAACTTCTGTGCACAACAAATTTCCTCTGGATCGGTACGTTTATTATATCTTTCTTTTTCTTCTAACGTCAATCTTTTTGTATATATCAGCCAAAAGTCAATGTTATTTTTAACAGTTTTTATAAATATTAGCCTTTTCAGCTTATTTTAAGGAAATCTGGGGTGTTTATTGGTAGATTGTTAAAAAAGCATTTCTGAAAGAAATCTGAAATATTTTCTCTGTCAGAATTTTTCCATTAAATTAGTGAAAAATGTCAGAAAACACCTCGTTATTCCCCATGGAGGAACCTCCCTGCCTGTCTTTACTGTTCCAGGCCGGTGCAGCTGAGATACCGTAGGACATTGACTTGTCTGAATGCGCGCATCCAACATCTTTCTGCATCGCGCTGAGACTGCCCCCTCCCCCCCTTTCTCACGCATAAAAAATCAGCCCCGGCGGAAGAATTTCCGCTGGGGCTGGTCATTTTGTTTCTCGATTCGTTTACGCGTTGGCCTTGGCCTGCTCAAACGCATCCCAAAGCTCCTTGACCCGTTCCGGCTGGCAGATCAGGTCGCAGGCCGTTCCGGCCAGAGTCTTGGCACCGTACAGGATAGCGTCGTGAGCCTCCTGGCTCTTGCCCGCATCCACAAATGCCTGGGTATGGCTGGAAGTACCGGTGGGCACAAACTTCACCCGGATACAGCAGCCGGGCATGTGGTTGGTCACGTTGCCGAAGTCTGTGCTGCCCGTCTTCTTCCGGACCGGAGCCAGACCGGGCGCGCCGCAGGCGGCGGCATTGTCCATGATGATCTCATTGAGAGGATAGCAGGGCACCTTATTATCCAGGCTCTTCTCCTTGGTGATCTCATACTCCACATCAGCCATCAGAGCCGCTCCCTGGATGATCTGCTCAAACCGACGGCACACGTCATTGAGCACTTCCCGGGAATAGCTGCGCAGGGAGAACTCACCCACCGCCCGGGCAGGGACTACATTGGTGGGGCCGGGAGTTTCCTTAATGGTGTAGTGCATCCGGGTATCCTCTCGCACATGCTCCCGCAAAAATTCCATTCCGTTGAAGGCCAGCAACAGAGCATCCAGAGCGCTGCGCCCCTTCTCGGGAGCCAGAGCGGCGTGAGCGCCCTGGCCTTTAAAGACAACCAGATAGTTGGTCAGAGCCAGGCTCTTCTCATCCACGCAGGTATCCGGTCCGCCGTGCATCATCAGAGCCACATCCATGTCCCGGAAGTACCCCGACTCCCACATGGAAACTTTGGCGCTGCGGGTCTCCTCCGCCGGAGTGCCGTACACCACCAGCTGGAAGGGATTCTCAAAGCCCGCCTCTTTCAGCGCAATGGCTGTGGCGCAGATGCAGGGGCCCTGCATGTGATGGCCGCAGCCGTGGCCCAGGCCCCGCAGGGCGTCGTATTCGCACAGAAGGCCAATGCGGGGACCGCCATCCCCCTGGCCCCAGGTGGCCCGGAACGCAGTGGGCCAGTTTTCCAGGCCCCGCTCTACCTGAAATCCGTGCTGCTCCAGATAGTCCTCCAGCATCGCAGAGGCGTGATACTCCTCCCCGTCATACTCCGGGTCGTCGTGGATCTGGTCGGCCATGGCAAACAGGGTCTCCTGCTGCTTCTGGATCAATTCATACAGCTTCTCTTTCATCTTCGTCTACCTCACATATTCCTTTCGCAGCGGGAGTTTGTTGTTACATAGGACCGTAGTTCATCAGCTGGGCGATAACTACCAGCACAGCGCCTACCACAAACCACACCAGGAACAGCTTCCACATAAAGCGCATCCAGCGGTCATAGGGCACGTTACCGGCGCTGAGGATGCCCATGAGGGCGGTGGAGGTGGGCAGGATGTAGTTACAGAAACCGTCGCCGAAGTTGAAGCTGAGGATACAGGTCTGACGGGTCACACCCAGCAGATCGCTCAGGGGGATCATAATGGGCATAACGGCAGCAGCCTGGCCGGAACCGGAGGTGAGCACCACATTGATGAGGGTGTTGGCGGCCAGCATACCCACGCCCAGCAGAGCGGCGGGCAGACCGGTCAGAACCTCGGCCATGGCGTGCACGATGGTGTCGGTAATCATACCGGCGCTGAGCACGCTGCCGATGGCACGGGCAAACATGATAATGAAGGAAGCGCCCAGCATCTTCTTGGTGCCCTTCAGGAACTCGGTGCAGATCTTGTTGAGATCAAATCCGGCAATGAGGCCGACCACAACGGAGAGCACCAGGAACACGGCGCTCTGCTCAGCAAAGTCCCAGCCCTTCTCAATGCAACCGTAGACAATGATTACCAGAGCAACAACCAGGGCCACGATGCACAGGGTCTTGCGGGTATCCAGGTGACCAAAGTCATCCAGAGAGCCGCTCTTGAACTCGCTGTTCTGATCCAGGTCATACATGGGGCTCAGCTGAGGATTCTTCTGGATCTTCTTGGCGTAGCGCACCAGCCAGAAGCAGGTAACTACATAGAACACTGCAAAGCACACCCAGCGGTAGCCGATGCCGGAGTAGTTGGGCAGCTCCGCAATTTTCTGGGCCACCAGGGTGGTGCTCACATTCAGAGTACCGGTTGCAAAGCCCACGGCACCGCCCAGCAGGATGATGCCCACGCCTACGATGGAGTCCAATCCTAAGCTTAGGGCCAGCATGACTGTAATGGGTGCAAATCCGATGAAGGTATTTACGCCCTGAGTGGTACAGATCAGAGCAAACACCAGCATCAGCAGGGGGATAAAGACCTCCACCCGATTACTGAAGCGGCGCACGATTACTGCCACCAGCGCCTGGAGCGCTCCCGCGGCAGTGAGCATATAGATGGCGCCGCCGCTGAGCAGGATCAGAGTGATCAGGTCCGCGTTATCCACAAACGCTTCCACGATCATCATGGGGACACTGAGGGGATTGACGCTGACATCCTCTACATACTGGAAGGAGGTGGCGTCTACCACGGTGCTGCCCGATACAGGGTCCTCCACACGGGCATACTCACCGCTGGGGATGATCCAGGTCAGAGCCACGGCAATGGCAATGATGACAAACAGGATCACAAAGGTGTGGGGCATGGTAAAGCTCTTTTTCTTTGCGGAGATCGTTTTCTCTGGCATAGTTTTCCTCTCCTCATTCTTGACTTGGAAGACGTCATGGGGTGTTGACCTCTTCCTGTTGTATTTAGTATAATAAAGTAACATTTAAAAAACAAATTTATTATTTTTATTCTAATCATTGGTTTTTTCAATGTTGTGGAGGTGCCACTATGAATACCCGAGAGCAGGAATATATGCTGGCTCTGGACAAGACCCGCAGCATCACTCGTGCCGCAGAGCAGCTCCATGTTACCCAACCCACGCTGAGCCTGTTTCTGACCAACCTGGAAAAGCGGCTGGGAACCCCTCTCTTCCATCGTCTGGGCAAAAAATTAGTGCCCACTCAGGTGGGAGAGGCCTACCTGCGCCGGGCACAGCAGATTGTGGCGCTGAAGTATGACTTTGAGATGGAAATGAGCGACCTGACCAGCGGGCGGCAAGGTACACTCCATGTGGGCGGACTGCGAAAAGGAAACCTGTTTTTGATGCCCCGGCTCATACGCCGCTTTCGTATGGACTATCCGGGAGTGGATGTAATTTTGCACGAAGACACTGCCGAAAATTTAGAACATGCGCTGTGTGCTGGTGAATTGGATCTTATCTACATCAATCAGCCCCCTACCCACAGCGGCCTGCATGTAGAACACGTACGTCAGGACCACATGCTGATGGTACTGCCTGCCGATCATCCCGCTGTCCGGCGCGGCCGCTGGCTGGAGGGCTGTCACTACCCCTACTTGGATCTGCACCATGTGGAACAGGAAGCCTTCTACATGCTGGAAGAGGGCCGCAGCGTGCGCGTGGTAGCAGATGCCGCTCTGCGCTACGCCGGAGTGGAGCCGCGCAAAATCTATCTGGTCAGCAATATTGAGCTGGGGTGCCAGATGGCAGCAGAGGGATTAGGCGTGGCCTTCACCATGGAGAGCTACCGCCGGGAACACAACTATCCCCATCCGGTGAGCTATTTCCGGGTGGGCGATCCCAACTACTATCTCACCTGGAATCTGATTTGGCGTGAGGAGGCCTTCCGCTCCACCTACATGGAGGACTTTATCCATCTGCTCAAACAGTTTGCCTGATCCGATAGTCCTTAGACAAGAAAGACACCCCGCACAGGCGGGGTGTCTTATCAGGGCTCTAAAATTTGAATCTGAAGCTCAGTAATATAGTTATCTACCTTATTTTCCACGAATTGGTCAATGATATTGAAGGTAACAGTCAGGGGACTCAGGTTCAGATCGGCATTCTCCCGACGCATCTGGGCAATATGCTGGGGGATCTCATCGTAGCTGCCCTTATGAAAGGCCACCAGATAGTCTCCCTTTGGAATGGGGAGGGTGGCCTGCGACTCCTCGGGCAGTTCTTCCTCCTCCCCGCCCATATCCGGCCCTACCACATACGCACCAAAATATTTCAGATTTTCCTCGTAGAACGCGATGGTAGGATAGAAATAGAAGGAGTCCTTCATATACAGGATCTCCTCGCTGCCAATGGGGATGTACCGCCGCTCAGGGAAGGGTACCCGACGTACTCCGTCCCAGAAGATGTGCTCCTGCTTTTCCTCCATAAACTGGAGTTTGCGCAGAATGGCCTCGTCAATGCGCATCAGTTCCTGCCACTGGGCACGCAGCGCTGCCGAGCGCTCCCGCAGCAGATCCATGGTATGCACGGGGGAGCGGGAATTGAGGTAGACCCGGACATCCTCCAGCGGATAGCCCAGCTTACGCAGGTAGCGGATGGTGGCCAGCTGATAGACCTGGTCAAACTTATACCTGCGCCGCCCGGTCTCCGGATTTCGAAGCTGGGGGCAGAACAGGCCGATCTTATCATAGTAATGCAGCGTCTGCACGTTCAGGCCAAACATCCGGCCCATCTCGCCCACAGTGAGATATGCTTTCATTTTGCTCCCTCCTGTCGTGCCCCATCATAACATACTTTTTCCTCCCACGTAAAGGGCAGCCCCAAAACGCAAAGATCCCCGCACAGAACATTCTGTGCGGGGATTTCCTTTGTATCAGCGCATGCCCTTGACGTAGGGCTTGCTCAGCCCCTCGGGCTGACTGTTCTTGCCGATGGCGCCCAGCATTGCCGCCAAGGTAATCACATAGGGCAGCATGGCCAGCAGATAGGGAGAGATCTCCACTCCGATGGTCTGCAGGCGAATCTGCAGGGCGTTGGCCGCGCCGAACAGCAGCGCCGCGCCAAACACACCAAAAGAGGTGTACCGGCCCAGAATGACCGTAGCCAGGGCGATATAGCCGCGTCCCGAGAGCATGTTCTCGGTGAACACACCCAGCTGCACCAGCACCAGATAAGCTCCGCCGATTCCGCCCAGCACGCCGTTGAGCACCATGGCGATCCAGCGGTAGCGGTTGACCGGGATACCCGCCGACTCCGCCGCCCGGGGATGCTCACCCACGGCAATGAAATTGAGGCCCCAGTTAGTATTGCGGTAGAAGAAAAAGGCAACCACAATCAGCACATAGAGAAGATATGTGAGGATATCCCGGTTAAAGAAGGCCTCTCCGATCACGGGGATGGCGGACAGTCCGGGAATGGGCAGGGAGGGCAGGGTCTCCACCTGCTGATAGCTCTGCCCGCTGGATACCAGCTTATACAGGAAGCTGGTCACACCCAGCATCAGCATATTCAGCGCCAGGCCGCTCACCGACTGGTCCTTGGCCAGACGGATGGTAAGCAGGCCGTGCAGCAGGCTCACTGCCATACCGCCTAACATACCGCACAGCAGGCCCACAGGGATGCTGTGAAAATACCAGGCGCCGGCAAAGGAGAAGAACGCGCCGGAGAGCATCACGCCCTCCATGCCGATATTCAGGATGCCGGCCCGCTCTGCGATCATTTCGCCCAGGCCGCCATACATCAAGGGCATGGCCAGGCGCACTGCTGCGGACAAAAACGCAGTGAAGAAACCAACCGTCAAAATCTCTTGCAGCATCGTGCTCCCCCCTTACCCTTTCTTTCTCAGGTTATACCAGCGCAGCAGCTCTTTGGCCAGGATCAGAACGACCACCACGCCGATGATAATACTGACGATGGCAGCAGGAACACCCAGCTGCCGCTGCATGGAGCTGGCGCCCACCTCCATGGCGGCGTAGAGAATGGCCACTGCCACCACACCAAGAGGACGGTTGAAGGCAACCAGGGCAATGAGTACGGCGGTATAGCCGCAGTCACCGGAGATGCCCTCCATCAGCTTTTTCTGGATGGCCAGCACCTCGATGCTTCCCGCAATGGCGGCCAGGCCGCCGCTGAGGAAGGCGGAGAAGATGATGCTGCGCACCACCGGCACACCGTTGCAGGCGGCGGCACGCTGGTTGAGCCCCACCGCCTTGAGTTCATAGCCCACGGTGGTCTTTTCCATCAAAAACCAAACCACAGCCGCCAGCACAAAGGCCAGCACAATGCCGGCGTGGAAGCGGGTGGAGGTGATCAGATTGGGAAGCTGGGCCGCCTGGTCGATCTTAGCCGACTGCGGCACATTGCCGGCGGGATCCATCAGGAAGGAGCGCACCGCATAGCCCAGGAAGTTGATGACGATGTAGTTGAGCATGATGGTGACGATGATCTCGGAGATGTTGAAGCGAGTCTTGAACACCGCCGCAATCAGCGCCCAAATGCCGCCGCACACAAAGGCGACCACCATGCACAAGACGATACGCACCACGCCGGGTACCTGAGGCAGGCCCAGGGCCACCAAGGTGGCAGAAATGGCGCCCACGTAGAACTGTCCCTCGGCACCGATGTTGAAAAAGCCGGTGCGGAAGGCCACCGCGCAGCCAAGGCCGGTGAGAATCAGGGGACAGGCTTTGACAAAGATCTCGGCAAAGCTGGCCTTGGTTCCAAAGATTCCTTTGACGAAGAGGCTTGCCGCCTCCACCGGGCTGGCTTTACAGGCCAAAATCAGCAGGGCGCTGATCACCAGGGTAAGTAGGCAGATGGTCAGCACATCCAGCAGGTTCTGTTTCCGGTTGGTAAGCGCGGTCATCTCACCGCCTCCTTTCCTGTGATACCGCCCATGAGAAGGCCGATCTTTTCCACGGTGGCCTCCTGACGGGTAAGCACACCTACGATCCGCCCGCCAAACAGCACGGCGATGCGGTCGCTCAGAGCCATGATCTCCTCCAGGTCGGCGGAGATGAGCAGCACACCCTTTCCGGCATTGCGCTGCTCCACCAGCCGATCCCGGACAAATTCCGTGGCGCCGATGTCCAGGCCGCGGGTGGGCTGGCTGGCTACCACCACCTGAGCCCGGTCATGGATCTCACGGGCCACGATCAGCTTTTGTTGGTTGCCGCCGGAGAGCAGACGCACCGGCGTGGCCTCTCCGGAGGTGCCGGAGGAGCGCACCTGGTAGCGCTGGATCTTTTCCTTGGCTGTCTGGAGCATGGCCTTGCGGTCCAGCAGTCCCTTGTGGGAGAAGGGAGCGCGGCAGTAGTCCCGAAGCATCAGGTTTTCCGTCATGTCCATGTCGGTGACCAGACTATCGTTGAGGCGGTCGTCGGAGATATAAACCACACCCCGCTCATACCGCTGCCGGACATTCTCCCGCTGGATCTCCTGTCCGTCCAGGACCACTCGCCCCTGGGAGGGGTGCTGGATGCCGGTGATGATCTCGGCCAGCTCCTTCTGGCCGTTTCCTTCTACGCCGGCCACACCAAGGATCTCTCCCCGGCGCAGTTCCAGGGTAATATCGTGGAGGGGATGGCCCTTCTTTTTCCGGGGCAGAGAGATGGCCTCCAGAGACAGCAGCGTCTCCTCTCCCGGCGGAGTGTCCACATCGTAGCTCTCATTGAGCTCCCGGCCGATCATGTGCCGGGACAGCTCATCGGGCTGGGTCTCGGCCGTGACCAGCTGGGCCACCTTCTTCCCGTCCCGCAGAATGGTGACCCGGTCGCTGATGGCCATGATCTCACTCATGCGGTGGGTGATGATGATGATGCCGTAGCCCTCCTTCTGCAGCGCCCGGAGCACCTCAAAGAACTGGGCCGTCTCCTGGGGAGTAAGCACGCCGGTGGGCTCGTCCAGGATGAGCAGCTCCACATCCCGGTACAGGGCCTTCAGGATCTCCACCCGCTGCTGCTCGCCCACCGACAGGCTGCCCACCTGGGCATCCGGGTCCACGGTGAGGCCGTACTTCTCCGCCAGAGCGCACACCCGCTGCCGGGCCTGTTTGCGGTCCAGCACAAAGCGGTTGTCCCGCAGATTCAGGATGATGTTGTCCAGCACCGTCATCTTGCGCACCAGGGAGAAGTGCTGCTGCACCATCCCAATGCCCGCGGCAATGGCGTCCTTGGGGGAGGCAAAGCGCACCGGCTCGCCCTTCCACAGGATCTGTCCGCTGTCTGCGCTGTAGATGCCGAAGAGGATATTCATGAGGGTGGTTTTGCCCGCGCCGTTTTCTCCCAGCAGCGCGTGGATCTCGCCCTTTTCCACCGTCAGGTCTACATGGTCGTTGGCGTAGACCCCGGAAAAGGCCTTGCAGATCTGTTGCATTTCAAGCAGGGCCATATCGATCTCTCCTATCCCGTACAGCGCCGCAGTACAGGCTGTACCGCGGCGCTGTGGATGTTTATTCAGATAAAATTTACTCTACGGTGTAGTTGGGGGTGATGACCAGCTCGCCGGAGACAATGGCGTCGATGGTGGCCTGAGCCTTGTCAGCGACCTCCTGAGGCACGTTGTCGGAGATCAGAACCTCCACAGCGCCGTCGGCCATACCCAGGTTGTACACGCCGCCCTCGAAGGAGCCGTCAGCCACGGTGCCCAGGGCGATGTCCAGCACCACGTCCAGGTTGTAGATGGCGGAGTCCAGGATGTTCTCAGGAGCCAGAGAGCTCTGGTCATAGGAGTCGCCCTGGCACCAGATATCGGCGGTCACAGCGGCGCTGATGGCACCGTTGCCGCAGGCGTTGGCGCAGTGCTTGATGACGTCGGTGCCGCCCTCGATCATGGCGGAGGCGGACTCCTGAGCCAGCTGGGTATCCACGTAGGAGTTGGTCCAAGCGGTCTTCACATCAATGTCGGGGTTGACGGACTTAGCACCCTCAATGTAGCCGTTGACGATCTTCACCAGGGAGTCGCCCTGGATGGGGCCGATGGCACCGATGGTGCCGGTCTGGCTCATGCTGGCGGCGATGACGCCCTCCACATAGGCGGTCTGCTCACAGGCCATCACATAGGAGGCCACGTTGTCGGCAGAGGCGCTGGCCTCGGTGCAGATAAAGGTAACGTCGGGGTAGGTGGAAGCGACCTCCAGAGCGGGATCGCCGAACTCAAAGCCGTGGCCGATGATCACATCGTAGCCGGCGGCGGCATAGTCAGCAAAAGCAGCGGCAATGTCGGCGGCATTCAGGTTCTCGGTGTAGGCCAGCTCGTAGCCGTACTTGTCGCAGGCGGCCTTGGCGCCGTCATAAGCGGACTGGTTCCAGCCCTGGTCGTTGACCGCGCCGGACATGCACAGGGCCACCTTCAGAGCGCCCTCCTGGGTGCCGCTCTGGCTGTTGGAGCCGGAATTGGAAGCAGAATTGGAGCCGGAACCCCCGCCGCAGGCGACGAGAGACAGGGCCATAGCCATGGCCAGCACAAGAGTGATCAGCTTTTTCATCGTATCTTCTCCTTTTTCAAATCATATCCCATGGAACCAAGCAATGCTCAGCCCAAATTGTGGAAGGCCTCGCAGGGCTCCCGCAGCACCTTGGTGCACACGGCCTCGCCCTCCCGGGCCAATTTCCCTTCGTCCACCCGGGTTAGATGCCCGCCCTGGAAGACCACCTGGCCGTTGACCATGGTCAGCCACACATTTCCGGTGACGCCGGTGCGGGCCAGCAGGTTTCTGGGATCGTGGAGGGTGCCGGTGAGCTCCAGCACCCCGGCGTCCACCATAAACAGGTCGGCACCCTTCTCCGGCTCCAGAGAGCCCAGGTCGTTGCGGCCCAGGGTCTTGGCGCCGTTGACGGTGGCGATCTTCAGCATCTCATAGGGGGAGATGCAGCCGCCCCGCTGCTTGCTGTGCCAGGCCTGCATCATCCAAGCGGTGCGCATGGAGTCCAGCAGGCTGGAGCTGTCGTTGGTAGCCGAGCCGTCGCAGCCCAGGCTGACGCACACGCCCATCTCCTGCATCTGGCCGATGGGGAGGATGGGGAAGCCGCCCAGAATGGCGGGGCCGGGACAGTGGGACACGCCGGCGCCCGCCTTGGCCAGCACCTCATACTCCTCAGGAGTCAGCTCCCAGCCGTGGGCGATCCACACGTCGGGACCCAGGAAGCCGATCTCGCCGCACCAGTCCAGGGTGCGCTTGCCCCAGCGCTCCACCATGATCTCGTTTTCGCCCTCGCCCAGATGGGTGTGCATCCGCACGCCCTTCTCCCGGGCAAAGGTCACGGTTTCGGTAAAGGTCTCAGGGTAGCTGTTGATGGGCTGGCAGGGAGCCATGACGATCTGGGACATGGAGTAGGGCTTGGGATCGTGATAGAGCTTGATGATGCGCTCACAGTCCTTCAGATACTCGTCGGTGGTCTCCAGCATATTGGCGGGAATGGTGCTGCCCTCCTCACGGGGCAGGGTGTTCACGCCGCGGCCTGCGTGGTAACGGATGCCCAGCTGGGAGGCCGCCTCCATCTGCCGGTCCACCGGAGCCTTGCCGGTGGCCTTGGTAAAGCAGTACTGGTGGTCAAAGGCACAGGTGCAGCCGTGCTTGAGCAGGTCGGCCATGGCGGTGAGAGAGGAGTAATAGATCACCTGGTCGTCCACCATCTGGAAGATACGGTAGATCTTGTCCAGCCACTGAGGCACCGTCATGTTGGGATAATCAATGGTTTTGAGGTTTCGTACAAAGGTCTGGAAAAAGTGGTGGTGCGTGTTGATAAGGCCGGGATAGACAAACTTGTCGGTGGCGTCGATTTCCTGATCGTGGGGGTCCGTGAGATTCTTTCCAATCTTAACGATCTTGGGACCCTGGATCAGCATGTCCGAGTCGTAGTACACCCGGTCCTGTCCGTCGCAGGTCACAATGGCCCGTGCGTTGCGGATCAAAATGGTGGATTCCATACTGCTTCCTCCTTACACTCCACTTGCTCTCGTTTTCGATGGACCCATCATAATAGGTATAGTAACTATAGGTTCAAGCCCCAATTTTATCTTTTTTGCAATTTAAGCGAAAGGCACAAAACCTCTTTCCTTTTTTCTGACCTTTTTGCCTGTTTTCGTGGAGTTTTGACAGAAGTCGTTTCCAATTTCCTTCCAAATCGGCGCAAAAAAACCGGACGGCTCTTACAAGCCGTCCGGCAGAGGCTACACTTTAAACATATCCATACATGCCCCGCACCGAAACTTCTCCGGCTGACAGGGCCTCCCGGCTGCCATCGGGATACTCCACCACCAGGCGGAATTCGTCGTCGATGGCCACAGCCTTGGCCTCCCGGCGGGAGACGGGGGTGATGAGCTGCACCTGGTTGCCCGGGGTGAGGCAGTCGGCGCGGTACTTGTCCAAATACTCCTGCTTCCCCTGGGGGAAGGCGGCGTACATCCGGTCCAGGGCACGGATGACCTGGACGGCCAGCTCGGAGCGGCGCACCGGATGCCCCAGCTCCTGGGCCAGAGAGGTGGCCATGGGGCGCACATCTTCACTGAAATCCTCCGGATCGTGGTTGGCGTTGATGCCGATGCCCGGGATCAGGTACTGCAGGGCGTTGCTCTCGCTCTCCAGCCCCATCTCGGTAAGGATGCCGCACACTTTTTTCCCGTTGAGAATGATATCATTGGTCCACTTGATCTGGGGACGCAGACCGCAGGCGGCCTCAATGCCGTCGCACACCGCCACTGCCACCCAGGCGGTAAAGTCGGTCACCTCGGCAGGGGGCAGCTGGGGGCGCAGCAGGGCAGATACATACAGGCCCCGGCCCTTGGGGGACTGGAAGGTCCGTCCCAGCCGTCCCCGGCCGCCGGTCTGCTCCTCACTGATGACCACCAACCCATCCGGCGCTCCTGCCATGGCCTGGCGCTTACACTCGGTGTTGGTGGAATCTACGGTGTCCAGACACAGCAGCTTCTCACCCACATGGCATCCGGCCAGAGGTCCGGTCAACTCCCCCTCCCGCACCCGGTCGGGCGCGCTGTCCAGCCGATACCCGCGGTTGGGCGCGGACTGAATAGTATATCCCTCCTGGCGCAGGGCCTCAATGGCCTTCCATACCGCCGCGCGGCTGATCCCCAGGGTACGGCTCATGGCCTCCCCGGATACATATTGATTCTCCTGCTGCAGCAGCAGGGAGAGCACCTGTTCCCGGCTCATCCGTTTGTCCTCCAAATTTCTGATTTTCTTTCATTATACCCGCCGCAAGCCCCCGTAGCAAGGGCAAAAAACGCCCGCCCCAAAGTGGGGCGGGCGTTGTAAAGCGATGTCAGGTCTCGTCCTCGATGATTCCGTAGTCCCCGTCGTTGCGGCGGTATACCACAGCGAAGGAGCCGTCGGCGTCCTCATTGCGGAAGGCGAAGAAGCTGTGACCCAGCAGATTCATCTGCAGGATGGCCTCCTCCTGGGTCATGGGCTTAATGGGGAAGGTCTTGGTGCGCACGATGCGGTACTCGCCCTCTTCCGGTCCATCAGGAACGAAAGAAGCCACTTCCGCCTCATCAATGGTCCGCTCAAAGGCACCCTGGCGCAGACGCTTCTCCAGACGGGACTTATTTTTACGGAACTGGCGCTCCAGAGAAGCTACAGCCGCGTCGATGGAAGCACGCATATCAGAGGAGCTTTCAGACACACGGAAGATGGTGCCGCTGGACCGAATGGTGACCTCCACCTGGTTACGGTCCTTCTCGATGCTGAACGTAATTGCGGCGGTGGCATCCTCCTTAAAATAACGGTCGAGCTTACCCACTTTCTTCTCCGCATAGTTGTGGATGTAGTTGGGTATGTTCACCTTTTTGTCTGTAAACACAAACTTCATATCGGTCGCTCCTTTCACCCCCGAAGGGGGATCTGTGTGACAGGGGGAGAGGGTTCTCTCCCTATGTCAGCATTATACCATAGATAAGGAAAAATACCACCGATTTTTATGAAATATTTATGAAATTTTTTCGTGTCGCTTTTACATGGGCTTATTCCTTGATCACCTTACCGTCCATGACCACCAGACGCACCCGGCTGAGCCAGTTGAGGGGGTGGGCGCTGGTGACCACCACGTCGGCGTCCTTGCCGGGGGTGAGGGAACCCACCCGGTCATCAATGCCCGCCAGCTGAGCGGCATTGATGGTGATACAGGCCAGGGCGCCCTCCGGGTCCATGCCGCCCCGGATGGCCATGGCAGCACACAGGGGCAGATACTGGATGGGGGTCTCGGGGTGGTCGGTACACACCGCGGTTTTCACTCCGAACATCCGCAGGATGGCGGGTGTCTCAATAGTCATGTTGGCCAGCTCGGGCTTGGATCGGTCTCCCAGACAGGGTCCGGTGATCACACCGGCCCCCTCCTGAGCCAGCAGTTCGGGGATGAGATGTCCCTCGGTGCCGTGGACAATGACATACTTCAGCCCAAATTCCTTGCAGATCCGGATGCCGGTGGCAATGTCGTCAGCCCGGTGAGCGTGGATCTGGACGGGCAGTTCCCCGTTGATCACCGGCAGCAGCGCCTCCAGCTTGGCGTCATAGTCCGGCTTGTCCTCGTCCTCATCCTGGGCCGCCCGCTCCAGCTTCTCCCGGTACTCCACCGCCTTGGCCAGATTTTCCCGGATCACTGCGGCGGTAGCCATACGGGTGGAGGGGGTCTCGTGGCGCTCGTTATAGGTGAGCTTGGGGTTTTCGCCAAGAGCCATCTTCATGGCGGCAGGGGCTTTCAGCACCATGGCGTCCACCCACTTGCCGTTGGTCTTCAGGGCGGCAAACTGTCCGCTGATGGGATTGGCAGAGCCAGGTCCGGTGAGCACCGTAGTCACGCCCGCCTCCCGGGCCTCCTGGAAGCAGCGGTCCAGAGGATTCACCGCGTCCACCGCCCGGAGGTGAGGGGTACAGGGATCGGTGGCCTCATTGCCGTCGTCCCCTTCGATGCCCACACCGTCGCCGAACATACCCAAATGGCAGTGGGCGTCAATAAAGCCGGGGGTGATGTGGCCGCCGCGGGCGTCAAAGATCCGTCCCTCCCAATCCTTGGGACACTCCTCCATGGGGCCAACCTGGGCGATCTTATCGCCGCGAATGGCTACATATCCTCCGGGGATGGTCAGTCCGTCCATGGTATGGACCGTTCCGTTGATGATCAGCATAGGATTTCCTTTCTCGGGAGGCAGGATTCGACCCCCTTCCCGTTGACTGAAGTGGAATATTATGGTACCTTTTGGTTGCAGCTCACCAATCTGCACATTTCTCCCCCGCACACTGGGCGCCTCCTTCGGGAGGCGCTTTTCTTTTGCGGAAAAAGAAAACCGTGCGGACTTTGGTCCGCACGGTTTGATGTACGATTACCGGCGGCCGCCGCCACGGCGGTTTCCGCCCTTCTTCTCCAGATAGCGCAGCTCAGAGAGTTTGCTGTCGGAAGCCTGCATAAACTGTCTCAGCCGATCCTCAAAGTCCGTGGGCTCCTTGGGGGCGGCGGGACGGGGCACATAGCCCCCGGAACGGGGCGCGTTGGAGCGAGGTCCGCCCTGACGAGGAGGTCTGCCTCCCTGAGCTCCCCCGGCGGCGCGCTGAGGCGGATCATTGACCTTCTTAATGGAGAGATTGATCCGGTTGGCCTGGTCGATGCCGATGACCTTGACCTTGACCTCCTGACCCTCCTTCAGATAATCGCTGACCTCATTGACATAGGAATAGGCGATCTCGGAGATGTGCACCAATCCGGATCGGCCCTCCGGCAGCGCCACAAACGCACCAAACTTCGTGATTCCCGTTACCTTACCGTCCAAAATGGACCCAACACCAAACTCCATACTGACTGAAATATCCTCCTTGTAAATTTCCCCCTGAAACTGTGCGTCGGCCTGGCGGAAGCCCGCACCTCCGCCCGCACATCAGCGTCTCAGCCGGCTACGTCGCTGTACAGGGTCTCCCCCTGCTTGACATAGCCCCGCTCCCGGGCCACCCGCTCCAGAGTTTCGGGGTCATCGCTGTTGTCGATGGCCTCCTGAAGCTCCTGGTTGGCCAGGCGCTGATCCTCTACCTGCTGGCTCACCGTCTGCTGCTGCTCTTTGGTGTTCTGGATCTGTCCACGCAGATCCAGCAGAGAGGTAGCCAGATAGACCAGCAGCACCACGATCACTACCTTGGTTAAAATCCCGGTTCGTTTGAGGCGCATGGTCTTCTCCCCCTCTCTCACGTTCCCGCCGGCGGCGGGCCGAGCGCTCCATTTCCTGAGTTATCTGATTTATTCTACCCCATTTTGCCCCAGAAAGGAAGATATTTTTTGCAAGTTTTTTGATTTTTTTCCGGAGCTGATTTAGTGCAATCAACGGGAGAACTAAGATTTTTAGTACAAAAGTGACCAGATCTGCCAAACGGTAGCCCACCCAGAGCACACCGGAACTGAGCAGCCAAAAATAGACGCAGCCCCCAAAGAACAAAAATACCGCTCCATACAGCCGCACCATCCCCCCCCAGGCCCACTGGGACCAAACAAACAAGACCGCTGTCAGCGTGATCCAGAACAGCAGATCCAAAAGCGGACCCAAAAGGGGCACATGGACTCGAACCCGCAGCACCCGGAACAGATCGTACAGCAGTCCGGCGGCCAGTCCCAGTCCGATCGCCTGGACTACCGCCCAGGCCTGGGCCGTCACATCCGCCGTCATCCGCCCAGCAGCCGGGCAAACAGCCCCACCCGCTCCCGGCCTGCGTCCTCATAGGACAAGGAGTCCACCGTTCCTTCCACCTTCAGGTCTCCCCCGTCCAGAGACAGCTTTTCAATATGCAGATCCTCTCCCCGCACAACCAAGGTTCCCTTGACCGTGAGCATGACGATGGTATTTTCATCAAAGCTCTCCACTTCCTCCACACCGGAGACGGTAAGCTGTTCCCGTCCCTCCAGAAGAATGTGGTGGGCCACCTGATTGGGCAGTCCACTGTATTCCATACGCGCCACCTCATTTCCTTTCTGCCAGTATACGAAGGGGATGGCACGCTTATGACAGGTCGTCCCAAAGCACAGAAAAGCCCCGCTGTTTCGACAAAACAGCGGGGCTGAAAGGATTACTCCAGAATGGCTCCCTTATCCGCAGAGGAGACCAGCTTGGCATACCGGGCCAGGTAACCAGTCTTGATCTTGGGCTCGGGGCAGACCCACTTGGCCTTCCGGGCAGCCAGGGTGGCCTCGTCTACCTTCAGAGTAATGGTATGGGCGGGAATATCGATGGCGATGAGATCGCCCTCCTCCACCAGGCCGATGGGGCCGCCGGAGGCCGCCTCAGGGGAGACATGGCCGATAGATGCGCCGCGGGTGGCGCCGGAGAAGCGGCCGTCGGTGATGAGGGCCACGTCCTTATCCAGACCCATGCCCGCAATGGCGGAGGTGGGGTTGAGCATCTCACGCATGCCGGGGCCGCCCTTGGGGCCCTCGCAGCGGATGACTACCACGTCACCGGCCACGATCTTACCGGAGTAGATGGCCTGGATGGCATCCTCCTCGGAGTCAAACACCCGGGCGGGACCCTCGTGGACCATCATCTCCGGGGCCACGGCGGACTGCTTCACCACACAGCCGTCAGGAGCCAGGTTGCCCTTGAGGACCGCGATGCCGCCGGTCTTGGAGTAGGGATTCTCAGTGGGACGGATGAGCTCGGGGTTCCGGTTGACCACGCCCTCCAGGTTTTCAGCAATGGTCTTGCCGGTGCAGGTCATCAGGCTGGTATCCAGCAGGCCGGCTTTGGCCAGCTCGGCCATGACCGCGTACACGCCGCCGGCCCGCTCCAGGTCCTCCATGTAGGTGTTGCCGGCGGGGGCCAGGTGGCACAGGTTGGGGGTCTTGTCGGAGATCTCATTGGCCATATCGAAGCTGAGCTCGATGCCGCACTCATGGGCGATGGCAGGCAGGTGGAGCATGGTATTGGTGGAGCATCCCAGAGCCATATCGATGGTCTCGGCGTTGTGGAAGGCGGCCTCGGTCATGATATCCCTAGGACGAATGTCCTTCTTCACCAGCTCCATGATCTGCATACCGGCGTGCTTGGCCAGGCGCAGCCGGGCAGACCAAACGGCGGGAATGGTACCGTTGCCCCGCAGACCCATGCCAATGGCCTCGGTGAGGCAGTTCATGGAGTTTGCGGTATACATGCCGGAGCAGGAGCCGCAGGTGGGGCAGGCGTTGTTCTCGTACTCCTCCAGACCCGCCTCGTCCAGCTTGCCGGCGTAGTAAGAGCCTACCGCCTCGAACATGTGGCTCAGGCAGGTACGGCGGCCGTCATTCATGGTACCGGCCATCATAGGACCGCCGGAGACGAAGATGGTGGGGATATTCACCCGGGCGGCGGCCATGAGCAGGCCGGGTACGTTCTTGTCGCAGTTGGGGATCATGACCAGTCCGTCAAACTGGTGGGCCATGGCCATGGCCTCGGTGGAGTCGGCGATCAGATCACGGGTGACCAGGGAGTACTTCATGCCCACATGGCCCATGGCGATGCCGTCGCACACGGCGATGGCGGGAAACTCCACGGGGGTGCCGCCGGCGGCCCGGATGCCGGCCTTGACGGCCTCGGCGATCTTGTCCAGGTTCATGTGACCGGGAACGATCTCGTTATAAGAACAGACCACGCCGATGAGGGGCCGCTCCAGCTCCTCCTTGGTGTAGCCCAGGGCGTAGAGCAGGGAACGGTTGGGGGCGGCGGGAGCCCCTTTCTTGATGACGTCAGAGCGCATAATGAAGTACCTCCTCAAAAGCAAAATCAGTTGTCTGATTTCTATTGCATTGTCTGACTATATAGTATAAGATAGGGATACGAATGTCAAGGACCATTTTGGATGCAGGAGGGCCCTATGGAACGAAAAAACCGCTGGCAGCAGGCTGCTGCCGCACTCTATGACCAGATTGTGGCGGAAAAGCGCCTCCAGCCTGGAGATAAGCTGCCCAACGAAGTGGAGCTGTCCCAGGAGCTGGGGGTGAGTCGGGCCACTCTGCGGGAGGCCATCCGCTCCCTGTGTGCCCAGGGTGTGCTGGAGGTACGCCGGGGCAAAGGCACCTTTGTCTCCCCTCAGGTGGAGGAGATCGAGGACTTTGGGTTTGACCGGTTAAATGGCGTAAAGGGCCGCCTGCGTGATCTGTTTGAACTGCGGGCCATCTTTGAGCCTCAGGCCGCCGCCCTGGCCTGCCGTCGGGCCACCCAGGAGGAGCGTGCTGACATCCTGGCCAAGGGGGAAGCGGTGGCCGCCTGCATCCGCTCGGGTGAGGACCGCACCCGGGCCGACCGGGCCTTCCACACCGCCATTGTCCGCTCCACCCACAACGAGTTCATGGTGCGCCTGCTGCCCATCATCAACCAGGCGGTGGAGGAGGCCATCTCTGCCGGAGAACACGCCGAGGAGCTGGCCCAGGTCACTTTGCAGGATCACGCCATGCTCATGGACTTTTTCCGCAAGGGAGACGCCCGGGGAGCGGAGTATGCCATGGCTATCCACATGCGTCACGCCATGGATGAGATGGAGTTAGAGGAGTAATCCTCCAAAAAGGAATATACATGGAACAGGCGCCAAAGAAGGATTTCTTTGGCGCCTGTTTTCATTGACGCAGTAGGTTTATTATGATAAACTTCAATCGAGTGGTAGATTTATTTTTATAAACCCGGAGGTGCGTTCCATGAAACTGCGTCCCATTTCCCAAGTAACCAGCCGCATGGGAGCGGTTCTGCTCCTTTGCATCATCCTGATGGCCGCATGTTCGCCCATCTCCAATTGGATAGAACAAAATGTTTGCTATTTTCTCTCCACGCCCCTGATCTATGCCCTGCGGCTGCTGGCATTTCTCCCGCCTGCACGGCTCCTGCTGGGCCCGCTCCCAAAGAAGCCGAATCCTATGCGTCCATCTGGCACCCCAGAACACTGGATTGCCTGGGCCGTGCTGGGCTATGGCATCTGCCTGCTGATCACAACAGCGGTTCTGTCTGTTGGTCTGGGCGGACCAACCTTCCAAATCCTTACGCAAGATCCTCCGCCGGATTTTCTTCCGAATCTCTGGCTGCTTATCCCCGCCGCGCTTGTGGAAGAATTCATGTTTCGCCGCTTTTACTGCACCTATTTGTCCCCCTACGGCCACACCTTTGCCATCCTTGTCTCCGCCTATCTGTTTGCCTTCTTTCATGGGAATCTTCCCCAGGCACTCTATGCATTTCCCTTTGGTATTCTCACCGGATACCTCTACCTGAAAACTGGAACAATCGCTCTTCCCTTTCTGGTCCATCTGTTGGACAACGTTCTGTTTCAACAGTCCCTGCGCCTGCATGCCCTTCTGCTGGCTTGGACTGGATTGCCCTATGGACAAGGATTCTTCCTTTGCTCCCTGACCCTCATTTTTCTCCCCCTTCTGTATCTGCGCCTGTGCCGCAGGCGGGAGGGTGGACCTTCTCCCCTCTTCCAGATTCGACAGGTTCTGCGCCGCATTAGTGCTCAAAAAGCAGATTACAAGGCCGCCTTTGCTTCCGGCGGGATGCTGCTGGTCCATGCTTGGTTTGCAGTCAGCTGTTTGGTGTCTTTGGGTGCTATGATAGCATTGACCCACGGTTGGTAACGGATAAAAAATGGTCCCCCGGCTTTTGCCGGGGGACCATTTTGGTATGGAACTAAATTAGTTGGAAGCGGTGTCCAAATCCTTGTCGTCGCCCCAGAGCATGTTCTTACGCAGCTCCTCGCCCACGATCTCCATCTGGTGCTTGGCCAGCTGGGCACGCTTGGAGTTGAAGAAGGTACGGCCGTTCTTGTTTTCGGCGATCCACTTGCCGGCAAAGGTGCCGTCCTGGATGTCGGAGAGAACCGCCTTCATGTTCTTCTTAGTCTCCTCGTAAGGCAGAACACGGGGACCGGAGACATACTCACCGAACTCCGCGGTATCGGAGATGGAGTAGTTCATGGCAGCCACGCCGCCCTTGTTGATCAGGTCGATGATCAGCTTCATCTCGTGGATGCACTCGAAGTAGGCGTTCTCGGGCTCGTAACCGGCCTCGACCAGGGTCTCGAAGCCGCAGCGCATCAGATCTACCACGCCGCCGCACAGAACAGCCTGCTCACCAAACAGGTCGGTCTCGGTCTCGTCGTGGAAGGTGGTCTCCATGATACCGGCACGGGCGCCGCCGATGCCGGCGATGTAGGCCAGAGCAATCTTCATGGCATCACCAGTGGCGTTCTGCTCCACGGCCACCAGGCAGGGCACGCCCTTGCCGTTGACATAGGTGGAACGGACGGTGTGGCCGGGGCCCTTGGGGGCAGCCATGAACACGTCCACGCCCTTGGGAGGCACGATCTGCTGATAGCGGATGTTGAAGCCGTGGGCAAAAGCCAGAGCGTTGCCCTCCTCCAGGTTGGGGGCGATGTCACGCTTGTACACGTCAGCCTGGACCTCGTCGTTGATGAGCATCATCACGATGTCGCCCCACTTGGCAGCCTCAGAAATGGACATAACCTTCAGGCCGGCCTCCTCGGCGTTCTTCCAGTTCTTGGAGCCCTCACGCAGACCCACACATACATCGCAGCCGGAATCCTTCAGGTTCAGGGCATGAGCGTGACCCTGGGAACCGTAGCCGATAATAGCGATCTTCTTCCCGTTGAGATAGTTGATGTCACAGTCCTTGGCATAATACATCTTAGCCATGATCGTACACTCCTTTTTATAAATAAAATATATTCCAATTTCAAACAGACCGTCCGGCCTGTGGAATTGACGTTACAGTACGTTTTTGCCGTAGTTATACTCTTCCCGCAGCTTGTTGTCATCATAGATAGAGCTGCGGCCCCGCTCAATGGCCAGGGTGCCCGTCTTCGCCATCTCCAGGATGCCGAAGTCATCCAGCAGGTCAATGAGGGCGCTGGTCTTGTTCTTATCTCCAAAGATAGCCACAGTGAGGGTTTCCCGGCTGACATCAATGATGTTGGCGCGGAAGATGTTGGCCATCTGGATCACCTCGTCCCGGGCGTTGCGGTCTACCGCCTTGACCTTGATCATGGCGAATTCCCGCTGGATGGAGGTCTCCTCGTCCAGGATCTTTACCACCATGACGGGAATCAGCTTGCGGCACTGGGCGGCAATCTGATTGACCATCAGCTCATCCCCCAGGATGACGATGGTAATACGGGTCACCCCGGGCTGGCTGGTCTCGCCGGAGACGATGGACTCGATGTTATAACCCTTGCGGGAGAACAGCCGGGCCACCTGGCTCAGCACACCGGGAATATCCTGGACCAGCAGGGACAGGGTATAGAGCTTCTTTTCGGTATCAAAAGTCTTTTTCATGTCCCCGCCTCCTTACTTAAGCAAAAAGTCGGTGATGTGGGCACCGCCGGCCACCATAGGCCGAACCATCTCGTCCATATCGATCTGGCAGTCGATCACATAGCCGCAGCCGCAGGAGAGGGCCTCCTGAAGAGCGGCCTCCATCTCGGCACGGTTTGTAACCCGCTTGCCCTTCAAGCCATAGGCCTCGGCCAGCTTGACAAAGTCGGGGCCCCGGTCCAGGGTGGTCTGGGAATAATGCTCGTTATAAATGAGGTGCTGCCACTGACGAACCATACCCAGAGTTCCGTTATTGAAGACAACGGTGATAATGGGCAGATTATAGTGCTGCACGGTGGCCAGCTCATGGCAGTTCATACGGAAGCAGCCGTCGCCAGTGGTGTGAACCACTACCTTGTCGAGGTTGCCCATCTTGGCGCCAATCGCTGCTCCCAGGCCAAAGCCCATGGTGCCAAATCCGCCGGAAGTCAGCAGCTGGCCGGGATACTCAAAGTGGAAGTGCTGGATGGACCACATCTGATGCTGGCCCACGTCGGTGGCCACGATGGTATCGTGGGGCACCGCCTTCTGGATGGCGTCCAGGATCTGACCGGGGGTAAGCTTATCGCCGTCTTCCACCGGCTGCTTCTCCCGCAGTGGGAGAATATGCGCCTTCCACTCCGGATGGCTGTACTGGGGCAGACGCTCATTGAGCAGCTCCAGCACCCGCTTGGCGGAACCCACGATGTGGTGGTCGGTAAGCACGTTTTTATCGATCTCAGAGCGGTCAATATCAATATGTACGATCTTGGCCTGGCTGGCGAAGCTCTCCGGCTGGAGAGCCACTCGATCAGAGAACCGGCAACCCACCGCGACGAGCAAGTCGCACTCATTGCAGGCCACGTTGCTGGCCTGAGAGCCGTGCATGCCGATCATACCGGTGGTGAGGGGATGAGCACCGGGGAAGCCGCCGCCGCCCATGACCGTGATGGCCACCGGCGCGTCCAGCTTCTCGGCAAATTCCCGGAACTGTTTGTCCGCCCGGCCTCGAACCACGCCGCCGCCGCAGATGATCAGCGGACGCTCCGCCTGGGCGATCATATCCACCAGCTTGTCGATATCTCCCAGGTCGGGCTCAGGCGCCTTCAGACCGTGGTTCACCGCCAGTTCCCGGATGCTGTTGGTGGAGCGGTTCTTGGTCCAGGGGATGAACTCATAGTCGATCATGGCGTTGAGGAAGGTGACATTCTTCAAAAAGTCGATGAGCACCGGGCCGGGCCGGCCGGTGGCCGCCACGGCAAACGCCTGACGCATCACGTCGGGGATGGTCTGGGGATCCCGGACCAGATAGGTGGCCTTGGTAATGGGCATAGCAATACCGGTGATGTCTACCTCCTGGAAGGAGTCCTTGCCCAGCAGGTTCTCACTGACGTTGCAAGTGATGAACACCACAGGGGAGGAGTCCATGTAGGCGGTAGCGATGCCGGTAGTCAGATTGGTGGCTCCGGGGCCACTGGTGGCAAAGCACACTCCCACCTTTCCGGTGGAGCGGGCGTAGCCGTCGGCAGCATGGGAAGCTCCCTGCTCGTGAGCAGTCAATACATGACGTATTTTATCTTGATAATTATACAGTTCATCATAGAGATTCAGGATGGTTCCACCGGGATAGCCGAAGACGGTGTCCACCTCCTGCTCCAGCAGGCACTCCATGATGGCCTGAGTGGCTCTGATTTTCATAGATTCAACTCCTAATATACAGGAACGTGTTTTTCTTCTTCAAAGCGGAAGAGGCAAAACAAGGTTTTACACAAAGCTCTTTTGGTTCCTTTTCTCACGAGAAAAGGAACTTAAATTTTTCCTCCACCTTTTTGTACTGCAATCACACCGGTGCGGGCCACCTCCAGGATGGAGAAGGGGCGCATCATGGACTGGAAGGTATCCAGACGGTCGGGAGTGTCGGACAGCTCCATGGTCAGGGAGGTGGGAGAAATATCCGCCACCTTAGCCCCCATGATCTCGCAGATAGTCATAATGTCCTGGCGGGTCTTGTTGTTGGCATTTACCTTTAAAATCATCAGTTCCCGGCCAATAAGGTTGTTCTCCTCCAGAGTCCGGACCTTGATAACCTCAATGAGCTTGTTGAGCTGCTTTTCCACCTGCTCCACCACGTTGTTTCCGCTGTCCACAATAATGGTAATGCGGGAGATGGTGGGGTCATCGGTGACACCCACAGCCAGGGAGTCGATATTGAACGCCCGGCGGGAGAAAAGTCCGGTAATTCGGTTCAGCACACCTGCCCGGTTTTCTACCAGAACGGAAATCGTCTGTTTCATCACTTCTCCCCCTTTCTCAGTCGTTGGTGCCCACGTCGGGGTGGACCTCACAGATCAGCAGGCAGCACCCCTTGGTGTTCAGGAACTGATCCAAGACCTCGTCCAGCTTCTCCTCGTCGCTGGCAAGGAGACTGGGGATCCCGTAGGCGGCAGCGATGGTCTCAAAATCCGGAGAGCCATCCAGAGCCACTCCGAAGGGACCATGGTAGGGGGCGCTGCACTGGATCTGATGGACCAAACCCAGCATATGGTTGCGCAGCAGGACGATCTTTACATCCATATCGGCACAGCGGATGGCGGAGAGCTCATTCATAGCCATCTGGAAGGAGCCGTCGCCGCACACAACGACCGTCTGCTTCTCCGGCGCCGCCACTTTAGCTCCAATGGCGGCGGGCAGGGCGTAGCCCATGGTGCCCAGGCCGCCGCTGGTCAGCAGCCGCCCCTGCTTCTGAGGCAGGTACTTGCAGGCAAAAATCTGGTTCTGACCCACGTCTACGCAGACCACCGCATCTTCATCCAGCTTTCGGCCCAGCTTGCGCATGACCGTACCGGGGAAGACATAGCCCTCCCGCTGGGGGAAGGTGCGCTGAAGCTCCGCCTTGCGGTAGTCCTTCAGCTGCTCCAGCCAGGCGGACGAGTCGGTTACCGGAGCGCCACGCTCCAGAATCTGCTGCAAAATCACCTTCACGTCGCCCACCAGAGGAACTGCGGCCTGCATGTTTTTGCCGATCTCTGCCGGGTCTACGTCGATGTGGATGGTTGCCATACGCCGCTGGATCTCCCGGGGATCCACGACCGCCCGGTCGGCGGCGCGGGTGCCTACCATAATCAGCAGGTCCGCCCTGGCCAGAGCCTGGTTGGCACATTGGTTTCCGTGAGCGCCGATCATACCCATATTCAAGGGGTGGTCGGTGGGGATAAGGCCAATACCCATCATGGTCTTGACCACGGGGATGGCACAGCTCTCAGCCAGCTCCAGCAGTTCGGCACGGGCGTCGGCCAGCCAAACACCGCCGCCGGCGCAGATGAGGGGCTGACGGGAACGGGCAATGGCCTCTACCACACGCTTGATCTGCAGATCGTTGCCCTTGACGCTGGGCTTATAACCCCGGATATCCACCTGCTCCGGATAATGGAAGCTTCTCAGGTGCTGCTCCTGCACGTCAATGGGAATATCAATGAGAACCGGACCGGGACGGCCGGTGGAGGCAATGTGGAAGGCCTCCTTAATTACCCGGGGGATGTCGTTGGCGTTTTTGACCAGGTAGCTGTGCTTGGAGAAGGGCGCCACCGCGCCGGTGATGTCCACTTCCTGGAAGATATCCCGGCCCAGCAGATGGCTGGGCACCTGGCCGGTGATGGCCACCATGGGGATGGAGTCCATATAGGCGGTGGCGATACCGGTAATGAGGTTGGTCGCTCCCGGGCCGCTGGTTACCATGCACACGCCCACCTTGCCGCTGATGCGTGCATAGCCGGAAGCCATATGGCCCGCGTTCTGCTCGGTCCGTACCAGAGTATATTCAATCTCCGGGTGTTCCTTCAGGGCGTCTACCGCCGGACAGATCGTTGCTCCGGCGTAGCCAAACATATGGGTTACGCCCTCTCGCAGCAAACTTTCAATCAGTGCCTGCGCTCCATTCATTTCACCGTCACCTCCGCATTCCTTTCCAAAAAGCAAAAGCGGCCACATCCTATCAAAACGATAGGACGAAGCCGCTAAACTCCGTGGTACCACCTAACTTCGCGCCGCTGCTGTGTGCGACGCGCACTCAAAACCCCGATAACGGTGGGCATCCGACCCCGCCTACTCAGCCAAAAAGCCGTTCAGCGAGATAGCTCGCGGGCGAGCTTCGGTCCTGAGTCCTCCCCGAGAGCTTACACCAGCCGCTCCCTCTCTGCGCGTTTTGGACTCGCCTACTACCCGGTCATTGCCATTTTAAGTTCTTCAACACTTTAATTTGTGTAAGTGATTTTCATCTTACCTCCATTCCTGCCGTTTGTCAATTCTTTTTTTCCCGGGCGGGCTGTGTTGCGCCTGGCCGCCTCAGCGTGGTATACTGGAAATAAATTATACACTGCTTGGAGGCTTTTATGAAGTACCTTGTATATGGCGCCGGCGGCACAGGAGGCTGTCTGGCCGCCTTCTTAGCCATGAGCGGAAAGGATGTCTCCCTCATTGCCCGAGGCGCCCACCGGGATGCCATTGAAGAAAACGGCCTGGTGCTGGAGACCGGCCACGGCACCTTTGCCGTCCCCATTCCCGCATTTGAACAGGAGCATTATGACCAGCAGCCCGACGTTATTTTTGTCTGTGTCAAGGGCTACTCTCTGGAGGGCATCTTCCCCACCCTGGAGCGGCTGTGCCGCCCGGAGACCATCGTGATCCCCATTTTGAATGTGGTAGGGACTGGCGGCGCCATGCAGCCCCGCCTGCCCCAGTCTCTGGTCACCGACGGATGCGTATACATTGCCGCCGAGATTAAGGCTCCCGGAGTGGTGCACATGAGCGGAGACATCTTCCGTGTGGTCTTTGGCCCCCGCACTCCTGAGGAGTACCGCCCGGAGCTGGAGCAGGTGGCGCAGGACCTCAACGAGTGCGGCGTGGAGGCCATTCTCTCGGACAACATCCAGCGGGATGCCTGGATGAAGTTCTCGGTGGTTTCCCCCATGGCCGCCTGCGGGATCTTCCACGATGTAAAGGTGGGCGCTATGCAGCACCCCGGCCCCATCCGGGACGATTTTGCGGCCTTTGTCAATGAGATCGGCGCTCTGGCCGCCGCCATGGGTTTTCCTCTGGGAGACGACTTGGCAGAGCGCAACCTGGCCATTCAGGACGCCCTGGCCCCCGACGCCTCCACCTCCCTCAAGCGGGACCTGGATGCCGGAAAGCCCTCTGAGGTGGACGGTCTCATTTTCCAGGTGGTGCGCCTGGGCCGTCAGTACGGTGTGCCCACCCCCCGGTATGACGCAGTGGCCGCCAAACTGGGCTACGTGGAGGCCGCGCAATGATCAACACCACTTTATGCTACATATCCCGGGGTGAGGACTACCTCATGCTCCACCGGGTGAAGAAGGAAAACGATCTCAACCACGACAAGTGGATCGGCATTGGGGGAAAGTTCGAGGACAAGGAGAGCCCCGAGGACTGCGTGCTGCGGGAGGCAAAGGAGGAGACCGGTCTGACCCTCACCTCCTACCGCTACCGTGGGATCGTCACCTTTGTCTCTGACCGCTGGCCCACCGAGTACATGCACCTGTTTACTGCCGACGGCTTCAACGGAACGCTGAAGGAGTGCGACGAGGGCGTGCTGGAGTGGATTCCCCGCAAAAAACTGTTGGAGCTGCCCCACTGGGAGGGAGACGCCATCTTTCTGGATCTCATCGCCCAAGAGGACACCCCCTTCTTCTCTTTGAAGCTATGCTACCGTGGGGAGGAGCTGACGCAAGCTGTTCTCAACGGAACCTATATCAAAGGAGGACCTTCTCTATGATCGTCACCATTCAAAATGAATGTCTCACCGTAGACATCGAGGACCTGGGCGCTCAGCTTGCCTCGGTACGCAACCACCACGGCACGGAGTACCTGTGGCAGGGAGACGCAGACATCTGGGCTCGGCGCGCTCCCATCCTCTTTCCCGTGCTGTGCGGTCTGAAAGACAACACCTACCTGCTGGACGGCGTTCCCTATCACATGAACAAGCACGGCTTTGCCCGGGACTGCGTGTTTGAGGTCGTGGAACACACAGACACCAAGGCCTCCTTCCGCTTGACCGACAACGAGGAGACCCGGCGCATGTATCCCTTCTCCTTCACGCTCACGGTCACTTATACCCTGGAGGAGAACCGTTTGATCAAATGCCACCGGGTGGAAAACCGCTCGGAGCAGGTGATGTACTACGAACTGGGCGTCCACGACGGCTTCCGCGCTCCCCTGGAGGAGGGGGAGACCATGGGACAGTATGCCATCCGCCTGCCCGGTCTGGAGGATGCCATCGAGCCCTATGGACTCAATGAGCAGTCCCTGGTCACGCCTAAAAATGGCGCCATTTCTCTGGAAAACGGACGCATCGCTCTTGACCCCACCACGTATCATCTGGATACCGTGATTCTGGATCAGCCTCCTCAGGCCAGAGCCGTCCTGGTGGACGGGCAGGACCGTCCACGGGTCACTGCGGACTTCGCCGATTTTCCCTATCTGGGAATCTGGACCCAGGCCAAGCCCTTTGACACCAACTACGTGTGCATTGAGCCCTGGTCCACCCTCCCCGATGCCACCTTTGTGGGCCGTGAGCTGAAAGACAAGGCAGGTATCCGCAGCCTGCAGCCCGGCGCCTGGGAAGAGCTGTCCTACACCGCTACCTTTACCTGAAAGGAGTCCTGTGGATGAAACCGGAATATGTCAACACCTTCGGCCTGCGCAAGGTCAGCGACAAGCAGGGTGAGATTTTGGAGATCACCCTGGACGCCTCCTATAAATATATGGAAAATACAGTGACAGTTACCACCAACGGACTGGAGAACATCGCCACCCCCAACACCGAGCAGGTGGCCTCTATGGTGATGAACCGCCAGAGCGCCATTTCCCTGCGCAATCTGCTCATTCAGACTCTGGACGGAGAAAACTAAAAAATGGGACCGCCGAGGCGGTCCCATTTTTTATTGGTCTTTTGCGGTGGGGAGCAGCTTTTTGCGCCGGCTCAAAAACAGGGTCAGGGTCGTCGCACTGGCCAGAGCATCCGCAATGGGCTCCGCGGCGTAGATTCCCATGACGCTGCCTGTCACCCGGGGCAGAATAATAGCCAGGGGAACCAGCAGGATCACTTTACGCAGCAGGGCCAGGAACAGACTGGTACGGGCCTGGCCCAGAGCCATAAAGGTAGTCTGGCAGGCCAGCTGAGCGCCAAAGGCCCAGATACCGCCAAAGAAGATTGGCATAACCCGGCTTACCAGGTCAATGAGTTCCTGCTGAGGGGTAAAGATCCGGGCCAGCATCCCCGGGAACAGAGCCACCACCACAAAGGAAACGCAGGTCACAGTCAAGGTAACGGTGAGCAGCCGCTTGAAGGTCTGGCGCACCCGCAGATAGTTCCCCGCTCCGTAGTTGTAGCTCATGATGGGCTGGGTACCCTGGGTGATACCCTGAGTGGGCAGAACGATCATCTGCATGATGGACTGCATGATGGTAATGGTACCTACATACAGGTCACCGCCGTAGGTCTGCATACCGGTGTTCAGAACCACGGTCACCAGGCTCTCCGTAGACTGCATAATAAAGGGAGCCACGCCCAAACCGGCCACCTGGCCTACCACCTTGGGCTCCAGGCGCATATTTTTCTTCCGGATCCGCAGGCCGCTGCGGCGGCTGCACAGGAAGCCTACCACCCAGGCTGCGCTTACCGCCTGAGAGAGAATAGTGGCAAGAGCTGCACCCTTCACTCCCATATGCAGGCCAAAGATAAATACCGGGTCCAGGCAAATATTCAAGACCGCGCCGATGAGCACGCTGAGCATAGCCACCAGGGCCTTACCCTGGGCACTGATGAAGGTATTCAGTCCCAGAGCCAGCTGGACAAAGATGGTACCGATGAGGTAGATGCCGATGTAATCCATGGCATAGCCGATGGTATTTTCCGAGGCGCCAAAGGCATAGAGAATGGGTTCTTTGAAGATGCTGAATCCCACCGTAAGAGCTACCGCGGCAATCAGCAGCAAAGTCAGAGAGTTGCCCAGAATTTTTTCCGCCTTCTCCCGGTTGCCCGCACCCAGCTGGATCGAGGCCAAGGGCGCGCCGCCCTGGCCAGCAAAGGCAGCAAAGGCAGATACCAGCATAATAATGGGGAAGGTGACGCCCACGCCGGTGAGCGCGATGTCTCCCACCTCCGGGATGTGACCGATGTAGATTCGGTCCACAATATTATAAAGCATATTGATGACCTGAGCCGCTACCGCCGGTACCGCCAATTTCAGCATCAACGGGCCGATGGGGGCATTGGCCAGGCGTTCTTCGTCACGGGTCTGCGCCAAGGGAACTCACTCCTTTTTAAGATGGTTCATTATAGAAGATGGTTCATTATAGCACAAAATTCCCAAAGTGAAAAGATAGTGCATATCTTTTCTCTTAACACCTCTTTATTCTCTTTAATTTTTTGTTAAAGAGCATCAACGCACTTGCAAGCAGCGGCTAAATGTGAAATAATGTGTTCGCGTCTAATTCTCGCACTTGAAGGAGGTTTTGAAATGAAGCGGAAAAAGTCATTTTCTCAGGAAGAACTACGTTATCTGAAATTGTTGGCTCAGCAGTACCCCACCGTACAGGCCGCCAGCAGCGAGATTATTAACCTTCAGGCCATTTTGAACCTGCCGAAAGGCACCGAGCACTTCATCTCCGACGTCCACGGAGAGCACGAGGCCTTTTTACATATTCTCAACTCCTGTTCCGGCGTCATCCGGGAGAAGGTAGACGACCTGTTTGCCTCCACCATCTCCAAGGGAGAGCGGGACGAGCTGGCCACCCTCATCTACTATCCGGAGGAGAAGCTGGAACAGCTCCACCGCCAGATGAAGGACATGGATGAGTGGTACCGCATTACCCTACACCGCCTCATCGAGGTGTGCCGCTTTGTCACCTCCAAGTATACTCGCTCCAAGGTGCGCAAAGCCCTGCCCAAGGATTACGCCTACATCATTGACGAACTCATCCACACCAACTACGCCGAGGCCGACAAGCGGGACTACTTTGAAAACATCATCTCCACCATCATCGACCTGGAGCAGGCCGACGGCTTTATCGAGGCGGTCTCCGCCGTCATCAAGCGCATGGCCGTGGACCATATGCACATTGTAGGCGATATCTTCGACCGCGGTCCCCGGGCGGACATTATCATGGACTCTCTGCTGGACTACCACAGCGTGGACATCCAGTGGGGCAACCACGACATTCTCTGGATGGGCGCCGCCTCCGGCTCCCGCACCCTGGTGGCCACCGTGCTGGCCAACTCCATCCACTACAACAACCTGGAAGTGATCGAGACGGGCTACGGCATCTCCCTGCGCCCCCTGTCCGTCTTTGCCAACGAGGTATATAAGGACTGCGACATCCACCGCTTTGCCGTCAAGCTCACCGGCCCCGACGCCGACCAGTACAGCGAGAAGGACAAGCTCCTCTCCGCCCGGATGCACAAGGCGATCACCATCATCCTCTTCAAGCTGGAGGGCCAGAAGCTTCTGCGCCATCCCGAGTATGGCATGAGCGACCGGCTGCTGCTGGACAAGATCGACTACGCCAACAAGTGCATCACCATTGGAGACACCACCTATCCCCTGGAGGATGTGGACTTCCCCACCGTAGACCCCAAGGACCCCTACACCCTCACCCCCGAAGAGGACACGGTCATCAACCAGCTCACCGCCTCCTTCCTGCGCAGTGAGAAGCTGCAAAAGCACATCCGCTTTCTCTACTCCAAGGGCAGCCTCTACAAGGTATTCAACGGCAACCTGCTCTTCCACGGCTGTATCCCCATGACGGCAGACGGAGAGCTGCTCTCCTTCCAGATCGGCGGCAAAGAGCGGAAGGGTCAGGAGTTCCTGGACTACGCCGATACCGCTGCCCGCCAGGCTTACTACCACAAGCTGGGCACCCCGGAGCGGCAGCTGGGCATGGACTTCCTCTGGTTCCTCTGGGCCGGACGCAACAGCCCCATCTTCGGCCGGGACCGGATGACCACCTTCGAGCGCCGGCTCATCAAGGACGAGAGCGCCTGGACCGAGCCCAAGAACCCCTACTACACCTATTACCAGGACCCCGCCGTGTGCGATATGCTCCTCAAGGAATTTGGCCTGGAAGGCCCCCACTGCCACATCATCAACGGCCACATTCCCGTCAAGTCCAAGAAGGGCGAGAGTCCCATCAAGGGCGGCGGCAAGCTCATCGTCATCGACGGCGGCTTCTGCAAAGCCTACCAGCCCACCACCGGCATCGCCGGCTACACCCTCATCTACAACTCCTGGGTGCTGCGCATCGTCTCCCATGAGCCCTTCTGCGGCCGGAAAACCGCCATTGAGAAAAACATGGACATCGCCAACAGCTCCCGGGTCTTTGAGCGCATGGACACCCGCATCAAGATCGCCCAGACTGACATCGGCGCCAAACTCCAAGCTCAGGCCGACGCCCTGCGTGATCTGCTCAGCGCCTACAAAGCCGGTGCCGTCCCCGAGGACCACCGGGAATAACGCTTTACTTTGCCCGCCAGGTCTGCTATGCTATGGGCAGAAGGAACTGGCCTGCGATAGCCCCTGGAACACTCTGCTCCGGGTACATATCAGGACACATTGGAAAGGATTGAGAAACCATGTGGAAAAATGTAGGATATTATAATGGAACCATGGGTCCTCTGGAGGAGATGACCGTCCCCATGGGGGACCGCGCCCTCTACTTCGGCGACGGTATCTACGAGGCCACCTGCGTGGCAAACCGTGTTCCCTTCGCCCTGGACGATCACCTGGATCGGATGTACAACAGCCTGCGCCTGCTGGAGATCCCCTTCACCATGGAGCGCGACCAGGTCAAGGCCGAGCTGCAGAAGGTCATCGACGCCGCGGAGGATTCCCCCATCCACTTCCTGTACTGGCAGATCTCCCGTGGTGTTGCCATGCGCAACCACCCCTTCCCCGCCAATACGGAGCCCACTCTGCTCATCTATGTGAAGCCCCACACCATGAAGTCCATGGACAAGCCCTATAAGCTCATCTCCATGGAGGACATCCGCTTTAAGCTGTGCAATATCAAGACTCTGAACCTCATTCCCAGCGTGCTGGCCAACCAGCGCGCCGTGGAGCAGGGCTGTGACGAGGCCGTCCTCCACCGGGGCAGCCGGGTCACTGAGTGCGCCCACAGCAACATCTCCATTCTGAAGGATGGGGTGCTCCAGACCGCTCCCACCGACGAGCTCATCCTCCCCGGTATCACCCGCAAGCACCTGCTGGCTCTGGCCAAGGAGCACGGCATCTCCGTTTTGGAGAAGCCCTTCTCCATGGTGGAGCTGATGAACGCCGACGAGGTCATCGTCACCAGCTCCAGCGCCCTATGCATGAAGGCGGAGTCCATTGACGGCATCCCCGTAGGCGGCAAGGACCCCCAGCGTCTCAAGCTCCTTCAGGACGCCTATCTGGAGAAGTTCCAGCGGGAGACCCAGCCCAAGTAATCCGGTTCTTTGGCCCGGCGCACTCTGCGCCGGGCCTTTTCGTTGACAGAGGGGCCAAGGTTGGGTACAATAAGAAAAAAATCGCCAGCGGGTGCCCGGAAGAAAAGGCCGGGAGAATAGGGAAGCGGGTGCAACGCCCGCGCGGGACCGCCGCCGTAAGGGGGAGGGCCGCTCCAGCGCCACTGCAATGCTTGCGGGAAGGGGGAGCGGGCCGGGGAACCCAAGCCGGAAGACCTGCCCACTGACCCACACTGCCTGAGGCTGAAGGCAGGGCCTGCCGCTCCGGACGGACCAAACGGAGAGGCGGAAGACCACGGACCGCTGTGCGGCCCGTCTTTTGTGTTGTCTTTTGCGCCCCTTCTCCCCTCAGGAGGAGGGGCGCGCTGGCTTATTCCAAGGAGGATTTTACCATGAAGGAAGCGCTGCTGACGGTGAGCTTCGGCACCGCGGTGGAGCAGGCCCGTCAGGCTGACATCTGTGCCGTGGAGCGCACCGTTGCCCAGGCTCTTCCCCACCTGCCCGCCTATCAGGCCTACACCAGCCCCACCATCCGCCGGATTCTGGCCCGGCGCGGGATCGACATCCCCGGCTTTGTGCCCGCTCTGGAACAGCTGGCCCAGGACGGCGTGGAGCAGGTCTATGTACTGCCCACCCATGTGCTCCCCGGCTATGAGTATGACGACCTGCTGGAGGCGGTAGAGAAGATTCGTCCCCAATTTCAGCAGCTTCGCATGGCGCCCCCTCTGCTGGGAGACACCTGGGGCGTGCGGGCTCTGGCGCAAATTCTGTGTGACCGTTTCCCTCGTCAGGAAGGACAGGCCGTGGTGCTGCTGGGTCACGGGACTGAGCACCCGGGCAACCTGGTCTATCCCGCCCTCCAGGGCGTGCTGGACTGGCTGGGCCGGGAGGACATCCTCATCGGAACGGTGGAGGGCTGGCCCCAGGCGGAGGACGTGCTGGAGCAGCTCAGCCGCCAAAACTGCCGCCGGGTACTGCTGGCTCCCCTGATGCTGGTGGCGGGCACCCACGCTGTGGAGGACATGGCCGGCCCCGAACCGAAAAGTTGGAAAAACCGCCTGGAGGCCAGCGGCTATGAAGTGACCCCCATCTTTGAGGGGCTAGGCCGCCTGCCCCAGGTGCAGGAGATGTACGTCCACCGTCTCAAGACACTTGTGGAGGAGAACCATGGCCTTTGAGCACTACGTCACCGCCGGAGGCAAGCGCCTGCGCTGCGGCTACACCACCGGCACCTGCGCCGCACTGGCCGCTGCCGGAGCGGTACGGCTGCTGCTCACCAGCCGTCCGCCCGATCTAGTGGCCATTGACACCCCCAAGGGCTGGCGGGTGGAGGTGTCTCTCACCAAGCCTCAGCTGGGAGAGGGCTGGGCGCAGTGTGCCGTCATCAAGGACGGCGGGGACGATATCGACGCCACCCATGGTCTGCCTATTGTGGCCCGGGTAGTGCGTCAGGATGGCGATACCATTACCATCCGCGGGGGAGAAGGTGTAGGCCGGGTGACTCGCCCAGGTCTTGACCAGCCGGTGGGCGAGTGGGCCATCAACCGGGTGCCCCGACAGATGATCACTCAGGCGGTGGATCGGGAGCGGAAGGCACTGGGCTGCACCGATGGATTTTTGGTGACTATCTCGGTTCCCGGTGGGGAAGAGGCCGCTCAGCGCACCTTTAACCCCCATCTGGGCATCGAAGGCGGCATCTCCATTTTGGGCACCTCCGGCATTGTGGAGCCCATGAGCGTCCAAGCCCTGGTGGACACCATGGCTCTGGAGCTGCGGCAGGCGGCGCTTCATAGCGACGGCCGCCTGGTGCTGGTGCCCGGAAACTACGGGCTGGACTTTTTAGCCCAGCATGACCTGATTCCCGAGGGCGCCCCGGTGGTCCGGTGCTCCAACTTTATTGGTGAGGCTCTGGACCAGGCCCGTCTGGAGGGCTTTCGGGAAGTTGTGCTGGTGGGGCACATCGGCAAGCTGGTCAAGCTGGCCGGAGGCATCATGAACACTCACTCCCGCTGGGCGGACGGCCGCCGGGAGTTATTCTGTGCCCACGCCGCTCTGGCGGGCGCGGACCGAAATACCGCCCGAGCTCTTATGGACTGCCCCACCACCGACGGCTGTCTGGAGGTTCTAGACCAGGCAGGGCTGCGGGAAGCAGTTTTGTCCTCCCTGCTGGAGGCCATCCAGGGACACTTGGACCGGCGCTTCGGCCCGGAAGGGACGGTGGGTGCCGTCCTGTTCAGCAATCAATATGGCCTTCTCGGCCTGACCCCCAAGGGGAAGGAGTTAACAGATAGATGGAACAACAGAAATTAGGAACCTTTTACGGCGTGGGAGTTGGCCCCGGCGACCCGGAGCTACTCACGGTAAAGGCCATTCGCACATTAGAAGCCTGCCCCGTGCTGGCCGCACCTCAGACGGCCTCCGGAGAGATGACAGCTCTGAATATCGCCAAGCAGGCCGCTAATCTGGAGGGCAAGACTCTCCTGCCCCTCCACTTCACCATGTCCCGGGACAAGGCCAAGCAGCACCAGGCCCATGTGGAGGCCGCCCAGGCGGTACGCTCTTATCTGGAGCAGGGTCAGGACGTGGCCATGGCGGTGCTGGGGGATGTGTCGGTGTACTCTACCTACTGCTATTTGATGGATCTATTAAAGGATGAATTCCCCTGTGTCATGGTACCGGGGGTACCCGCCTTCTGCGCGGTGGCCGCCCGGCTTGGCCGGAGCTTGACCACCATGAACAGCCCCCTGCACATCCTGCCCGGAGGCGGCGAAGGTCCCGGTGAGACGTTGGACCTGCCCGGAGCCAAGGTACTGATGAAGTCAGGGCGCAATTTCCCCCAGGTTCTTGACGAGCTGGAGAAGCGGGGCCTGCTGGAGCAGGCTGCCATGGTGGAAAACTGCGGCCTGCCCGGAGAGCGGATCTGCCCCTCTCTGGAGGAGAAACCCCAATCCAGCGGGTATTTTACTACGATCATTATACCGTAAGGAGGGAAATCCATGGTCCATTTTGTGGGTGCCGGCCCCGGCGGGCCCGATCTTATCACCCTGAGGGGGGCTCAGCTGCTGGGCGAGGCCGACTGCGTCATCTACGCGGGCAGCCTGGTGAATCCCGCTCTGCTGGCTATGACCCGGGAGGGCGCCTCCATTTATAACAGCGCCCAGATGACCCTGGAGCAGGTACTGGCCGTCATCAAAGACATGGAGCAAAGCGGCAAGACCACGGTCCGGCTCCACACCGGCGACCCCTGTCTGTACGGCGCCATCCAGGAACAGATGGACCAGCTGGACGAGCTGGGCATCTCCTGGGATGTGACCCCCGGTGTGTCCTCCTTCTGCGGGGCTGCTGCTGCGGTAGGGACCGAGTACACCCTGCCCGGGGTGAGCCAGAGCGTCATCATCACCCGCATGGCGGGACGCACTCCGGTGCCCGAGCGGGAGTCCATTGCCGCCTTGGCTACCCATGGGGCTACCATGGTGATTTTCCTCTCCGCCGGCATGCTGGAGGGGCTGTCTGCGGAGCTACTCAAAGGGGCCTATACCCCGGACACCCCCGCCGCTCTGGTGTACAAGGCAACCTGGCCGGAGGAGAAGGTAGTGCTGTGCACGGTAGGCACGCTGGCCCAGGCGGGACGGGAGCACCAGATCTCCAAAACTGCCCTTGTGCTGGTGGGGGACTTTTTGTCCCACAGCTACCAGCGCAGCCTTCTCTACCACCCCGGCTTTACCACCGAATTCCGGCAGGGAGACGGCTCCCTGGATGGAGCGGCGCTATGAAGCTGGAACTGATCGCCTTTACCCAGCGGGGCAATGCCCTGGCAGAGCAGTTGGCCAAAACTCTGTCCGACCACGGACACCAGGCCGCCTATACCCGGGATGGGTTGAAGGCGGAGGCGTGGGCAGAGCGGGCTTTCTCCCGCTCCGAGGGGCTCATTTTTGTGGGGGCAACGGGCATCGCGGTTCGTTCTATTGCCCCTCATCTGCGCCACAAGAGCACCGACCCGGCGGTGATCGTGGTGGACGAGGGAGGACAGTTTGTCATCCCCATCCTCTCCGGCCATCTGGGCGGAGCCAACGATCTGGCCCGGGAGATTGCTACTTTGATCGGTGCTGTCCCGGTCATTACCACGGCCACCGATGTAAACGGAGTGTTCGCCGTGGACCAGTGGGCCCGGCGGCAGGGGCTGATGGTGTGCAATCCGGAGCGAATTTTGTCCGTCTCCTCCCGGCTGCTGGCTGGAGAGACGGTAGGATTCTTCTCCGCCTGGCCCATTGCCGGGGAGCTGCCCCATGGACTGTGTCCGGTCTCCCGGGAGGACGTTCAGGTGGTGCTGGACCTGCACCGCCCGGAGGAGGACGCCCTGTGGCTGTGCCCCAAGGGCGTGCGGGTAGGCATGGGGTGCCGGAGAGGAACTCCGGCGGCGGCTCTCCGCACTCTGCTGGAAGAAGTGCTTACCCAGGAGGGTATTCCTGAAAAAGCAGTCTGTGCCTTATGTACCATCGACTTGAAGAAGGACGAGCCAGGACTCCAGGAGCTGACCCAAGAGCTGAACGTGCCTCTGCTCACCTACTCCGCCCAGGAGCTGGCGCAAGTCCCCGGAGACTTCACCCCCTCCCCCTTTGTGGAGCAGATTACCGGAGTGGACAACGTGTGTGAGCGGGCGGCATTGGCCTCCGGCGGGACCCTGCTGCGGAAGAAAACGACCCGAGACGGGGTCACAGTGGCCCTGGCAATGGAAGAACTTCATTTGACTTGGAAGGAGCACCTATGAAACGGTTGTATGTGGTTGGGCTTGGTCCCGGCGGAACGGACTACCTCACCCCCCAGGCCAGAAAGGCGCTGGAGGACTGTGAGGTGCTGTGCGGCTACACCACCTATATGGATCTTGCGGCGGACTTTACCGCCGGGAAAGAACTGGTCACCACCCCCATGACCCAGGAGCTGGAGCGCTGCCGCCTGGCCCTGGAGAAGGCCAGCGAGGGGAAAACCACCGCTATGATCTGCAGCGGCGACGCAGGGGTGTACGGCATGGCGGGTCCGGTACTGGAGTTGTCGGTCCAGTTCCCAGAGGTGGAGATCGAGGTGATTCCCGGGGTGACGGCAGCTCTGTCCGGCGCGGCGGTGCTGGGCGCTCCCCTGATGCACGACTTCGCGGTGATCTCTCTTTCTGACCTGCTCACTCCCTGGGATGTCATTGAAAAACGGCTGGACTGCGCCGGGGCGGGAGACTTTTCCGTGTGCCTCTATAACCCCATGAGCAAAAAGCGGCGGGACCACCTGCGCAGGGCCTGCGACATTCTCCTGAAGCACCGCACCCCCGACACCCCCTGCGGCTGGGTGCGGAACATTGGCCGGGACGGCCAGGAAAAGCGGCTGCTCACCCTGGCCCAGCTTCGGGATGCTGAGGTGGATATGTTCACCACCGTGTTTATTGGTTCCACCTCCACCCGTCAGATTGGGGAAAACTTGGTGACTCCCCGAGGCTACGAGGGGAAGAAATGAAGATTCTAATTTTCGGCGGCACCACCGAAGGACGGTTGCTGGCCCAGGCCCTCTCCCAGCGAGGACTGCCTGCCACGGTGAGCGTGGCCACCCCTCTGGGGGCACAGGAGCTGTCCGGTCTGCCCGGCATCACCCCTCTGGTGGGCCGGAAGACAGCACAGGAAATGGCAGAACTTCTAAAAAGTTTTGACCGCTGTGTGGACGCCACCCACCCCTACGCGGTGGAGGCGTCCCGGAATATCCGGACCGCCTGCCAGGCAGCGGAAGTACCCCTGCGGCGCCTTCTCCGGGCAGAGAGTTCCCACGAGACAGGCCACTGGGTGGAAAGCCCAGAGGAAGCTGCCCGGTGGCTGAGGGAACGCAGCGGCAATGTACTGCTGGCCATTGGCGCCAAGGGGATTGGCGCGTTCCAGGATCTGGACCGAGAGCGTCTTTATCCCCGGGTGCTCCCGGTGGTGGAGAGTATTTTAGCCTGTCAGCAGGCCGGTATCCCCACCCGGAATATTATTGCCCTCCACGGGCCGTTTTCCCGAGATCTGAACCGGGCCATGCTGGAACAGTACCACATCCGGTATCTGGTAACCAAGGACGGAGGCCGGGCCGGCGGTTTTGAAGAGAAAGCCGCTGCCGCCCGGGAGGCCGGTGCGGAGCTTGTGGTCATTGGCCGGCCCACGGAAACGGGCTGCACATTGGAAGAAATTTTGTCCTGGCTGACCCAGGATTGATTGGAAGGAGCGAGCTTGGATGGAAGTGACGCTGGTGGGCGTTGGACTTGGGAATCCCTCCACATTGACGGCGGGTGCGGCCGCCGCCTTGAAGCAGGCGGACGGGCTGATCGGCTCCCGGCGGCTGTTGGAGGAATGTCCCCTGCCCCAGTCGGTACCCCGAAAGTTTTCCACCAAATCGGCGGAGATTGTGGAAATTTTGAAGAAGCAGTCCTGGCAGAACCCCTGCGTGCTGTATAGCGGGGACACCGGATTTTACTCCGGCGCCCGCACGCTGGTTCCTCTTTTGGAGGCAGATCACATTCCCTTCCAGGTACTGCCGGGCATCTCCAGCCTGCAATACTTTGCCGCCCGGCTGGGCCGGTCCTGGCAGGAGTGGTCGGTGGTGTCTGCCCACGGCCTTAACTGCGACCCGGTGGGGGAGATTCTTGCCGCCCACGGCAAGCCTGTGTTTTTCCTTACCAGCGGTGCGGAGGGAGCCGGCTCCCTGTGTGAACGCCTTACCCAGGCTGGGCTGGGCCACCTGACCGCCACAGTAGGACAGTCTCTCTCCTACCCCCAGGAGCAAATCATTTCTGACTCTGTCTCCCGCCTGGCGGGACACGCCTTCGCTCCCCTCACCGTTCTGCTTGTGGAGGGGTACACCAGCTGCCGTCCGGCCGGCTCCCAGGGCTTACCCGACGAAGTTTTCCTGCGGGGCGACGTCCCCATGACCAAGCAGGAAGTCCGGGCCGCTGCCATCGGCAAGCTGGCAGTGCGGGACGGCGAGACCTACTGGGATGTGGGGTCAGGCACCGGTTCGGTATCGGTGGAGTTGGCTCTGCTGGCTCCCCACAGCACCGTGTGCGCGGTAGAGTGCGGGGGCGAGGCCTGTTCCCTCATCCGGGCCAACCGGGAAAAGTTCGGAGTCTACAACCTGGAGCTGACCCAGGGGCGCGCCCCGGAGGTTCTGGCCCAGCTGCCCGCCCCGGATGCGGTCTTTATTGGCGGCAGCGGCGGGGAGCTGCCCGCAATTTTGGAAGCGGCTCTGCGGAAAAATCCTGCCGCCCGGTTCTGCATCACCGCCATTGCGGTGGAAACTCTGGGCACGGCAGTCGCTGCCATGACCCAGCTTGGGATGGAGCCCCAGATCAGCCAGGTCACCGTGGCACGAAGCCGCGCAGCGGGTGAACTTCATCTGATGATGGGACAAAACCCGGTTTGGATCATCACTGGGCGAAAGGAGGCCCTGGTTTGAATTTGACCTTTCATACCCCCGGAGGCATCGAAGGGGAGAGCATGCGCATCATCCAGCAGGAGCTGGACGAGATGGGCATCATCCTGGACCCCGACTGCGCCGACGTGGTACGGCGTGCCATCCACACCACCGCCGACTTTGACTACGCCAAAAACCTGATATTCACTCCCGGAGCAGCATCGGCAGGCGCAGCTGCCCTGCGTTCCGGTACGCCCATCGTCACGGACACCAACATGGCCCGCTCCGGTATCAACCAGAAGGCCTGCACCCAGTTTGGGGTGGAACGGTTCTGCTATATGGCCGATCCAGAGGTGGCTCAAGCTGCCAAGAAGCACGGTACCACCCGGGCGGTGGCAGCGGTAGACCGCTGGGCTCAGGAGCACCCCAACGCCATCTTCGCCGTGGGAAACGCCCCCACAGCGCTGCTGCGCATGTGCGAGCTGATGGAGGCGGGCAAGCTCCGTCCCTCCCTGGTGATTGCGGTCCCGGTTGGCTTTGTGAACGTGGTGGAGAGCAAGGAGGCCATGCTGGATCTATGCCGAAAGCTGGAGGTGCCTGCCATTGTGGCTATGGGGCGCAAGGGCGGCTCCACGGTGGCAGCGGCCATCTGCAACGCCCTTCTCTACCGCACCTTTGAACGATAAAAAACGCGAAGTCTGACGATTCAGACTTCGCGTTTTTTCTGTTTCCTAGAAGGTTTCCGGCGTGTCACCAATCTCCCCGCTCTAAACATACTCAGGGCGGGCCAGGGGCGAAACGGAGTTTCGCCGGAAGTTCTTTGCCAAGCTTTCTTTCAAGAAAGCGGGTCAGGGTTTGCAGGTGCCGCAGGGGGAATATCCCTGGTCAATGAGAGACTGACGGGTGCCGGTGTAGTCCTGGCGGTTCTCCGGGCTCATGCTGGTGACTCCGGAGCAATCAGGCAGGTGGAACTTCTTGGAGTTGATGTTCAAAACATACTCCTGTTCCTGCTCTGCCGTGGAAGTGCTGCCGCTGGAGGTCTCCTCCGGCGCCGTACTGCTGTCGCTTCCGCTGCTAGCGGGCGCATCCCCTTCCAGCCAGCTGTCGCCGGTGGCGTAGTCAATGGCCACGCCGGGCTGGACGTTGTAGCAGTAGACATTGAAGCACACACCCTCGCCCTTGTCCTCCACAGACATGGCCTCCATCTGCACGCCGCTAGCCACCAGATTGTCCCCCTCAAAGATGGGGGTAACCCGGTAGAGAACGTGGTTTTCCGTTTCCTTTACGTAGTCAGCCACCAGATTTTCAAAGGGAAGCATGCCCTCCACATTTAAGTACCGGGTACCGGTAATGAGGTTCTCCTTATTGGCATTCTCGGCGGTGAGCTGATAGCCGATGAGGTGACAGCGGTTATAGAGATACTTGCCATCCACGCAGTCGTATTTCACCGTCTGCCAGCCGGAGGGCTTCACCTGGCCAATGCTGCCCCGCTCCTCGGTGGGCATGGTGTCCAGCCCCACATTGGCGTAGGCCACGCCGCAGCGGCCCAGGCTGTCCAGCGAACTGTAAGTTTCAAAGCTTTCGGTAACCAACTCATCTTCGGTGAAGGTGGGCTGGTTGCCATTGAGCTCTACATAGGCTTGGCCGGAATAGGCCGGGATGCTGTCCAGCGTGGCGCTGCTGCCGCCGCTTTGGGGCAGGGCTCCGCAGGCGGAGAGCAGCACGCTCATCAGCAAAAGGAAGGAAAGCAGGGCTGTATTCAGACGTTTCATCGGGTATAGACCTCTCTTGTGATCTTCTCATGGGAATAGCCGGGAAATTCCGTGCGCTCAGCCAGCTTCCACCCTTTGGGAGGCAGCTGGCTGCGGACATCTCCGGGATACGCCCGGTTCCAGTGGTACAAAATGAGCTTGTCCGCCTGCTCCAGAAAGGGCTGGGGGGACAGGTCCTCCAGGAAGAAGATATCTTCCTCTCCCGGCTGCTCCACCACCTTCACGCCGTCCTCCGGCCCAAACTGCCGGGCTGTATAGGGGCTGACAGCCAAGGGACGTGCTCCGCACAGATGAAGCATATCCTGGCGCACCAAACGATCCTGGCTCTGGCGGCGGCGGTTGAACATCAGTCCGCCCCGGTCGTCAACACATAAGATCAAGATCACGGTCTGCGCCTCCTCTCAGCCCATCCTGACATGCGGGCAAAATTGCGGGTTAGGAGTGATTATACCACATTCCTCTTCTAGTTTCCAGTAGGTAACTGAGCACAATTTTCTCTCTTTCCATTCCGCTGATTGGCCAGAAAATGCCCCGCTTCCCTTGAAAAGTGCCCTTTCCTTGGGTAAAATATATGGTCGAAACGATTATGTTTTTGTTGCAAGCAGAGAGGACCGAGAATATGGAAGATAAGAAAAACGTCCCACGCACCCTTCAGGAGCTCTCCCCCGGCGAGAGTGGTATGATCCTGTCGGTGGGCAACCAGTCGGGCGCTGTGAAGCGGCGGCTGGTGGATATGGGCCTGACCCCCGGTACGATGGTGAAGGTGACCAAGATCGCCCCCCTGGGTGACCCGCTGGAGGTATCTTTGCGTGGTTATGAACTGTCTTTGCGCAAGGACGACGCGGCCCAGATTCAGATGGGCGCGCCCCGGCGCATGACACCCCCCAAGCCTTCAAACCGCAGCCAGGACCCGGAGGCCATCCGCCGTCAGCTGCTGGATCACGTCCACGAGCTGGAACATCACGGCCGGGACTACGACCACAACGCCCACGACAACCGCCCCATGAAGGTGGCTCTGGCGGGCAACCCCAACTGCGGCAAGACCACCTTGTTTAATGCCCTCACCGGCTCCAACCAGTACGTTGGCAACTGGCCCGGAGTGACCGTGGAGAAAAAAGAGGGCATTGCCCATCTGGGCGACCGGGAACTGACCGTGGTGGACCTGCCCGGCATCTACTCCCTGTCCCCCTACTCCATGGAGGAAATCGTGGCCCGGGACTTTATCATCGGCGAAGGCCCTGACGCCATCATCGACATTGTAGACGCCACCAACCTAGAGCGAAACCTCTACCTCACCGTACAGCTGCTGGAGCTGGAGCGCCCCATGGTGCTGGCTTTGAACTTTATGGATGAGGTCCACGCCCACGGCGATAAAATCGACATCGAGCGCCTGTCCCGGGAACTGGGCGTGCCGGTGGTACCCATCACCGCCCGCACCGGCGAAGGTCTGGACGAGCTGCTGGAGGTGGCCCACCGGCAGATGCACCTGGGCTACACCTTTGAGCCGGACGACCTCTATGATGAATTCACCCACGATATCCACCACCGGATGGGCGAGCTCATCCACGACGCGGCTTATGCCGCCAATCTCCCCGCCCACTGGGCATCCATCAAACTGTTGGAGGGCGACGAGATTGTCTCTAAGGCCCTGAATCTGCCTCAGGATACCCAGAAAAAGCTGGACCAGATCATCGCCGAGTATGAGGCCTCCAGCGATCTGGGCGACCGGGAGACTCTCATCGCAGACAGCCGCTACCAGTACATTGAACGGGTGGTCAAAGCTTCTGTGGTCAGAGGCCAGGCCAGCGGCCAGCCCACCCTCAGCCAGCGCATCGACCGCATCGTCACTGGAAAATACACCGCCCTTCCCCTCTTCCTGTGCGCTATGCTGGTAATGTTCGTTATTACCTTCGGCCCCTTCGGCTCCTGGCTTCAGGACGGAGTGAGCGCCCTCATTGATCTGTTCTCCGGCTTTTTGCGGGACACCATGACCGCCGGAAATGTCTCCCCCGTGCTCATCAGCCTGGTGTGTGACGGCATCATCGCCGGCGTAGGCGGAGTGCTCTCTTTCCTGCCCCAGATCGCCCTGCTGTTCTTCTTCCTGAGCTTCCTGGAGGACTCGGGCTACATGTCCCGGGCCGCCTTTATCATGGACCGACTGCTGCGGCGGTTTGGTCTGAGCGGCAAGGCCTTTATTCCCATGCTGATGGGCTTTGGCTGCTCAGTGCCCGCCATTATGGGCGCGCGGACCATGGAAAATGAGAAGGACCGACGTATGACCATCCTGCTCATCCCCTTCATGTCCTGTTCCGCCAAGCTGCCGGTATACGGCATGATCGCCGGAGCGTTCTTCGGCCCCTGGGCAGGTCTGGTGGTCTTTGGCCTGTATGTCATCGGCATGTTGGTAGGCATTCTTTCCGGCATCTTCTTCAAGCACACCCTCTTTGCCGGAGAACCCGCTCCCTTCGTACTGGAGCTGCCCCCCTACCGCCTGCCCTCCATGGAAAACATCGCCACCCATGTGTGGCAGAAGGTGAAGGGCTTCCTCATCAAGGCGGGCACCCTCATCCTGCTGATGAGCATGATTTTGTGGCTGCTGCAGTCCTTCGACTTCTCCCTGCACATGGTGGATGACGCCTCCGCCTCCATGCTGGGCATCATCGGCGGGTGGATCGCCCCCATCTTTGCTCCCATGGGCTTTGGCTTCTGGCAGGCGGCAGTGGCCCTGCTCACCGGCCTTATCGCCAAAGAGATGGTGGTCTCCTCCCTGTCTATGTTCTACGGCTTTGCCCTGACCGCTACCAGCGCCCAGGTAGCCGCGGCTATGACCGGCTTTACCCCTCTGGCTGCCTTCTCCATGCTGGTATTTATCCTGCTCTATGTCCCCTGTGTGGCCGCGGTGTCCACCCTGGCCCGGGAGATGCAGAGCACCAAGTGGACCCTCTTCTCCATCGCCTGGCAGCTTGGCGTGGCCTATGTGGCCTCCCTGCTGGTGCACACCATCGGTGTGCTGCTTGGACTGGGCTGAGATACACACCATATTAAGGAGGACCTTATCATGATCCGACTCATCGCCCTGGACCTGGACGGGACCCTGCTGGACCCGGCGGGCCAGATCACCGACGAGACAAAAGCCGCCATTGCCCAGGCCCGCCAGGCGGGTATCAAGGTGGTGCTGTCCACCGGGCGCTCCGTGCAAGAAGCTGCCGACTTTTCCGCCCAGGCTGGGTGTGACAATTTGTCTGTCTGCCTGGGAGGCGCCGTGCTGTCGGATAACGCAACCGGCGCCCACCTGCGGCGCTGGGATATTCCGGCGGACGTCAGCCGAAAGGCCCTGGAGCTTTGTCTGAATCGGGACATTGAACTGATGATCTTTGCCGGGGAGCAGATCGTACTGGACCCCTTCTCTCAGCAGTCCCTCTCCAAGACCTTCCCCTATCCGGTCTTTCATAACGCGGCGGTGGTATCCGAGGATCCCATCGCCTATCTGGAGGAGCACGACCTTCCGCTGACCAAGATCCACGGAGACTGGAACCGGCCGGCCTACCCCCTGGAGGAGCTCTCACAGCTCCAGGGCGTAGAACTCACCTCCTCCAACGATCACGACTTTGAATTGGTACCCGCTGGAGTCAACAAAGGCCGCACCCTGGCCCTGCTGGCTCTGCTGTGGGGGATTCCTCTGGACCAGTGCGCCGCGGTAGGCGACAGCGAAAACGACTTGGCTATGCTCCAGGCGGTAGGCACCCCCATCGCCATGGGCAACGGCTGCGAAGCTGTGAAAGCGGCTGCCCGCCATGTTGCCCCCGATAACGCCCACGAGGGCGTGGCTCATGCCATCCGCTGGGCCATGGAACAGCCTTAACCAAATGCGATCCCCAGACGGCGCGGAAAATTCCGCGCCGTCTTCTTTTTTCCCTTGACCTTCCCCCTGGTGGAGGGTATATGCTGAGCTAAGATTTTATGAAATTTTAAGGAATTTTTTTGAAATTTCTCACCTGCCTACGCTACACTGAGACGGAGCACGGCAGCTTGGAAGTATGAACAAACTATGAATTGCTCCGTTGCCTCTTGACCGGGAAAACACAGGCGATTATACTATATGACAACTTGTCATATTTGTGTTTTTTGGGGGTATGTACACCGTGCCCAGCACAACATTTTTCCATCTGCCCCAGGCCAAACGGGAAAAGCTCCTTCAATGTGCCCGGGATGAGTTCTCCCGGGTGCCCTTTGATGAGGCCTCTATCAACCGCATCGTCCATCAGGCCGAAATCTCCCGGGGCAGCTTTTATATGTACTTCACAGACAAAGCGGACCTGTTCCGCTATCTGCTGCAGTGCTATCTGGACGATCTTACCCAGCTGATGGTCCAGCTGCTGGACCGGGAACAGGGCGACCTCTTTGCCGCCTTTGAGTCCCTATTCCAAGCTCTGGTGGAGCGGAGAGAGGATTTGGCCGCACAGCAGTTTCAGGCTATCCTGCACCGCAATGCCGGGGTCCAGCAGGGAGCACTGCTGCGCTCGGCAGGCACCCACTCACTGTTTACCGCCCTGTCTGACCACATCGATGCATCCCGGCTGTCCATCCGCCGTGAGGATGATCTGGAGGACATGTTCCATATTCTTATCAGCGTGACCGCGCCGGCGCTGTGCGCCGCCCTGTCTCATACAGACCCTCAGCCTGTATGGACCCGCTTCTGCGCCCAGCTGGACATTCTCCGCCGGGGAATGCTGGCCCGCCATGAGGCTACCTGATCTGTCACCCCTTCAATTTAACATACAGCAAGGAGTTCACTGCAATGGAAACAAAAGAACAACTGCAAACCGCTCCCGAGGTCCCCGTCATCGCGGATGCTCCCGAGCAGGACAGCACCCCGACCTGGAAAGCACCCAAGAAAAAGCGCCGCTGGCCTAAAGTGGTCATCGCGGTGCTCCTGGTGCTGGCCGCCCTGTTCTTCTTCGTCATCCGGCCCATGCTGGGTGCAGGAAAAGAACTGCTGGCGGGCGCCTACCTGACCAGCACTGCCCAGATGCAGGAGATGACTGTATCCGTCTCCAGCACCGGCACCATCCAACCCATCGACTCCTACAACGTCAGCGGCATGGTCACCGGCGAGGTTCTGGAGGCCCCCTTTGAGGTGGGCGACCAGGTGGAAAAGGGCGACGTCCTCTACCGCATCGATCCCGGCAGTGCCGAGACCGCTCTGCAGCAGGCCCAGCTGTCGGTGCAGCAGGCCCAGCTCAACTACGACTCCATCGTAGACGGTCTCAACCCCAAGGCCTCCGGCGCCGGAGTTGTGCAGAAGCTGCACGTGAAGAAGGGCGATCTGGTATCTGCCGGCTCCCCCATCGCGGATATCTCGGATACCTCTACCATGACCCTTACCGTCCCCTTCCAGTCCGCCGACGCTCAGCGCATCGCCGTGGGCTCCTCCGCTCAGGTCACGCTGGCCGGCACGCTGGAGACACTCACCGGCACGGTGGAATCGGTGGCCAACGCCGACCTGGTGGGCAACGGCGGCGCTCTGGTACGCCAGGTAAAGATCCGGGTACAGAACCCCGGCGCTCTCACCACCTCTACTACAGCCACCGCCAAGGTGGGCAGCATCGCCTGCGCCGGCAGCGGCACCTTTGAGGCCAATCTCACCCAGACTGTCGTCGCTACCGGCAGCGGCGAGGTGGTCAGTCTGAACGTCTCCGCGGGCAGCCGGGTATCGGCTGGTCAGGTGCTGGCCACGCTGGGCGGCTCCTCCGCGCAAACCTCTCTGGAGAACGCCTCCATCTCCCTGCAGAATGCGCAGCTCTCTCTGCAGAACGCCCAGGACGCGCTGGACAACTACACCATCACCGCCCCCATCTCTGGCACCGTGATCGAAAAGAACTTCAAGGCCGGTGACACCATTGACAACAACAGCCTCACCGCCGCCGGCGGCACCCTGGCCGTTCTCTATGACATGTCTACCCTGACCTTTGAAATGAAGATCGATGAGAAGGATATCAACAAGGTCCAGGTCGGCCAGGAGGTCACCATTACCGCCGATGCGGTGGAAGGCGTCACCTTCTCCGGTGTGGTGGACACCGTCAACATCAACGGTACTACCGTCAGCGGCCAGACCAACTATCCCGTTACGGTGGTCATCAACGATCCTCAGGACCTCAAGCCGGGAATGAACGTCTCCGCCGACATCATTGTGGAGCGGGCCGGCACGGTTCTGTGCGTACCGGTAGATGCCGTGAACCGAGGCAGCGATAAGCCCACCGTCCAGGTGGCCCAGGAGGGCGCTCTGGATGAAAACGGCAACGTGGTCGATCCCTCCAAGCTGGAGACCCGCGAGGTCACGCTGGGCCGCAATGATAACGACAACATCGAGATTACCAGCGGTCTCAGCGAGGGAGAAATTGTCGTGTGGGTCAACGAGGTCTCCAATCCCTTTGCCGCTATGATGGGGATGTAAGCCATGGGACACCTGATCGAATTTCAGCAGGTCTATAAGATCTATCCCATGGGTGATACCCAGGTGCGCGCTTTGGATGGGGTGAGCTTCTCCATCGACAAGGGCGAGTTTGTGGCCATCGTAGGCCAGTCCGGCTCCGGTAAATCCACTGCCATGAACATCATTGGCTGTCTGGACGTGCCCACCAGCGGACATTACTTCCTGGGCGGCGTGGATGTATCCACCATGGACGATGACCAGCAGGCGGTGATCCGCAATAAGATGCTGGGCTTTATCTTCCAGCAGTACAACCTGATTCCCAAGCTCAACGTGCTGGAAAATGTGGAGCTTCCCCTTCTGTATGCCGGAGTTCCGGAACGGGAGCGGCGGGAACGGGCTCTCAGCGCGCTGGACCGGGTTGGATTGGCATCGAAATACAAAAACCGTCCCAACCAGCTCTCCGGCGGCCAGCAGCAGCGTGTATCCATTGCCCGGGCTTTGGCAGGCAACCCCTCAGTCATTCTGGCCGACGAGCCCACCGGCGCACTGGACTCCCACACCAGCCGCGAGGTCCTCTCCTTCCTGAAAAAGCTCAACCGGGAGGGCGACACCGTGGTACTTATTACCCACGACAACTCCATCGCCGTGCGGGCCAAGCGCATTATCCGCCTTCAGGACGGAAAAATCATCTACGACGGCGACTCCAGCGATCCTCAGGCTGTGGTCCAGCCCAAACTGGACGAGGATGAGGACGAGGATCTGGACGAGGAGGTGAACGCCTGATGGGTGTGAAGCAATCCTTCTTCCTGGCCCTGAAGTCTCTGGCCACCAGCAAGATGCGTGCTCTGCTCACCATGCTGGGCATCATCATTGGCGTGGCCGCAGTCATTATCATCATCTCTCTGGGTGACGGCATGCAGAAGCTGATGAGCGACTCCTTTGACGAGCTGGGCGCCAACCTCATTCAGGTCACCGTTCAGTCCAGCGGCTCCTCCCGTGAGGTAGACACGGACGACATGTATGACCTGGTGGAGAAAAACCCCAAATACCTCACCGCCGTCAGCCCCTATATTACGGTCTCTTCCGCCTCTGCCCGTACCCCGGGCGACACCTTCACCCCCTACAGCGTGGTAGGTGTCAGCGAGGACTATGACGAAATTCGGGCGCTCACGGTGGAGCAGGGACGCTTCCTTCAGTATGTGGACGTACTCCGCTCTCAGAAGGTATGCGTGATAGGCTCCTACATCAGCAAGGAGTACTATAACGGCAATGCGCTGGGCAAGACCATCGGCCTGAGCGGCTATAACTACACCATTGTAGGCATTCTGTCCGAGAGCGCGGAGTCCCGCAAGAGCTCTGCGGATGACGTGATCATCATTCCCTACACCAACGCCCAGCAGCTTAACAGCGCCTTAAGCAGTGACACTGCCGGCGCCGGAGCAGGCGGCATGTCCTTCAGCATGGACAACTACATGTTCAGCGGCACCAGCAAGGACACCGCCACCGCCTCCCGCGGCATCATCGAAACCTTTTTGGATAAAGTGTACGGCGAGGACGGCAACTACATGGTGGTCACCTCGGCTGAGATGCTGGACATGATGAACACCATGATGGGCACCATGATGGTGGTACTGGTGGCCATTGCAGGCATCTCCCTGCTGGTAGGCGGCATCGGTATCATGAACATCATGCTGGTATCCGTCTCGGAGCGCACCCGGGAAATCGGCATCCGCAAATCCCTGGGCGCCAAGCGCCGGGACATCCGCGGACAGTTCATCATCGAGGCTGGCACCACCTCTGCCATCGGCGGCCTGATCGGCATCGTGCTTGGCATTGTGCTCGCTAAGCTAGCGGGCACCCTCATCGATGGTATGATGAGCTCTGGCTCCACAGAGTTTACCGCCGTGGTCTCTCTGGGTGCCATTGCCGTGGCCTTTGGCGTATCGGTGGGCGTTGGCATCCTGTTTGGCTACCTACCCGCCAACAAGGCTGCCAAGCTCAATCCCATCGACGCGCTGCGCTATGAATAACAAGGAGGTAGACCTCTTATGAAGTTAAAATCCATTCTCGCCGCCGGCACTGCCGCTGCCCTGCTTGTGGGGATGCTGGTACTGCCGGCCGGCGCCCGCTCCGCCACGGTCCCTGCCCAGCAGGAGGTGACCCAGGTAGTCAACGCCCTGGGTATTATGGTGGGCGACAGCCAGGGCAACATGCAGCTGGACCGCACCGTCACCCGGGCCGAGTTTATCACCATGGCGGTCAAGGCCTCCCCCAACGGAGACCAGGTGGGAGAGGCTTCCACCTCCCCCTACCCTGACGTACCCTATACCCATTGGGCGGCTGGCTTTGTAGAGGCCGGTGTGGCTGCCGGGCTTATCACCGGATACTCGGACGGCACTTTCCGCCCCTCCAATCAGATCACCCTGGCCGAGGGCGTGACCATTATCCTGCAGCTGCTGGGATACAGCAACGAGGACTTTTCCGGCGCCTACCCCACCCCGCAGATGGCTCTCTACCACAGCCTGAAGCTGGACCGGGGACTCAAAGCCCAGAACAGCAGCGACGTGCTCACCCGCTACGACGCCATGTATCTCTTCTACAACATGCTCTCCACCAACACCAAATCCGGCACCCCATACATCAATTCTCTGGGACACTCCCTCAATGCCGCCGGTGAGGTGGATCTGGTTGCTCTGATCAACGGCGTGATGGACGGTCCCCTGGTAGCCACCGGCAACTGGCAGTCCTCCATTCCCTTCTCCCTCTCGGGCGTTACCGTGACCCGGGACGGCGAAGCCTCTTCCCTGAGCAAGGTACAGGAGTACGATGTGGTCTACTGGTGCCAGTCCATGCGCACCCTGTGGGTCTACTCGGACAAGGTGGTGGGCACCATTCAGGCCATCACCCCCAACACCGCTGCTCCCACTGCAGTGACCATCGGCGGACACTCCTATGAGCTGGACAGCGCGGCTGCCGTCTATGCTCTGTCCGATCTGGGCACCTATGACCTGGGTGACACAGTCTCTCTGCTCCTCGGCCGTCAGGGCAAGGTAGCCGCTGTCACCGACCCCATTGCCACCACCTCAGAGCGCTGCGGTGTGGTCACCAAGGTCACCCGGGAGTCTTACTCCGACGGTTACCACTCCTCCTATACCGCCGATACCATTACCCTTCTGGCTACCGACGGCAACTCTTACAACTATGAGTGCACCACCCACACCTACGAGGTAGGCGATCTGGTCGGTGTGAACATCGCCGCAGACGGCACCGTCTCCCTCAAGCGTCTGCAGGCTGCAAAGCTCTCCGGCAAGGTCAGCAGCGACGGCAGCAAAATCGGCTCCACCCCTCTGGCTGACGGCGTGGAAATTCTGGACGTGTACGAGAACTCCGGAACCCGGGGCTTTGCCAGCCGCCTGGCCGGCATCAATCTCACCCAGGATATGGTCAGCTACTACACCATGAACGGCAGCGGTGAGATCGACCGTCTGATTCTGAACGATGTTACCGGCGATAACTACAGCTACGGCCTGCTGACCCGGATGGATGTACTCCCCTCCGGCGGCCTGACCAACTACTACACCTATGTGTATGATGTGGGCGGCACCACCTACACCCTGCCCAACATCACCACCGGCTTCCCCGTCAGCACCGGCGGTGTGATGATCAAGGGCGACCTTACCAACCCCGACAAGATCTACAACCTCACCAAGGTGACTGCCACCAGCATCAGCGGAAATCAGCTCATCGCCAGCAACCGCTCCTACACCATGGCAGACAACGTGGTGGTCTACGAATACCGCAACGGCTCCTACTACCTCTCCTCCGCTCAACGGGTCCAGGAGAAGGGACTGAGCCTCACCGGTTGGTACGACAAGGCAGAAAGCAACGGCGGACGCATCCGCATTGTGGTTGCAAAATAAGAAAAATGGAGGAAACCAAATGGTTTCCTCCATTTTTATGCTTCAATACAAGAAATGAGCCATTGAAACAGGGCGCTTCCCTCGCCCCGGCCCGGCCCGGACAGACGTTCCGGATGAAACTGCACCCCCAGCACAGGTAGGCAGCTATGTTCGATTCCTTCTGTAAATCCCTCCGGCGCCCAAGCGGTGGCTTCCAGGTCATGTCCCAGACGGTCCACCGCCTGATGGTGGGCACTGTTGACCACGGGACAAGGCCCCAGAAGCCGCTCCAGCAGGCTTCCCGGCTCACAGCAGATCGGGTGGTAGACATCTTCCTCTCCCTGGTGGCGCACCCGCCAAGCGGGCTGCAGGTCCTGGATCAGCGTGCCTCCCAGAAACACGTTGAGCACCTGCATCCCCCGGCAAATTCCCAGCACTGGGCGTTTCCAGGTAAGGAAGGCCTCCGCCAAAGCCAGCTCCGCCCGGTCCCGCTCCCGGTCCGGTGGATTGGAACCCCGGTTCTCCTGTCCAAACAGGACCGGATCCATATCTCCCCCGCCGCACAACACCAGAGCATCGCAGCTGGGATCAGGTATGGGACAAATCCCAGGCACCGGAATCGCTCCTACTCGCTCTACTGCGCGGATATAGCGTTCCAGTCCGCCCGCTTGGCCGGAAATCTGGACCTTTGGGATATGCTTTTCTCCTTGGTACTTCTGAAAACTCACTCGGCCATCTCCGCCTGGGCGGTACGCAGACGAACCAGTGCGGCGATGAGATCCACTGCTCCCTCGATGCCGGTCGCGCTGGAGTTGATGGTCAGGTCATACCGGCGCATCTCGCCCCAGGTGTGACCGGTGTAGTAGTTATAATAGTTCGACCGGCCCCGGTCCATATCCCGAATCCGTTCGGACATGTTGCTGGTAGGGATGTGGTATTCCTCCACACACCGCACCACCCGGTCCTCCAGGGGCGCATGGACAAACACTTTCAGGCACTCCGGACGCTCTCCCAGCACATAGTCGCTGCAGCGGCCCACAATGACACACGGTCCCTGGTCAGCCAGCTCCCGAATCACTTCGGCCTGGGCAAAAAAGGCCTGGAGGCTTACCGGCACTCCCTGCTGGGTGTAGGTGGGAATTCCGATACCAATGGGCGTAAAGGTAAGGTGAAAGCGGCTTCTTGCCCGTTCTTCTGCCCGAGCAATGAATTCCGGGGAAAGGCCGCTCTTCTCCGAAGTCTTCTGGATCAAAGTACGGTCATAACACGGGATTCCCAGCCGGGCGGCCAACCTCTTCCCGATCAATCTTCCGCCGCTGCCAAATTCACGGCTGATGGAAATAACATAGTTGCTCATATGGCGCGCCTCCTGTCTGGACTGTTCCCTCGCGGGGGGACCGGCGGAGGCCGGCCCTTCATGCAGGGTATATTTCATATTATAGCGACTCTTCCGGAAAATGACAATGAAAACCTGTCCCCGCACGATAAGCCGTTCTAGGGCTGTTCTTCATGCTCCCGACGATACTGGGTGGGGGTGACTCCCAAAGTGCGCTTAAACGCCTTAGAGAAGGTAAGGGGATCGGGATAGCCGCAGGAGCGTGCGATCTCACCTACCGTCAGTTTGTTTTCACTCAGCATGTTGGCTGCCCATTCCATGCGGAACCGCATCAGATATTGCTGGGGCGACATGTTAATGGTGTTTTGGAATACTGTGGTCAGATAGCTGCGGTTAAGCCCCACATACTGGGCCAGCTTAGCCACCGTGAGGTCCTCCTGGAAATGGTTGCGGATATACTCCATGGCCAGCTCCACATACTCCGACGCTGTCTCCCGACTGCGCCGGACGGAGCTTTGCGCCGACTGGGCAATCCAACCCAAAAACACATACAGCTCTCCCAACAGCAGCAATTCGTTGCCCGCTCCGGCGGTATCAAAGCCCAGCATGGCCTGCACACAGTCCTCCAGCTGTTGGGACTGGGCGCACTGGAAGGTACGCCGCTCCTTTCCCAAGCCGCAGCATTTGAGATAGTCCGCCGCCCGGCTTCCGGTAAAGCCTACCCAAATATGGTTCCAGGGCTGCTGGGAATCTGCCTGATAGGAGCTGAGTTCACCGGGCAGAATCAAAAATCCATCTCCCGGACCGATCTCATACTTTACTCCCTGAGCCCGGTATACTCCCCGTCCCGACAAGCAATAGTGCATCACATAGTGCTCCCGCACTGCGGGGCCAACCGCCTCTCCAGGTTGACAATTCTGGCGGCCGCAAAACAAGAACGACAACTCTCGAACTTCATCTGCTCCGTGCGCGAACCAGGATCCACCCATCCTACGCCCCTCCTTTTTGAACCATAACCAGTTATAAAGCTAGGACCTTCTTTCTATTTGTTGTGGATATTATATCATATTGACCATAAACTTTCCATATGCTTTTCAATGTTTTTATTGCATTTGCACAATTCTTTCTAGGAGAGAGATTTAGGCTACCAAACAAGTTTTCTGGAAGAAAACAGCAGCCCCGCACATGAAAACAGGCATGGCGGGGCGTAATTACCAGTATTTGTATAAGATTATGCACTTGCAGGCGGATTTCTGCCATAGGTGAACGCTACTTTATAAGGAGGAATACCTATGGCAAGCAATTATACGGAAAATTACGGCCTGTGCCAGTGGGAGGCCACGGATCAGGTACTGAGGGAGGAATTTAATCAGGATCATGTGAAAATTGATGAAACACTGAAAGCTTTGGCAGATAAGGATCTCGCTTTGGAAAGTGCAATGACGACCGTAGCAGCAGCGGCAGGCAACTGTCAGATGGAACTGATCACCTACACCGGCACGGGGACCTATGGTACAGGTAAGGGCACAAAAATCACTTTCAGCCACATCCCAGACATCTACTTTATCGTCGGCGATTTGGCCCTGGTAACCGGACAAGGCGGAAATAAAACTCCGCTGTTGGTGGCCCAGGATAAAACCTATAACGAAAGTTTTGTCGATGACACAAATGTCACATGGAATGATGCCCAGTTATCTCTGGTCAACAGCGTGGACGCCCGGTATCAGATGAACAGCAAATCCAAGCAATATTGGGCTTTGGGCTTAAAGCGAAATGTCGTATGAGAGAAAGGTCCCCGGGCACAAAGCTCGGGGACCTTTTTTAAGCCTTAATGGTCTTTTAAGAGCATTACTTGCTCAGCAGAGCAGTCAGCTCACCATAGACCAGACGATACTGCTGGTTAGCGGAAATACCGGTAACAGGTGTAAAGCCATAGGTCTTTCCATTCTCAACCAGAACCTTGACGGTATCAACGGTGCGCCAATCGCCGTCATTGTTCATCATCTGCAGTTCCACCTCATAGGTGGTGTTCTTGGTAACAGCGCTCTTCAGCTCAACCTTAGCGCCGGGATCACCATCGTTATTCTGGCCAGACAGCTTGATAACATTGGGATCCTTGTTGCTACCGTCGGGACCCTCATAGCCATTGTCCAGGTTGTCATCAACAATGATGATGCTGGTAGCACGGCCATTCTCGATCACGGCACCGAAGTAGTACTGGTTGGTGTTGGAAACCTCGTTCAGTTCCTCCAGAACAGCACCCAGAGCCTCGGCACCCTCGTAATAATCGGTGGTCTCCTTGTTCTTGTTGGTCTGGGTCAGAACGACCTTCACATCAGCAGCAACGCGGATGCCGTTATCGTCGTTGGGAGCCTGGCTATCCCACAGGGTCTTAGCGGACAGGTTGTAATCCAGACGGATACCGCTGGCAATGTCAACGATCACCAGATCCTCAGTGCGCAGAGTGGTAACAGCGTCCTTCAGAGAAGTGGTGTACTCATCGTCGCGAGCGGTGAAGGGCACGATATCCTTCACGGTGCCGTCAGCCATGTACTTAACAGTGACCCAGCGGCCATTGGCGCTCTCATCATAGTCAACCAGAACGCTCTCGTTCTCGTCGTTGGTCTCGGTCAGCTCGACCTTCTCGCCGTTGATAATAACATCGCGGGTCCAAGTCCACTTGCCATCAGCATAGCCCTCAGAGCTGGCGTTGTTGCTGCTCACATAAGCAACCTGGCTGGAAATGCTGTCGCTCTCGCCCACGACCACAGCAGCAATCACGTCGTTGCCGTCGTCATACAGAGCATAGGTACCATAGGACAGGTTCTTGTTGTCGGTGGAAGCAACGCTGGTCTCGTCCTTCACCTTCTGGAAGCCCCAAACAGTGAGGGCAGTATTGTCGACGCCAACAACGACTTCCTCAGCACCCTTAATCACAGCGTACTCGCCGGCAACGCCCTTGTTAACCACATCCAGCTCAGCCAGCAGGTACACAGAGTCATCGTTGCCGTAGATCTTGCCATTGTTGGTGGTGTTCAGAGAGATGTGCTTATCGTTGATCTCGCTGACCTCGTTCTTAGCGGTCCAGCTCTGAGCCTGCTTGTTGCTGTTCAGCTCATCATCGATCTCGCTCAGGGTGTACACATCGCTGCTGTTCACAGTGTACTTGAACCACTTGTTGATAACAGGAGTGCCATCGAAGCTATCGGCACTGGCAGCATCAATCACATTGTTGATATCGTCGTTGTTCTTAACATCAATGACCTTGCTGGTGCCGTCCAGGAAGATGGCATTGGCAGCATAGTTCTTGGTGGTCAGGCTGCTGGAGGACTTGTCAATACCAGTGATGAACAGGTAGTTGGCAACGCCTTCAACCTCTTCCACACCGATCATGTAACCATACTGATCCAGATAGACGTTGTAGGTCTTGTCCTTCAGGTTCTGAGTGGAGTTGGCATACAGATCCAGGATCTCGGTATCATAAGCCAGCTTAGCGGAGTCATCGTACTTGGTGCCGTCCACGGTCACGCTGGTAGCAGTACCGTCGGTGCTGAACTTGCTGATCTCAACGTTGGACAGAGTCTCAACATCGGAGATGGTCTGAATCTCATCGTTGGCATAGGTCACCAGAACGAAGTCGTCCTTCTTGATGTCAGCAACATCGAAGTCTTCACCGGAAACAGTGCCATTCTCGCCAGACATACCATAGATCTCGAAGGTAGCAGTGTCCTTCTTATCGTTGTAGTCGGAAATAGCCTGAGCCAGGAAGGTGTTGATAACGGTGACAACGACCTCCTCCTTATCGGAGTTCACGAACACCTGAGTCAGATCGCCATTGTCGATGTCAACATCAGCACGATTCAGGGTGTAGTTCACATTACCCTTGTTGTCCTTGGAAATGTCCTCGTGCAGGTCGCTATCCTCGCCGTTGACATAGGACTCGAAGTCGTACTTGTCAAAAGCGGTCTTACCGACAGCCTCGTACAGCTCCTTGCCGGTAGCGGCAGTGGTGTACTCCTTGACCATCAGGTCGTAGTTGACATAGGTCCCGATCTTCTCACCGTCAAAGCTCCAGGTGTGAGCAGGACGGCCAAACACGTCAGCCTCATTGTCAGCCAGCTTCAGGTCGCCGTTGTACAGTTCCTCACCCAGCTGAACGTAGTACTGATTGTTACCAGCAATGTCAGTCTTACCGGTATCGATGCTGTTGTACTTCTTATTCGCGTTGGTGCGGGCAGTGTACTCAGCGCGGTAACCGACAGTCACATCGCCGATCTGGATGCCCTTGTCGCCGGTAAAGTCAACCATCTGAGCTTTCAGGCCATTCAGCACCAGCTGAGCCACCTGGGCGCGGGTCAGAGCGCTATCAGCATCAGAATTGATGTTGGCAAACAGATTAATGTAGGAAGCCTGACGGATGGTAGCTACTTGCCAGTCAGAGCCGAAGTCCTCGGCGTTCTGGAAGTAGCCCAGAGCCTTCATGATCATCAGGCTGGCCTCAGCGGCGGTCACCTTGTTGTTGCCGCCGTACTGGCCGTTGCCGATACCGGCGACCACGCCCTCGGCGGCACAAGCGGCCACATAGGGAGCGGCCCACTCGGGCACGTCAGTAAAGGGATTGGTACCACGATAGTAGTCGTAGTCCAGGTTCAGCAGGTGAGCCATGACAACGGCCATCTCGTTACGGGTGATGCTGCCATCGGGATTGAAGTTCCCGTTCTGATCGCCAGTCATGATACCTACAGTCTGCAGGACCTCGATGGCTTCCTGGTTGACGTTGGAAGCATCGACATCCTGATAGCCCGCAGCGCTGGAACCCATGACCAGCATACCAAGAACCATGGTAGAGGACAGGAGCAGGC